>Ga0224501_10000529_pt1 | contig 30500 bp, 24 predicted proteins | sample SF_Oct11_sed_USG_4_FD_169105 | JGI IMG/M metagenome (GOLD analysis project Ga0224501, IMG submission 169105) | Sediment microbial communities from San Francisco Bay, California, United States - SF_Oct11_sed_USGS_8_1 | ecosystem: Environmental > Aquatic > Marine > Sediment | place: USA... | reverse complement strand
CCCCGGCGACCGCTGCGCCGCCGGCGCCGCCGGCAGAGAGCAACGAACGACCCACGGTGCGACCGGGACCGATGCCGACACTGCCCGCGCCGAGTGCAACCGCGGAACTCGCACTCGAGGATCGGAGCTTCGCCTTGGCCGAGAAGTTGGCTGCCGACACCGGCACGGCACCGCAGGCGGGCCCAATCGACGTTGACGAGGTCATCAACCAGTTCAAGCAGGGCGTCAAAGACCAGGTCGACCTTTCGGACACGGCCACGCACTACGACCTGGGCATCGCCTACGTCGAGATGGGCCTGCACGACGAGGCGATCGAAGAGTTCAAGCTCTGCCTCGACCACGGCGATACGGCCTGCACCGCCCAGACAATGATTGGCCTGTCCTACGTGGCCAAGGGCGAGATGGCACCGGCGGTGGCCCATTTCGAGCAGGCGCTCGCGGTCCCGGCCTGCACGCCGAGTCAGCAGCTGGACCTGCTGTTCGAGCTGGGCAACGCCTACGACCTGCTGGGCAAGGCCAGCGATGCCTTGATCTACTACGAGCAAGTCGAGGAGCGGGACGCCAACTTCCGCGACGTGCAGGCGCGCATCGAACGGCTCGGTACGATCACGTCCGACAGCGATGAGGTCGACGAGTTCGACCAGATGTTCGACGACATGATTCTCAAGGATTGACGGGCGCCCCCAGTCCCGGCCAGGGTGCGAGTGATCCGCGACGGCGCGCGACATCGAGTCCCATGAACCGTTTCGCTGCGCTTTTCGGGCTAGTTCTGGTCGCGTGCTCGCTTGGGGTGAGCCGCGGGGCTGCACAAGCGCCCGAGCCGTCGAATGCAGATCCGAGCACCGATGCCACCGATGGGACGGAGGCAGCGGCTGCGCAGGAGGCGGCGGACGAAGAAGCCGACGCGGCCGGGGTGCAGCCACAGGACGGCGCTGAAGCAGACACTGGCGACGGGAGCGAGGACCAGGACGAGGCCTGGAGCGAAGATCCCGACGACGCTGTGGGCTGGGGCCAAGACCCGAACGACGAAGCGGGCTTTGGCGGCGATGACGCAGTGGGTTTCGGCGATGCAGGCCAAGGCGCCGCGGCCGACGACGAAGCCGATGCGCCGAGCCCTTGGTCGCTCAGCGGCTTTCTGCGCTCCCGCGAAGCGCTTTGGACCGAGCGCCTGCAACACAACCCCCTGGCCAAGGCCCGCCAGAGCGCGGACTTCGAGCTGCGCTACCGGCAGCAATTCGGCGCCCTGGGCGTGCGCGCGCTGGGCGCGGTGCACTTCGAATACGACCTGGCCTATCAGCTCGACCGCGAGCGCTACGACGGGGCCACGCTCGAGGCCTACGAGTGGCAGGTCATTGGAGGCGAGAGCCTGCTATCGCTGTCCTACGACGTGGTCGAATTCACCGTGGGGCGCCAGATCGTGGCCTGGGGACAGGGCGAAATGCTCAGCCCGCTGGACCTGGTCAATCCGCGAGACCTGCGCGAGCCGGGCCTGGCCGAACTCGACGACGTGCGCATGGCCGTGTTGGCAAGCCGCGCCGCACTCTTTCTCGGCTCACACCGAGTGGAAGCCATGGTCGTGCACGAGAGCTACTTCGGCCTGTGGCCCGGACCGGGCTCGGATTTCAGCCCCATGCGCGCCCTGGTCCTGGAGGCGCCCGACGGGAGCAGTCCCTTCGCGGGAGCCGAGCTTCGCTTCGAGCACGTGCCCGATCGCTTCGATCCCGAAGCCTCGCAATTCTTCGGCCGCTACCGCTACGCGGGCCACGGCGTCGACCTGGACCTCTACACCGCCAACACCCTCGACCGTCAGGGTGTGCCCAGCCTGCCGCCCGCCGAGCAGCTGGGCGCCGAGCGTGTGGAACTCTCGCTCTACCACCCGCGCTACACCATGCTGGGCCACGCCGGCGCACTGCCCGCGGGCGATTTCCTGCTGCGCTGGGAACTGGGCGTGGAAGTGGACCGACCGCTCACCGTCTCCGACCCGACGGCCGCACCGATCGAGCTGGCCATGATCCGCCGCCACCAGCTGCACTGGATGCTGGGGGCGACCTACTCGGCCTTGAGCGACGGCTCGATCGGCCTGGAGTACGGCCAGAGCGAGGTCTTCGACGAACCGTCGGCGAGCGACGGGCCGAGCCTGCTGTCGCCCGTGGAGCAGCCGGTCTTCGGCATACGCTACAGCCAGAGCTTCGCCCGCCAGCGGGCCCAGGCCACGATCGCCGCCATGGCCTTCGGCCTGACCCGCTACCGCGGCTTTTTCGCCCGCGCCGAGATCAGCTACGAGCTGCGCGACGCGGTGAAGGTGGCACTCGGCTACGCCAGCTACCAACCGTATAGCGATGAGTTCGGCCCACTCTTCGGCTTTGATACCCACGACCGCATCTTTCTTTCCTTACGCTGGGACTTCGCCCTGCACTGAATGGCGGTCTGCCATTGGGGGCGCCGGTTTCCCCGAATCTCTGGGGTACCTTGACGCGGAGGGGCAAGCGCGTACCTGATGTGGGAGTCGAAGTTCCGATAGGCGCCCTGCACAGAGGACTAGAGCATGACCTGGCGACCGCGGCTGGTTGGCAACCATATGACCGAAGCGCCGGTCTGCGTTTCGCTCGAAGCCGAACTCGAGGAGGCCGTGAAACTGATGCAGGAGCACGGCATCCGGCACCTGCCGGTCATGGACGGCGATGACCTGGCCGGCGTGGTCACCGACCGCGACCTGGCCATGATCGAATCACTGCTGCCCGAAGAATGGGAGCGCATCTGCGTCGCCGAAGCCATGACGCCGGAGCCCTACACGGTGGCCTCGGACGCGCCGCTATGGGAGGTGGCCAAACACATGGCGCGGGAGAAATTCGGCTGCGCCGTGGTCACCGACGACGAGGGCAACGTGATCGGGCTGTTCACCACCACCGATGCCCTGCGCGTGCTGGCGGACCTGGCCGGCGAGGACGAGGCTCCGTAGCGACGGCAGTTTCGCCCACCTCCGGGGGGCCGAACGTCGCATGGAGCAGCGCCTGGCAGCGGTGGTACACTCGCTGCCGTGGGCACGCGCGACACGCTGGAGACCAACCCACTGACCACCGTGCTGGTGGTGGGCGGTCCCGACGCGTTAATCGACAGCGCCCGGCGCGCCTCGCGCCTGGTGCCCGCGGCCGAGGTTGAGAGCTGCGAACTGCGGGACGCGGCCACCAAGGCGGCCCAGCTCTGGCCCTTCGCGATCCTGATCAGCGAGGACCTCTACGCCTTCGATGCCGCCGAGTTCGACGCCCTGGCCCGCGATGTGAATTCCCACGTGATCCCTGTGCGGCTGACGGCCGCCGGCAGGCTGGCCAAGGAAAACGACCTGCAAGCCAAGCTCCTGGCGGCCTACCGCAAGCGCAACGAATAGCGTCACGCCCCCGAGTGCCCGCCAGGGTGCCCGCCCGGTCAGCGCACTTCGAAGGTGACCGCCGCCACGCGCTCCTCGGGTCGCAACGTGTAGCGGTAGGTTCCGACCACCGTACCATGCACGGCCACCGACATGGTGACGTGGGTCTCGACCTCTTCACCACAGGGACCGAAGTAGTGCAGCTCCACCACGTACTCACCTACCGGCGCCGGCAGCGGCCAAAAAGCGTTTTCCACGTTGCGCAGCCGCTGCTCTGGCCGGCAATCGCCGCGCGCGCTGTGGTCGAGGTAGCCCCCGACCAGGGAATGGCGGCGTTCGTCATTATAGAAAACGAATTCGCCGGACGGATCGCGCACATAGAGGTCGATGTCTGCGGCGGTATCCCAGGACACGGTGACCTGCACGCCGCCGCCCCCGTAGCCGCAGCCCTCGTCGATGGCGCCGTCGCAATCATCATCGAGGGCGTCGCAGCGCTCTTTGGTGCCACCGGCGCAGGCGCCCTCGAGGGACGTCACGCCCCGATGCAGTCCGGAGGTCTGGCCGCTGCGATGGGCGCCGTCGTCGCTCGCGGAGGCCGCGGGGCCCGAGCCGTGGGCCGCGGCGCCGCAGCCAAGCAGCGGGGGAAACTGGCTCAGCCCGACCAGCAACGCGCCACAGACAGCAATGCGCGGAAGCCGGGCGCTCGCTACGATCGTCGCCGGCACAGCCATCGCCGCCGATCATACCACGCCGCGACAGCGCGGGTTTTCGCCGCCTCGTTGGAGCCACCCCAAAGATGCCGGGTTCGACCGTCGTGTTTTGGGATCCCGGAGACGACCAGAGCTCCCTGGCCAGGGCCTGGCGCGATCTGCTATGTGACGGCCCAGCTCCGCTTGGGTTTCGCAGATGGGCCAGCACCAAAGCGGCGACCAGCGCGCGTCGTTCGGCGCCTGGCTGCCCCTACGACATTCAATCTCACAGGCGGTCGCCCCCCTGAGGAAGGCGGCCCAGCATCTATTCTCTCGCCATCCGAACGCCCGACGCGGCCCCACGGCCATCAGCGCCTTTCTGATCTTCGGCAGCCTGCTGCTGTTCCCGACGTCGCTGAAGCTCGTCAAGGCCGTCTCCCTGAGCGGTGGACGGGCAGGGGCGTTGGATCTGTTGCTGGTGATCGCCCCGGATGTGGCGCTGGCCTGCGGCAGCCTGGCGGTGAGCCTGCTGCTGGTGCGATTGCTTCGGGGTGTGCGGCGCGGGGCGCTGATTTTCGCCCTGATGAGCACGCTCTACCTGGCGCTGGTGTTGGTGATCAGCGCACTCGAGCACCAGGCCTGGGCGCGCTCGGCCTCGCTGCTCGACTGGAGCATCTTCTGGTACACGATCGAGCACTTCCAGGATCTGAAGGTGGTGATCGCGGCCGAAACCACTCTGGCGGGGGTTGTGCTGATGGGCGGCGCCGGGCTGCTCTCGCTGGCTCCGGTGCTGGCCGACCTGGTGGCCACGCGGCGGCTGGGCCTGGAGGTGATGCGCGGGCCGCGCACCATGCTCGTGGCCATGGCCATCGCGCTGCCCGCGGCCGCCATCAGTGGCATGGCTCCGGAGCGACCCGAGCTGCATCCGCTGACCCAGAGCGCATCGCTGGGCCTGCTCAGCGGGGCCTTTCAGGAGCAGCCCGTCAGCGGCCGGCCGCGTGCCGACTTCGAAGCCCGCGACGTCAAACGCGCCCAGCAGCGCATCGCTGAAGCCCTGGAGCGGGCCGCCGTGACGCGGCCCGACAATGCCGATGCGCCGAAGAACGTGCTGCTCGTGGTGCTCGAGTCCACGCGCTTCGACGCCACGAGCGCCTACGTGGAGCGCATGCGAACGACGCCGCGGCTGCGGCAGATGGCGCGTAACGGTCTGCTGGTCGACCGCGCATACGTGGATGTCCCCCACACCTCCAAGGCCCTGGTGTCGATCCTCTGCGGCTACTCGCCGCGCATGAGCGTGCAGATCACCGAGGCCGAGCCCGGCGGCTTGCCCAGCCCTTGCCTGGCCCACGTGCTGGGCGACCTGGGCTACCGCAGCGCCTACTTCCAATCGGCCACCGGCACCTACGAAAACCGCCACCAGCTGGCGCTCAACGTGGGCTACGAGCAGATCCACACGCGCGAGTCCTACGACGAGGCCGGCTTCGAGGAGACCAATTATCTATCAGTTGAAGACAAGGTCATGGTCGATCCGATTCTGCGCTGGATCGGCAAGCGCGATGAAAAGGGCAAGAGCCGCGACAAGCCCTTCTTCCTGACCGCCCTGACCTGCATCTCGCACCACAAATACGGCACGCCGAGCGAATTCGACTTCAAGAAATACCCGCGGCGTCCCCCGCGCCTGGGTGGCCGCATGCCGCGTCCCTTCGAGGACTTCAACCGCTACCTCAACACCGTGCGCTACGCCGATCAGTTCATCGACGAGCTCATCAAGGGCCTCAAGCGGCTGGGCCGGCTCGACGACACGCTGGTCGTCGTGGTCGGCGACCACGGGCAGGCCTTCCACGAGCACGGCCAGAAAGCCCACAACACCGTGATCTGGGAGGAGGGTCTGCGGGTGCCGCTGATCTTCTTCAATCGCAAGGCGATCCCCGAGGCCAGGGTGGTGCAAGGGATACGGCGTCAGGTGGACATCGCGCCCACGGTGCTATCGATGTTGGGCGCCCAATACCCCCAAGACCTCTTCGAAGGCCGCGATCTCCAAACCAGCGCTCCTCCGGACAAGGTCTACAGCTCCTGTTGGTACGACAAGCGCTGCATGGCCGAGACCAGCGACTCCATGCGCTTCATCGATCACTTCGATGCGCGGCCGATGGAGGCCTACGATCTAAAGGCCGACCCCTTCGAGCGGCGCAACCTGCTACGCGTCGCCGACGAGCAGGCCCGCGAAAAGTGGAAGCAGGCCGCCGAGGCCGCCAGCACACGCATGCGGGCGCGGCCGGCACAAATCGAGGAGCGCTACCAGGATTCGGAGCCGCAGACCGAGGACTTCATCCTCAGCGAGGCGCCCGAGCCCGGCTACCCGATTCGGGCGCGGCTGGAGGACAGCATCGAGCTGCTCGGCTTCGACACGCCCTCGACCACCGTCGACCCCGACGGCTTCTGGGAGGCGATCGTCTACTTCAAGTGCCTGGGGCCAAGCGAGCCGGGCTGGCGCCTCTTCGGCACGCTCGAAACCGTCGACGGACGGCACCACCAGGTCGATCACCATCCGGGCAAGGGACGGCTCTACCTGGACCAGTGCAAGCCCGGCCAGATCATCGCCGACCACATCCGGGTATGGGTCCCCGGGGACTTTCCGCCCGGCGAGGTGCGCTACTGGTGGGGCTCGGTGCTCCTGCGCGACAAGGGCCACGTCCGCCGCACCAACCGGCGCCTGGCGCGCCGCCGCATCTCACCGTTGCAGCGGGGCATCCTGGTCAAGGAGGAGGCGCTCTTGCTCGCCAAGCTCACGGTGCGACCCAACCACCGCCCCGAGCTGGCGAAGCTGCTACAGACTTCGGTGCTGAAGAAAGCCCCGCGCATCGAAAAGCCCCTCAACGTGCGCTTCGGGGAAAACCTCACATTGCTCGACGCGCGCGTCGAACCCACTTCGCTGCGGCGCCTTTCGTCGGCCAAGCTCACCACGGTTTGGAGAGTGGACGGCAAGGTGGAAGGGCCCTGGCAGATCCTGGTGCACCTGGACTCGGCGCGGCGCGGCTATTGGGCCCGCGACGCCCACACACCCCTCGATGGTATCCACCCGATCGCCAATTGGGAGCCGGGAACCTGGGTCGTGGACACCCGCAACCTGCCCATTCCCCACTACATGCCTCACGAAAAAGCCCAGGTCTGGGTCGGCGTGCGCACGCGGCGCAAGCGCATGGACGTCAGCGACGCAGGACGGGCCACGATCCTGGACGAGCGCGCGCTGGCCGGGGAAGTCAGCATCGAACGCTGACCGGTGTGGCCGCCACGGCGGTCGGATCGGCGGTCAGGCCGGGGCGAACCCTCAACACCAGGGCGGCGGAAGCGGACAGGCGCCACCGCCGAACCCGGGCGCGCCGAAATTCTGGGTCCACAGCACATTGCTGTTGAACCAGGGGTTGTCTGCGGCGCCGGCCCAGTAGCCGATGCCGATCTCCGTGAAGCCCGGCTGCATGATGTTGGAGCAGTGGCCGGGGCTGTCCATCCAGCCGGCGACCACGTCCGCGGGCGTGGGCTGGCCCATGGCGATATTCTCGCCGCCGCCGCCGCCGCTGTAGCCTGCCGCGCTCATGCGGTCGAAGGGCGTGCGGCCGTCGGGGCTGTCGTGGTCGAAGTAGCCCTGCTGGCCCATGTCCTGGGAGTGCAGCCGCGCCGCGCAGCGCAGCTCCGGACTCATGACCAACGGCCCTGCAGGCTCGAAGGGCCCGAGCTCGCCACAGGTGGCCCCGGCAGCGCGGGCCTCGTTGGTCAGGCGCAGGACCTCTTCCTCGAACTCGGCCCAGGCCGGATCCCAGTCGGCCACCGCCGCGCAGTGGTCGGTGGCAGGCACCTCGACGCCGTCGCCCACGGCCACCGGCTCCTCGATCGCCGGGTCTTCGGCCGGCGCAGGCGCCCCGGCGCTGCCAGCCTCGGTCATCGCGGAGTCCGTGGCTGCCGGATCGGTGGTCGCAACCCCGGTGTCCGCCGCCGGATCCGTCGCCGAAGCGGGCTGGCCGGTGGCGGTCGGCGCGCCCGGGCTCGTGATCGGCTGTGGCAAGGCCGCGGCCCCACAGGCGCAAAGCCCGGGATTGCCCGCAGCATCGCAGGTGCTCCGCCCCGAGCTTCCATCCGGGCAGGGGCAGGGGCTGACGAGACCCGGCAGGCACGCGCCCCCACCGGGACCCTCATCACCGGCCCCACACCCGGAGCCCGACCACAGCAGCAGCGCACTAACGACCCATACGAGTTTCCGACGATTCATGAACCACACCACTCCCCGGCTGCTTTGTGCATAATCCGTACTCTGGGTGTGCCCCACGATGGGGAGCGGGACAAGGTCAAGGCGAGCACTTGTCCAAAAAGGACGCCTGCATGGCCCGATCTACCAATGTTTTGCCAATAATTGGCGCGACCATTCGCTCGCCCACGCGCTCGCCCACGTGGCAGTGCCGGTCCCCTCCGCCCGTCGTTCAAACCGCTTCGAGCTGGGGCTCGGGGGTGCGCACCAGGACAAACCCGAGGCTCGAAACGATGGCCACGACCAGGCCGCCGAGCACGGCCAGGGTCAGCCCCTCGCCGAAGGCATCGGCGGCGAAACCCACCGGCACCGCCACCAGGCCATAGGCGCCGTAGGCCAGCATCGACAGCGACATCACCCGGCCCATGTAGCGGGCGTCGGTGCTGCGCAGCAAGACGGCGCCGTTGAGGGTGGTCATGCAGCCACTGCCGAAGCCGCAGACCGCCATCAGTGCGGCGGCCATGGGCAGTGTCTCGACCGACCACAGCAGCATCAGGCACAGCCCGAAGCAGATCCCGCCGGCGCGGTAGACCCCCAGCGCGTGAGGCGAGTCGGCCAGCGCCGTCATCGACAGGCTGGCCAGCAGGCCGCCGGCGGCCGAGGCGCCGTAGAGCACGCTGACCTGGGCGGAAGGCAGGTGCAGCTGGTGCTCAACCAGGCCCGGCAGCACGCTGACGTAGGGCAGGCCCAGCATGATGGTCAGCACGAAGAGGGCCACCAGCGTGCGCAGGCGCGGGCTACTCCGCACGTAGCGAATGCCCTCGAGGATATCGCCCAGCACCGCCCGCCGCGGCGCCCCCGGCTGGGCTGGTTCCGGAGAGGAGGGCGGCACGGTGGCATGCAGGGCCAGGGCCAGGGCGTAGAAGCCGGCCATCACCAGAAACGCCCCCGTCGCCCCGACCGTCTCGATGGCCAGCAGCACGCCGGCGAAGGCCGGGCCGATCACGCGTGAAGCATTGAGGGCGACCTGGGTCAGGGCGGCGGCGCGCCCGCGGTGTTCGAACTCGACGAGATCCACCATGTAGGCGGTGCGCGTGGGCCCCAGGAAGGCAAAGGTCAGACCCACGATAAAGCCGCCGACCACCAGATGGGTCACCGTCAGACTGCCGCTCGAACTCAGGGCCGCGAGCACCAGAAAGACCACCATGGTGATGCTCTGACAGCTGAGCAGGATGGCCTTCTTGGGCAGACGGTCGGCCAGGGCGCCGCCCACCGGCCCGAGCAGGAGCTGCGCCGCGCCGCGCCCGAAGACCACAAAGCCCACCGAGCCGTTTTCACCGGTGAGTTGAAAGGCGACGATGGATTGCACGATGTTGGAGGTGAAGAACGCGATCATCGCGCTCCAGGACCCCAACCAAAGCGTCCGAAACCCGCGTGAACGCAGCGCAACAAACGCGTTTTGAAGGCCATTCAACACGGAGGGCCGGCACATTACACGATGCGGGGCCGCGCACAAGCGGCGGCCCCTTCAACAACCCGCGCACAAGCGGCGGCCCCTTCAACAACCCGCGCACAAGCGGCGGCCCCTTCAACAACCCGCGCACAAGCGGCGGCCATTGGTTTCCGCTGGCGACATTCTCAGCAACGGAGAGTGGCTTTGCTTCAGCACGGATCTATCGTCACCACTCGTCGGCAGCGGCCTATTCGGCAAGAAGCACCGGTCCGACCACCTCGCCCCACTCACGTCAGTTGCGCCGGCATTCGGACGACTGACAAACGTAGCCGTCGGGGCATCCGGTCGAGTCGGAGCAGAAGCGCGTACAATAGGCCTCGACCGTCGTCAGGTTTGCGTCGACGTCGGTGCAGGGGTCGAACCCGCACAGGCCGAGACCCCCGATGGTAGAACCACAGGGCGTGCCCACCGGAATTGAGCACAAGCCGTCGGTACCGCAGGCGGAATCGGTCGGACAATCCGTATCCGCCAGGCAGCGAGCCCGGCATTGATTGAGGCTGCACTCTTCGGTTGCCTGACAGTCCGTGTTGGTCATGCAATCGACACAGCCGAGGGCTGAACAGATTCCCGTCGCTGCGCGACTACCAACCACGTCCGCGTCTCAGCGACTTTCGCGCCTGCGCAAGCGCGACCGCCCCTGCGCACGGGCGGCTTTCGGCCTGGCCCTCGCCCCCCCCGCGCCCGGGGGCGGCTTCCAGCCCGCGGGCTGGCGCGGCGGCACCAGGCAGCGCTTGCCGTAGCCGATCAAATCCCTGCGCCCCATGCGTTGCAACGCAGCTCGCAGCACTGGCCAGTTGTCCGGGTCGTGGTAGCGCAAGAAAGCCTTGTGCAAGCGACGTGCGCGGGGGCCGCGCGGCACGATCACATCGCCGCCGTCGCGGCGCAGGCGCCTTAGCGGGTTTTTGCGGGCGTGGTACATGGCCGTGGCCGTGGCCATCGGTGAAGGCAAAAAAGTCTGTACCTGGTCGGGGCGAAAGCCGCTCTTCTTGAGCCACAGGGCGAGCTCGAGCATGTCCTCGTCACGCGTGCCGGGGTGGGCGGCGATGAAGTAGGGGATCAGGTACTGCTCCTTGCCGGCCTCGCGCGAGAAGCGCTCGAAGAGTTCGGCAAAGCGCCGATAGCTCGCAACCCCCGGTTTCATCATGTGCGAAAGCGGTCCCTCGGAGACGTGCTCGGGCGCGATCTTCAAATAGCCGCCCACGTGATGGCTGACCAACTCGCGCACGTAGGCCGGCGAGCGCACCGCCAGGTCGTAGCGCACGCCCGAGGCGATGAGCACCCGATCGATGCCCGGCAGCTCACGAGCGCGGCGGTAGAGGTCGATCAGCGGCCCGTGATCGGTGCCCAGGTTGTCGCAGACGTCCGGGTAGACACAGGAGGGCCGCCGGCAGGCCGCTTCGATGCGCCGGCTCTTGCAGGCCAGGCGGTACATGTTGGCGGTGGGACCGCCCAGATCCGAGATCACCCCGGTGAAGCCCGGCACCGTGTCGCGCACGCGCTCGACCTCGCGCAGCACCGAGTCGGCCGAGCGGCTCTGGATGATGCGGCCCTCGTGCTCGGTGATGGAGCAGAAGCTGCAGCCGCCGAAGCAGCCGCGCTGAATCGTGATCGAGAAGCGGATCATCTCGTAGGCGGCGATGCGCGCGCTGCCGTAGCTGGGATGGGGTACGCGGCGATAGGGCAGCTCGTAAACGCGATCCATCTCCTCGCTCGACAATGGCAGCGCCGGCGGATTGATCCAGACGTCGGTCTCGCCGTGGCGCTGCACCAGCGCGCGGGCGTTGTGGGGGTTGGCCTCGGCATGCAGAAGCCGCGAAGCCTGGGCGTAGAGCACGGGGTCGCGCTTGATGGCCTCGAAGCCCGGCAGGCGAAGCACGGTGCGCTCGCGGGCGTGGCGCACGGCCTTCCTGCGCAGGGTCAAAAGGCCCTCCCCGGGCGCTGCTGGGGCATCGACGTCTTGATGGTCGAGCTCCAGATAACCCTCGGGCAACCCCGAGACGCGAGTGGCGGTGCCGCGCAGGCCCCGTATCGAGTCGATCGACTCGCCGCGACCCAGGCGATGGGCGATCTCGACCACCTGGCGCTCGCCGTTGCCGTAGACGAGCAGGTCGGCGCCCGAATCGATCAGGATCGAGCGCCGCACGCGGTCGGACCAGTAGTCATAGTGGGCCACGCGCCGCAGGCTGGCTTCGATGCCACCGATCACCAACGCCACACCCGGGTAGGCCTGGCGACAGCGCTGGCAGTAGACCAGGGTGGCGCGCTCGGGTCGGCGGTCGGAGGCGCCGTCGGGGCTGTAGGCGTCCTGGCTGCGGGGCTTGCGGTCGCTGGTGTAGCGGTTGACCAGCGAGTCCATGTTGCCAGCGGTAACGCCAAAGAAGAGGTTGGGCGGCCCCAGGGCCTCGAAGTCCTCCGTATCGCGCCAGTCGGGCTGGGCGAGGATGCCGACGCGAAAGCCCTGGGCCTCGAGCAGCCGACCGACCAGGGCCATGCCGAAGGCGGGATGATCGACGTAGGCATCGCCCGTCACCAGGATGACGTCGCAGCTATCCCAGCCGAGCACGTCCATCTCGGCACGGCTCGTGGGCAAAAAGGGCGCGACGCCGAAGCGCTCGGCCCAGTAGGGGCGGTGGCTGAAAAGATTCACTTCTTCGGTCAAACGACGACCGTCACGCGGCGCTGTCGATCAGCTCCTGGTTCGATGTGCCGATGCCCTCTAGCCGCTCGTAACATACGGTGAGCACCACCATCGAAAAGGGCGTCGTCAGCAGGGTGCCGAGCAGAACGCTGCCTGCGATCATGTTGATGACGGCCAGCGCCACAAACACCACAAGCAGCGGCACGGCGTTGGCGGTCACGAGAGAGAAGCTGCTTTTGAGGGTCTCGACGGCGCCCAGGTCGCGGTAGGCGATGCCGTGAAAGGCGAAACTGCACAGCAACATGAAGATGAGCCCCGGCACCACCAGGCACAGCAGCGTGATGGCGGTGCCGACAGCCAGCAGCACCCAGGCGCCAAAGGAGCTGCCGAAGCTGGACATGGCGCCCATGACGTCACCGACGCTGGCGGCCTCACCGCGGCGGCGCCGGCGCACGATGTCGATGAAACCGACGTTGGCCGGTCCGAGCAGGACCGTCAGGCTCACGAGGCTGACGATCGTCATCAGAAGCGAGGCCAGGATGTACAACACCGCGTCCTTCTTGAAGGTCTCCCAGGCATCCTTGAAGCTCTCGGTCAGCAAGCCTTCCACGCCTACCTCCAGTCGGGCGGCCTCCGGTGCCGACCCGGAGGCGATCGTAGCCCCCGTGCCGGACGTTTACCAGCTGCTGTCAGACGAGCCGCGCGGCGGCAGCCCGCTTGAGCGTGAGCTTGTCGAACTTGCCGGAAGCGATGCGGGGAAGTGGCTCGCGCTGGATCTCGATGTGGCTGGGGACCTTGAACTTGGCCAGGCGCTCGGCCACGTGCAGCTGCAGGCTTTGGGCGTCGACTTCGGCGCCCGGGGCCAGCATCACCGTCGCGCCCACGGCCTCGCCCAGGCGCTTGTCCGGCACGGCGTAGACCGCCGCCTCGAAGACCGCAGGATGCTCGTGCAGGGCGTGCTCCACCTCGGGGCAGCTGATGTTTTCACCGCCGCGAATCACAATGTCCTTGGCGCGCCCGGTGATGAAGAGGAAACCCTCGGCGTCGATGCGCCCGAGGTCGCCGGTGCGGATCCAGCCGTCGTCCAGGGTCTCGGCCGTGGCCTCGGGGCGGTTCCAGTAGCAGCGCATGTTGGTGGCGCTCTTGATGCGGATCTCGCCCTCCTGGTCTACGCCCAGACGCCCACCGCTTTCGTCGAGGACCTCCAGCTCCACCAGCGGCGGCAGCGCACGCCCCACGCTGGCCGGTCGCATCAGATAGTCGTCGCCGCCGATGGCCGAGCCCAGGCTGTTGGTCTCGGTCATGCCATAGCCGGTGGAGGGCGCCGCCTGCTGGACCTTCTGCTTGAGCTTGCCAACCTGATCGGGCGGGCGCGCGGCACCGCCAGCGCTCAGCGACTGCAGCGAGCTGGTGTCGCGCTTCGCGAAGTCAGGCGAGTTGACCAGGTCCCAACTCATGGTGGGCACGCCGCCGAAGTCGGTGACCTTCTCGCGCTCGATCAGCTCCAGGGCCCGCTCCGGATTCCACTTGTGCATCATCACGATCTTGCGACCGTTGCGGAAGGCCGGCAGAAACTGCACGTTGCAGCCGGTGACGTGAAAGAGCGGCAGGGTGTTGAGCGCCGTGCGCTGGGGCATCTTGAAGGCCGAGTTCGACAGCGCGTCGCGGCCCTGGGAAAGCCATCCCCGCACGCGCTCGACGACCTCGGCGGGCAGCTCGGTGAGCACGCGCGCCATCATCACAAACTCCCAGGTAAAAACCGCGCTGACCACGGCCCGGTGGGTGCTGACCACGCCCTTGGGATGCCCGGTGGAGCCGGAGGTGTACATGATGGAGGCGTCGTCGTCGGGCTCGACGGCGGCGTGTTGCTCGGGCAGGCGGTGTTCACCCTCGAGCAAGGGCCCCATGTCGACGGCGCCCTCGGGCAAGGGTCCGCCGCCCTCGGCGTGGGGACGGGCCACCAGGGCCGGAAGCCCCAGCTCGCGCAGCTCCGGCGCCAGACGGTCGAAGCGCTCGCGATCGGCCAGCAGCAGGCGCGCGCCGCTGTCCTCGAGGCCGTAGCGCAGCTCCGAGGCCTGCCACCAGGCGTTGAGCGGCACGATGACCGCGCCGATGGCCGTAACAGCCATGTAGCCAAAGCACCACTCGGGGTAGTTGCGCATGGCCAGGGCCACGCGATCGCCGCGCTTGACGCCGTAGTCCTGCACCAGGCGATGGGCCAAGTTGGCCATGCGCTGTCGGGCCTCGGGATAGCTGTAGCGCTCGTCCTCGTAGACCAGGAAGGTGCGGTCGTCGTGGCGGCACGACAGGGCGTAGAGTTCACCCAGATTGCGCGGGGCGTTTTCGAAGACGGAGAACTCGACGCCGGCGATCGAGCGCCGCGCCGTGGCGTAGAGCGAGCCGGGCGCGGTCAGCACCTCGATGGCTTGCTCCTGGGTCAGCTTGGGGGCATCGGACATGGCCCAAGGCGTAGCACAGGTTGGATGGGCCCCGCGAGCGGACCTAACCAACCTTTTGCCCTTCGATCGCCGCTATGGCACGTCGTAAATGACGACGTAGCCACTGCCGCCACCGCCACCGCCGGCGCCGTAGCTGGTATTGGTCGAGTCGCCCGCCGTCGCGGCGGTAGAGTCGGTTGCACCGTCCCCACCGTCGCCACCTGCATTGCCAGTGCCCCCGGCGGCCGCCGTGTCGCTGTCCTTGGCGCCGTCGGAGCCCGGCGCAGCGACCGTCGATCCGTTCTCGGAGCCCTCGGCGCCGCTGCCACCATTGGCCGTGACCCATGCAGCGACGTCGATGCTCACGTCACCAGCTTCGAGCAGGATGGCGCCGCCACTGCCGCCACCACCGCCGCCGCTCTCCTCGTTGTCCGGGGCCTGACCAGCGCCGCCCTGGGCACTGATCACGGCCGAATCGGTCACCGTCAGCGTGCCCGAAACCGAGAGCTGGAAGGCACCGCCACCACCGCCGCCGCCACCACCGCCGCCAGCGCTGGAGCTTCCGTCACCGCCGCTGCCACCGCCACAGCCACCGCGCAGAACCGAAAGCGAGCTGTCGCCCTCGACGGCGCCCGCGACGCCGCCGTCGGTGCTGGAGCGTTCACCATCACCGCCGACGCCGCCGGCCGTGGCAAAGCCGCCACCACCGCCGCCGGCCGCACCATCGCTGCTGCTGGTGTCGCTGTCGCCATTGCCGCCGGTGCCGCTCGAGCAGGAGACGTTGCCGCCAGCACCCGGCGTGCTGCCCGCAGCGCCCGCGTCGATGCGGCCGGCGATGTCGGCGTCACCGTAGACCGCAAAGATCACGGGCTTGTCGCCCACGAGCCGGATGCTGCCGATGGAGGTGACGTTCAGATCCTTGAAGGCCACTACCACCACGTCGGGCCCGCCGGCCTGGGTCTGGATGCTGATCTTCGCGCTGATGCTGCCGGCGCAGCTGCCGACGAAGTCCGGAGCGCCGCCGGTGGTGTCGAGCTCGAGCGCGCAGTCGATGGTGGTGGTCTGGTCGATGCCGTCCAGGCTGCCGGCCACGGTCACCGAGTTGAAGGTGCTGGGCACGAAGGTGAAGCAGGAACCGTCGAAATCGGTCTTGCTGGCGTCGGCGGGACAGCCATCGTTGCAGTCCATGGTGCCGTCCCCGTCGCTGTCGTCGTCGGGCACGCCGCAGCCGCAGACGCCCGCGCCGTCCTGCTTGACCGGATCGTTCGGGCAGACGTCGTCGCAGTCATAGGTGCCATCCAGATCGGTGTCGATATCGGGCACGCCGCAGCCGCAGGGACCCACGCCGAACTTGTCCGGATCGTTGGGGCAGTCGTCGTTGCAGTCGGCGCGGCCGTCGGCGTCGCTGTCGGTGTCGGCCACGTCGCAGCCGCACTGGCCCGGCTCGCTCTTGAGCGAACCCGCCGGACAGCTGGCGGCCGTCGTGCCGCCGGTGCCGCCCGTGCCCCCCGTGCCCGCAGTGGCGTCGGTGCCAGCGCTACCGCCGGTGCCACCGGTGCCGGTCATGTCACCGGTGCCAGCCGCACCGCTGCCACCGGTGCCAGCGGTCGCAGTCGCGCCGCCGGTGCCGCCCGTGCCCCCCGTACCCGTAGCCGTCTGGCCGGCCACCGCTGCGGTGCCGCCGGTCCCCGCCGGCATTTGACCGGTGATCGCGGCCGTGCCCCCAGTGGCGCCATCCCGACGCATGGGAATGTCGTCGCCGCAGCCCGCCAGCATCAACAGCGCCGCCATCGCCAGAACCGACCCCAAGGAGCGTCGCTCCCGTCCATCAGCGCGGCCATCGAAGCAATCGTTGAAGTTCACCATCAGAAGTCCACCTATCCTCGAACGACGCGCGACGACCGATGCCGCGCAGTGACTCGAGACCCGAGTTAGGAGTCTATGGACTGGCCGCAGCAGGTCCAGGGGACTGCACCACTTTTGGGGCGCACAGGTGCGCAGCTTTCTGCGCGATGCGGTCGATTTTCGCGTCCAATGCGACGCTGTCTTCCCACCGCTCGCGCCCATGCGCGTACAGGCTATCCAAACCGCGGACTTGCCAGAGGCACGCCGTCCGTGAAAATTGCGGCCGCCGGGGGCGACTGCTGATTGGCAATGACCTCAGGGACGGGGTGGTTCGACATGTTGACTCAACGTTTTCAGGACGCTCGACACAGGCCGTGGGCCCTGCTCTCGGCCACCGTGCTGCTCGGCTTCGCAGCGCAGGCGGGAGCCCAGCAATCCGAGGGGGGTGAGACGACCCAGGGCGAGCCGGCCGCGGCGCCCGCAGCGGCGCCGGCCCAAGCTCCGGACGCGAGCGCCGCGCCGGAACAGGCGCCAGCCCCCCCACCAAGCGACGGCGAAGCGGCCCCGGCGAGCGGCGCTGGGGCGCTTCCGACCGAGGTGCCCCCGGCGCCACCGGCGGACGCAGGCGATGGTGCAGCGACCGCGGCCCCGGCCCCCGCCACCACCGCGGCCCCGGCCGTGACCTCCGCCCGGCCCGCACCACAGCGCCCTCGGGCCGCCGCCCCGCGCCCACCCGAGGGCCGCGAGCTGCCCACCCAGGAGGGCTTCTACCTACGCCTGGCCGGCGGCGTCGGCTTTCCCTTCGGCCCCGACATCGCCGACTCCTACCGCGAGTTGCCCGAGGGCGAGCTGCGCTTCACCGGCTACGCCGCTGCCTTCGACGTGATGGCCGGCCTCTTCGCCATGCCCTGGCTGGCGGTGGGCGCAGGCTTCGTCTCCGACGCCATTGCCGCCGGCAACATCCGCGATCGCTTCGAGGACGACCGCGCCATCCAGCGCTCGCTCTACCACGCCATCGCCGGCGGCTTCGCCGATGTCTACTTCGGCGGCACCAAGGAAGGCGTGCACCTTCAAGCCCTGGTCGGCGTGGCGCTGCTGTCGCCGGCCTTCAACCTGCGGCGCGGCGAAAGCGGTCCCGGCATCGCGCTCGCCGCCGGCTACGAGGGGCGCGTCAGCAAGCGCTGGAATGTGGGCGGCCTGCTGCGGGTGGCCTTCGCGAGCTTCGGCGACCACACCTTCGACGGCAACGCCCGGTCACCACGCCTGTATCAACCGACCCTGCTGCTGACCACGACCTTCGTACCGTAATTGCGCGCAGCCAGCGCGGGCGTACGTCTTGTACGATGTTGCGCATTCGCTTCCATGGCCGCGGTGGTCAGGGCATCAAAACGGCCAGCCGCGTGCTGGGTTCGGCCCTCTTCGCCGAGGGCTTCGAAGTCCAGGATGCCCCGCGCTACGGCGCCGAGCGGCGGGGCGCACCGATCTTCGCCTACGTGCGTGCCGACCGGGCGCCCATCGACGAGCGCGGGGTGATCGAGCGGCCGGAGCTGGTGGTGGTGGGCGACGACAGCCTGGTGCAGGTCGCCGGCGCGGGGGTGGGCGTGGGCCTGGACGCCGAAGCGGTGCTGCTGCTGCTGAGCCAGGAGCCCGCCGCGGTCTGGAAGCAGCGGCTGCAAACCGAGGCCACGGTGATCACGCTGGAGCCGCCCGCGCCCGACCCCGACGCTCCCCTGCGCAGCGGCCCCGAGCCCCTGGTGGGCGCCCGCGTCAGCGGTGCCGCGGCACGCCTGCTCGGCGTCGTGCCCCGCACGGCCCTCGAAGCGGCGCTCGCCCAGGAGCTGGGCGCCCTGCCCACGACGGCGCGTGAGCGGGCGCGGCAGCAGGCGCTCGAGGCGTTCGACGCCCTTGCAGCACACGCCGGAGCGGTGCGCGCTCGACCGGCTCCGGGCTATGCCGAGCGCACGAGCCCGGGCTGGATTGAGCTGCCCTTCGATCCCGCCGACGTTTCGGCTCCGGCGATCCATGCGCCGGCCACCAGCGTGCTGGTGCGCACGGGCCTGTGGCGCAGCATGCGGCCGGTGATCGATCACAGCGGCTGCAAGCGCTGTCATTTCATGTGCGCCCTGCCCTGCCCCGACTCGGCCATCACCGTCGACGACGCGGGTTATCCCCAGATCGATCTGGAGCACTGCAAGGGCTGCCTGATCTGCGTCGCCCAATGCCCCTTCCATGTGATCGCCGCGGTGCCCGAAGCCGAAGCCCAAAACGAGACGACAGCTTTGCCTCGCGAACGGAGGGCCCATGAGCCGTAGCCTGATGACCGGCAATCGCGCCGCCGCCTGGGCCGCGCGCCTCGCGGGGGTCGACTACGTGCCGGCCTTTCCGATCACGCCCCAGACCGAGATCATCGAGACGCTCTCGGAGTGGATCCGAAGGGGCGAGCTCGACGCACGCATGACCACGCTCGACAGTGAGCACTCCATGGTCACCGCCGCCGGTACCGCGGCCACCGCTGGCGTGCGCGTGTTTACGGCAACTTCCAGTCAAGGCCTGCTCTACGCCATGGAGATGCTCTACGCGGTGGCCGGCTTCCGCGCGCCCTTTCTCCTGGCCAACGTCTCCCGTGGCCTCGCGGCGCCGATCACGCTGGAGCCCGATCACTGCGACGTGCTGGCCGCGCGCGACAGCGGGCTTTTGCAATTTCATGCCGCCAGCTGCCAAGAGGTGCTCGATCTGTCGCTGATCGGCTACCGCGTGATCGAAGACAAGCGCGTGCGGCTGCCGGCCATCGTCAACCTGGACGGCTTCTACCTCTCCTTTACGCGCGAACCGGTGGAGCTGCCCGAGGCCGAAGCGGTGGCCGCCTTTCTGCCACCCTTCGATGCGAGCGCCCTCGGGCTGCGCGCCGGCCAGCCCCTGAGCCAGGCGGTGGCGGTGCTGGGCGGCACGCCCTACTCCTATTTTCGCTACGAATGCCACCTGGCGGCGCTGCAGGCCGAGCGGGTCTTCGCCGAAGTCTGCGAGGACTTCGGTGAGCGCTTCGGACGCAACTACAGCGCCCTCGAGCGCTACGCCTGCGACGACGCGGAGATCGTGTTTGTGATGATGGGCTCCTTCGCCAGCAAGGCCCGCGACGCGGTGGCGCAGATGCGCGCGGCCGGCGAGCGCGTGGGGCTTTTGCGACCGCGGCTCTTGCGCCCCTTCCCGGCCGACGCGCTGGCGCAGGCCCTGGACGGCAAAGCCGCGGTGGTCGTCGTCGACCAAAACCTCTCCATCGGCAAGGGCGGGGTGCTGCACGCGGAGCTGTGCTCGGCGCTGTACGGGCGGGCGGACGCCCCCGGTGTCATCACCAGCTTCATCGGAGGCCTGGGCGGTCGCGACATCCGGCGCGAGGAGTTTTTCCAGATGGTGAGCGAGACGCGCGAGGCGCTGCAAAAGGCCCGGGCCGGCACGCTCGAGGCGCCGCCAGCGCCAAGGCTCCTTTTCACCGCCGACGAGCTGCGCGAGCTGCGCAAGATGCAGGCCATCGCCGCCGTGCGCGACGCCGAGGTGCGCTCGAGCCGCCCGCCACCCGCGCCGAATGCAGGGAGCCAGGGGTCATGACTCGCAGTGAAGAAAAACCAATCCGCAAGCTCAAGCAGCTGCCGTCCCAACACGTGATGGCCGCCGGCACCCCCATGTGTGCCGGCTGCGGGGGCCTCGAAGGGCTGAACGAGGCCTCCGACGTGCTGGGCGAAAACACGGTCTTCGTCAACGCCGCCGGCTGCATGACGCTGCTGTCGGTCTATCCCTTCACGCCCTTCCGCGGCTCTTTCTTCTACACCGCCATGGCCTCGGCGCCGGCCGGGGCCCAGGGCATCCGCGACGCCCTCGACGTGCTCATCGCCAAGGGACGCCTTCCGGCCGCCGACGACCTGCAGGTGGTGGTGCTCACCGGCGACGGCTCGGCCTACGGCATGGGCCTTTCATCGACCTCGGGCGCCATCGAGCGCGACCTGGACTTCCTCTACATCTGCTACGACAACGAGGGCTACGGCAATACCGGCCACCAGAGCTCGGCGGCGACGCCCCTGGGCGCGCGCACCGCCACCGACCGCGGCGGCTTCCATGGCCGCACGAAGAACCTCTTCGACATCTGGGTCGCCCACCAACCCAGCTACGTCGCCACCGCCGTCGCCTCCGAGCCCCTGGACCTGGTGCAAAAGGTCCAGCGCGCCAAGCAGCTGTCGGGTCCGCGCCTGATCCTGATGCTCGCGCCCTGCCCCACGGGCTGGGACTATCCGCCCGAACGCTCGCTCGAGATCGGCAAGCTGGCGGTCGACACCGGGGCCTGGCCGCTCAAGGAATACGTCGACGGCCAGGTGCGCCACACCAAGTTGCCCAAGACGCGACTTCCCGTCGAGCGCTACCTGGAGACCCAGGGCCGCTTTGCCCACCTCTTCGAGCCCCAGCGCGACGAAGCGACCCTGCGTGCAATTCAGGCCAAGATCGATGCAGACTTCGCGGCGATCGAGGGCTCGACCACGGCCCCGGATTGACGGTCGTCGCCTGTCGCAGCGGCCGCCCGGCAACGCCCCATCCCACGACCGCAAACCAACATGGCCAAAGCAATCGAGCTCTCCAAGAAGCAGCTGCGCACCCGCTGTAGCCCCAGGGCCCTGGGTTTCAAAAGCACCGCCGAGCTCACGCAGTCCTCGGCCGCCGTCGGCCAGGACCGGGCCGTCGATGCGCTCAGCCTGGGCCTTGCGATCAAGCGCGGCGGCTTCAACGTCTTCATCCTCGGCCCCACTGGCAGCGGTCGCAGCAAAGTGGCCAAGGCGCTGATCGAGGCGACCGCCAAGGACGAGCCCGTCGCCGACGACATCTGCTACGTCTACAACTTCGAGTTACCACGCAAACCTCGAGCGCTGAGACTGCCGCCGGGCCAGGGCGCGCGCCTACGCGATCACATGGAGCGCCTGATCGACGAGTTGAAGGCGGCGATCCCGGCGGCCTTCGCCAGCCAGAGCTACCGCGAACGCAAGGAGGCCGTCGAACGCGAACTGGGCGAGCAACACGAGGCCGAGGTCGAAGCCGTCGCCGCCGCCGCCCGAGCCCTGGGCGTGGCGGTGGTGCGCACGCCCGCAGGTTTTGCCCTGGCGCCCATGCGCGAAGGCAAGGTGCTCGACGGAGACGAGCAGGCCGCCCTCGGCGACGAGGAAAAGAAGGCGCTCGAAAAGAAAGCCGAGACGATCCACGAAAAGCTGCGCGAGGCCATGAAGCGCGTGCCTCTCCTGCAACGGGAGCAGCGCGAGCGCATCAAACGCCTCGACCAGGAAGTCACGCGCGACACCGTCGGTGACCTCTTCGGCGAGATCAAGCGCGCCTTCGGCAGCCTGCCGGCGGTGCTTGCACACATCGCTGCCGTCGAGCGCGACATCGTCGACAAGACCGCCGACTTGATCCGCGTTCAGGCCGAAGCCGAGGGTGAAAACCCGATGGCCCTGGCGATGGCGATGGACGGCGGCGGCGTGCGCGAGGGACCGATTCTCAGGCGCTACCGCATCAACCTGCTGGTCGACCGCGGCCTCGACAGCGGCGCCCCGGTGGTCTGCGTCGATCACCCGACCACGGCCCAGCTGGTCGGCAAGGTCGAACATATCTCGCAGTTGGGCGTTCTGATCACCGACTTCAACCTGATCAAGCCCGGCGCGCTGCACGAGGCCAACGGCGGCTACCTGCTGATCGACGCGCGCCGGCTGTTGATGCAGCCGGTGGCCTACGAGCAGCTCAAGCGCACGTTGCGGGCCGGCGAAATCCGCGTCGAGTCGGTGGCCGAGGCCCTGGACCTGGCCCAAACCGTCTCGCAAGAGCCGGAGCCCATTGCCTTCGCGGGCAAGGTGGTGCTGGTGGGCGAGCGCGACCTCTACTACCGGCTCAGCGCCCTTGACCCGGAGTTTGACGAACTTTTCAAGATCGCCGCCGAGTTCGAGAGCACCATGGAGCGCACCCCCGAGGCTTGCAAGCGCTTTGCGGCGCTCTTGGCCCGGGTGCTCGAGCAGGAGCAGATGCTTCCGATGGAGGCCAACGCGGTGGCGACCGTGATCGACGAGGCCTCGCGCCTGGCCGGCGACGCGCGAAAAATCTCCATGCATGTGCGCACCCTCTTCGACGTCGTGCGCGAAGCCGACCACTGGGCGCGGGCCGCGTCGCGCGAGCGCATCGGGCGGCGCGACGTGGAACGGGCGCTCGGCGAACGACGGCGGCGTCACGGCCGGCTCTACGAGCTGACGCTGGAGGCCATCGACCGCGGCGCCATCCACATCGACACCGCCGGGGCCGCGGTGGGCCAGATCAACGCCCTGAGCGTGGTCGACGCCGGGCAAGCGCGCTTCGGCTTTCCCTCGCGCCTGAGCGCGCGGGCACGCCTGGGCAAGGGCGAGGTGATCGCCATCGACCGCGAGGTGCAGATGGGGGGCAAAATCCACAACAAGGGGGTGATGATCCTCAGCAGCTTCCTCGGCAGCCGCTACATGCAGCGCGTGCCCTCGTCGCTGCACGCGACGCTGGTCTTCGAACAGATGTACGGCTTCGTGGAGGGCGACAGCGCCTCGCTGGCGGAGCTATTGGTGCTGCTCAGCGCCATCGGCGAGCTGCCCCTGCGCCAGGGCATCGCCATCACGGGCTCGGTCGACCAACACGGGCGCGTGCAAGCCATCGGCGGCATCAACGAAAAGATCGAAGGCTTCTTCGACGTCTGCCGGGCACGTGGGCTCGACGGCACGCAGGGGGTGGTGATGCCCAGCGACAACATCAGCCACCTGATGCTGCGCGAGGACGTGGTGGCCGCCGTGGGCGCCGGGCGCTTTCATGTCTACGGCGTCCGCGACGTGGACGCCGCGGCCGAGGTGCTCTTTGGACTCGAGGCCGGCGCGCGCGACCTCGAGGGCCGCTACCCCGAGGGCAGCATCAACGGCCGCGTCGAGGCGCGGCTCGAGGCCATGCGCGCCGACGCCATCGCGGCGGCGCGGGCGGCGTCCGAGGAAGACGAGCGCGAAGGCGGCAGGGACGGGGGCCCGCTTGTGGTGCCCGGGGAGTAGCGCGGGGAAGCGTCAGCCGCCGAGGTAGATGTTGACCCCGAAGACCAGCTCCCAGACGTCCACATACATGTCGTCGGGGCCGCGCGAAGTGAAGAACCACGGCCAGTTGAACGAGAAGCTGAGATCGACAACCGGGGCCGGGGTGATCACCAGGGCAAAACCGAGGTTGAGGGCGATCGCATCCCGTCTGTCGTCGGCGATGTCCACGAATAGCAGCCCGGTGCGCGGTCCCAGGGCGACGATGTTGCCCACCCCAAACATGAAAGCCGCCGGCACATCGACGTTGAGGCCATACTCCATGATCTCCAGCTCGATGCCCGTCTCCAGGCGGCCGCTGCCCCCGAGCCGTACGTGGGCCGGCAGCCCGATACCGACGCCGAGGGTGTCGTCGGTGGGGAGCTGAACCGTGAACTGCAAACCGAGGGCTCCACCCCGGGAAAACGCGTAACGACCGTAGACCTCCATGTCACCGAAGTGTCCATCGCCCGACAGGTGCAGTGGCAAAAGCAGGCCACCGAGTTCGAATTGGGGCGTGATGCCGTAGGCCCCGCCAGCGCCGAAATAGGACCAACGCCCGCGCCCGTCGAAGACCTCGCCGAAGCGAAAGCCGCGGCCGTCGTTGAGGGCCCCGTGATCCATGAAGCCGTAGTCGGGTGGTCCCAGATCGATGCGCCCTTGGCCGCCCTCGAGGGTCAGCGGGCGATTGACGTAGGATCGAGCCTGGGCCTGGGCAGCGCTGGACCACAGCAGCGGCAACAGCCAAAGGAACGCAGCCAGTAGTACAAGCAGGCGGTCTTTTCGCATGGGTTCTCCAAGTCTTGCGGCGCCCGGGTAGCGCCGCCTGTGACCATCGCGCGGGGCTTGGCCTGAAGCAAGAGGGCCGCACGAAGGAAGCCGCGCCCGACATGGCCTGGTGCGCGCGACCCCCGAACGCGACGCTCTACAGCGGCGGCAGCGAGGGCCGCGCGATGCTGTTGACGCGGCTTTCCGCGTAACGCGGCGCACGCGTACAGCGATCTTCGAAGGCGCGCGCGTGGTGAAAAGCATCGAAAGCATCGGTTTCTACACCGAAGTCGCGATAGTCCAGGTTGGGTCGGCGTTCTTCGGGGAAGGCGAGCAAGAATTCCTGGATCGGCAACTCCGCCAGCGACCACTCGAGCTCTTGGAGCAGCGGTTCGAGGTCGACCTCGCCAGCCCCCGGACGGGAGCGCAGCTTGCGCCGCAGCTGCTGCTCGAGCCGGGGCGCCTCGGCGCTGAAGCTGGTGATGAACGGGCGCACGGTGGCAAAGCCGGCGGCGCGCAGGGTGCTGTAGTAGACGTCCCAGAGTTCCCCGTCATCGCACAGTCCCGGTGCGTCCATGGCGAGAAAGCCCCCCGGCACGAGGCGCCGGCGCGCAGTGGCGTAGAACTCGCGACTGTAGAGCAGCGAGAGATTGTAGTCCTTGGCGTAGGGCAGGTCGACGTAGATGCCATCGAAGCGGCTCCGCTCCGAGCGCAGCCACTGGAAGCCGTCGGAGATCACCAGCTTCACGCGTGGGTCGTCGTGCACGCGCTGGTTCATGGCCAGCAGCGCCGGATGCTCGCGCGACAGCCGCACCATCTCCCGATCGAGCTCCACATGAACCACCTCCTGCACGCTCGGATACTCGAGCGCCGCCCGCACCGCGAGCCCGTCGCCACCGCCGATCACCAACAGGCGCCGGGGCGCACGACCGCTGGCCTGGACCGGCGCGTGTACGAACCACTCGTGGTAAAATTCGTCATTGCCGCTGAAGACCTGGTAGGCGCGATCGAGATAGAGCCAGGTGTCGACTGGATAGTCGGGGTCGTCGTTGCGCTTGGCGCTGAGCAAATCGTAGAGCCACTGATCGTCGACCTCGCTCGAGACCAGATCGATGCGCTGGTAGGGAGAGCGGATGCGCTCCACATGGCCGTCGTGCTCGGAGGGCCGAAACAGCTCGAAGAAGCTGGTGTCGGGCGCGTCGAAATAGAGCTTGTGCAAGAAGTGCTGCTCGAGGCCGCGCGCACGTACCGAGACGAGCGTCAGCACGGCGATGGCCACTACGGCCTGGATGCGAAAGGCCTTGCCGAGACGCTCGCGAAAGATGACCAGCAACGAGAGCAAGAGCGCCGCATTGACCAGGCCCACGGCCAGCCCCGCCGCCAGCAGGCCGAGCGAACGCAGAAGCCAAAGCGGAAACAGCACCGAAGCGGCGAGTGAGCCGATGTAGTCGAAGCCCAGGACGCGGTTGGTGCAGCCGGGCTTCATCTCTTCGCCCAGAGCCAACAAGAGCGGAATCTCGAAGCCCGACAGCACGCCGATGGCCACGATCAGGAGATGGCTCATGCCGAGAAACAGCCAGCCGGGCCAGGGGCCGTCGGCCAGTGGTGTCGCGGCGGCGTAGAGCCAGTTGTGGATCATATCGAGGGTGTAGAGCAGGGGCACCGACAGCCCGCCCACAAGGCTCAACAGCACCTCGATGCGCGCCAGGCGGAACACCAGACGATCGGCGCCGCGCTCGCACAACATGGCCCCGAGGCCCAGCGCACCCAGGTAGCAACCGATGGTGATGCTGTAGCGCACCACCGTGTTGCCGAGCAGCGCCGACAGCGTCTGGGCCAGCAGCAGCTCGTAGAGCAGGCTGCAGCCGGCGGCGAAGAAGGTGATGGTGTAGACGGCGCCGAGGTGGCGTCGCGTTTGAATGGACTCCCGCATGTCGAGTACGCCACGCGCCGGGCCGGCGGGCGACGCGATCCGCCCGCCCCGAGGCGTACCGCTACGCTAGGGGATTAATCATTTGAACTCAAACCTCTTCTGTACAAAATGAATTTCCCCGGAGGCCCCGGGAGCTAAGGGGCGTGGGCGACGATGAAGAGCCTGGGAAAGGCGAAAAGCACGCGGCCATCGCTGCGCAGGGGGTAGTCGCGCTCGATGGCGGCCAGCAGCGCCCGGTCGAAGTCATGGCGATCGCTTCCTTGGCCGAGGGCGGCGTGGAAGGGCCGCAGCCCGCTCGACGCGATCCAATCGAAGATCGCCCGATGGCCCTCGAGCACGTGCAGGTAGGAGGTCACCCAAAGCTCGACGCCAGCGGCCGCGGGCGCAAGCGCTTCGTAGTAGAACTCCGGCCCGTGCACCGTCAGCGCCTCGAGCGCGGCCCCCATGCGCGGCGCCCACGGCCCCTCGCGCGCCAGGGCATCCATGGCCCGATGCAGCGGCGACTGCAGATGGAAGGGCAGCTGCACGGCCAGCACGCCGCCGGGCGAAAGCAGGCCGAAGAGCCGCCCGAAGAGCGCGGCGTGGTCGGGCAGCCACTGCAGGCAGGCATTGGAGAAGATCAGATCGGGGGGCGCCTTGGGCTCGAGGCTCCGGGCATCGCCCTGCTCGAAGCGAAGCTCGGGATGGGCGGCGCGGGCGCGCTGGAGCATCTCCTGGGCCACGTCCACGCCCACCAGCTCGGCCCCTGCGAAGCGCTCGGCCAGCACCGCGGTGCTATTGCCCGGCCCACAGCCGAGATCGATCAGCGTGCGCGGCGAAGTGAGCGCCAGGCGCGCGGCCAGATCCCGCGCCGGCTGGGTGCGCTCCCGTTCGAAGCGCAGATAGCGCTGTGGCTCCCACCGCATGGCGAAAGCTTGAAAGCCGCGAGATGCCCCGTCAAACCGCGTCGCGAACGTAGCGGACCTGCTCCCAATGACGCCCGAGCCCCTCGGCAAAGCGGGTGACAGGCCCCAGGCACGCAAAACCGGCCCGTTCCAGCACCCGTTGGGAGCGGGTATTGCCCGGTGCCACCAGCGCCTCCACGCGCTGCAGTCCGAGCTGACCTTCGCCCACCTTCAGGCTGGCTGCCAAAGCCTCGGCCATCAAGCCCTGCCCCCAACGGCTCGGAGTCAGATCGTAGCCGATCTCGGCCTGCAACCTGGGGGGCTCTCCGGCCTCGGCGATGTGATGAAAGCCGATGGTACCCAAGACAACGCCAGCGCTGCCATCGCAGAGCACCCAGCGCACGCCGGTGGCCGCGGCGTACTGGGCCTGCAGCCACTGCACGATGCGCGCGGTGTGAACACGCGCCATCGGTCGCTGAAAATCCAGGTAGCGGCTCACCTGTGGATTCGCCAGGTGAGCGTGTAGGGCGTCGATGTCGCGGGCGCTCACGCGATGGAGCCGAAGCCTCGCGGTCTCCAGCACCTCCGGCGGCGGCGACGACCACATGCCACAAGCCTGCCGGGGGCGCACGGGGGGCGCAAATCGTCGTGCCCGGGACTTCGCGCGAAGCTCGCGGCCTGATCTACACTGCACGCCATGAACGCCCCCAACCCCGGAAGCCCCGAGTGGCTCGCGCTGGTCGACGAAGACGTCATCGACCCCGAGCGCCCGATCGTCGACCCCCACCATCACCTGTGGCCCGCGCGTTACGGACTCGATGAGCTACTGGCGGACACCGGCTCGGGCCATCGCATCGAAAAGACCGTCTTCATCGAGTGCCACGCCAGCTACCGCAGCGACGGCCCCGAACACCTGCGACCCGTGGGCGAGACCGAATTCGTGGCGCAGGCGGCGGCCAAGAGCGCCGCCGGGCCGGGCGCCACCATCGCCGCCATCGTGGCCCACGCCGACCTGCGCCTGGGCGACAAGCTCGAAGAAGCGCTCGACGCCCACGCAGCCGCGGGCCAGGGCCTATTCCGCGGCATCCGCCACGCCGGCGCCCACGCTGGCGAACACGCTTCCTCCCTACTGATCGCCGGACGCGGCCCCGCCGGCCTCTACGCCGACACAGACTTCCGCGCCGGCGTGCGACGCCTGGGAGAGCGGGGCCTTTGCTACGACACCTGGCACTACCACTTTCAAAACCGCGACTTCCTGGAGCTGGCCCGCGCCGTGCCCAACACCACCCTGGTGCTCGACCACTTCGGCACGCCACTGGGCGTGGGCCCGTTCGCCGACCAGCGCCCAGCCATCTTCGAGCAGTGGAAAAAAGACATCGCCGAAATCGCCAGCTGCCCCAACGTCATAGCCAAACTCGGAGGCCTCGCCATGCCCGACAACGGCTTCGGCTGGAACACCGCCCCGAAGCCACCCAGCTCAGACGAATTCGTTGAAGCCCAGGCGCCCTACTACCTGCACACCCTGGAATGCTTCGGCGCCGAGCGCTGCATGATGGAGAGCAACTTCCCCGTCGACCGCATGTCCCTCGGCTACCGCGTGCTGTGGAACGGCCTCAAGAAAATCGTCGCCGGCGCATCGGAGACGGAAAAGCAAGCGCTCTTCAGCGGCACCGCCACGCGCGTCTACCGGCTCGAGGGCTCACAATGACCACCGTGATTCTCAAAGGGTCCTGCCTCTGCAGCGGCGTTCGCTTCGAAATCGACGGCCGTCACTCCGCCGTCGGCATATGTCACTGCTCCAAGTGCCAGAAAGCCTCGGCCGCCTCGGGCATCGCCGAGCTGATGACTGCAAGCAAGAGCTTTCGTTTCACTCAAGGTCAAGAACTGATCCAGCGCTACCAGCAGCCGAGCGGCTACTCCAACGCCTTCTGCAGCCGCTGCGGCTCCAACCTCCCCAAACCCCATCCGAGCGGCAAGGTGTGGTGGATACCGGCGGGGCTCCTGGACGGCGATCCCCCCATCGAACTCGGCATGCACATCTACGTGGACTCCAAGGCGCGCTGGGATGAGATCGGCGGCGACGCAGTGCAGTATGCGGAGGATTGGCCCGAACGTCCGGAGTGAGGAGAGGGGCCAGCATTGGGGACGGGCGTCGAATCTTTGGATCTTGAACACTGCGGCCGCTCGATGCTCCGAAGATTCGAGGGCCGCCCCCAAAACCGACCATGACAAGGCGGGCTTGCTGCAGGCCATCGGCGCCCCGCCCTTCTGTGACCCCGGGTGCGAGGTCCCGGGACTCGCGGGCTCCCTCTTGCAGCTCGACCCCGAGCAATCCACGGCGATGCCGACCCGTCTGCTGCAGGCCTACGCCGAGGACCTACAGCGGCTCGAAGAACCACGGGACGCTGGCGTGCGGGATCCGGCGGTGATCGCCGAGTTCCTCAGCACGCAAGGGGCCAAGGCGGCCGAGCCATGGCAGCTGCGGGCGGCCCTCGGCATTCGTTTCGATCGGCGGCCAAGGGTCGACACCTACTGTCGAATCCTCGAGGCCCTGCAAACCGCGGACGCTGTGCCAGCGCCCTACGTGGCCACAGCCGATCTCACCGACGCCGGGCAGGGCTGAAGTGGCCCGCCCAGCCCCCCCGGGCAGCGCGAAAGGCCGGGTTCGCCACCGTGCTCGGCCGCGCGCTCTCCGATGCCCGAGTGTCGCAGACGGCCGCCGCCGATGCCCTCGACGTAAGCCGATGTGCTCGGCGGGAGTGCTGAGCCGATGATCGGTAAGCCCTCGGCGAATGACGGGCTTGTGCTGAGCCTGAAGCTGTGATGCGGGGAATGCCGGGGCGGAGGAACAGCGAGTGCTGCCTGTCGGGAGACGCGGGCGCGCTGGCGGCAGTCCGGATGCGGTCGACGTGGGCGAGTTCGCGGGACGCGAACTCGATGGCTTGAGCCACGGCGCTGAAAGACGCGGGGATTGTGGCCGACGAAGACGGCAGCTGCGCTGGACGAGGGCGAGCCGTCGAACACGGACCGACGCGTCGAGCCGAGGAGGCTCGCCAAGCGGCGGCTGATGGCCCGGCTCAGTCCTGCATCTGCT
>Ga0224501_10000528_pt1 | contig 30506 bp, 19 predicted proteins | sample SF_Oct11_sed_USG_4_FD_169105 | JGI IMG/M metagenome (GOLD analysis project Ga0224501, IMG submission 169105) | Sediment microbial communities from San Francisco Bay, California, United States - SF_Oct11_sed_USGS_8_1 | ecosystem: Environmental > Aquatic > Marine > Sediment | place: USA... | reverse complement strand
CCCCCACCCCAGCTAACTTATCACTCATTTGCCACCATTCAGCGTCAGCTCATCATTCAGATTGTGTGCTGAGTGAATGGGTCGCACAAATTTTTTGGCGCATACAGAAAGTTTTGCGATAACTCCCAGTCAAACTACTCAGTTACTCCAATATCCCTGGCAGGAGGTAGGGAAAAGAGAAGCTCGCGTGTGTCAAGAGATAACCGGATAGCTCAATGGCTAGAGCGCTTCGCTCAGGATCAAAAGAGCCTGGGTCTTATGCTAAGCACCCACTGTGAGATGAGCCCCTTTCATGGTTCCTGGGTCTTACCGCTCCAACAAGCCTCAGGCTTAGGAGGTCTGTTGAATAGAATGGCTGAGTGCCCAAGACGAAGAAAAACATACGTTCATTCTATCTACTGACTCATTTCAGACTTCACATTGGAGGAACACTCACTACATGAGAGCACAACTCCGATTGCCGCCACCCATCACAACATTAAATCGCGATCTCGTATCGCGCGCGGTCTCGTGCAGAACACGTCGGCGCAGGAATCTCTCGAGCTGAACCTGCGTGAGATGCTTCTCGATCTTGAAGAACGGATCGCTGTCGGTGCCCTCGGGTCTCTCAAGGTCAGATGTCATCCATCTCGTAATGAATGATCGACTGGGTCGTGCTGGCTATGGTCCATTCGCGCTGTTGGTTGGTGTCAAAGTTCTAATTAATTGACTCGCATTATCCCCTTGCATTTCAACGATAACAATGCGGGAGAATGGGATTAAAGTATAGGGGATTAGGGGATACCCGGGGAGCGGCATTAAGGGTTAGCGGGGTTAGCGGATGGCGGGATTAGGGGAGAGTGGGATCGGGCGATAGTGGAATTAGGGGAGAGCAGGATTAGGGGATACCAGGCTAATGGGGTTATGGGATTAGGGGAACGGGGGATTAAGGGATAGCTCAATAATTACATGTAGAATGGTTAAGTCAACTATTATCCCTGGTTCAAGCCTTGCTCATGGCGGCTGCCGCTGTGAGAGCTCGTCGGATAATTTCCCATTCCTAACTCTCCGGAACAGGCCTAACGATCCTGCCAGGCTAGCCGACTTCCCATCTCACTAATCGCTATGGCTACCTTTTGAAATAAACTGGAGTCATGACCATAGGGCATAAGTTATTAGTTTGTTCCAGTCTAGAACCCAAATTCCCCAATGTTTCAGCTGGTCTAAAAGAAAAGGGGACTATTCTGCGATCAAATATGAATTAACCATACTAGTAGCGATAAGCTAGATGGAAAATTAGCTACCCTAGAGCAACAAAGAAACAACAAAACCACTGTAGCTGTATGACGTGGTTTCTTTGATTGTCTTCCCCTCTGACTTCCCTTGAGAGTGTTGATTGCCTGTTACAGGTCTCTAACCGGCTGGGCTGGCGAGAGGCCCTAGAGGATGGTTCGTATAACTCGTTTGATAAGGAACTACCACAGTCAACCGCTGTCTCCGCTGACACTGAGGACGGCGATCTACTGGTGGTGCGTGACCTCAGCAGGGCTCTACTGCAAATACAAAGGGCTATAGATAAAAAGTACCTGGCCAAACCGCTCGGTGAGTTCACTATTTTAAAAAGTCGGAGGGACTTGGACCACGATTATTCGTACCCCGAGCGATAGGCTAGCCGGTAATATGCCACGGATATTAGCTCGGTGGGTCAACAGTGGTTCTTGTTGTGAGGTTGGAATAGTTACACGAAATACCCCGCCACCTCCCCTAGGTCTTTGATACCCAGATTTATTGAACCAGGAAGTACCGACGAGTGCTAAAGATGAAAGAAATTATCTCTTATCTCAAGTATGTTTTGTCTCTATAAGTCAGTTCGAGAAAAACCCTTCCGCTAAACCCAACCGCCAGACTAGCAGGCCTCTTGAGAACTCTGTCACTCGTTGGTCTGCAGGAGATGCAGAAACTGATGGTAGGAAGGCCAGAAAAGCTAAGGGAGTGGAGGAAGAGCCAGTCCTCACCGGAGAGACTAATGAGACAACACTGGACAGGTGGACAGACTCTCTGCTCACCAGCACTAGTCTTTCTCAGGTAAAAACCACCTACCTAACTCCAATTGGATAGTGTTCAAATGGCCTTGTTCCAGCACATGTATTAAAGAAGGCAATCTGTAATCCGCAAACAGTTGATGAAAAGTAGTCCACATAAATAATAAAAAATCCATGACAGACTTTTGTTAATCCTGATTGGATGGACTTTGCCGAAGATATACACCCCACCCCAAACAAAGCTGATCTTAGCTGTCACCCAGACTAACCATATGTAAAACAGAATTGTGCAGTCCGTCACCTAGCCCCTGTCAAGTTGAGAATCAGGCAACCTTTGTTATTGATAACACTGGTGTGTGTGTGTGAATGTTTACAGATTTTCCTACACATGTGCACTCTTGAGTCGAGCGTGGTTTGGTCCAAGTCGGCGCTGAATGCCAGATGTAAGCTCTGCAGACGTAAAGGTGATGGAGAGAATATGCTGCTGTGCGATATGTGTGACAAGGGACACCACATGTACTGTCTGAAACCGGCCGTTAAGGTAAGCTGCCTGAGAAGTCTAGTGGGATCAGGAAGATAGTGCAGTGGCAGAGTAATGAGGTTACAACTGTGAGAATCTGGATTCCAATCTCGTTCACCGTGGGGTCCCACCAGGAGTATGGGTGCCTTGCTTATATTCTAGCTCCTACAACTCCATTAAGCCTCAGGCTTAAGTGGTCTGTTGAATAGAAAGGTCTAGTGCCAATACAGGTGAAGCCATTGCTGGGTGCGTAGTGTACTAGGCCTGGAACCAGATATCCATGGTCCGTTCTCGGTTCAGGTACAGCCTTGTTAACCCAATCCCCAGCTCATACTGCTCGACAACAAGCATCGCTCTTTCGAGATCCATTAAGTACGATGGCGAAGTGCCTGCGTGAAACTATAAGGAAAATATAATCCTCCCGATCTGATAGGTGGTGCCTCGCGGGGAATGGTTCTGCCCCGAGTGTCGACCGAAACAGACCCGAGCTCGCCGTCCGTCTCGCAGGAAATCATTCGCCGAGGAGGAAACTGAAAGCGAGGCTGGAAGTGAAGAGCAGGAGGAGCGAGACTCTGACGCCGGTGATCTCACCGCCGAAGATAGGTAAGGGGCAATGGGAGAGGGTAGGGGGTGAGAGGCTGTGGGGGGGGCGCTGAATGGTCAAAGGCAGATGATAGAATAGCAAACATTCCTCTTACACAGGTAACATTCTTGAAACAAAACGTTTTATGCAAAATGGAGGGCAATGGGGGTAGTAATGGTCTGAGGTCAGCCCCAGCTGTCTCCATGGCGAGCAGCAGGTGATCAGTCACAATGCTCGTTCAATACAGACTTGCCATCATTCCATTCGCGTGACAGATGGTCGCCTGATTTAAATTTGTGAGAAACAAAATATAGCCGTAGATTATTGGCTGCAGATTGTTGGCTGCAGATTGTTGGCTGCAATGATTCGCGCTGGAATAAATAGGGCTTTGGGCGGCGTCGTCACAATGATGTTCGCCTCGGGCCTAATATTTACTCCCACGGATAAGCGGTCGGTGTATTCAGGATTTCCCTTTTCTCTCACCGAGGGAGATAAATAACCCGTGGCACGTTTTCACTGTATACCCTCTCTGCGTACGCACGGTTAGCTGAAAGGATATACCTCATTATCCGTGCTCGTGTGTTATTACCCTTTATTTATGTGTATTTTGGAAACCTGCTAACCGACATCGAATCAGCTGGCCTTTTCTACGCTAGCCGGTTTCTCATTGGGCTCAATAGCCATCGCTTTTCAGTGAAGTTTAAAGTTTAAATCGAAATAACTGAATTAGGGGTTATCATGTATCAGATAAGGGGGATAATTTGGCCTTTTCCAGTAGTGATCAGGTGATTACCTGGCACCTGTCGTTACCTATAATTATGCTTCAACATATTTTCACCGAGGCGTGCCACTCGCAAGCGGCCTTACTGCTCATCAACGTCACTACACTCAAATCAAAACTCCCTTTAATCCACATCATCATGCAACAAGCCCTGATCTCCATCAGGCGGTAGCTTATCCTATAACATCCGAGATGACGCGACATTCTACACTCGGAGATAGTGGGATAGCTCAGCGGTCGAGCGCTTAAGTCGCAACCGTGAGAACCTGGGTTCAGATCCCTGTCAGGGCGGGCTCCCGTTGTGAGTGTGAGTTTTTCACATCACTCCTAGCTCAAAAACACGTCTCACTATGAGGTGGAGCGTTGATACTGTCCCGTTTGAACAGGTATTTACAGCTGTGGAGTTAATACACCCATTTGCTATGCTCGAGATGATAAGTATAGTCTGATTCTGTATAGGTTAATCTTCCCTCGGTGCTAATCTGATGTTTGCCTTTCCAGCGCTTATGATGAAGATACTGCTTCAAGCTCTGAAGAGGAGCCCAAGCATCCAAAAATCAAACTCCTTAAAGCCAGTAAGTGTCGACATTCCTATAAAAACCAATCATCTTATCAACCCTCTCTTCTTATCATGCTTTCAAAACCAGTGTGATTTCAAAGATTCGGTTCCCTTACAGTGAAATATATGTCAGAAAATTGCAATGTGACCGGTTTGTAGTTCCATTCGGAGATATTTATGCGCCAAGTGATCGTAGCAGCATATTGCATACGTACTGTGAGATACGCAAGCAGTGATCGTAGCAGCATATTGCATACGTACTGTGAGATACGCAAGCAGTGATCGTAGCAGCATATTGCATACGTACTGTGAGATACGCAAGCAGTGATCCAGGCCTTCGAGAATGTTTTTAGTTGAGAGGCCTAGCAATGTGAGCTGTTTATAGAAGTCACTTGAATGCAGTGCAGTTGAACGCCCTGGGGCTCTTAGTCTTTAAAATTTACTTAAACATTATCCAGCCTTGCTGGAGTTATTCCCTGCTTATATCTATATACATTATGTAATGCCTTTTCACTTTCTCTACACTGAACCGTCTGTGTTTGTCTATTTAAAATCATAATTTGAACTTCACCGTAAACAGCTATAATCTGAAGACCATTAGTATAATTTTTCAGCTGACGGCAGTTCTCTCGGTATCTTTGATTAGCAGGGGTTGTTGGTTTGACCCTGACCTTTCTTTCCGCAGGCGGCCGAGGCTCCTCCCCCGGCTCCCAAGGCAGTCGTGGTAAATCGCGTCGATCTCAGACGAACACACCCGATCCAGAGGGGAGGGCACGACGCTCTGCCGCTCCTAGTCCCGAATCCATCCCTACTGCCAGACGCTCTCGAGGCAACCAATCACCTGTTGGTAAGTACCAGCTTTCCCCTACCCCTACCTTCCCCCGCACATGTACCTGAGCGCCCTGTGTGCCCCCTAGTACACAACTCTGCAATCACAACTCTGCATACATCCTCACTCCTCAGCCCTTCCCCACACCCTAACCCTGTGAGAGAAAACCTGCTCCGCAGTACACCCAACCTGTATAGTCACTACTTGACCTGGTCCCCATGCATGCTCCTTACCCCCTATATTCACATCACCTGATAGTCATCCGCATACACACCTAGCCTGTAGGATTGAGACATTTGCTGCGTTACATCTCCCTGCACCGCCCCATCACAATTTTCGTCTCTTGTAGGACGGAAGTCAAAAGGATCGCGAACATCTACACCAGAAAGTAATTTTCAGCGTCGGTCTCTTGGCATGCCCGCATCTCGGATGTTGACAACTCTAAGCATTCCACTGGTCCACCCTGTCTCAAAGTTAATCTCCGTATTACGTAACGCAATCAGCGTTCACACCTGCTCGGGGTTTATCTCCTGTTTATTATCGCTTGGCAAGGTGTCAGTCCTCCATCTCCCTTGTAGACAGCTGCTATGATAGCGAGTTGCTGGTGTATTGTCTAGCGGCTGCGATGACATTTTTCTTATATAATTTAGCTAGTCTGCGCAACCGTTTCTAATATTACATGTTGATGGTGGTCTGTTTGATAATAAATTGATATCTGTGACAGGCCGTGGTGCTGTACGAGCTAACCTGTCTGAGGATGTTGCTCAGATGGCGCAGTGTGAGAGAGTTATTCGCGACCTGATGGACGTGGAGGAATGCTGGCCATTCCTGGCCCCTGTCTGCCGCAGAGAGGTATTGAGCCTTTGTATTCCCCAGAGAGTAATAGTAATATTCGCAAACACTGTTCAGACAGTTGTGCCAAGTTGTGTTTGATGTTAGCGCAGCCCGACATGGCCATGCTAAAAGCTAGGGCCGAAAGTCTGATCATTTAAAACACCCATCTACAAACTGGCAACATCAAGTCAAAGTTAAAAATATGCTGTTGTCAAAATAGTTTGGCGACAATGATACATTAGCATGAACTTGGTTGATTTATGCCAGTTGCAGTCTAGCTTGTTGGCCAACAACTCGCGCTGTCAAAACACGATAGACTGTGCTCGCATAGAAACCCATGGCTATATTTTGAATGAGCTGGTGAGGTTATTCCTACGGGGCTATGTGTACACGAGCTGTGTGAAAAATTTATGAAATTTTGTCAAGCTTTATTTCTTGCAAGGGTTTATGTCAGCGCTGCCCCTTTGTTCTAGTTGGAATGCGGCATCGTTGCTGGGTTTTTAGGGAATTGGGTTTTACTGGTTTTCAGAGTTCATTGCAAACAGGGATCGTGCCTGTTGTATTTCTAGCTTAATTACACCTGGGAATGTAAAGGTTACTCACCAAAATGATAATAAGATGCCAAACACACGTGAATGGTTTGATGCCATCGGCTTTGCAGCCTGATCACACTATTGATGCGTGACCTGTGGTCAGAGATTTTTAATCCGAGACTAAAACTCTGAGTTTGTGAAACCAGATTGACCACTGTAGTTGACTCGTCTTCGCTTTACTAGGTACCAGATTACTATACCATCATCAAAAAGCCAATGGACTTTCAAACAATACAAAGCAAAATCAAGATGGTGAAATACTCCAATGTGCAGGAAATGATAGCGGATGTTAGGCAGATCTTTAAGAACTGTCTCATATACAACCAGGATGATAGTGACATTGCCAAGATGGGTGAGTTGTAGACAAATGGGATTGCGGGATGGCTCAATGACTGGAGCGCTTGGGTCAAAATCGAAAGTTTCTGGGTTCAAGTCCTAATCATGCCTCCATCAAACGTCAGGCCTAGGAAGGTTGTGCGGTTAAATTGGACGGCCAAAGTGCCCACCTAGAAAAATAACCTGCCAGCCAGTTGTTGGTTTGGGGTTCAGTTCCCGGTCCCAATAAGGTAACATGTGTTCACATATGCTAGTTGATAATTTAGGTTTACTGCCTGAGCAGTTTTTTCTACTCCTACCTTTGGGCGTACAATTTTAAAGGACCTCTTAAGCGTTAGGTTTGTTAGTGCGGTGGGAGCTAGGAATTGTGTGAGGAACCCATACCCACAGCTGGCGGGCACTCAGCATGACCAAAAACTTAAACTCTGGATCTGTTCATTCTGACCCATGGGCTCTAGCTATTGAGTTATCCCGCTATCCATTTGCGGGTTTTGTTATCCTTTAACTAACTTTATGCAGGCTTTTCACCCATATAAGTGTTGTTATAAATGTAGATGTTGTGTACATTGTGTCATATCGCTACCTACCAGCTCGAGAGGTACCACTTCGATTCCGAGTACGGTTAGGTTAATTTTATTTCAGGGGGATAACGGGGCTGTTTTCAGAATGGTCCATGGATTTGGCAATATCGTTAATGTTTTTATTTGCAGGTGAGAAATTATCCAAGCTCTTTGAAAAGCAGGTCAAGCAGAGTCGCTTCGAGGTTAACCCTGCCAAACGGCCTCGACGAAATTGATCGAACCGGTAGAGAATAGTTGAAAGAATTTGGGTAGTTGAGTTTGGGTTGTCATATGCACGCAAGGTCTCCACCAAGTGACATTCCATCGTATCATTCTACCTGCGCTTTATGCCAGTCTGTTGTAAATCCTCATTTTAGGTGTATATATATTTTCGTTGTACTGAAATTACTGCCATATCTATAAAATATATACTATCAAAATGTTGTTTGAAATCATATTCTGTGAATTACGCAGTCATGCATATTCTGTAAAAGTAATGCGGCTCTATGCTGCCGGGTAGAGATTTAACCAGAAATAAAAGTCCGTATCAAGATTAGAGTAGATTAGGATGGTGAGAACACTTGCGCAGAGGAGGAAAGAAAGTAATAACTGTAATGGTATCCATGAGAAAGGAGAGAGATCAAGACGGTGATGGTGCACGGATTTAGACAGCGAAGTAGTTTTACCCGCTGATAGGCAACATGGATTAAGTTGGAGAACAGAGTTTGCATCGGCGGCCCCGTATGGGGAGAAGGCCAGTAGAAACATATTTCCATAGACCCTCACAGTAGATAGAAATCAAACGCGCTTCATTTACCCTGTACGTGTTGGTGTATTTTTGATAAATTGGATATCAACCATGCAGGAATGAAATCGACTTGACAGATATATAAACGTACATGAGCATAAGCTTGGTGAAAGAAATCTTTCTGGAGAACCCGCCGATATTTATTTTGGCACCATACACTCTGAGCTACACAACCTCTGTGCACTCTGAGCTACACAACCTCTGTGCACTCTGAGCTACACAACCTCTGTGCTCTCTGAGCTACACAACCTCTGTGCACTCTGAGCTACACAACCTCTGTGCACTCTGAGCTACACAACCTCTGTGCTCCATAATCACCCTAGCTTTATTGCAATGTAACTTACTGACTACTGAGTGACCCATTTGGTCTCGGCAACCATGCGGGTGGTCACTGCTGTGATAGCATCCCCCATTCATTATCCTTAGGCACATTTTATAGATACACGTAGTGTTTTTATACACCCATAACATTTTCCTATGCAATAGTACTCCACTCTTGTCTAATTGTCAAAACACTTTAAGATAATTTGTTTCATCTATCAGTATTGCAGTTGCTTAACTGACTTGGTTATGTCAGCGCGAATAACAATCTGCTAACGTTTTCACAAATATAGGATTTACACTAGCTGTCTTTATTTAGCAGTTTTGAGCTGTCAACTGTCCGTGTGCCCAATTGTTATTATTATAGATATTCTGATAACCAGCAAGTGCCCATACTTGACTGCCTACAGTAACAAGGTCGGATTAAGTCACCCCTTAAACTTCGCTGGAACACTTATTCTGGTGAACGAAGAACTGTCCAATTCAAAATCCGCCTTATGACCAGCGATTAACGTGTAAGCTTTGAGGTAGGGGGGCTTTTATATGGTAGATAGTGAGTTAGGGCCGCGATGCATTGATTTACGCGATGTTATGTGAAAATGGGACATTTAAAGCTTTATTAAGAGATGCTGTGGCGGGGAACTCTGAGTACTCAGCGGCCTCCTGCCCAATTAAGCTTTAGGACTTCATCACCACTGATTTTAAGCACTGTGTATGACCAACAGCAGGGTGTGAACCGGAGGCCTTGGTCACTTTTTATACTTCTCAGCGTCGAAAGAAATTGTTCGATTTTCACACTGATGAAACAGTTTGTACGGTACAAAGTGGCTTTAAAATCCATATTTTTCACATTAGAACAGTTACTGGTACTCGGATAACACAGCACAGAGATATGACATCAATATATTCACCCATCAGCTTCCTAGTAGAGGGGTTGATTTCTGGATCCGCCCATTGGTTGATCAATACTCGCGGTAATATAAAATGTTTGACATCAAATATATAGTAGTAATTGGCTTTTCTTGGAGGAATTGACCATGGAGTTTGGCTACAGGGGAAACCTCGGTAAGAATTTGAGTTTTTTCACTATCCACCTCTAGTTATCTTAACTTCCGAATACCATGGTGGAATGAGACAGGTTTATTAGACAGAATAAGCAAATATTTTTCAGCCGGTTTCTCTTGTGAGTTTTATTTGTTTGTCACAGGTAACTCCGCCGCCCAGATAATGCCTGATAGGGCTCGGAAATTACGCACACTAATGATTAGATGCTGTCTAACAGATGCCTGTATGCACTATCAGAGTCAGCAACCATGACATGACTTGATGTTTATATTTTTGGTATTGATTTCTATTTGAGCAAGCAGCCAAGCACCATTACGTAGCATATATAGAATCTTTCTGTATGACAACAGCAGCAAAAGTGGACACTTGATTAGGCCAGGTTCACACATTGCTATGTTTCTAATCAAATCAAAGATTATGCTGGAGTATGTGTTTTATCCAGGTCAGTGAGTGACAGTAAAATTTGATTGATCGACAAACCATTGGATAAACTACGAGAAAACTGAGCTGCCAGTTATTACTGGTATTCACAGTTTAGTTTTCTGTATAGTGAACATCGATTTCATCAAGATGAAATTGATCCTCTCTGAAAACACTTTTCTTTGACCTTTAAGTTGGGGGTCAGTTAAACAAATGTGAAATAACATGAGTAATTATATCTACACACTCGCCTGACGAAGAGCTTTGTTTTTGACCTTTCAATTGTTAGTTTTTGTGCTTAATGCAATCATCCCTATACTTAATATAGGAAGGATAGTAACAGATAATGTTTGCAGATTTTATATAGATGCATGCATGTACATGCCACTGCGAGAGGCTATATAGCGTATAGTATGGGTCGAGCATAATAAAGTTTAGGACTAGGTGAACTGGGCTCAATTCTAAGTTCACCCATCACTTTCTGGTGTCTCCCTCGTCAGATTCAGATCGGGGTGTTAAACAAAAGAGGCCGGCCCATAAAGTATAACTCTATGGGTGAACCTCCTTTATTTAACGTCATGGCAACTCATAGACCATCCCGAAAACAAGCCATTAGTGATGCCATCTATGTAAAACAGATGATTTTATCTTAATAGTGAGTTGTAGAGAAGTTTGGTTACATGGCCGTCAGTTACGGCTGCCTGGCACTATTATTTCTATATATCAACGGTCACCAGCTGCAAAGCTCGTCCTAGGATTTCAGCTGTGCTTTACAAAAGAATTCACAGCTAATGACTAATGGGTTTTTCTTGCCATTTCCAAACAAGAGCCGATTTGATTGCAATCCAACACGCAAACGTAGGAATGAATTGATTGAAGTTCCCGCCTTCTTGGCATTATAGGATGAGACGGTCACCAATCACCACGTGACTCCTGGTTGCTACACATGCAAACAGGATGTCACCTCAGTCAGTAAAACCAAAGAGTTACAATGTAAGGGCTGTGAGTTCGGTTGCCAGTGCTGGTGGGTTTTTTCCTTGATACAGGACGTTGACGGGTCTTCCTAGCTCGGCCTCAGAACACCACAGAATGAATAATGGAATTAGTGACCAGCGGATAAGGGTCAAGATCATCCCACCGCTCTGTCAAATGATACACTGATAAATATTGGTGTGGTTTGTGTTTTGTAGCACCGGATCATTGGGGTGATTTAACTGAAGCTTGGAGCGTTGCCAAAACAGGAAAGTTCCAGAGTCCAATTGACATCAACGCAGAGAATGTGACCAAGTCAGCCAATGGCATGAAAGCTCTGCAGTTTAATTGGAAGGATGATTCTGGCGTTACGGTTGTCAACAACGGTAAAAAAAATTTTCACCCCCCCTATCGAATGCAGATATTAAGTAGATTCCTGTGATTGCGTGTGTTTAGAGTGCACCAGTGTTCTGTCACATTTTCAGCTCTTGTTTTGGCTCTTCAGGGACACTAGGTCAACCCATTAGTTTGAGGCTTTATAGGAATCTGTAAGATCCAGACACTTTGTGAGGAGCTCCTACACACAAAGGGAACAGGCGTCATGCCCAGGACTTGTACTCAGGTTCCTTCATTTTTTAGCTAAATGCTCTAGGCACTGAGCTATCCCACTGTCCTATTTCAGTTTAAATAAAAAACCTTTAACTGGATTTCTGATATTTATTTTGTGGAGTAATTTTGACAATAGAGTACCAAAAGATGAGAGGGAATAGAAAACGTTTACCAATAAAGCAACATTCTTCAGTAGAAGTAAAACTGAAGTTGTGGTATATAGTCCCAACTGTCCGTTTTATGCAGATCTTGTATGATTCCTATTGGCGTAGCACCACCTTTTTCCTTGTATGATGTCTTCGCTGTTATGGTAAAGCTGCCGGGTTGGATGCTTGTGTCTTGCGCCAGTTACGGCTTTAACGTGGAGCACCATGAGTAACGCTCCACCTTACTTATAGTGAAGCTTGTTTTTGTTTTGATCTAGGATTAGAATGAGGACCTCGAGCTCACAATGGGAACCCTCAGTAACCGGTTTTCGAACCCAGGTTCTCACGGTTGTGAGCCCAGCGCTCTATCACTGAGCTATCCCACTATCCCGGCATACTGGCTGGTTTGAAATTAATAAACTAGCGTATGCATTCAAAATTAGTTTCATAAATCCTATTTCATTTTCATAGGCTGATAAGCAGTGAAAGCTTAGCCCAAGGTTGAAATAAAATCCTTGATAAAAACATGCATAGCTTATCTGATTCTTTATGATTATAGATGAGAGCATTGTTTTGGTCATAAGCATAGCCTCTAAAATTGAGCATTTTCCCATGTTGTTTACGAATTACATGGCAAGCTAATGACCTATATACAATACACATTGAGATTACTAATAAGCCTAGCTCAGACGAACTTCTACTTCAAATTATATAGAAGAGCCCTCAGGAGATCAATGACTATTATGTAATCTCAGTCTGCTGCCATAGACCTCCCGATTTCACCGGCATGTATTGATTAAGTTATAAATCAACTCAGAAATGATTATCAGCTGATTAGTGTCATTAACTCCTTTCTCGGAATATGCATCACTGATTGGACTGTAGATTTATCCAAGAAGGCTGCAGTGCAAAATATTTTTGAGACCGTCGTGCCGCTAACGCTTGTCCTTTTAATCAACGAAAGGGTTTCTCTATAGTATTGTCCATGAAAGTTCTGCACCACACGTACACACACCACACGCGCGCGCACAACATCCATCTCCCACACATATTCATCTCCCACACAACATCCATCTCCCACACAACGTCTATCTCCCACACAACATCAATCTCCCACACAACATCCATCTCCCACACAACGTCCATCTCCCACACAACATCCATCTCCCACACAACATCCATCTCCCACACAACATTCTCCTCCCTGATCGTCCTCTCACCAGCCACCCTAGCAACCCTCCTCGTATACCCTCATGGCTCCAACTTGTTATGTAACAATTCACAACTCAGCAGTACAATTTCGAGTTAGACATGGTATTTTGTATCTAGGTTTATCGGCAGAATATTAGAATACAATCAGTAAAAGTGCCATCCGCTTGTTACAATGAGAGCTGTCATTGAAATTAGTGATGCGGCAAATCCAGGAGTTATCTCCCCTCTGTTCCTAGCTTCTATCAGCATAGGTTTATTTGTTATCATAATGCATTGCCCCATACTGATTTTAGTTGGTTATCATTACAAAACAACAGCGCTCAATAATTTTCTGACAATCCCAACACCCTGAATGTAGTATCCAACAACTAGCTACCCAACAGCGCCAAGTGTCAATCAATAGTTCAACAACATCTTTCACTCTCATAGTAAGAAACTCACATAATAACATGCAAGAAACACTATACCCTAGAAATTACAGCATAACCTCTTGGCTGATCAACAACTCTAGGCTCATATAGAATGGAATGCAAGCTCATAATTTACTCAGATATGTAAGCTCGAATTGTCAAGCCGGATACTTATATTCATATAGTTTAATAAACTATATATAGACTATAGACTAGTATAGACTATAGACTAGTATAGACTATAGGCTAGACGTTTTGCAGGTGCATGATGAGAGCCAATTACAAGTCTGTAGGTGTGGAACATTATTAGCAGTCATCGAGTTTGGTATGTTCTCACAATGAAAGAAACATGCAGCTAATCTGTCCAAGAACTTAGGTTCTCATAACAACATAGATGAGCAAGAAATAGAATATCACTGAACGATTAACTTGTATATACATGTATGATCTAGAGGGTGATAATATGACTTAGTGGGTAGAGCACAGAGCTTATGACCAGAGGTCCCTGGATTAGTTATCAGTTCGCCGGCCTGCATGGCTGGCTGACTATCGTCTGTCGAATTTAAATCACAATTTTAATAATCTTCGGCACTATGGCTTAGTAAATTTATCCGTGTAAAAAGAATATGATCTTATTGCCTATAGGCAATATGAAGCCACCTAACTCTTCCTTCTTCTGAAAAACCACCCGCAAGTGAAAATGAAATCCCAAGGGGAAGATAACTCTATGGTTAACAATGCCACAAGTTTGACTCTACCCCCCTCCGACCCCAACCCACCCCGACTATACCCCCTCCCACCCCCGCCTGTCAAGACTCCAGTGCATTATTAGTCACAGAGTCAGTTAATACCCTAGCAGAGTGGAGTTGGCTGTGGGCTGAATCAGCTTCAACAATATCAACCCTGCCCAGGCATCACTAGAAACTGCACCATCACCAACGTGCTATGATGAGCGCACGTCATTCAAAATGAGCGCTTTGTTCTAAGCCCCTAATGAGTAGCACAACACATACTAAATGAAGCTGCTTATGACCTCACATACCGTTATTACAAAGCTGCATGTTTAGGTGTTTAGGTACTCGCTAGCTCACCAGTCATGATTTAGCATGGAGCATCACAGCAAGAGAGTGCTGATCACTATCAATTCTCCGCCTCATATGGAGGGTTGTGTAAGCTCTTATTGATTTTAGGAGCTCACACTCATAATAGGAACTCATTATATCTAGGTATTGAACCCTGGTGCTTGTGACCAGAAACCTTGAGCTATCCCATACACTATCTCTACTAGGTACACTGCATAATCACATAAAATGATGCGTAACTTCATAAGCAATTTGTTTACAACGCAGGAAAATAATCAATACTAGACTGAACTACAGCCAATAATTCCCATGGGATGACAATAAATGATCTGTACATTCAAGACTGTCACTAATCGAGTTGGAGAAAGGAATCAATGTTCCGAAAGTAATGACTGTAATCAATACACAATTTAAGCTACGGATAAACAACATTACATAAAATAAAAGTAAACCCTGCATTGACTGCAAATATTTATCGAAAGCATCTAAACTGGATTTTGTTCAGACTGTTTGAAAGTTGCTTTATCCTGAATTAAAAATAGCTAACTGATCTTATAGTTAACAGTGTTGTTATCATGGGCTGTCCTCACACATTTCTTCAACCATTGTCTGCCCGTGTTTGGGCTGGGTTCTTCCTCCGCATTTTCCGTAGGCTTTGTGGTGCCATTGAGGGAAGATTGAGCCATTTTCTGTCACGCTGACTTAGGCAGAGAAAACCCCTTGAAATACATAGTTATGACTGGGAATGGAAACCGGGCCATGGAGAGAACAGACAGCCAGTGAGATACGTTCATGGGCTATCATGACCAACTCACATTCTCTATGTGCCTAAAATAAGCCCCATCTCAGTTGTTTCCTGCTTCTTTGCATTTAGAAAAATCTAATTATCGTTTAACAGGGGTAACCAGGGGTAACAGGGGTACCAAATTAATCGAAATTTAAAAACTTGAATAATAAAGTTCTGTCTACCTCTTTTTTTCTGCATCAAATCTAGACGGTAATATTAATAATTTGTCATTTTGCCATTTTGAATTCAGACCATTGTCCTTACTCTTCGTCGTCCCTGCAAATGGTCAATTCAGAGTTATCCTCTCTTTCCATTCTAGTCTCCGGTAAAAGGATAGCGTACTGGACCTCGGACTCGGGGTCCCTGGTTTGATTTCCAGTTATGGGCAAAAACTTTGTCTTTCACAACACCCTCATCGGTTTCAGATACCAACGTTAACATCAAGGAGGCCCTCCCAAGACCTCTATGGGGACACGGGTGCAAGCAGAAAGGCTCTCTAAGACTCAGTAGGCCAGCCTCTATGGGGACACGGGTGCAAGCAGAAAGGCTCTCTAAGACTCAGTAGGTCAGCCTCTATGGGGACACGGGTGCAAGCAGAAAGGCTCTCTAAGACTCAGTAGGCCAGCCTCTATGGGGACACGGGTGCAAGCAGAAAGGCTCTCTAAGACTCAGTAGGCCAGCCTCTATGGGGACACGGGTGCAAGCAGAAAGGCTCTCTAAGACTCAGTAGGCCAGCCTCTGCAGCACTTCTGATAGCTGTTCTGTCATGCAAACATGAAAAAGAAGATTCCAATTTCAACTTATCTCAATAAGCATAGGGATAGCACATATTTGAGTTTACACTCCTCTTCAGATTTCATTTATAATGCCTCATTCGGTACTGAAAGAAGACTAAGTGGTTCAGCAGCGAGATGCAGAGAATTGACAGCGAGGGGATATTCTGTGCTTAAAAAACACTCCTGCTGAAAGGCGGGTGCCACTGTAAGATGATTGCAATCGTCCAGCCTTTTGTTGCAGTCGTGAAAATGCATTGTAAGTTGCATGGATTTTGATTTGACTTGTAGGTCACTCACCAACTTACCAAGTGACTCCAGGATTGCATACACTACAAGGAGGACCTCTAACAGAGCCTTATGAGATGGTCCAATTTCATATTCACTTTTCCCACTCACCAGAACAGGGCAGTGAACACTCTATCGATGGAAAATTCTCAGCAGCGGAGGTAAGACAGCTCTGCTAACTGATCAGAAATGTTATTAGGTAATTTAGCTTTCTGGTGTGTGGTTCGGCTGGGGAATGACAAGAGCCATGGAATAGGCTTTTTTCGGACAGGACTCTCGGTGGTTATTTACTACATTTTGTTGAAAGAATTAGGCCGTTTAACTACTGTTAGATTGTGGTATCACTTATTTTCTTCCCTTCTAGTTTAACTAGGTCAGTTAATAGTCACCTTCTTTTGAATCCTTGACAGGACTCTGGCATCTCATATAAATGCAACTATCGCCCGATGTAGCTTGCCTGAAAACTCGCTTGAAAACTCAGCTCACTTATAAAAACATTTTTAAAGATATCATCTTGTTTTACATAGATGGTAACACCAAGTCAGTGACTTGGTTCCAGGGTGGTCCAGGGCTTGCTTCATAGAGTTGGTACTATATGGTTGGGCCTCCTTTAATTTTCATCGCAATCCAGATCAGATGAGAGAGAAAGCACAAAGTGACACAAACTTTGATTCGACCCCGGGTCACCCAGTTCAAAGCCGAATTCACTACCCACTAAACCACCGCTTCCCCCTAGCACACAATGTATCTCTCTCATTTCACTCTCTATATCCAGATTCATTTTGTGCACTATAAGAAGTCCTATGGCAGCATGGGAGAGGCAGCGAAGCATTCCGATGGGTTGGCTGTAGTTGGTGCCATGATTAATGTTGAGGAGAACAATAATCTCTTCATAAGCCAAATGGATAAAGACCTTCAAGCGCTCTCAGCCATCACAGAGTCAGGTATGCCATATGGTGATGACAAACAAAACCAGTTGACCGCTTGAGTATAATTGAGAATCAGCAACATCAACGACTTTCCAAAATATTCTTAATCCGAAAAGTGAAATGAAAAAATTATACAAACTCTTTGATGTTCGCAATCCCTACTGAATACACCAATGTAGCAAGCTGCTATTCTTTTCATTCCCAGACCTGCAAAAACGAACACCCCATTGTCGGCCATCCTTAGTTGCATGGTTTCCAGTCTGAACTCAAGACAAAAAATACCATAGTATAAGTGTATACGTGTCTACCAAGATTTCCTCTTCCCGCACACAACTTCACCATCGGAGTTGTCATTCCCTATTTAGTAAAGGGAAGACAACTTTATTTGATGAATGGACCGTGGAAGAATAACTTATCAGTTCCTAGGCAGCTCATTCACTAACTTGACTCAAACCCCTTCAGGGCCAGGGGCTTTATATTGACTTATCCCAATGGAAGGGATCAAATCGAAAACATTGCAGGTAGGGATAATATGATCATTGGGACATGTATGCGTGTGCATGTACATGTGTGCATGTACATGTGTACATACATGTTACACGCATTAGGCAATTTACAGGAAGTAGTATGAAGATGACAGTGAAGCTATCACAGTACGGTCTGCCTGGAAGTCAGTTCTTTACTTACCCCGGCTCTCTTACCACACCTGGCTGTAATGAGTGTGTCGTCTGGCTTCTGCTGAAGGAGCAAATCTCCATCAGTGGCCCAACGGTAGGTTAGCCAATCAACAGTCTGATAGTGATATTAACAGCCGATAAGCAGCTAAATAGTGAAATCAAATCAGATGACTTTGTTTCTCATGGATAACACCACTAAAGGCCACCAGCTTGTTTTTAAGGTCGTACACGATGTGCCCCATAGAGAAAGTAACTTTTCTTCATTTCACAAACTGGATGAAGGGGAAATGACTAAAAGGTGCTCAACCCGGAATTGTACCGAAGACTACTGATTATAAGCCCAATTCACTATTCATTACATTTTTCTTCTGCCCGGGCACTTGGTTGTTCTATGTAACAGAGCTAAGTCTGAGGCTTGTTGGAGCGGTAGGAGCTAGAATTATATGAGGAAACTCATTCTCGCAGTGAGCGCTCAGTAGGAGCTAGGAATTATATGAGGAACTCATTCTCGCAGTGAGCCCTCAGTATGACTAGGACTTGAACCCATGATCTCTCGATTTTGAGCCAAAAGCCCATTGAGCTATCCCGTTATTCTCTGAATACTAGCATGGGGATCGAACAGCTTTGAGAGGACTCTCAATATATGTGAAATGCCGTGACTCTGGTTCTTACTTTACTGATTTCATTACAGTATAACACTCTGAAGTCACTCAAGTCTTGCGAAGGGGGCTTGCTAGCTGAGCCTGGTAATTACCGTCCAGTACAGCCACTGCATGGTAGAGCGGTAGTGGCGAGCTTTAACCATTAATAGTGACAGACAACTCCCACAGCGTAATACCTCTTTATGATTGGACAATTCATTGTGCAACAGTAGATAACTCCTTATGTAAAAGTTCATAAGATTAGCTGTCCTTGTTTGTAGTATGTCACCACTGGTCACGTAAAACCATACTGTAGTTTGTTTGTATGTATGACTGCAAACTCATATCATAACCAGGACCATTCCTAATTTAACAATTACAATGACCATCGTTAATTCTTTACATTTCCACACTTTATAGTCAAATATCCTGCATACAATGTATTTTGGAATGAAAAACTTACTCTCTAAAAATATTTTCTGAATACATGTAAAAAATGGAAATTGTCAGTGAAATCCTGATTGCGTTTATACGCAAAAATCAAACAAGTATTTACACGAGATGTATACAACACAGTTTCCAAAATAAGTTATCAGAATGTCATCCCATGTAGCTGTATAACAACTGAAGTTTGTTCATCTTTTCAGTACAGGAAACGGCCAGCAACACATGCTACAATAACAAGTGGCAATCCACTATACAAAAATGTAGGCAACTAGAGTGAGGCTATATATACAACACTATAGGTTTTTCACAATTCACTGAACAAAAGAGTAGGCAACTACAATGAGCCTATTCATACATCACTTTATGTTTTTTCTCTACACGCACACACGCACACAGCTCAAATACTAACAAAGGTCTGAAGTAGGTTGTTGTTCTAACCATACCATAGCAACGAAGTTGTTGGCTGGGCAGGGTTGGCATGGAAAAAACTGACTGTGCTCAGAGTCAGTTGCACTCTACCAGAGCATACACTCAGTGTGAAGCACAAGCTACAATACTAAGCAGATGAACCCGGGAGGTTGGGAGGTCAGTCAACCTATGCCATTTTCTTACATGTGATTGCCGATAATGTCGCTACTCTTAATGAGAAAAGAGAAAGGTGGATCTCTGACAATTGTGAAGTGGTCATGACAGGCTCATAATGCAGTTCTTGCCTCTTTTTTATCTTAGATTTGTCTTTTCCCACCATGCCCGTCCTTTGATGTTGTTTTACCGGTAGGAGGGAGTATAAGTGTGTGAGTGACACTGGTACCCAAGGGAAAGGTTGATAGTTCACCTACTTAGTAAGGTCAGCAGTGATGCTACAGTTCTTCCCTGCCCATTACAGCCATCAGTCTCACACTGGCAGCCCCAGTATTCTACAGGGACATAGCCACTCCGCTCATCATTCACCTCCACTCCCTTGGCACACACTTCACTATCTGGTGGGCCACCAGCTGCAGTAGAGTTTCCACATCCTCGCCTGGCTGCAAAACATTTGTGTTATAAAAGTAGTAATTATAATATGATAATAATTCGCTTTCGCTAACAGTGCAACAAAGACCACAACTAATGAAGTTGCTGCCTGCACAGGGTTGGTGTACCAGAAGCTGACTATGCCCAGGGCCAGCTTCACCATACCAGAGCACCCGCTCATTTAGTATGAAGCACAGGCTACAATGCTGAATGGGTGATCCTGAGAGGTTAGGGTCAGTTAACCCAAGCCACCAGTTTACATGTCACCCTCTGAAGATTCGGCTACTCTTAACAAGGTGGAAGAAGTGGATCATTGACATCTGCGGATGATCTTGACCCTTCTGGTTGTGATCTCCACTTTTTCTACCGCGGTGATTCGAAGGTAGACTAGCAAGTTGGAGAGGCCTGTTCATAGGGGAATGGACTTGCCAAAGCAACATGCCAGTAAAACAATACCGCCTGCAGTGAAACTCAAACATGCAATCCATAGATTGCAACTCGTGAATTGTTATCAGTTGAACTTTCCTGACCCCTTGGCTACTGAGAATAATAATACTTGCAGACAAACTGATACTATACCAATCATAAAAATACTGGGCATTGCATTATAATACAAGCATATAGAGGCATGCAGTTCTTTCTGAAATCCTCAATGTATACGAGCTCTCACATTAGCGCATAGTAATCTAAACCAGTATCTATTTGTTTTATTCAGAATATTATACTGCTAATAAAGATTAGTATAAGTATAAGTTTGCAGGTTTATGAGTCCAGTATGTCGACTAGCCTAGTCTAGTCTGGCATGATGTAATTAATTGTATCTCTTACTTCATACTAACCCTATCATGCATGCATGGATACATATTGCTAATGCTCATATGCTCACACTCTAATACTCATATACAGTTGGTCCTTAAGGAATCAGCATGATTTAAAACCGTTCTAAGCACAATAATACCGTAACAATTTCGCCAATGGTGACTGGAATGAAAATGTCATGTCTAACTTAGAGTTTCCCTACAACTAATGAATTGGTGTGCATTGTGCTTGTAACATCTTGTAAATTTCATGTCCCTCTGGACTCACAAAGACAACATCTAAGATAAACACTTGGGATAATGTGTGCTCGAAATTATCCATCTCGTCACAGCCTTCAATACTAGACCTTCAGTCCCATAATCCCATTGTCAAGGTTTTGAGGATTAAAAGCCAGTGAATCTCGATTTTACCACCAATGCAATGCTCCCCTCAAGGCAGCAATGTACTACTAGGTCAAGGTAGAGGTTGTCCCATAGTCAATGGCCGTGGCTGTTAGGGAGCCAAGTTGTATCGGCTTTAGTAAGGTGGGATGATACTCCTTTTCCTCAACACCTTCACCTTTCCCAGAGAACTAAGTACTCATTCCCTGCTGGGCGAACAGAGAGTTTTTGAAAAATCCCACACACAAGCTATATCGAACCAGTGACCTTCAGGTCCAGTGACGAGTGATCTAACTACTCAGGGTGGTGTCTTGCTATTATTGGATAGGCACTAGAAAGTCTAATTTACCCTAATTGTGTTTTGTCTAATGAATACTCACCATAAAATACATTAACCAATCCGGTATCCGCTTCAAACTTCATTTTGAAGCAGCTGACCTCTCCCGCATTGGGATCGCACACTACCATGTGGCTCTCTGGTGCGGTGTATTTATCCCAGCATGTACCTGCACCTCCCTTAGTGAGACCAGCATACTCACACTCATAGCATTTCAGAGCCAGTGCTGTGCTGACTACCCCTACAATGGCAAGATGAGGTATTATAAAGCAAGCCACTCACTCCAATGTGGCTTCAGATCGATCACCAAAGTATAAATAACAAAGGTCTCAATTAGTGGCTGAGACTGCTCTCGTAAGGAGTAGCTGAGTTCCCTCCCGGTAGGTGATATCTGAAACCATAAATTCAATTCTTCATTATTTTGTCGCTCAGGTGCAAGGCAGCAACAGCCAGTCCCAGTCCCAGACCCAAGACTGAATCAATAAGAAGGAGGGTCAACAACAGGAAGGACATTCCGTTGAATACCAATACCAAACTCAGACTTAGAAAACCTATCCCGCATAGGAAGAAAGCTGGTACAAGTCTTGGGTTATGGGTATATGGGCTCTGTTATAGCGCATCGAACAATTATAGAAAGATATAATGGATTGCTTCCACGAGAAAGCCACATATACACCAATGATTGAGAATATATGGATAAATTCAGAGTGTATCGAGATGTTTTTTGGTCGCCCATAATTGAATGACAACAAAGATTCGTGGACTCACCCACAAGCACGACTACGAACTTCCAGTCCAGCATAGTTAATTGGCGTAAATAGAAATTTCTAGGCAATCTTTGAATACAGATTGCTACCCAGCACACGCTTGTGGAAAGTGAAAATGGGAGTACGTATGCACTAAAATTTAATGTTAACCATAGTCATGAAGCTGCGTGATTGGCTAACTCTTGGAGACAGTGAAAGCATGGATAAGCGGCCTGCTCTCTATGCGCTGTGAATATAGTCTATCGAACAGGTGTATTAAAAATCAATACGAAATGCTTTCAATAACTTCCGTAACCTTTGTTTAACACTTGGATTGTTATTGAAAAACTAGGATATCTAGCCCCCAACATCTAGGCAATTTGGAGACGAAGGATAGGGCTCTAACCAAACCTTCAGATAGAGTCTCCAGAATTATACAGCCCTCCTTATCTTGGCTCTCCTAGTCCTCTTCATGACCCTGGATATCAAGGGAGTTCTGGGTGCATGCGTATTGAACACACCAATAAGATTGTGCTCGATACCATTTCAGAATGTTTTATTTACGCGCATCTGTAAATAAGTTGGAATCACAAAAACATACAGGATACATATTCAAATATCATATAAAGATAAAAACGTTTTGTCTTCACAAGCTTTTTTTAGGAATATTTTCATGTAATTTCAGGGCTATTTCATGAACGAGCTATTCATCCAAATTGCAAGTTGCAGATATGGTGAAACATGCGCCCGCTATGGCCTCTGATAAAGTATCATACGTATGTTTTGCTCTCCGATTTACGAACAGTGCTTTAGACCTCACGTCCACCAAGAGATTAGGTCCTAGATCCTAAAAAGGATAAAAATTCAGTATAATACAGCATGTTTGCACAGGAAAGCTGTATAACTGAATGTATCTGTCGATGGCTGAAAAAAATTCAGGCCAGTATATATGATATATATTTGTGAATAGTCTCCTGAATATATGGGCGGATTGTAAATCGGATAGACTACAACATAACTCAATAAATACAGTTATTACACTCAGAGGTGTGATGATTGAAATACTAACTGGAGTCAGTGACATACATTTTTCTTTTAACTATCAGCGTGGAACCAGTGACTGAGTGACACGCCGCTTGTGCGTGAAACTTATCCAAACTGTGCAGACACACCTCGTTTATTATAGAGTGAACTATTCTTTTGTGTACAGTTTGAATGCCCGAATGATTTCATTAACAGATTATGCTTCTACATATAGACTGATCAATATAGACTGAGCAATATGGAGCAATCATTTTGCAGATAAATTCGCTTGACTTGAAAATTTCAGTCAGATCAGTAAACATTTTCTGGTAAATAAAATGCCGTTCGGTGCAAGTGGCCCATCACCGGAGAACAACCCTGGTTTTCATGCATGTTACAGGTACCCTTTAAATCAAAGTAACAACACTGGTTTTCATGCATGTTACAGTTACAGCTACAGTTATCAAAGTGACAATACACAACCATTCTGTAGTTTGATTTTAAATCTTTTTTAAATTTAGTTCATCCTTCATTTATTACAAAGCTTTTAGTGGCATTCCGAAGGTGTATTGTGAACCTATAAACCTATAGAGTCATACCATAGAAAAATCCACATATTCTGGAGCTGTGATCAACAAATTAACGCATAAAATCCGGTGAATATGGTCTCGGCGAGTCTGTGTTCTTATCCCTGCGAAAATGCATGTGTCAGATTTCCTTCCCATCCTGCCTGTCCTCATCTCTTCTGTTTATTGACTCATAAAGTAAAGGGTGAAGGTTGTCGCATAGTTAATAGTCATCGGGGAAGCGGTGTAACCGAGGTGGGGTGCCACTTCCCTCCTTCACTGCCTTTACCTTCCCAAGCTCTGAAGAGGATCGGATACCTATCTTGTTGGATGAACATGGAGTGCCACTTCCCTCCTTCACTGCCTTTACCTTCCCAAGCTCTGAAGAGGATCGGATACCTATCTTGTTGGATGAACATGGAGTGCTTTTGGAAGATCCTGCGCACAAGCTTTGTTTCAAACTGGGGACCCTCAGCGTCAATGGTGAGCGCCCCAATCACTCAGCCACAGCATCTCTCAGTGGTGACCCTAATTAACTCATCCAGCATCCTTTCCGCCTGATCTATGATGATAATTCCTATCTCTATGACAGACCAGCTGCCAGGAGTGGAGCGGACATTAGCTTACCAAGTCTTTTCGCGGCCAAAGTGACCGCTGGTAGGAGACATGTGTACCCATGTAGAAACCTACTCTAGGGGTTGGTCATCCTTCCTTAGTATAGTGATCCAAAACTGCTAAGGGTATCGTGATCGAAGGACAAAGTTTTTGCCTGAAGCAGGAGTAGTATCAGGAACCTTTGGTCCATGACCCAGCGTGCGCTATCCACAAAGCTATTGTTTCGTCCTATGATGATATATGATAGATAATGATACTGCGATATTCCAAATGCCTATACTCTGTGTGTTAATGCTTAGAACAGAAATTTTCTTTACCCCGAGCTGGATATTTTAAAGTGAGTCAAGTGATGTGCAATCCATATGGTATATGCTAAGCTTTAGCAAGTTCTAAAGACGGGTGCATGCATTCAGTTTTCTTTTGGTAAGAAATTGAATATATCCCTGATTGATAACACAGTTTGCTTGGTATGCTATCCAATTTCAATTGACTGAGGAATTATGATCTGGCATGATTCTATGTTCAAAGTACACATAAAAATGTGTGGTATAGATCAAATATTCATAATATAATATTTATCAACTGGTGTAACTTTCTATACAGAATATGAAAGGGGTACATTGGGTAGTGGTTTGGTGTTGGTGGATGATGCGATGGATCAGCTTCAGTTCTAAGTTCAGCTACCCTTGTGTTGTCAGTGACATAAATTCACTGACCTCACGTAATTGTGTTGCTTTTTCATTCGGAAATAGTGACACATAGAGTCATCTTATAGGGCCCATATAGAGTCATAGTTCTCTATGAGGCAAACCATGAACCTAACAGTCGAGCTAAAATGATCTAGAATTCTAACTCTATACTTAATAGGTAGGGCTATATTCAGAGTTAGAGTACTCTTTATACAGTTTTTCGAGTACTGGTGCAACCCGATACAGACTGAGATTAATAATATACACAGAAGACAGTCGGAATTGCGTGTCTAGAGCTATGTATTGAGCTGCATGTTTACTTTCAAGTATCTTCTCAGCTTACGCCCTGTTGTTAGAAAAGATTAAGCCAGCGAACTTCAAGACCTGAGTTACATCAGTCTAAATGAATGAAGTAGAAATATACCAGCAGAGTTTGATAACATATAGTTTTACACCTCTGTCAGTTAGGTTTGGCCATTGTTATTCCACAGTTAGTGCCCCAAGCACAATGGTTTTTTACGAATAAGGTCAAAAAGGCTAACCCGTGAAAGGATTTTTTATATAACTTCATATCCTCTGATATGTACATGCAGTAATATGACATTATCTCATGGTTATGTGCCTGTAATTTATATATTGTTGAGGATTATGTGCTCGATTTATGGCTGGTGGGTTGACAGTCTACTCAGGAGGGCATCTTAATTATTGAATCTATCCTCGGCAGAATATCACAAACTGTCATTGCCTCACTGGTAGCATCCCTTGAGACTATGAATATAAGTATATCAGTATTTAAAGATAAGATTTTGTACATGATTATTATTTTACATAGCTTGTATGCATTCATACAGTAACCGTAAGTTTCTGTTCGAGTGTGTATCTTTGATTTAGTGTGCGGCTGACAGCTCTCCTTGTGCCATTGCGGTTACACATAAGTTATCCATACCATGAGGCATATAGACTATTATTGAAGAATATTTGAACAACATGTATTTGGTTACATATATTTTCTTCAATCGATGAGGATTGGAAATGCCAGTTAACACTTGGCATCCTCATGGAGCAAAAATCTATATGCTCCACGCCACCAGGTCTGTTGTCAGGTCCCTGATGATGAGTGTCATTGTTGCTGTCGGTTGCCAAGTGCTTGAATGCTACTGAAAACCACCATCTATGCTCTATACTGCATTATGCCTGTATGGTAGAACCGTGACATAAACGATATGTCACCGGATAGAAAGACGTTCTGGTTATCTGGCTCGCCATCAAGCTAGGTCACCTGACTAGTTTTGTACTTCGTTAAACTTTGCAGTTGTCGTCTCGGGCAGACCCTCTCGCGTGAAAAGACAACTCCACATAGAATCGGAAAAATTTGGAAGATTCTAGAATAATTGAGTCGCTGTGATAGCATCTGTTTCCAAACAAAGTTTGTTGGAAGAGAAGTCTTCATTCATACTTCGATCGAAGATTTCTCATCGACTCGCCCACCATCGGATTATAGTTTCTTGCCAGGAGAGTAATCACACTTTCACTTAAATCATGCCTGAGGCTCCAGCAACCAGATCTGGCAAAAAAGCCGGATACCAAGACAAGGAAAAGCCAGCAGCGATTCGCCAGAGTAACATCAGCGCAGCAAAAGGTTAGCGCTTTGGAAGTCGAATGACTCGACTGCCCCCCGGTCCCTATGAGAGACCCATTCTGTATCAGACTCTGTTAACGACTGAGCCTTGAGTCCAACTCCCACTAACTTATTCAGTTGTTCGATGACTCACGGAATCACCGCTTGAATTGAGTCATTTTTGAGTCTCTCCTCTGACTCGTCTTACGAGTTACTCTTCTTTAGACTAGTTCTTACCTTAGTGTTAGTCTAACCCGGGCTTAGTGTTAGTCTTAGAAGTTAGTCTAAGTGACTCACACTCACAGTCGAGTCGCAGTCACTGACTCACTCTCGTCGTTCTTTCAGCCAGTCTCTCACTCAGTCACACTCGCACTGACTGACTGTGAATCACTGATTCACTCAGGCAGTCGCTGATAGTGAGTCACTCACTACTCACTATTCAGGCTTTCAACTTCAAGTGATACTGAGTCTGACCGACTCAGTCAATCATCAATCGATCAATGATTGACTGACAAACTCAGTCAAAGAAAGTCACCTAGATCTACTTACAGACAGACTGAGACTCACAGTCAGTGGGAGTGGGTCATAGTCGTAGTGGTTCCGTTGCGACTTGCGTTGGTGACAGTCATGGAGTTGGTTACCAAATAAATAAGTAATTTTACTTATTAAATTTAAATATTAGTTATTTAGCAATTTAGTTACGACTCTACTCTACTGCCTCGACTAACTTGGTTTTCAATCAGTCACTGTTTCACATTTAGTGTCAGTCTCGCATCCATTGTAATTGTTCCGTCCATTGTTACGGTCCATTCACTGTGTACTACCAAAGAGGGTGGGAAGTAGGAGGGGAGGGTAAAGCTGGGCATAAACCGGTGATCGGCGGGAGTTGTCCTCTCGATATATTGTGGTAACCGACGTTTATTGGCCATTACCTGAAGGAAGCCTGTCCAACCTCTGATGTAGCCATCTTTCATCGATTGTGAAGACATTGCTAACGACAAGAGCAGTCGGCATTACTGGTTTTATTCAGCGCAAGGTTAAACCGCATAATTTGCATGATCATGATTCATTCCCAGTCAGGGGTCCATGAAACAAATGATGATGATGATACAGAACTCTACTCCAGTGCAGCTTTTATTTAACATTAACAAGATCCACACAAATTGCATACATATTACATAACATCAAAAGTAAACTAGAACATCAGCTTGCAGTACTAGGAGACATGATAAAAGTAAACAGCTGTAGACAGATGTCAAATGCATACTGCAACAGAATGAAATTTTGAACATCTATCTAGTTACACATGCATAAACTTGAGGAGTTTGCGACCACGTGGTTTATTATCCTCCAGTGTCTGGTTAATGAGTTTAATACTATGGAACATGCATATTGTTGCGAATGCCAGGACCACCTTTTCATAGGCTTTGCAAGCCGCACATAACTTTATGAAGGCTAATGGGGGTTTTACTAGAGTTAATCGATAAACTATATGGGTGAGGACATGTTTTAGGGTCAGTACATTCCCCAGAGTCTGATACCTTTCCTCTAGAGCCGAGATAAATAAATTAGATCGGAAGACGGGACTCCTAGACCATCTTTAACCCCAGTGAACTGCTTAGCTGACAATAGCATGTGGCTGGGATTATCTGGACTCAAGCTACCTGACGGACAGCCTCGGCACTCACTACACGATAACTGAGCAAGCTTCTTGATGATCCAGCCACCGATATAGGCCACTACATTTTTTCTTGCGAAGCAGTTTGGTCTGGTGAGCTGCTAAACATATCACAGTAAGAATGGTTAATTCTGGTAACCATATATGCTGGAACTGGATCACCTTACACTGCAGCAGCTGTACCCGCGGATGATTCAGGTTTGAATGCTGACAAACTGCACAAGTGCTCATCGAGATCAGCCTCACAATTTGCCACTTTTGAGGTGACCATCAGGTTTTGTACTGCTAGAGCTCTGTATGCCCCTCTGAACTGTGATGCGTTTGGGTTATCCCAACTACCACCACTCGACCTGACCTGACAGAAGAAGTTTTCTATACAGTCCTGATTCAATCTGTTCGTCATTAGACAGTATGGCTCCCCAAGTACCTCAAAATACAGAATTTTCAATGCCCGTATGTTATGGCGCCATCCATTTAGGCATGACAGAGAAGTGGAACCAGGGGGGGATCAGCTTTATCACATATTCATCTGCCATTTCGAGTAACTGCCAGTGAGTGCTGGTTTTCGTTATCGCATGGCGGTAATGGGTTGAGCTGCCTAATGAGTACAAGTTGAAACAAACAGTTTATCAAACAGTTCGCAAATTTCTGCGGTGGCTAAATGACCAATGGAGAGAACACCAAGTTTACGCAGTACAGTCATAGCAGCGGACACGGAATGACTCAAGACCTGAGTTGCAAGTTTCACTCTCATTTTTGAGAACATTGGTAAAGTTAGATGTTTTTTAGTGAGCTTGGGGCACATTCTAAGATCAGTATTGGCATCCTTGGTATGAAGATCCCAAATATGAGCCCATAGTACAGGACGACCATCCACAACAAAGCCGGATTCTCTAAGATTGTTGCGTACATTTTTTATGAGGTGAGGCGGATCAAAAATAACTATAATTTTCGGGTCGTTGTGGAGGAAGCAAGGCTTTTGCTGTTCTACACCAAGTGATCACATTGCACTTTGATTGTTTGTACCTTGATCACATACAACAACTCTTGGTCGCAACCCCACAAATATCAAGGCATCAATAGCAGCAGTTATCAGCAGGCCCAGTGGGGAAGATTTTAGATTGCCGCTAGATAGAACGTACCCGAAAGGTTGCTTGCACTTTTGATTAATTCCTCTAGCCATGAAAACCAATGCACTTGTCGCAAAGGAGCCTCTGGTGCCAATAGCCGAACCTAAGTCTTCTAAACCTTCGACCTCGTCTCTTACCTTGTCGTATAAGAGACCATCCTTGATAGCCATCTCATCAAACAGCAATGCAATACGCATGTCCTATCTGCTTCGGCAAAACTTGAAACCTTCGCCTTGAATGTGTCAAGAACAATATGAGAAAAGCCAGGATAAACACCCAGTTTTCTCACTGGGTTTCTAAAGGTACGCGCAGTAGGGAGCACAAACAACTTAGATAGAAGACGATAGGCCGGAGGGCTGGCATAGTACAGAGACAAAGCGGTGGCTTTGTCTTTGGCAGTCCAACGACGTCCCGTAGCAGATCTGTTTGCTAGTCTCACTGTTCAGCTGGTCAGCTGTTCGACCGCCAAGTATCATCCGGGCATTCACAACCCACTTCATACACCTAGAACACAAATAATTCACTACTAGTACTAGTCTTTTGTATTTTATTAGTTCATAATTTTATAAGGATTGAAATTCCCACTTTGAATCGCCCGTTCACTGACTGACTCCGAGCGAGTGGTGAGTGACAGACACAGTGAGTGAGTGAGTGAGTGAGTGAGTGAGTGAGTGAGTGAGTGAGTGAG
>Ga0224501_10000526_pt1 | contig 30568 bp, 27 predicted proteins | sample SF_Oct11_sed_USG_4_FD_169105 | JGI IMG/M metagenome (GOLD analysis project Ga0224501, IMG submission 169105) | Sediment microbial communities from San Francisco Bay, California, United States - SF_Oct11_sed_USGS_8_1 | ecosystem: Environmental > Aquatic > Marine > Sediment | place: USA... | reverse complement strand
CTCAGCAGATTGGCCTGCTGCGGCGCTCGTCCCAAGGTCATACCCCCTCAATATCCGTCTTGATCGCCGATTTCGATCCCCCTCGCGACGAAAACGCACACGGTCACGAAAAACACCAGTCTCCTAGAGCGTCGATCGGTTTGAAATCGCCGTAAATTCGCGAGGGAGAGCGGGTGCGGAGTGCCGCTACCGTGGCGTCCCCATCGATGCCAGACACATGGGGGTCTATTCCATGCTTGAGGCTTTTTGGCCTCCTGTGGCTTCGGAGCCTGCCAGCAGCCAGGCTACCGTGGCCTCCAGCAAGCCGTCGTCGATCGGTGCCGCTACCGGGCAATGCCCGCAGGCGGGCGTTGGTGCGATGGCTTCCAGGCTCAGGGCGCCGTCGCGTTCCCTCTCGGTCGTTGCGCCTGCTGCGGGCAGTTCGGTGTCCGGCGTGACTCCGTACTTCTGCAGCGGTCGACTGTCGAGTCGGTAGTAGGCCCGGTCGCTGACCCGAACCGCCTCGGAGCGGTCGCCGCCAGGTGACGACCGCCACACCAGGCTCTGCCCGGTGCCCTTGCCCTGGGTGCGCTGGCCCACGATCACGGCGCGCCCGCGCTCCTGCAACCCCGCGGCCACGACTTCGGCCACGCTGGCGCTCCGGCATCGACGACCACAACGAGCGCTCCGCTGAAGTACGCCGGCTCGCGCCCCCCCCCCAAGTCGCCCGCTCCACCCCCTCCGGGAAAAATCCTCCGCCCCGTGAAATTTATTTTCCCCCCCCGCCGCCACCAACCCCAGCCGAGCACCCGCAGGGCGATCGGTTAGGCTGGAAAGACGGTGGTGCTGATGGGTGCCAGGGCGGAATTCGACGCGTTCTTTGTCCGCCACGGGCCCTTCGCCATGCGCGTGGTCAGGCGCTTCGACGTCGCCGAAAGCGTTCTTGCCAGCACCTGCCAGAACGTTTTCCTGGTCGTCCACCTCAAGCTGCCCGAGTTCGAGGGTCGCGCCAGTGCGCGCGCCGGGTTTTGCCGTGCCTGCGCCCGCGGGGCGTCGGACTGCCGCAAGCGCGCCCACCTGCGCCGCGAAACCGAACCCCTCGAGCGCGCGTCCACGCCCGCCCCGGCGCCTAGATGGGCTCGGCGGAAGTGCTGAGCCGATGATCGGGGTCGATACGATGCCAGATGCAAGGACGGCCTCCGCCGCAATACTCCGTGTATTTCAAGGGGACCGGACGCCGCAGCTGGCGCCGTAGCGGTCCCGAGGGCGGATCATGACTTCCGCCGAGCACATCTAGAGCGGCGACGGGTTTGAAACCGCCGTAAATTCGCAAGGGAGAGCGGGTTCAGCGTGCCGCTGCGGTGCCCCAGTCGTAGCCCAGCTACTTCGAAGCGCCGTAGCAGTGCGCTGGGCCCGCTAAACCCGTGAAGTTGCGGTGGTTTCAAACCGATCGGTACTCCAGCACGCCCACGCCCAGCAGGCCCACGATACACCGCCAACGACCACGCCCTCATCACACGCTCCCGCGCAGGGCCCGTCACCCACCTCGGGCCGGCAACCCCCTCTTGTGAGGACAGCGAGGCCGATCGTGCTCAAGCCAACACCAGGCACACCCCGCGCGCCCCTCGTTTGCCGATCCTGCCGCCACCCGCAGGCCCGGTTCTCGAACTTACATTTCCTCCACAGGCCGTGCTATCACCGGCCAGGCAGGACCACAGAGCCAGGTTCGTCGCCCGGCAGGGCCCGATTCGAGCCCCGCGCAGACAGGCCCGTAGAGGTCGGCGTTCGGACCCGAGAGAGAGCCACCCATCATGTCCAAAGCAGTCGAGACGGTCAGCACCGTCGCCATTCGCTTCGCCGGCGACTCGGGCGACGGCATGCAGCTGACGGGGACCCAGTTCACCGATACCACCGCCCTGGCCGGCAACGATCTGGCGACGTTCCCGGACTTCCCCGCCGAGATCCGCGCCCCGGCCGGCACCCTGGCCGGGGTCTCGGGCTTTCAGATCAACTTTTCGAGCGCCGCTGTGTTCACCCCCGGCGACGCGCCCGATGTCTTGATCGCCATGAACCCGGCGGCCCTGCGCGCCAACCTGGGCGACCTCAAGCAGGGCGGCATGTTGATCCTCAACACCGAGGCCTTCAACAAGAAGAACCTCCAGCGCGCCGGCTACGGGGCCAACCCGGCCGACGACGGCAGCCTCAAGAACTACAAGGTCTTCCAGGCCGACATCACGGGCATGACCCTCAAGTCCATCGAGGAACTCAAGCTCAACAACCGCGCTGCCGTCCGCTGCAAGAACTTCTTCGCCCTGGGCCTGGTCTACTGGCTCTACAACCGCTCGATGGAGCACACCGTAGAGTGGGTTCGGCAGAAGTTCGGCGAGGGCGAGCTGGCCGAGGCCAACCTGCGGGCGCTCAAGGCCGGCTACAACTTCGGCGAGACCACGGAGCTATTCGACCACAACTACGAAGTCGAAAAAGCCCCCATCGCAGCCGGCCGCTACCGCAATATCGCCGGCAACGAGGCCCTGGGCCTGGGCCTTCTGGCCGCCGCCGAGCTCAGCGGCCTGGAGCTGTTCCTGGGCACCTACCCGATCACGCCCGCCTCCGACATCCTGCACTTCCTGGCCCGCTTCCGGAACCTGGGCGTCAAGACCTTCCAGGCCGAAGACGAGATCGCCGCCGTCTGCGCCGCCCTCGGCGCGGCCTACGCCGGTTCGCTCGCCATCACCACCACCAGCGGCCCCGGCGTGGCCCTCAAGGCCGAAGCCATCGGCCTTGGCGTCATGCTCGAGCTTCCCCTGGTGATCTGCAACGTGCAGCGCGCCGGCCCCTCCACGGGCATGCCCACCAAGACCGAGCAGGCCGACCTTTTGCAGGCTCTCTACGGCCGCAACGGCGAGTGTCCGCTACCGGTGATCGCCGCCCGCAGTCCCGGCGACGCCTTCTACGCCGCCATCGAGGCCTGCCGCATCGCCGTCAAGCATATGATCCCGGTGATGCTGCTGACCGATGGCTTCATCGCCAACAGCGCCGAGCCCTGGGCGGTGCCCGACATGTCCTCGCTCGATCCCATCGAGGTCAGCTTCCGCACCGACCCGACGGGCTTTGCCCCCTACAGCCGCGACGACCGCCTGGCCCGCCCCTGGGCCCTGCCGGGCGTGCCCGGCCTCGAGCACCGCATCGGTGGCCTCGAGAAGGAAAACATCAGCGGCAACATCAGCTACGACCCCCAAAACCACGAGCTGATGTGCAAGTTGCGCGCCGAACGCGTGCAGCGCGTGGCCGACGAGCTGCCGCCCACCGAAGTCTTCGGCGATGACTCCGGCGACCTGTTGGTGCTCGGCTGGGGCTGCACCTTCGGCGCCATCCGCGGCGGCGTCGAGGCCATGCGCGAGCGCGGCCACAAGGTCAGCCACGTGCACCTGCGCCACCTGAGCCCCCTGCCCAACGATCTGGGTGAAATCCTGCGCCGCTTCGACCGCGTGCTCTTGCCGGAGCTGAACCTCGGCCAGCTGGTCAAGCTGATCCGGGAGCGCTACCTGGTCGACGCCAAGAGCTACCCCAAGATCCAAGGGCAGCCCTTCAAGGAATCCGAGATCGTCGAAGCCATCAAGGCACAACTGGAGGCCCACTGATGCAGCGCCACGCTCCCTATCCGCAGATCGAGCACACTGACCCCAGCGATCAGACCCGCAAGGACTTCACCTCTGACCAGGAGGTGCGCTGGTGCCCCGGCTGCGGCGACTACTCGATCCTGGCCCAGGTTCAGCGCATTTTGCCCTCGTTTGGCATTCCGCGCGAGAAGTACGTCTTCGTCAGCGGGATCGGCTGCTCCAGCCGCTTTCCCTACTACATGCAGACCTACGGCATCCACAGCATCCACGGGCGTGCTCCGGCCATCGCCACCGGCATCAAGTCGGTCAGCCCGGAGCTGAGCGTGTGGGTGATCACCGGCGACGGTGACGGCCTCTCCATCGGCGGCAACCACTTCTTGCACGTGATGCGCCGCAACGTGGACATCAAGATGCTGATGTTCAACAACCAGATCTACGGCTTGACCAAGGGTCAATACAGCCCGACCTCGCCCCTGGGCAAGAAGGCCAAGTCGACGCCCATGGGCTCGGTCGACTACCCGGTCGATCCGGTCAGCATCGCGCTTGGCTCGGGCGCCACCTTCGTCGCCCGCACCCTCGACGTCAACGTCAAGCACCTGCAGGCGGTCCTGGCGCGGGCCGCGGCGCACAAGGGCACCGCGTTCGTGGAGATCTACCAGAACTGCAACATCTTCAACGACGGCGCCTTCGTCCAGCTCACCGACAAGGACACCAAGTCCGACCAAACCGTGGAGCTCGAGCACGGCAAGCCCCTGCGCTTTGGCAAGAAGCTCGAAAAGGGCATCACCTTCGACGCCCAGCTGCGCCCCTCGGTGGTGGACGCGGCCGACGTGGACGAGTCCACGCTGTACGTGCACGACGAGGGCAGCGAGATCAGCGCGCTGATGCTCAGCCGCCTGAAATCCCCCGACTTTCCCCGCCCGATCGGCGTTTTTCGGGCGGTGGAGCGACCGAGCTACGACGGCATGCTAGAGGATCAGGTGAAGCAGGCTCAAAAGGGCTCCCGGCCGACGGTCCAGGAGCTACTCGACGACGGGGCCTGGACCGTGGAATGATCGCCCTATCGACCGCACGTCGCCAAGTTGCAGCAAAAGCCCCCTGGGAGTGCGGTCACAGGAGGAGCCCATGACCGCCATATCGAGGATCGTGCGACCCCACCTGTTGCTCGTGCTGCTCGCGGTTGGGGCGGCGGGCTGCCTGGAATCCGATGACGACGAGCGCATCCTGATCGTCGACCTCTACTGGGACGACCTGAGCGAGTCCGAAGAGCGCTTCCGTGGCAGCAAATGCAGCGAGGCCGGTGTGGCCGAGATGCGGTGGCGCCTGGTCAATCAGGACGGCGACGAAGTGGCGGCCTCGGACGGCTTTGAGCCCTGCGCCAACGGCATCGACATCATCGACCCCGACCCCGGCGACTACGAGCTGGAGCTCGAGGGCTACTCCGAGTCCGACCTCGACACCGACCCCGACGATCCGACTCCCACCTGGAACGTGGTCTGCACCGGCCTATCCATTCTGCGCTACGACGTCGGCTACGCTTGCGAAATCGAAGCGCCCTGATGCCGCTGCAGCCGAGCCGCCCCCAGTTCGTGTTTCCGCGCATGACCTCGGTGGTCAAGACGCTGCTTTTTGCGCTGCTGGGCTGTTACGTGCTGCAGCTCGTGCTCGAGGGCTGGCTCGGCATCCCGGTGGTGGGCCTCTTGGCGCTGACGCCCGGTGGTATCGGGCTGTGGCAGCTTCTGACCTACGTGCTGGTCGACGTCGGCCACCCCATGATGTTTCTGCTGGGGCTGCTTTTCATCTGGTGGGCCCTGTCGCCCTTCGAGCTGAGCTTCGGGCGCCGCGCCACCATCCAGCTATGCCTGGTCGCGACCCTGGCGGGCGCCCTGCCGGTCTACCTGCTGGGCTTTTTCCTGGCGGGTTCGCCGCCGCTCTTCGGCTCCTCGGTCCTGTGGTTCGGTGGCATCAGCGCCTACAGCTGGAGCCATCGCAACAGCGTCATGTCGCTGTTTGGCATGGCGACGATGACGGCCAAGCAGTTCCTGCTGCTGATGGTGGGGCTGAGCTTTCTGATGTTCCTGGCCAGCAAGAATCACAGCCACTTCATCGCCAGCCTCGGCGCCATGGCCGGCGGCATCGGCTACATTCGCTGGATGAGCCGCCCCCGCTCCGGTCCCCGTATCCGCAAGCGCGCTCCGCGGGGTGGCTTCCGGGTCATCGACGGCGGCGCGGGCCGCGACAGCGAGCGTCCGAAGTATCTTAACTAAGGAGCCGCCGCGAAATAAGGTTACCAACTCGACTCCGAACCATCCCGCCCAGCTGCGTTGCGCCGCCTTCAAATACATGGAGTATTCGCACGGCGTCGCGCCTTGCCGGACGGGCGCCTCGAAGCCGACTTGGCAACCTTATTTCGCGGCTCCCAAGGGCTCGCGCAGCCGGAAGTCATCCGTTTGGCACGCACCGGCGGGCACGCTCGGGCCGCGCGTCCTCGAAGAAGTCCTCGATGTGCCTGGGGTACGCCTGCGGATTCTCGCCCGGGCGCCGTCCCGATCGCGGTGCCTTCAACGCAGCTGCCAGGCGCCCACGGCAACCGCCGCCCAGCCCAACATCAGGGCCAGGCCGCCGATGGGCGTGATGGCGCCGAACCAGCGCGGGGCGCCCAGGGTCATGGCGTAGAGGCTGCCGCAGAAGATAACGATGCCCACGAGCAAGGCCTGGCCCGAGAGGTTGGCCGCCGCGCCCGGTTTTTGCTGCGCCAGGTAGGCGCACAGGCCAAGGGCGAGGGCGTGGGTGAGGTGGTAGTGGCTGGCGGTCTGCCACCAGGCCATGCGCCGCTCGAAGTCGTCGAGCCCGGCGAGCCGGGACTGTAGGCCATGGGCTCCGAAGGCGCCGAGGCCGACCGCGAGCACGCCGTTGATGCCGGCGGCGACGAGAAAAAAGCGTTCCATGGGCGGGGCGGCAGTCTACGCCGCCCCTTGTCCGGGGCCAATGCGGTCGTTGCTACTGGATGATCTGGCAGTAGCTCGGGGAGTTCGCCGGCAGTCCCGAGGCGTAGGGCCCGGGATCGACGCCAAAGGGATGGGCCTTGAGGAACTCCCACTGCGCCGCACGCCAGTCTTGGTCGTGAGACTGGTAACCAGTCGAATAGTATGTTTTTTGCACACCTGATCCCCGAGCGTTGCGGGAGCCATTCGTGCCGCCGACTTGAAAACGCCGGCGATTCGCGTCCTGATCGGGGCCCGACAACTCTCACCACGCCCGTGCCCATGCCGTTTCCGCGAATGACTTCATCTCTATTGCTTCTGGCCCTGGTCGGGGCCGGTTGCTCCGATTGCGGCGGCAAGGAAGTGCCCTTCAAGCGTCACTCCGCCCAGGGTGCGACGGGCGACGGCGGGGCCGGCGACTCGGCCGGTCCGCCCCAGGGCGTGTCGCTGCCGCCCGGCCAGCGCATGGTCGAGCTGGGTGAGCTGCGCTTCGAGCACGCCGAAGCCGACATTCGCGCCGCTCTGGCGCTCGACCTCGATGGCGACGGCCATCGCGATCTGTTGCTGGTCACCGCCGACGCCGACGGCCATGGCGCTGTCGAGCGCGTCATGTGGCAGCAGGATCGCTGGCAGCCGCCCCGGCTGTTGGCGAAGGTGGAGCGCGCCGATCCGGTGGTGGCCGATGGGCAGGTGGGTGCCTCCGGATGTGAGCTGCGGGAGGCCAGCATCGAGCCCCTGGGCGAGCCGCGCGCGGTCTTCGCGGCTGTGCGTGCGGACCTGGCCTGTCCGAGCGCGCTGGTGGCCGACCTGCCCGAGGGGCTGCTCGAAGCCGCAGCCAGTGCCGCCCGCGCCGCAGTCGACGGGCCGCCATCGCCCGAACCGGCCGCGCCGCCCGCCGCCGCTCCGCCCGCTCCCTCCGATCCATTGGCTCCACCCCCGACCCCCGCCGAGGGGCTCGAGGCCCGCGACAGCCTGTGGTTGGTGCTCGGCCTGGGGGTCGACCCGCGCGTGGTCTATCGCCTGGGCCTACCCGCCACCCAGCCGCCGCCCCTGTCGCTGTCGCTGCGCGTGGCTGACCTGGACGCCGACGATCATCCCGACCTGCAGCTTTCACTGCGGGTACCGGTGCCCGGCGACAGCCAGGGTCACGGGTTGAGCCTCTCGCTCTTCAATCGCCCCGCCGGGCTGGCGCCGGACGCGGCGCAGCCGGAGCAGGGGCTGCTGGAACTCGCCAACCAGGCCAAGCGCCAGCGCCGTGGCAAGCCCGAGGAGGCGCGCACGCTGGCCCTGCGCGTGCTTGCCGTGCACGACCGGCTATGCCGCGAGTCGGGCCGCGCCGTCCTGCGCGTCAACGGCGCCCAGGGTTTGCCCTGCGGGCCATCGCTTTCGGCCGGCCGCGCCGGTTCGGTGTTGGTGGCGCTGATGGCGCGCGCAGGCGAAGTGCTCGAGGCGCTCGAACTCGACGAGCGGCTGCAGGCCGACGGCTACCGCATGAGCGACAACGACCGGGCGCGCATTGCCTACGCCTTCGAAGCGCTGGGTAAGGATGGTGGCTTCGGCTGGCAGCGCGGACCCACGCTGCGGCTTGCGGCCGGCCCCAAGCTGCAGCCCTCGCCCATCGCCTTCATCGACGAAGCGCGTGTCCTGGTTCGCGGCGCTCCGGCCCAGCAATTCACTGTAGGTCAGAGCGCGCTCGAGCCCACGCCCATCGAAGCCTCGCCGCTCTTGCTCGATCCCACGGGACGTCTGGCGGCGGTCGAGCTATTTCGCAGCTGCAGCGGCTACCAGCTGTCGCTGGTGGATGCCTCGCAAGTGGTGGCCGGCGTCGTGGCAGGCGCCCCGCGGGCCCAGCCCCTGATGCTCGCGGCCGAGCCTCCCGACGGCGCGCGCTGTCCACAGCTGTCGCCGGCCCAGCGCGCCGACCAGGGCGGCTTTCGGCCGCTCGGCTGGGCCATGGCGGGCATCGTCTTCGCGCGCGGTCCCGAGCTGTGGCTGTTGCCGATGGAGGGGCAGGGCGAGGTCACCGGCGACGCCCACGCCCTCTTCCCCACCGACGTGGTGCCGGCGCTGACCTATGCCGGGTTGCTCGATGCCGCAGGTGAGCGTCTTGTGGTGCCGACGGCGCGCGGATTGGCGATCACCACACGTGGTCAGGCAGCTGCCCGTTGGCTGCCGCCGCCGGAAACCGGTCTGGGGCGGGCGCGGGCGGCGGCGCTATCGCCCAGTGGCAAGCGCGTGGCCGCGGTCTTCGGCTCGACGCTTTGGATCGCGCGTCCGGCCGGGGAGCTTGCAGCGGCGTCCGAAGCTGCGCCCGCAGCCGCGCCCGCGCCGGCTGCACCCGCAGCACTCCCGCCGCATCCCGACGATTCGTAGCTTTTGTGGTGACGGCATGTCGCACGGGTGCGGCGTCGACGAAAGAACAGCCCTACCCCTGGCGATGGATCATGGATCGCATGGGCGGAAGCTCCCGTGGAGCTGCCAGGGCGCACTTCGCCAGTGCGCTGCCATCTCGACTTTTGAGGGGGCTCGTCCCTGCCGCCGTCTTTCCCCTGGTGTAGGATGGCTGCACCGTGCATCCGATCCTTTTTGAGCGCGGGGCGTTCGTCCTTTCGAGCTACAGCGTGATGCTTTCGCTCGCGTTCATCGCGGGCGGCCTGGTGCGCCACGCCGAGACGCGCCGATTGCGTTACGACGCCCGCCCGGGGTTCCGCTGGGTCGCGGTGGGCATGCTGGTCGGCGCCGTGCTGGGCTCGAAGCTGGGCATGTTGCTCTACGTCGACCCCTCGACCTTTGCGCGCATGCTCGCTGAGCCACCTCTGCTGCAGACGGCGGGCAAAACCGTCATCGGTGCGCTCTTCGGTGCGTACCTCGGCGTCGAGCTGACCAAGCGCATGATCGGATTGCGCGGATCGACCGGCGATGTGTTGGCGATCGCGCTGCCGCTGTCGCTCGCGATCGGCAGAACGGGTTGCTTCTTGGCCGGCTGTTGTTATGGCGTCCCCCACGAGGGTCTTCTGTCGGTGCACATGGCCGGCGCGGCTCGCCACCCGGTGCAGCTCTACGAGGTCGCGCTCGACCTTTTGCTCGCCGCTGGCATGTTCTCGCTGCGCACTCGCGTCGCCCCGGCCGGCGAGCGCTTCAAGCTGTGTCTGATCGGCTATGCCCTGATCCGCCTGGCGCTCGATCCTCTGCGCGGAGATCCGCGCGTCTTCGCCGGGCCGGTGAGCGCCGTGCAGATCGCGTGCGTGCTCGCCATCGCGGCGCTCAGCGCCGCCATCGTGCACCAGCGCCGAGCGCTACCGATCGGTGTCGGCCGGTGACTCGAGTGGCGGTCGGGCGGGCGCTGCTTTTGCTGCAGCTTGCGTGGTTTGTGTACGCGCAGACCGGCGAGCGCCGCTACTTCTGCTGGGCACCGCTCCACGAGCACGTTTTCTATCGCATCGAGGCGCGCGTCGCGGGGCGACCGCTCGACGCGCGCGCACTGTCGGTGCGCTACGGACGGCGAAACGCCTTCTTCGACTCCACGCGCGGGCAGCACTGGGAACTCAACGCCGCCGCGCACGTGATCGATTCGATCGTCTGGCGCGAGCGCTCGCTGCCGCCCCCAGAGCGTGCCGAGGTCACGCTGCGCTACAGGGTCAACGATGGGGAGGCGCGCACGTGGACCTTCGCGCCATAGCCGGCGGTTACGCACTTGGCCGCGCGCTGCAGCTCGATCACCCGGAACTCGATCGCAGCGCCGTCCTGTGCTCGAAGCTCATCGCCGTGCTCTGGCTCGCGACCGGGCAAGTCGTCTATCTCCGCGGTGAGCCGGTGCCGTTCTTCGGCCTCGGGGTTCCGCTCATCGAGGCGTCACTGTTTCCGCAGCTGATGATCGTGCTGCAGCTGCTGGCAATCCTGACCATCGTCTGCAGCCGCTTCACGCGGTCCGGCTGCGTGCTGCTGGCGAGCACGGTCGTCCTCCTATCCCTGAGCGATCAGCCGTTATTCTCAAACAATCGGCTGTTTTGTGCCGCCATCCTGGGGATGCTCGCGCTCGGCGGCGAAGCGCTCGCGCGACTGCAGCTCGCGGTGGTCTACGCCGCGGCCGGGATCGACAAGTGGATCGACGCGGACTGGCGCGACGGCACCTTCCTGCGCAGCTTCAGCCAGGGCCTGTGTCGCGTGGGGGAGCTATGGTCGCCCGGCTGGGATGCGGGCGCGCAGCTACCGCTCGCCTGCGCGTTGTCGGCGCAGCTACCTGTGCACCCGTGGCTCGCCGTCGCTTGCTCAGCCCTCGTGATCTGCGTTGAACTTTCGATCGCGCTCGGCTACGCGCTTGGTTCCACGGCGACGGTTCCGCTTGTGGTCTGCTTTCACGGCCTGCTGTTTGTGGTAACCGGAAGCAGCTTCGGCATGTTCTTCTACGCTGGACTGGCCGCGGCGCTGCTGACGCTGCGGCTCGAGCGCATGCCGGCCCCGCTCGATCGGGGCGGGTTCTATGCCGCCCTGGCCGTGCTCTTGGCGGGACCGTGGGTGCGGCCCTGGCTCGTGCTCGCTGTGCTCACGGCTCTAGCTGTGGGCGTCTACCTGCGAGGTGCGCAGCCCGCGCAGGTAGAGGAAAAGCGGGGTTAGCTGGATGCGCAGCGGGTTCAGCCCCACGGGCCCCTGCTCCACGCCGAATGTCGGCACTCCGCCCTCGGGCTCGGCCGCGTAGGTTCCGAACCATCGATCCCAGCACATCAGGGTCGAGCCGTAGTTGTGGTCGGCAAGGGCGCGGGTGTGCGCGTGATGGACGCGGTGGTTGCTCGGCGTGTTGATCAGACGATCGAGCAGGCCAAGACGGCCGATGCAGCGGGTATGACACCAAAACTGTGACGCGTGGTTGAGTTCCACGGCGAGCAGCACGACCACCGGGGGAAGACCGAGCAGGCACAGGGGCAGGTAGAAAAAATCGTCCAGGTAGCGCTGGACCCAGCCGAGCCGAAGCGCCGCCATCAGGTTGAAGTCGTCGCTGCTGTGGTGCACCGCATGGAGCGCCCAGCCCAGATCGAGGCGATGCAATAGTCGATGTTTCCAGTAATAGAGAAAGTCGACGCACAGGTAGGCAAGCGCGAGGGTGGCCCCGGGTCCCAAAAGTGCCCTCGAAAACCCAACGGAAAGCCAGCTCGGCGCAAGCTCGGCCATCGCGAGGAAAACCAGCAGCCGCAGCGGATACATTACGAAGCGCCCACCCTGTTCGACGATCCACATCGCGCTGGTCGAGAGCATCAAGCCGGTCTGGTAGCGCGCCCGATAGCCCAGCGACAACACCACGATCTCGGCTGCCATCAGCGAGAACGCGACGTAGAGCATGGTTTCGCGGTGTGCGAACAGGGGGTGCTCGCGCGCTGCGGTCAGCAGCTCGCTCATGGCCGGTAGCACCGCATGATGAAAACCGATGCCCAGGCGAGTGCGGTCGTCGCCGCGACGCCCGTGCCGGCGTGCGCGCCCTTCATAACGCGCATGGCGGAACCCCCGCGTCGGCAGCCACCTGGCCGTCCGACCCGGAGTCACGCACGCGCACGCGTGTCGAGGCGGTAACCTCGGGCGTAAACGCGAAGCCGTCCTGATCCACCAACTTCGCCGTGAGCCTGTAGTCTCCCGGCACAAGCCCGATGTTGGCCTCCGCAGCGGTAAAGCGCGTCTGCAAGAGCCTACCGCAACCTGGGTCCTCCGGGGCGGCTACTAGGGCGACCGCGCCGCTGCCCGGCAGGCACTCCGCCGAAGCCGTGAGCATCACGCCGGCCACGGCGAAGCGCACGGGCACGATCACGGCCCCGTCGAGCAGCGCTCCCGAGATCTCGGAGCCGTCGCGGGGCTCGACGAAGCTCAGCTGCGCGCCCCCTGGCGCCATCTTACTGCCCGGCGACGAACAGACGAAGGAGGGGGCGAAGCTGTCGGCTTCGTCGTTGTTCCGGAAGCAGGCGGCGTTGATGAAATAGAAGACGCCGCTCAGCACCAAAAGCGACGGCAAAATGCTGCGTATCTGGTCTGCAAAGTTCATCGCACCTCCGCATGCCCGGGCAGCGCCGCTGCCGTGGCGACTGCGCCAGGCCGGTGCGTGAGCGCGAGCAGCGCTCGATGCACCGGTAGTTGAAATAGAAGCGGGTAGCCGAACATCACCGACCACAGGCGCCCCGTATCGGCATGGGCATCGGGACGGTCGTAGAAGGCATGAACCCAGTTGATGTTGAAGTCGCGATCGAAAGGGTGCCCGTGCACCAGCGGGAAAATCGCGTCGTTGGTGTCGAGGCTCGGGTCGAACGCCAAATAACACACGGGAAGCACGCACCATGCCACGGTCGTCTGAATCGCGAACGCGCGGCGATCGTAGCCCAGCTTCAGGATGGCGTACCCGAGCAGGCACGGCATCCACAGGTGAAAGAGGGAAAGTCCGCGCACGAGCAGTGGTCGCGTCGGGTCGAACATGTAGTCCGTCGCGCCCAGCGACGGCAGTTGCGCGAGCGCCGCGGCGAAGTCCAACGCATACACCACATGCACGCCGAGCGCCGTCACTGCGGCGAGCGAAAACCACAGGGTGCCTCCGGTGAGGCACCCGACGAACGCGTACACGTTTGCCATGCAGCAAAACCACAGCAGAAACGACCACCCGAAATAGTCCAGGTAGACCAGCAACCAGAGCGCAAACCACGCGACGTAGGCGGCGCGAACGCCTGGTGATAGACGCCCTTCAGAGTGTGCGCCTGGTGCGAACATAGGCGTGTATCCCCGCGAGCTGAATCGTGATCGGGTTGCTGCCGAGGTCTCCGGCATCGGTGCCGTACTCGGCGTGACAATCGAGCCGGGCGTCGGCCGCGGTCTCGCGCTGGTAGGTTCCGAAGAGGTGATCCCACAGCATGAAGTTCGAGCCGTAGTTGGCCCTGGGCCCGCCGCGCGCGACTGCGTGATGCACGCGATGGTTCGACGGTGTGTTGAGCCAGGGGTCGATCCACGAGAGGCGGCCGATCATCTCGGTATGCGCCCAGTACTGCGAGGAGCGATTCCAGGTGATCAGCGAGAGCACGAGCAAGGGTTCGAAGCCGAGCAGGGCGAGCGGCAAGTAGACGATGTCGTCGAACGCGCGCAATAGCCAGCTCGCGCGAACGCTGAGTGAGAGGTTGAAGCCGCGTCCGCTGTGGTGGACCGAATGCAGGGCCCAGCCGAGGGCGGTTTCGTGTAGCAGGCGGTGGTACCAATACAGCAGCAGATCGACGGCGAGATAGCAGGTGAGCGCGCTCGCCACCGTGGCAGGGGTACGGAACGGCGATAGCGTGTACACGAGCGCGAACAGCCCAAGGCGCAGCGGCCAGGTGCCGATGCGCACCAGCACGTCGCCGACATAGATCGCGACGTTGGCGAGCGACTCCATCCCATGTCCGCGGCCTCGGCGCACATGCATCCACAGCAGCTCCGACAGGGCCCAGCAGCTCGCGAGCGCAGTAATTGCGACGCGGTGTTGGCGGAGCAGCTCGGATGCTTCCTGCAAGGCTAGTCACCTGTGTCGGCAGTTCTGGGTAAAACTCGACGGCCCTCGACGGCCCTCGCCGCGTCGACCGCCCTTCGGGCTATCTCCTCGAATATACCCTGTATGTCCTCCGTCGATTCGCCACGCCGAGGGCCGCCGATTGCTCGCCGAGTTTTACCCAGAACTACCGACACAGGTGACTAGGCTCCCTGCCGGCTCAAGGGTACGGCACTGCCTGGCGCGCGCAGAGAGAGCAACCGCTGCTCGCGGGCATCGCGATAGAAAAGGTTGTAGGTGTCGAACGGGATCAAGCGGCCGTCGGGATGCACAATGTGGACGCAGGCGCGTTTGACGCTGCGGACGTCGAAGTCGTGCGGGTCGAGAAACTTCACCATCAGCACGCGAAAGACGTTCTCGTACGTCAGCTCACCCCGGAGGTCCAGCTGCGGCAGGCAGCACAGGAGCTGACCCAGCTTGTCGGCCTGTGCGTCGGGCGAATGGCCGGTCGAAAATAGCTCGACCAGCTGCTGCCGCATGGGCCGACTGCCCTCGTACATGATCGTACTCCGCTCGCCGCGCAAGATCGCCTCGGGGTCGATGCGCCCGGATAGCGGCACCGCCTGATCGCCCAGCTTCAGCGCGTAGGCCATCACCAGGCAATCGGGATGACACGGCACCGGGATCAGGTCCTCCGATGAGAACAGAGGATGCTGCGCGAGCAGCCTGTGGCGCGCCTCGCTCAGCGTGAGCCGATGCTCGGCCGGGTCGAAGTCCTGGTTCCGCCCCGCGTCCTGCACCAACTGGAAAGTCACGCCGCGCACGCAGCGCTGGTCGAGGGCGAAGCGCACGATGTCGCCGAGCTCGTCGTCATTGAGGCCGCGCCTGACCGTGGTGACGAGCGTCGTCGACAGGCCGAGTGCGTTCAGCCGCTCGAGCGCCTGGAGCTTGTCCTCGAGTAGATCCTGGCCGCGCAGTACGCGGTAGGGCTCAGGCCGCAGCGAGTCGAACTGCAGGTAGATCTCGAAGCGCGGCATCCACCGTGCGAGTTGTTCGGCGAAGCGAGCGCTGTGGGCGATGCGGATGCCGTTGGTATTTAGCATCAGGTGCTTGATCGGCCGTTCGCGCGCCGCCGCCAGGATCTCCATCAACTGCGGGTGCACGCTCGGTTCGCCGCCCGAGATCTGCACGACGTCGGCCTCGCCTTCATTCGCGACCACGCGATCGAGCATGCGCTCGACCTGCTCGAGAGAACGGTGGGTGGTGCGGCTCGGCGAGGAATCTGCAAAGCATACCGGGCAGCTCAAATTGCACTGATCGGTGATTTCCACGAGCGCGATGCAGCTATGCTGTTCGTGATCCGGGCATAGCCCACAGTCGTAGGGGCAGCCGTGAGCAAAGGGCGTGTTGAACTTGAGCGGCAGCTGCCCGGGCTTCAAGAAAGAACGCTGCAGCTTGTAGAAGTCTTCATCGGTCGAGATCAGCACGCGCTGGGGCCCATGTTCGGGACAGCGCTTGAGCATGAAAATCCTCCCCTCCTGAAGCACGAGCTTCGCTTCGACCTTGCGCAGACAGGTTGCGCAGATGCTGTTGGTTAGGTCGAAAAAGGTGTACGGACGGTCCACGGCTGGAGGATAGCCGAAGTAGGAGCCGGCGTCCCGGGCGAACCCTTGCTGCACGGAGTCCGAGGACGTGGGCATCGACGTGGAGGCGAGTCCGGTCGAGCACAGGGGTGAGTGTGTTCCATTCGCGGTATCTATCGGCATTGCCCGGCGGCGCGCGAGCGAGTCTTTCGCCGGTGCCTTGGCCGGCTAAACCCGCGAAGTTACGCTGGTTTCAAACCGATCAGCGCTCTAGGTGGCTGCGCGGGATACGCCTATCCCGCAACAGGTGACGCAGACTGGCTCGCTGCGGTAGGATCGGGGTGTGCGAGCTACCACCCCTGTCACCGGTGCGTGGGCAATGGCGAAGTTCGGCTGGCTGCTGCTGGCCTGGCTGCCCATCGCCTGCAGCAGTGACACCATCCGAGACCGCCGCTCCCAGGAGCCACGGCGCGGTGCCGGCGCTGACGATGCCGGTGCCATGGGCATCGATGCGGCGGCGATGCCGGTGGAGGGTGACGCGGCGACCGCCGTGGCCGATGCGGGCGAAGCCGACGCAGCGCAAGACGCGGGCCAGTCCGGTGGCTGCGGCGACGGTGTGATCGAGCCCGGTGAGGTCTGCGATGATGGCAACAGCGCGGGCGGCGACGGCTGTTCGGCTGGATGTGATGCGGTCGAGGCCAACTTCGCCTGCGTCGCGCCCGGTCGGGCCTGTGAGTCGACGGTGAGCTGTGGTGACGGCCGCGTCTCCGGTGCGGAGACCTGCGACGACGCAAACACGGCCCCCGGCGACGGCTGCGATGGGAGCTGCGCGCTGGAGGCCGGTTGGAGCTGCCCGGTGGCCGGCGCCGGCTGCGAGGCGGCCGCCTGCGGCGACGGTGTCATCGCGGGTAAGGAGCAGTGCGAGGATGACGATGGGACGCCGACCGATGGTGATGGCTGCTCGGCTGCCTGCCGTGTCGAGCCCGGCTACGCCTGCGACGTGGCCGGTCAAGGCTGTCGCCTGACCGTATGCAATGACGGCATGAAGGAGGGCAGCGAACCCTGCGACGACGGCAACCAGGTGGTCGGCGACGGCTGCAATCCCTTCTGCGAGGTGGAACCCGACTGCAGCGCCGGCGTCTGCAAGTCGGCCTGCGGGGACGGCCTTCGCCTGCCGAGCGATGCCGAAGCCTGTGACGACGGCAACACCCTCGACGGCGATGGCTGCAGCTCGAGCTGTGAGGTGGAGCCCGGCTACCGGTGTTCCCTGGTGGAGAGTGCGCTGCCCGACACCCTCGAGGTGGCGGTGACCTATCGGGACATGATTTCGCTTCCCGCCGCCGGCAACTCGCGCCACCCGGACTTCCAGACCTTCGGTGGAAGCTCAGCCACCACGAATCTGGTCCTGACCGACCTGGGCGCCGACGGCAAGCCGGTCTACGCCGACAACTGCGACGCCGATGGAGGGGGTAGCTGCCCCCACGGGCAGCAGCTCACCGACCAGACCAATTTCGACCAGTGGTACCGGGACACGCCCGGCGTGAATCTCACCGTGGTCGAGCGTCTGTCGCTGTCTCGCCAGCCCGACGACAGTTACTATTTTCCGGACTCGAGCTTCTTTCCCTTCGATGGGCGCGGCTTCGTGGCGAGCGGACAGGAAAATACCGCCACGGCCAATGTCGGTGGCCAACACAACTTTGGTTTCACCACCGAGGTTCGCTACTGGTTCGAGTACCGCGGTGACGAGGTGCTGAGCTTCTCTGGCGATGATGACGTCTGGGTCTTCATCAATGGCAAGCTGGTGGTCGACCTCGGTGGCCTCCATCCCCAGGTCAGTGGCAGCGTGACCCTCGATGCGGCCAGTGCCACGGCGTATGGGTTGGAGGTCGGTAAGATCTACGAAATCGCCCTCTTCCACGCCGAGCGCCACACCGACGCCTCGAACTTTAACCTCACGCTCAATGGCTTCGTGGCGGCTCGGAGCCAGTGCCAGACCGACTGCGGAGACGGCATCGTGGCTGGCGACGAGCGCTGCGACGACGGCATCAACGACGGCCGCTACGGTGGCTGCACGTCGACGTGTCTGCGTGGGCCGTTCTGCGGTGACGGCAAGGTCGATTCCGGTGAGGAGAGCTGCGATGACGGGGTGAACCTGACCCCGTACGACGCCCAGGGCGATGGTTGCGCGCCCGGCTGCAGCAAGCCTTCGTTCTGCGGTGACGAGGTGACCGACGGTCTGTTCGGGGAGCAGTGCGACGAGGGGGCAGACAACGCCGAGGGCTACGGCCGTTGCACCCTGGCCTGTGTGCTCGGACCGCGCTGCGGCGACGCCGAGGTGCAGCAAGACGCGGGCGAGGAGTGTGACGACGGAAACGTCGTCAAGGGTGACGGCTGCGACGACCTGTGCAAGCTCGAGTCGCCGGATTGAAGCAAAGCTCGGGAGACTGGCCTCCGTCTGGCGCCCGTGCGCGGCCGAGCCCGCGCCGGCAGCGGGGGCGTGGGTGGAGCGAAAAGCCTGGCCCCTGCGGCCGATGGGGCTGAAGCCGGGGTATCGAGTCGCTGCGTCTTGTCCCCTTGTGGTCCGAGCTGGGCCGGGCCTTGCCAGCCTCGCCGGAGGCAGCATGGCCGGTTTCGAGCGGGCACGGTTGCCGGTCCTGCGCTTGCCGACCATCGACCCTGTGCGTTGAGACTTGAAGCTCCGGAAGGTTCGGATCGCGGGCCCTTTCCATGCTTTCGGTGGCGGTTGGCGATATACTCCCGGCGATCGGCGTCGGTCGCCGAAAGCGGCCCGATGTCGGCGATGTCCCGTCCAGGCAGCCTCCCATTTCAAACACTGTGACCACCCACGATTCCCGCAGGCCGCGCTCCGACCCCAGGCCGCGTATCCTGGAGGTGCTGCGCAAGCGCAAGTCCCGGGCGCTGCACGTCTCCGAAATCCGCGGTCGCCTGGGGCTGCCCCGGGAGGAGCTCGGTGAGCTCATCGGTGAACTCGAGGCCCTCTGCGCTCAGGGCCTTTTGCGCAGCCTACCCGGCGGTCGCTATCGCCATGCCGGCGAGCGCGCCGTGCGTGCGGCCGAGGCGGCTTCAGCCAGCGTTTCCGGCGGTGACTCGCAGCCGCCGGCCTCCAGCCAGCGCAAATCCCGGCGCCCCTCGCGCGGGCTGCGCGAGGGCACGCTCAGCCTCAATCCGCGCGGCTTCGGCTTCGTGATGACCAAGGGTGAGAAGCTCGATGTCTTTATTCCGCCAGCGGCCCTGGGCGGCGCCCTGCACGGCGATCGCGTGGCGGTGCGCTGCAAGATGGGCCCGCGTGGCCTCGATGGGCGCGTGCTGGAGGTGCTGGAGCGGGCCCGGCGCTTCGTGGGCGGGCAGCTGCGGCTGACGCGTGCCGGCGCCGTGCTGGAACCCGACGACGAGCGGCTGACCATGCCTTTGCGGGTGCGCGGCGATCTTCCCAAGGGCGCAGCCACCGGCACCGGCGCCATCGCCCAGGTGGTGGGCTATCCGGAGCATCCGGGCGGCGAACTCGAAGTCGAGATCGTGGAGACCTTCGGCGCCAAGGAGCTTTTGCGCTTCGAGGAGCGCAGGTTGCTTTTGGAAGAGGGCGTGGTCGAAGATTTCGCGCCCGAGGTGGTGGCCGAGGCCGAGGCCCTGCCGCGCGCGGTGTTGCGCCGCGACAAGGCCGCGCGCGAGGATTTGCGCTCGCTGCCGCTCTTGACCATCGACCCGGCCGACGCTCGCGATCACGACGACGCGGTCTTCGCCGAGCGCCTCGAGGACGGCGGCTACCGCGTGGTGGTGGCCATCGCCGACGTCTCCCATTACGTGCCGGCCGGCAGCGCCCTCGACCAGGAGGCCCTGGAACGCGGCTGCACCATTTACCTGCCGACGCGTGCGATTCCGATGTTGCCCGAGGCGCTGTCGAGCAACCTGGCGTCGCTGGTGCCCCAGCGCGATCGGCTGACGCTGGCGGTGGAGGTCGAGCTTTCAGAGCGCGGGGCCGTGCGTCGCCACCGCTTCATCGAGGGCGTGATGCGCTCGGCTGCGCGTCTGAGTTACGAGGGCGTGGCCCGCGCCCTGGGGCTGAGCGAGACGGCGCCTGCCCAGGCTGCCACCCGTGGCCATGAGCCGATGCTGAAGGTTCTGCTCGAGGTCTCCGAACGCCTGCGCGCCAAGCGCCGTCGCCGCGGGGCGATGGAATTCGAGCTGCCCGAGGCCCGGGTCCGCATCGACGCCGACAGCGCTGAGCCCAGCGACATCGTGCGCTCGCGTCGGGATCCGGGCGTGGCGCGGGCCTACGGCTTGATCGAGGAGCTGATGATCCTCGCCAACGAAGTGGTCGCCTCCGATCTCTCGCGCCGCGGTTTGCCGGCCATCTTCCGCGTGCACGGCACGCCCGACGCCGATCGCATCGCGTCCTTTTGCGAGCTTGCGCGGGCGCTCGGCTTCGACATCAGCAATGAGGCGGCCGAGGATCCCAAGCAGCTGTCGAAGCTCCTGCGCAAGCTTGAGGGCGGTCCCCACGCCGGAACCATGGGTTATCTGCTGCTGCGCGCGATGCAGCAGGCGGTCTACCAGACCGACGACATTGGGCACTTCGGCCTGGCCTCCAAGCACTACCTTCACTTCACCTCGCCCATCAGGCGCTACCCCGACCTGGCGGTGCACCGCATCGTGCGCCAGCTGGCCCGCGGCGCGCGCGTGGATGAACGCGGCCTGCTCGAGCGGCTGGCCGCCCAGGCCGCCCAGTCCAGCACGCGCGAGCGCAAGGCCATGGGCCTGGAGCGCAACGTGGTCAATCTCTACGGCGCCTATTTGATGCGCGAGCGCATTGGAGAGACGTTTCCAGCCTTGATCAGCGGCCTGTCGGACTTCGCGCTCTTCGCCACCCTGGATGCGCCCTTCGTCGACGTGCAGGTGCGGGCGGTGTCGCTGCCGGGCGATCGTTACGAACTCGACCGCTACGGCGTGCGCCTGGTCGGACGCCATAGCGGTCACAGCTATGCCCTGGGCGACCGCCTGACGGTGCGCATCGAAGAGGTCTCGATCGTTCAACGCAAGATTCTGGCCACGGTGGTCGGGCTTCCCACGGTGGAAGCCGGGGGCACGCTCGAGCCGCTGGGCGAGCCCCGCGGGCGCCGCAGGGGGCGCGCCCCCGCGGGCCAGGGGGACAAGCGCAACAAGGGCGGCGCGCGCAAGGAGCGCGGCGGTTCACGGCGGACGCGCCGCAGGACCAAGCGCGGGACATGACACGTCGCCGGGCAAAAAAAATCGCGGCGAAGGCCTTTGCTGCCCCCGCCCTGATCGCCGCCAAGCGCGACGGCCAGGAGCTATCCGACGAGGAGATCCGCTGGCTCGTCGAGGCTTTCACTTCAGGTGAAGTCGCCGATTACCAGATGAGCGCCTTTGCCATGGCGGTCTTGCTGCGCGGCATGGGCCCCAGGGAGACGGCGGCCTTGACCCTGGCCATGCGCGACAGCGGGCGCTGTGCCGATCTCTCAAGGTGCACGCGCCCCAAGGTCGACAAGCACTCCACCGGCGGCGTCGGCGACAAAGTTTCGCTATGCCTGGCGCCGCTGATGGCCGCCTGCGGCTTGGCGGTGCCCATGATCAGCGGGCGCGGCCTCGGCCATACCGGCGGCACCCTGGACAAGCTCGAGGCGATCGATGGTTTCGAGGTCGACCTGCCCCTGCGCCGCTTTCAGTCACTGGTGCAGAAGTACGGCTTTGCCATGATCGGCCAGACCGCCGACCTGGCGCCCGCCGACCGCCGCCTCTATGCTCTGCGCGACGTGACCGCCACGGTGGAGTCGATTCCGCTGATCACCGCCAGTATTTTGTCCAAGAAGCTGGCCGAGGACCTCGATGCCCTGGTGCTCGACGTCAAGGTGGGGCGCGGCGCCTTCATGAAGAAGCTCGAGGATGCACGGGCCCTGGCCCGCTCCATCGTCCAGGTCGGCAGCCACGCCGGCACCAAGGTCACCGCCGTGATCACCGCCATGGACCAACCCCTGGGCAAGTGCGTCGGCAATGCCCTGGAGACGCGCGAGGCCTTCGAGCTGCTGTCGGGGCGCGCCCCCGAGGATCTGCTCCAGTGCACCATGACACTGGGTTATGAAATGCTGCGCGCTGGTGGACTTTTCACGCGGCGCGCCGCCGCCGAGCGCGCCATGGCCGAGGCGATCGACAGCGGTCGGGCCCGGGTTGCCATGGAGCGCCTGTGCGCAGCCCAGGGCGGCGACGGGCGTGTGGTGGCCGAGCCCGATCGACTGCCGCGCGCTAGCGTGATCGAGACAATCGAGTCGCCCGCGAGCGGCCATGTGCAAGAGCTCGACGCGCTCGCCATCGGCCAGCTCGCGGTGCGCATCGGCGCCGGGCGCAGCCGGGCCGATCAGGACGTCGACCCGGCGGTGGGCTTTGTGCTGCATAAAAAATGCGGCGATCGCGTCAAGCGTGGAGAGGTCCTGGCGGAGCTGCACCTGGCGTCGCGGAGCGATTTGCAGCGGGTGCGGGCCGACTTGCTCGCGGCCTATGGCATCGGCCGCGCGCGCAGGGAGCCGGGGCCCCTGGTGATCGAGACCCTGCGCAGGAGGGCGTGATGGCGGATAAGAAGAATCCAAAACCGGTGCCAAAGCTAGCCAGCGTGCCGCCGGCCAGTCAGCGGGTGGTCTTCACCGGCGGGCCGGCGGCGGGCAAGACGGCCGTGCTCGACGTATTGCGACGGCATCTGGAGCCGCGGGTGACGGTGATTCCGGAGGCGGCCACGACGCTCTTTTCCGGCGGCTTTCCGCGTCCCGGCGACGCGGCCGGCAAGCGCCTGGTGCAGCAGGCGATCTTCACCGTGCAGCGATCCCTCGAAGGCATCTACGCCATCGAGAAGCCCGGCGTGCCCCACATCTGTGATCGCGGTGGGCTCGACGGCGCCGCCTATTGGCCCGGCGGTCTGGCGCGTTTTTTGGGCGCCATGGGCACGACACTCGAGAGCGAATACCGCCGCTACGACGCCGTGATCTTCATGGAGACCTCGGCCTACGACCAGACGACCTATCCCGGCGAAAACCCGATGCGCGTGGAGACGCCGGCCCAGGCGCGCAAGCTCGACAAGGCGTTGCGCGAGATCTGGCAGGGCCATCCGAACTTTCATCTCGTCGGCCATGAGGTGAAATTCTACGAGAAGGTGGCCGCTTGCCTGCTGAAGCTCACCGAGATCCTCGATCTCGGCAATCACGTCGATTCGGCGCGCTGAGGCGGCGATGGCGGCCCCGCACATCGAGCTTCGCTTCGTGGCGCCGGACGACGCCCTGATCGCCGCCGAGCGCCAGCTGCGCTTTCGTGTATTGCGCGATCCGCTGGGGCTTGGCGAGCAAGACGTGCTCTTTGCCTTTGAGGACCGCAGCCTGCACCTCTTGGCGCTGGGTCAAATCGCAGCGGAGTCGGCCGAGCCGGAGGTGATCGGCTGCGTGCTCTTCTTCGCCGAGTCACAGGGGGCGGGCAAGCTCTACCAGATGGCGGTAGATCTCCCACATCAACGACATGGTCTGGGTCGTCGCATGATCGCGCACCTCGAAGGGCGACTGCGCAGCGACGGTGTCGGGCGCATTTACCTCAACGCGCGCGAGACCGCCCTGGGGTTCTACGAGAAGCTCGGTTATCGGGCCGAGGGCGAGCCCTTCATCGAAGTGGGTATCCCACATCAGCGCATGGTGAAGTTGCTGAAATAGCTGTTAGTTATTGCTGTGCATTTTCGGACAGGCCGGGTCGCAACGAGGCTTGGGCAAGGGTGCGTCGATCGGGTACGATCGATGCACGGCGAGCGAAATGAATGCGAAGGTGCAAACGGCAGCCCGCTGCCGCGTTGTGACACGGGTCGGTTTCGGGCCCCACTGCATTCGCTGCACCTCGGCTCGTCAGGAGGCTTGTCTTGGCCGGCGATGAGCCAGAGCGTCCCAAGGGAACGAAGCCCTCGCGCCGTCGTGCGCGGCCCCAGGGCACCATGATCGGAATGCAGGCGCCCCCGACTGCTGGCGCCGCGCCGCCGCCCTCGAGCGCGCCGCGCCCTCCCCGTCCGAGGACCGCCGCGCCCGCGCCCACCGCGCCCGCGCCCACCGCGCCGCGCCCCTTGGCTCCCTCCGCCGCGGCAGCCACCGCCAGCAAGGTCGCCACGGCCCAGCCCTCGCGCCGGGCCAAACTCGAAGTGAAGGGCACGATGATGGGCATCGCTGGAGTTGGTGCGCCGCCGGGGGGTTCAGCGCCGAGCCCCGCCCGCGCGGTCTCGGGCAGCTTCTTCGGCAGTGGGTCTGCGGCGCAGCCGGCGCCCGACGCCCGGGCTGAGCCCATCGACGCCTCGCGCGTGGCCATGAGCGCGGCCAGCGCCTTTGGTCCGGTCGCGCGGCGTCCGGCGGCGCCCACCGCTGCGGCTGCCAGGCCCGCTCCCGTGGCGCCCGCCGCTGCTACGCCGGCCACAGCGCCCGCCCGCGCGCCCGTCGCGGCGCCCGCGTCGGCGTTTTCCGCCGGCGGGCCGGCGAGGTCGGCACCCCAGTCGGCCTTCTTCCCGGCGTCTGCACCGGTCGCTCCGGTTGCCCCAGCAGCGCCGGCTGAGCCAGCTGAGCCAGCAGCGCCGGCTGAGCCCACAACCCGAGATTCCCTGGCACCCACGGCGGCGCCCAACATCCTCACCACCGAGCTCGAGCCCGAAGCCATCGCTTTTGCCGCTGCGGCCATGGCGGCCGCAGAGCCGGAGCCGGTGGTCGCGGAAGCCGCCGCACCCGTCGCCACCCGTTCGGCGGCCGACCTGGGCTTCGCCGCGACCTTGGCGCCCTCGTCGCTGCAGGCGCGCCCGGACCTGGCTCGCGACCTGGCCGTCGACCTCGAGAGTGGACTCGGCCTGGACTTCGCCGAGGATCTGGGCGTGGACTTTGGCGCTGCGGGGGCGGCCCCGCCGGCCGCCGATGATGGCCTCGAGGACGGCTTTGTCGACGTCTCCTCCGCAGTCGCGTCGCCGCCCGTGCCCGGGCCGTCGGACCCGCTCTCGAACGCGGAGCTGGCAGGAGCTGCGACAGTGGTGGACATGGAGCCGCCCGCGCCGCGCGCCCGGGCCATGGCACTGTCACCCGCGGGCGCCGGCGAAACCACCGCCGGGGAGCCGTCGGTCGAGCAGCCTCCGGCCATGCCGGAGCGCAAGATGGCCAAAGCCAGGGCGAAGCGGCGGCCTGCCGGGGTCACGGCCGAGCGGCCGCAAGCCACCGCCGCGCAGCAGGAGCGGGCGCCGCAGCCGGCCGGCGCTGCCGCCGCGGCCGAGGGCGGCCGTCGCGGTTGGTTGTGGCTACTTGTGGCTCTCGGACTCGTCGTTGGCGCGGTCGCGGCCGCGATTTCCCAGGGCCTGCTTTCCTTGCCGGGCACGGAGGTCGCAGTCGAGGAGGTCGCGCCCGTTGCGCCCACCCCGGCGCCGCCTCCGAACCCGCCCGGCGAAGTCACCGCGGCCGAGCCGCCCGCCGCCGCGCCCGCTGTGGTGGAAGTTGCAGCGGCGCCGCCCGATGTCCCGGCCGCCGAGGCCGTAGCCGCGGCCGAGCCGGCAGATGAGGTGGCCGAGGCGCCGGCTGAGCCCGAGCTGGCGGAGCAGCCGCAGGTCGTCGCCGAAGAGCCCGAAGCGGCGGAGCAGGAGCAGGCCGCCGAAGCGCCCGAAGAACCCGAAGCGCCCGAGGAACCCGAAGCGCCCGAGGAACCCGAAGCGCCCGAAGCCGCGCCGGCCGCCGCTGCTCCCGACTCCAACGGGCTCGCCGCCGAGGTTGCCGAGCGCGCCGAAAAGGCCCGCGAGCTGGTGAAGTCGGCCGTGGATCTCAAGCGCCTGGGCAGGCTCGACGAGGCGCTTGCGGCCTACGAGAAAGCGCTGGAGTACAACCGCCGCTACCCGCTGGCGATGGCCCATATCGCGCGCATCCACCTGCGCAGGAAGAATGCCGAGCAGGCGCTGCGCTGGGCCAAGCGGCTGGTCGAAGTGCAGCCCAATCGCTCCAACAATCAGCTGTTGTTGGGCGATGCCCACCAGCTGGCGGGCAACGCCGACGCCGCCAGGGCCGCCTGGACCCAGGCCATGCGCTACGGCAACAAGGCCGCTCGCAAGCGCCTGGGTCTGGAAGAGGGAGCGGCCGAGTAGCTCGGGTCGGGCCGCTCCGCGTCGGGTTCCGCCGGGGGCTCGGCGCCGGGCTGCGCCGTTGAATATTACTGGTCTTGACGCTTCGGAGCCATTCAAGTAATAAGTCTCCATGCCAGGCAGCACCATCACCCCGCGTCGCGTCGTGCTGAACCTGGTGCGGGTGACCCCCGAGCGCGCGATCGCGGTGCAGCGTCTGGTGGAAGCCGGCGCGCTCTTCGGCTTCAAGGGCAACGCTGTGCGCGTCGCGGTCACGCGCCTGGTATCCGACGGCCTGTTGCAGAGCGACGAGCGCGGCTCCTACCGGCTGGGCTCGGCGGCGCAGGCCAAAAATCGCCACGTGGAGCAGTGGCGCAGCGGCGAAGCCCGCGTGCGTCCCTGGTCGGGCGGCTGGCTTGCTGTGGTGCTGCCATCGAGCCTGGAGCGCGCGGCCCGTCGCAGCTCGCTCCAGGCGCTGTCGCAGCTGGGTTTTTGCGAGGGGTGGCCCGGGCTGTGGGTGCGTCCAGACAACCTCAGCGCCTGCATCGATGGACTGAGCGAGCGGCTCCTTTCCCTGGGGCTCTCGGAGCAGGCCGAGCTGTTCGGCCTCGAGCGGCCCAGCGCGAGGCTCGCCGCCCACTTCGCCACCGAGCTGTGGCCGCTGTCGGCGCTGCAGCGCGGCTACGAGCGCAGCATCGCCGCGCTGCGCGAAAGCCTCGACCGCCTCGACTCCATGCCGCGCGAACAGGCCCTGGTTCAGAGCTTTTTGCTCGGCGGCGAAGCCATCGCCGTGCTGGCCAAGGATCCGCTGTTGCCCGCCGAGCTGATGGACGTCTCGGGGCGCGCCGAACTCAGCGAGCTGATGTTGCGCTACGACCGCGTAGGCCATCGCCTATGGCGGAGCTTCGCCACGGGCCGTGGCAGCCGCGGGCTCGAGCTGGTCGCTCAACCAGGAGATAAGCATGCAAGTTGATCCCAGCCGATACCTCGACCGCAGCCAGCTGGCCGAGTTGCGAAAACTCAGCCCCCTGCGCGGCCTGGGCGCCATCGCCTGGACCTGGGGTTGGATCGCGGCCTGCTTTGCGCTCTACGCCGCCCATCCCTCGGCCCTCGTCGTCGCCCTCGTCTGGCCCATCATGAGCGGCCGGCACCTGGCGCTGGCGATCCTCATGCACGACGGCTCCCACGGCGCCATCCTGCGCAACAAGCGCGCAAACGACTTCATCGGCCAGTGGTTTACCGCCTACCCCACCATGACCGACATGTTGCTCTACCGCCGCGTGCACTTCGAGCACCACCGAAGCACCTGGACCGAGCGCGACCCCGACCTGGGCCTGGCGGTGGCCTTGCCCGTGACGGGCAGGAGCTTCCTGCGCAAGATGATCCGCGACCTGACCGGTCAGACCGCCTACAAGCGCCACCGCGCCCTGTTGAAATACGCGGCCGGCAGCGCGGGCGCCGAGCGCGTGGGTTTCCTTGGCGCCGTGAAAAACCTCGTGGTCAACTTGCGCGGATTTTGGATGACCAACGGGCTCATGCTCGCGGGCGCCACCCTGGCTGGCATCCCCGAGGCCTATCTCCTGGTGTGGTGGCTGCCGGCCCTGACGGGCTTTCAGGTGGTCTTGCGCATCCGCAGCATCGCCGAGCACGCCTGCGTGCGCGACCCGGGCGATCCGCTGCTGCAGACCCGGACCACGCTTGCCCCCGGTTGGCTACGCTTCCTCATCGCCCCCCACAGCGTCAACTACCACCTCGAGCACCACCTCTTCATGACGGTGCCCCACTACAACCTCAAAAAAGCCCATCGCATGCTCGAAGCGGCCGGCGTGCTCGAGCGCGCCGAAGTGGCTCCGAGTTATCTCCACGTGTTGCGCAAGGCCGTCGGCAAGCACGCGGCCGTCGCGGCGTAATCGGTATTGGAGGGCGTCAATCGCGCCAGGCCTTTTCGGCCTCGTAGCGTGCAGTCAAGCCGACCAGCTCGTTGAACTCCTCGAAGCGCAGCATGTCGCGGGCGCAGGGCTCGCTGCTACCATGGACGGCGACCGCCCGAAAGACGCGCTCGACGGCGTGGGCCGCCGCAAGCACGCCCGACAGCGGAAAGGCGATCAGCGAAAAGCCCATGGCGTAGAGTTCGCCGGGCTCGAGCAGAGGGGTCTTGCCCTGCTCGACCATATTGGCCACCAGCGTCACCCCTTCGAGTTCCCTGGCGATGCGCTCCAGTTCTTCTACCGAGCGCGGCGCTTCGATGAAGACCGCGTCGGCGCCGGCCTCGGCGAAGGCGCGGCCGCGTTCGATGGCCGCGTCCAGACCGTGCACGGCGCGGGCGTCGGTGCGCGCGGTGACGTGGAAGGGGCGATCGCCACGGGCGCTGAGGGCAGCGCGCAGCTTGGGCAGGTATTGATCGAGGGCGATGACCTCCTTGCCCTCCATGTGACCGCAGCGCTTGGGCCACACTTGGTCCTCGAGGAAGCAACCGGCGGCACCCGAGCGCGTGAGTGAACGCACCGTGCGCTCGACGTTGAAGGCATTGCCATAGCCGGTATCGATGTCGACGATGACCGGCAAGTCCACCGCCGCACATACGCGCTCGGCCGTGCCGAGCACCTCGCTCTGGGTCCACAGCCCGAAGTCCGGCTCCCCCAGCTGCGTGGCCGACATGCAGAAGCCCGAGAGAAAGACCATGTCGAGGCCGGCCCGTTCGGCCAGGCGCGCCGAGAGTGCATCCCAGACGCCGGGACCCACGACCGGGCGATCCTGGGCGAGTAAATCGAAGAGCGTTGTGGCGGTCATGGCCGCGGCGTAGCAGCTCGCAGACGGCCGGAAAAGGGTGCTCTACGCTGGCCGCTCAGTGCGGCCGTCGGCATGCCGGGCGAAGCGCAGCTGCTCGCGGCCGTGCACGGGATCGCTCACGCCCCACGGCCAGCCGCCGAATTGGGTGCGTCGAAAGTCGCCGTAGGCCTGCTGGATTTCGGCGCGCGTATTCATCACGAAAGGCCCGTGGCGCGCGACGGGCTCGCCGATGGGGCGACCCTGGAGCATCAGGATCTCGCTCTCGGCGTCGCCGTTTTCGATGGCGAAGGGTTGCTCCGGATGCACATCGTAGTGCCGGTCGGCGGCCAGCTCGCGTCCGGCAGCGGCGATACCTGCGCCGCTGAAGACATAGAGCGAGCGATTGCTGCCGGCCCGTGCCCCCGGCAGCGTGATGCGTGCCCCTGGCTGCATCTTCAGCGTCCAGATCGCCAGATCACTCTCGGGCGCAGAGGCATAGGAATTGGGCGGCGGCGACGGGGCCTCGGTGTCCTCGAAGCGACCCGCGATTACGGTCAACTTGGTCATCCGGCCGGCCGCGTCGGGCCTGTCGAGCGTGGGTATGGTCTCGCGCCAGAGCATCGAGAAGTGGGGCTTCACCATCTTGCTGCGCGCCGGCAGATTCAGCCAGATCTGAAAGAGCTCGAGCGGATTTTCCGCATCGTGCTTCAGCAGCGGAAACATCTCCGCGTGTTGAATACCGGCGCCCGCGGTCAGCCACTGCACATCGCCGCCGCCGTAGCGGGCGCCGGCGCCGAGCGAGTCCGAGTGGTCGAGCAGCCCCTTACGCACGATCGTCACCGTCTCGAAACCGCGGTGGGGATGGCGGGGAAAACCGGGCACGACCTGACCGTGGTACATGCGAAAGCCATCCTTGATCTCGAAGTCCGAGCCCATCTTGCGGCCGGCGAGCAGCGCGGGATCGGGCCCCAACTGTGAGTTGCCTTCTGGATAACGATCGTCGTGGTGCACGCAGAAAAGAAAGGGATCGCGGGTCTGCCACTGGAAGCCGAGGGGGGCGACGCCGAGGATGGGGTCGATCGACATGGCGGCCTCGGGCGCGGGTTTGGGTGCGGCTGTGGGTACAGGTGCGGGCCGGGATTCTGCCGAAGAGCAGCCGGCCGCTCCTGCGCCGACGGCGGCGATCAGGCGCAGGGCATCGCGGCGGGTGATTTCGGGGTCGGCCATGGGGCATAGCATAGCAGGCGCCGGGGATAATGGTTCCTACGGTCGGCGTCCTGCACGATGCCTGCGACCTCAACCCGACGGCTTTTCAGGTCCATGACGATCAGGCGTCAATCTCAAGGTGGTGGTGTGTTCACCCGCCGTGGACCGTCCGCTGCCCGGTGGGCGCATGCGCTCCTACGTGATCCACCAGAGCGGTCAGTCGCTCGGGGCCGGCGCGCCGGAGGACGCGTTCATCGGGCAGCTGCGCGCGTTCGAGCAGCAACCCGACTGGCTGCAGGAGGCGCGGCCGGCCGGTCTGCTGGCCGGCTTCGAGGGCGCTCCCCGCTGGGTGCGGTGGCCCCACTGCCGTGGCGTGGTGCTACTCGGCGATAGCGCAGGCACGGTGGACCCGACCTTCGGTTGCGGGTTGTCCATGGTTGCGCGCGACGCACGCGTGCTCTCCGACGCGCTCGACGACGGGGACGACTGGGCAGCCGCGGCCGAGCACTACGCGGGTGAGCGCGTGGAGCGGTATCGGGCGCAGCTGCGGGTCGAGGCCTGGCTGCGCAGCATCCTGTTCACGCCGGGCGCCGGGAATTTCCGACCCACCTTGACCTTACTCCTGAGTGAAGCACCTCGGCGCAGCGCCCGCCGGCCTGTCCGAGTTTCCCGCCCTTGAGCGCCGAACCATCCCCAAGCACCACAAATGCCCCCCGAAGGCCCCCTGCGGTGCACGACAGCCGGCCTCCGGACGCACCGGTGCGCAACGGGCGCTCTATCCCACCGCCTACAGCCCCAACGACGCACCACCCGAGCTA
>Ga0224501_10000525_pt1 | contig 30569 bp, 23 predicted proteins | sample SF_Oct11_sed_USG_4_FD_169105 | JGI IMG/M metagenome (GOLD analysis project Ga0224501, IMG submission 169105) | Sediment microbial communities from San Francisco Bay, California, United States - SF_Oct11_sed_USGS_8_1 | ecosystem: Environmental > Aquatic > Marine > Sediment | place: USA... | reverse complement strand
AGAGCTACCACGACGATTGAGAGGATTGCATGAGGACACAGAGGATACAGAGGAAATGCAACAAATTTATTCCATTCCAAACATACCCCAGTAATGTTACCAAAAAGCTACTGAAAAGGCCTGTCCACCCAGCCGATTGAATTCAGCATCTACAGTAAAATTCTCTATTGATACTGTGTTGAATGTGTTAAGATTTTCAGCGGTGTAAATTTGAACAAAAAGAAAAGAATTGTGTTGATTTAGATTTCAACTGTTTCTACATAGATTCAAATCATCTCCATTGTTGGGTTTCTCCACCTTTGAATTCAATCCAATCCAGATTTAACTTTGATTTGCTGATATTTGCTAGAATTCTCTCAAGTTGTGAATCAGAATCGGCTAGAAACACAACTTGTGGCAATTTCACTAGAGGGTGTAACATATGCGACCAGGCTCTGATCCCCTCAGCCAAAGCATAATGGGTGAAATTAGTGTCCAAAGAGAAAACTCAATGGATGTGGTAAAAACTGACCAGTTGGGCGTTTTCCTTCTGAAGGTTGTTGATTTGTCGGGATTTTTCAGTAAAGATCTCCTCATCATTGCGTAACATCTCAGCGTACTGTAAGTACTGTAAGTACTGTAAGTACTGTAAGTATGAGCTATATAATGTTATCCCAGGAAAAAGAATCAACACCAATAACTAAGATAGTGATAACGATACTAAGGGTGACAGTGGCAAGAAACATCTGCAAATGCGGCTTCGCAGTTTAGATTGGACTATCCAGCTACATAAAGAGGTATAAAACCCGTCTACACCAACCCTAACTCCTAGCCCTTAAACCTTTCACAATGAATGCTTCTCGAAAACCAAATGACCTTGTCTCTTTCGGTGATCAGTGCCTCAAAAGACAAAATTTGTTCTTCGAATTTGGGCAACTGTAATAATAAGTTTCCGATGGCGCAATAAATGCACCACGAAGTGCATCCAGTTCACTCTATTTACCAAACAGTCAGAACTAGAGCTGGACCACAATCTCAGAATCAATATATTTGTCAGAAACTAGCAGAACAAGAAATGACAACTTATCACACACCTTAGCATTCTCAGCTTTCAGTTCGTCATCAGCAGCTTTGTTTCCGTCGGGAATTCTCCCAAGCGCTTCTCCACACCGTAGCTGGAAAAACAACAACCTGTCTGCCCTTTAGCGCAAACACTTTTCCCCACAATACTCCGTAATAGTTACACCAGATATCAAGCTAGAAAAACAAAACTTTTAAGATGCGTGCTAGTTCCCAAACCATGGTTAGTCAAGATAGCATCTAAGATTTACAGCCCATAGATGAGAGAATGTTAATTCAGGACAACTGATTGGTCAATTAGGAGTTTCCTAAGTTACTCCCTTCCTTTATCCCACTGGTTTGTTTTATCATTGATGGGCCAATCTTATATAGCAACTCTACGTATGTGAAAGCTAGTTAGAATAGTGCTTGATGCAATGCAAAGCTCATAGAGAGAAACAAAGTTAATACGTCCCATCTCCAAGACAACGCGAGACGCATTTATTTCTGGAAGAATTCTCCGTCGGTCACCTCGTATCACGCCACCCCCGGCAGGACGGCAAGTTAATTGGTCGGGAATGGCTTGATTTACATATCAGCATCACAATATCACTGAGCGATTGATAACGTTCTGATCAGAATGAGGAATACTCGCAGCAACCGAATCTATTAGGCTGTTGCAGGGTCTTGCAAAAAACATACCAGGCGCTGTATGCATAATGCCAATTCATTTCCATAAATACCAAGAGTGTAGCCAAATATGACGAGCAGGCTAGCTTTTTTCACTGAAACCTCAGAGACTCATGCCGAGATGCTTAAACTGTGAGCGTACAATGGAAATCCAAATGCATTGAATACACAAACATGTAGTATATGCTCGCTTTGAAGAGCTACATAATGTGCATTTAATCTTTCATTTTGCGCACAAACCAGCAGTGTGGCAGTGGACAGATCAGTAAACCGGTCATCTCAAGGACAGCATTGGCATTACTCCGGTCACTTAATTTGGAATGTCTTACACAGCCCTTATGCCCTAAGGCTGTCAGGTGTCAGTCAAAATGACAGTGAGATGCTTTCACATTTTGGTGACCCTCATTTTTCACAGATTCTGAATCATACTGGCAAGAAAGAAAGCTTCTAATTCTAACATGGGATAATGGGATGGTTCAATGGCTAGACAGGTTGGCTCAAGATCGAAAAATCCTGGGTTTCATTCCCAATCAGGCTGAGTACTCCCTGCAAGAATGAGCTTCAATTCCTAGCTCTATTGCTCCAACGAGCCTCGGGTTTAGGAGATCAGTTAAATGGGATGGCCAAGCGCCACCCGAATACACCCACCCGTTTAAACTGCGACAGCCAATCCTGGACAGATTGTTGTAGACTGGCTGACAGTAGGTCTTGACTCTCCATTTTTTCCATTTGTGATGCAGCCTCATCAAGTAGTGTCTGATACATCGTACACTCCCTCTCCAGTCTGAATAACACAGGAGACATTTTTTATCAGCCAATATACATCTTTTGTTGAAGGCCGGCACCGTATTTTAGCTGATAAGTTGCCCTTGTACACTCAGCTGTAAAGTTCCTGAAAAGACTGATGTCGAAAAACAACTGACTTCACTGGCTGCAGATACTCTCACCCAGTAATTCTGTAGTCCATTTGACGCATATCCGCAGCGCTGACGGCACTGTATGCTGTTCTCGCAGACAGATTTGTCTCCTCTCTAAGTAATGAGTTCTTCTCTTCCAGTTCCCGTTTCAGCGCCTGCGAAATCAGGTCTGGATTCATACACTTTGTTACAGCGTGTCAATACAATTAGCGCAGACAAACTCCCAGTCGGTGTTGTTGAAGCCCTATTTTCATTAAAGGCAAGGATTGTCCCATAGCCAATGTCTATGTGGGAGGGGGGTATGGCTGTTAAGAGAGCCAACTTGTGCTGGGAACAATGGAACAGTATATTTTCAGTACAGTAAGAAAAACAACTGAAGTGGTAGGAGGTCTAATGTATTGCATATCTTCGTTCCGATGCGATGATTGTTTTCGTTTAAATAGGTTATTCGTTGCAAAAGTTGTTGCATATAATGTGATGCGGGGATGATTATGCCTGGAAGTGCAGAAATTATAGCCTTACCCTGCATTGACTTACCAAAACAAGCCAATGGCTAGAGTGCCTGGCTTAAGTCTTAGTCATGCTAAGTGTCTACTGTGAAAATGATGTTTACCTCCTACCACTTCAACAAGCCTCAGGCTTAAGAGGTCCGCTAAATAGGATGGTCAAGTGCACGAGTAGAACAATAAAAGAAAACTATAGTCAATATTCTCATTTTGGCTGCTGGAGTTAGTTTTTGGGAGCCCGGTCCATTACCATCCATCTTGTCAGGTGATAAGCTGAGTAATGCCCTGAATCACCACTTAATTTCATGTGTTGCATTCTTTCCATTCCTGTTTTAATAAATTCATTCGAAAACTTAATTTGCATTATTGGAAAGTATGGTCTGATTTTTTAGGACTCGCCTGTTTCAACGGTCTAATGATGTCATAATTTTTCGGTTTCACACTGGGCGATTGAGTTTCTATCACAAAACCCATGTAAGTTTTGGTCAAACGCAAATGTTTCAATGAGTAAAAAGGCATGCAAATCTAATCCTCGTTGTTACCACGTCAATCGGAAAATGAGATTTTGTCGATTTACGCTTATTCGGGCGACTCCCTTGAGTCATTGTTACAGATTTAGGGTGATAGACATTTCATTTCCCATTTGGATCATCGCAGTGACCACGTAGACCACTCGTTGATGCCAACGTCATTGAGTTCGCAGCTATAGTAATAACACTGGTCACCATGCAGTGGCACAGATTGGCGATTGATTGAGTTGAGTACGGTATGCCGGTAGCTAGGTAACACGCTGTTTATCGTCACGGCATCATGTAGACATCGTAGCATCACATACGCAATTCTTCTTGGGACATTAGAAAAATTAAGATGCAAATGGCTCGCAAATACCGCTCGACTTAGTCATTGGTCTCAAGTCTACCTCGATTAGAGCAAGATAATAATGTGAGTAGGGGCCATTCATAACATTTTACCGGTCTCTTGGGAAAAATCGTTAGTCAAAAAGACGCGACTTATTAAGACAGTTATGAGGCAGTAAGGAAGTGGTGTCAGCTACCGGTTTCTATTCCTCCAGGTCTCCCAATAACCCTGCTTCCCTATACCAACCCTCTAGTTCTCTCTCCCCCTTTTTCATCTCTTTATCAGCTGCCTCCAAGACTTTTCCCTCCTATTTTACTCCAGATTTTCTACCTTTCACATTCTTATCCAAAAACCATCATTTCCTTATCCCTAGCCTCTCCACCTCCCACCTATCTCTAACCCCAACCTCTCATCTCTCCCATCCCCGGTTTAGGTCCCCATCTTCCTTTCTCCAGCATCCTTTCCTTACCTCAATTTCATTCTGCATCTCTTCAAACCTGATGGACTGTAGATCTCGATTCACCACTGGTTTATTCTTGATATTTCTCGCCTGTAAACATATCAAATAAAGTGCGGGATAGCGAGATAGCCCAGCAGTAGAGCACTGTGTTTGCAATAGTAAGAACCTGGGTTCAAGTTCCAGTCAATTTCGAATCCCGTCCTCATATCCCAACCCTAGCTATAAAGCCTCAATATGAGGTGGAGCATTGATACTAACCCGTTTGTGGTGCTCCATGTTAAAACGTAACCGGTGAAAAAGCAAGTATTTAACCCGCCAGCTTCACCCAGTGACTTCACAAAATGGTAGGGATTTCATACAAGAAAAAAGACACGTGTCGAGAACCTGCTTAAATAAACCCGGTTATTTCATCTTCTAGTGAATATCAGATAAGACCCATGTAATAATGGATGCATACATGTACACCAATCAATTTATCATTATCACCATCTAGCTTGTCATCATCTACATTAGCAGCTTTTTACTTACCCTGTTGGCATATTTGAGGGCATTGAGCGTCTCGTCGAAATCACTACCAGACGGACTGATACAGCATATCATTAGGGTTTTGGAGTTGCCCCCCAGCGAATCTTTCAGCAGGCGAGTGATCTTTGAGTCACGGTAAGGTATGTGCGATGATTTTTTCTTCGGATCTCCCAGCGAGCTGATTACATTTCCCAAAGCGAGAAGCCCAGTATTTATGTGAATTGATTCTAAAACAAATCAAGTAAGACACGGTGATCATAGGAATCTTCCGGAATCAGGAACCTATCGGTTCGAAAGACAGCTCACACCTAAGTTTTACATTCTTGCGAAAACCTTTAAATTGATGTAATGTGATATAACTTCTACACAAAACCGAAAAAAGCACCAAAACAGACGGGTGCCCTTTTCTGTTTTTCTGTGCTCATAAAATGTAAATGAGGCCTGAGGGTATCAAAATACCATAGAAATGTAAATGAGGCCTGAGGGTATCAGAATACCATAGAAATGAAACTCCCTGAGTCTAAGAGCATCTAAAAAATGCTAGTTATCTTAGGAGTAAAACTTCATCCATAGAATAACCATGGACTAATGATTCCTAACTAAAAGTGCACATCAAGCTGACTAGCAGTTAACAAACATGAGCGAACTTTCTTCTCCAAGTTTCGGACAATACAAACAAGGCAGGCAAATAACGCTGGTCCCTAGCTGTTGTAGAAACAATATAAACCCTAAACACACATGATCTAATGATGGGCTACCCTCACGTAAGCAGTCTGGCACCGTATTAGATCTAGACCCGATAGAGCACACTATTAAAATTAGGATGATGCTACAGACAGCAATCTACGGTATATCAGCCGCTTTCTCACCCGCCACCTATTGTTAAAGACTGACTTATCAATCTCTTCATATAATTACCATCGAAAGACAATGGGGGCAAATTCTTTCATCCCGCTAACACGAACTTTAGGGCGAGATCAAAACAATTGATCGGGTTCCATTGATAGGCGCGGTACTAAAAAAGTATGAGAATTGACAGGTACAACCTAATTGCGACAGCAACAGTAGGTTACCGTTACACCCTGCTGTCAGCATTGTGAACCGGACTTATTCAAACATTCTGCGCGAGTGCAATCTACATGCACGTGGTAGTACAGTACGGGTGCCAGCTGCACCCTAATGTCACCAAGGTGACTATGCCGTCACCATGCCAAACTTCCCTAACAACCGGGATTGTCATTTGTAAACTCTATTAGCATAAACAGCATGACCACCTCCGAGCACAACATTCCATGAACAGATTCTAGTGTGTTATTCAGGGGCAGCCTTCCCCAAAACTAGATCCAAACATTCTTCAGGTTTGTTCCTCTGCCCTTCTTATGAACTCATCCCACCAACACAATTTCATTTATTTAATTAAAAAAATGAATAACTAAGCTTCCTGCCTGTCTCTCTGCTAAGGCCATAAAGTCATTTTGCTAAGATAACTCTATGGAAAAGACTACATTAGAATAACTTCATGGCTAGGACAACCTCAGGGTAACTTTTATCTAGAACTGACCTTTAAACCTGTCTCCAACATTGCCTGTTCTGTGGGCTCTCTCTGACCCAGCAAGATCAACAAAGTGGAACTTTGAGCATACATAGTGATATTGTTCTACAAGTAAAAACTTGGGTACAAAACAGATTGACTCACTCCCGGTGACAGCTCTGATTTCACCATGGGTGCCGCTGATCAGTGGGGGGGGAGGGATTAATTGAGTCAGTGCTGTTATCACGCATTGATCGGGCAGTCAGTGACTCATTTGGTGGTGAGATAGGGCATTCTTATCTATCAGGCTAATGAAAGCTCAATAAAAACTAATGAACCGCTAAAAGTGAGCTCCATCACAATCAACTCATCGAGTATTTATTAATCCAAACCACAGAGGCAAATTTTTATGAATGAAAAAGCATGTCGTGGAGCCACTGGACTTCACGCGTGTCGCTCCATACCCCCTCCACTTCAGTAGTGGAAATGCATCAGATTCATCTCTTGATGCATGCATCTCCGGTGACCCATACCCATACCCACGATAACCCACGCGGTGACTGCCTCAGCGGAAACAACATCCACTGTCAGGTTTCGGACTAACGGAGTACATGGGTACTGACCTGAACCATCTTCGTTCGCATTCGGTATCCCCTCTGCCTTCCACTGTTGTTCTTAAAACAAAAATAGAATCCAATGTTTGCGTTGGAGGCGGATAGCGTACTACGACACTCGGAGAATCAATTTAGCAATGACAACAAGATCTCACGGTGAATCGTATTATTAGGATAAACATCAAATAACCGATGCATCCATTGCAATAATACAACAATTATGGAATACAGCAACAGTAGAGAGGTTAAAATGCCAACATTTTCTCTTAGCTCTGCTTACCGATAGTAACGGTGAATACGGAGTGAGACCTGCTCGAGTGTTCATTCATCTGAGTGGAACCGGTCTGCCGGGCCGATGAGCCATGCTGCAGGCAGTAAAGCACTTCATCAATGGTACGGCAGGGCACCTGTCTCATACCCGACACCACTACAATGGATCAACCAATTGCAGTCACCTGCTTCGTATATGATACCTGCCTCAAATATTGAAGACCAACTGCGAAGATACCGCAACCTTATGCGAGAACCAACCTCATTCTGGACCATCACGCTACAAACTCATGCACCCAGCCCGTGGTTGTTGCTGGTTTCTGTTCTTACAATGGTGAACCGTAGCCAAATCCATTTGTACAAGAAGATGTACAAAGACAACATAGGATAGGCTAGAGAGCATGGCTCAAGATTAAAAAGATTCCAGGTTGACACCCATTGTATGAGCTTCTTATCTTCCTATTGCTCCAGAACGAGCCTTGGCGTAGTGGGTCCACTAAATAGGATAGCCAGATGCCTGTGTAAAACAAGGAAACAAAAAACACTTGAAGCCGAATCGATGCGATGTCACTCCACATGACACATCACACCTCCTGTAGATAATAGACAGCGTGTCATGAGATAAACCTTAATCCTGTCCTATAAAATAGAAATCTCAGCAAATCTTGCCAATGAACATGACTGCTCAAAAATATTTCATGCTATTGTCTTGTGCCATAGTAACCTCATTTGTGTTGCCTTCACAGCCCAAAAATCACATCGAACGTGACTGGGATCAACTACGTTAGCCTTTGGGACCCAACTTCACACAAAATGGTTGGATACAGTTGTCCATCATCATGAACACACCTACACATTAAACCTAACCATGTACACACCACTCCAGAACAACCCTCAGGCTTAAGTGCTCTGTCAAACAAGATGGCAAGTTTCCGGAGAAACCGTTGATCAAGAAAAAGCTGATACGTTTCGACGGCACAACTTGATCATGTGCCTACTCCATTTGATACTCAAAATGTGCATGTGAATAATGTAAATACAATACTCACCATCAAGCATGACCATACACAGAACGGACACTATATGAGGCCATATCTCACCTGTATTCCCCTGATCATCCTCCCGAATCGTTATGTCCTTGCTGCTGGTATTTAGGTCAAGCAGATCACGAAGCTCTTCCATGTATAATTCCATATATGACACGGTAACCTGGTAATCAGTGCCACTCCCTTGCTAAAGTACAACAACTTGAATAAGCACTGGTTTTCATTCATCCTAGCCATAGTGTTGATACCATGTGAGCAGGCCGGCATGAATAAAGGTGTAATATGAGTATGTGAACAGGCCGATGCAAAGGTGATGTTATATGAACAGGCCGGATTAAATGTGATGCTATGTGAACAGGTCGGAATGAAGATGAGGCTATGTGAACAGGCAGGAATAAATGTGAAGCTATGTGAATGGCAGAAATAAAGGTGATGTTATATTATGAACAGGCCGGAAAAAGGTGATGTTTTTTCTTTTCGATTCAACATAATTTCATTAGTATATGGTGAGAGAGTGCCTGAGGGTGGATAGCACTGGCGGATATTGGGTAGTGTGTGGTTGTGACTGATGCAATTTAATCCTTGCTTCAACACAAAATAATTGTTTACATAAACTGATTTCTTGAACGCCTACGAAAACTTGTTACGCAAAAAAATGCTTAAGAATCTACTCAACCTAATCCCTGTGCTTTGACATTGATTTCTACCTTGAATTACTTCAAAACAACGACAAAACAACTGTCTGACCGGAGGACGGGCTCTACTGTCTGACCGGAGGACGGGCTCTACTGTCTGACCGGAGGACGGGCTAAACAACTGTCTGACCGGAGGACGGGCTCTACTGTCTGACCGGAGGACGGGCTAAACAACTGTCTGACCGGAGGAAGGGCTCTCCTTCTACCCTTTGAGTGACTACAACTCTCCGAGGACTAAAACATAGCTTCTAACCAAGGTATACTAAAAAGGGAGCACCAGCATCCCTTGGGGATGCCAAATGAAAGTTCTGCTTTCATTGATGTTACAGGATTTCCACCCCACACAACTATCAGCATGGATAAAGAGAATATGGACTGGGTGAACGCTTGGCTTGAGATCTCGCGAGGGAGGACTGGTATGTAGCCTACTATCACTCTCCTATTAGATGTACATACACTATATGGAGGCCTACTATGCATAGTAACTAGTAACCAAGCAGAAGGAACAAACATACTTCGCTATTCAAAAGAAGTGCAGTGAGATGCGCATTATTCTGTTTTATGGGAGAAAAACCCAATTTTTACTAACGAATCTAGTCAGCAGAAAAAAAAGGCTGCTTCAAGTGCAGAAATCTGGGACACTTGATCTGGCAGAAGAGTCCCAGGCAAACAACAAACAATGTACTCAATTCTATTTTCTTAAATCAATGGTCAAGATTGCATTTGCAGTGCCTAATGCTTTTTAGCAGTGCTTCAGACAGAGTATTGAGTAATAGTAGTAATGACCATCCAGACAGCTTTGAAGCCTATTTTCGAATTGAGTTGGGCGTAGACTATTCGTGTGAAGTAGTACAAGTGCGGACAATACCCGAGCAGCAAGTAGCTCGCTATAGAGTGAGTGACGTCAGGGAATCTGACAGCGCAGCACGGGTGGTATGATTAATAACTGCGAGTGGGTGTGTGACCAGAGCTCTAAATAAACTGGGAAAATTCAATTTCAACACTCACTAGGAAAGCTGATGGTACTTAATTCTGTTTAGGATGACCAGGTCAGCGAGAGGATCCCTTGTCTTGAGCCGCCCGGAGTACTTACTTTCAATGCGTCTCCCACAGTACTTATTTCTCTCGGTGAACTTACTTCCATTCTGCAGAAGATTCGTCTCAACGCACGGGGGATGATTCCCAACTCATCATCCGTGTGCGTGGCTGAATTTGTCCCTCCGATCGTGTAAGTTTTTCCGGAACCCTAAAAGAAAACCGATACATTATTGTACCTCATATTGCTGTAAAACAACTTTGATAGGACGAAAATATGTTCAAAATTGTCAATCGACAAGAGAGCATCGAGACTCGCCGACCTTCAGCTAATGTCAATTTAGACTAGACAAAGCTTCTGCAAAGAGCTTCTGCCACCCTTGTGGCCATTGACAGAAACACAGACAAGGAATACAAAGGAGCAGTACTTAATCACACCTTTCAATATATCGAAAGAAGGAAATCACAAATTGCTTTTCTACTAAAGCCTAATATTGGTATGTTAGCTCTCACAACATCTGCGTGGAATGATAACAAAGGCGTGAGGGGAAAACAGCCATCATATGGCCAAGTAGCCTGATTGAGCCAACTGATGCAACCATTTCAGTTGAATGATTGCCAGAAATCTAGACAAGGCGAGAAGGTACATGTCTACCATCAGAGGATGCGGGTACTCAAATCAATACACGGCTTAGCAGGGTCGATCATGCCACAGCATGTAGCTACTGCGAGGCATACCAACTGTCAATCGCTGAATGAATGCAAACTGGAGGAACTGACCGCTTGTGCGGAGCTCCACAAATCGAGCATTGATGAACTCTACCAATGAACAGACCAGTGTCACTGAACAGAACATCAGTATCAGTGGTTACCAGAAATTCTTCAGCAACCGATTCAGTCATCTACAGGGGGTGGTGTATGTATCCTGAAGTTTTCTCATATGTATATATATATATATATGTGTGTGTATATATATATATATATATATGTATATATATATCAATGCTCAATTTGTGGAGCTCCGCACAAGCGGTCAGTTCCTCCAGTTTGCATTCATTCAGCGATTGACAGTTGGTATGCCTCGCAGTAGGTACATGCTGTGGCATGATCGACCCTGCTAAGCCGTGTATTGATTTGAGTACTCGCATCCTCTGATGGTAGACATGTACCTTCTCGCCTTGCCTTATATATATACATTCGGTGCTACACTTCGTATCTCCATGACAAAGCAACCGTCAGGGGTGGTGCAGAAATTGGTCTACTGAGTCTTGGACTCAGCGTTTCCCAGGGTGTGCCATTAGGAGACTTTTTGCTTGCACCCGTGTGTGATCAGCCAGGAAAAAAGTCCTTGCAGTACTCCGCCATGACCGGGAATCGAACCCGGGCCACGGGGAGGACAGGCAGTGAGATACATTCATTCTCCCACTGAGCTATACTGATTGAACTTACTGTTTGTCCATAAGCAAAAACCGTAGCATTATATCCTTCAAAGCAACTGGTCACGAGCTCATCAATGCATCGAAGATAGACGTTCTCCTACAAAAGATATCCGCATTTCATCATCAGAAAGCCGACTCATTTGGGGCTTTAATCTTTATTTTTCGTGAAGCTAGACTGACATATGGTACCGGAGATCTCCTGCAGAAAAGTCCGGTCAGCGACTTCCCTAACGAAGGTAAACAGGAGGTTGCGTCTGGCGGCAAGCAGCCAACAAACGAGTCAGCTAAAGTGTTTGTTATGTAACAGTTATGCGAGGCAAGCCTGTATAAACAATGGAAAAGAGCTTCTACTACTTTAAGGATCTCAGACACCAAGTAGAGTTTAAACAGGTAAAACAAAAAGTTTGTTCTATCATCCTAGTGCAGTCATGGCGTAAATCATGAACGCATGATGAGACCAGCATGCGGAGTGGTTAGAAGCATTGACAGTATATGAGTCTCACGCTGAACATTGCCTGTAAAAAACCCATACACCAACTTGCCTGTTTTTCCTGTGGTCCTATGACATAATCAAAAGCAAAGAGCCTGTCCTTGCCCACAAGTATCTGCTTGGTATCCTTCAACACCTTTACACATCGCTGTTCACCCGCTAACTTCTCTTTGGGGAGTGAAGGCCTCACCTAGAAAACAATCGGGAGTATATTTTACAACAAAACACCCACCGCTCACACATGAAATCTACATCAAATGATACGACTCGGGGATAGGGATTCAATCTGAAGACCTTTTAATTTGACAAAAAATCACCCAACGTGTTCTTAGAGTTAGCAATTGCTTTTTACTGCGAGAAGGCAGTTTGTAAGATACATGTATACTGAGGCTAGAGGACTAGAGACATCGATAAACAAAATAAATGATATTCCAATTACATTGAGCACAAGCCTACACCCTGTGAGTTTTCGTGCAGAATGCATCCAAGACTGTTCATCAGCGCACTGCAAGCCATTTCACCCATAAACACTACCAAAACAAGGCTCGTGCCTCATAGTAGTGAACAAACAACCACAAGGCCAATGGGAATCGCTTACCCTGACAGCCACTCTGACATTGTCATCTGCCACCATGCTGGTCAACCTGAAACCAAATACAGGTCACCACATAATTTAGGTTTATACAACAGACTTTTAGATTTTCGAAAATGCTTCAACAAACAATTGGGAAGCAATATGGCTGAGCTAAAAAAGTCCAACTCATCTTGCGTGGTTCCAACGAAATAGATGAGAATCCATATCATACATATACGCAGCAATAACCTACACACACAGAAGCATAGGATATTAGACTAGTTAGTTGCCTGGCGACTTGGTTGGCTGATCAACAGGCAACAAGCGCCACAGCTGATCAGCTACGTGTGACTCAGGCTGACCAGCTGGACGCATGAGTAAATTGTGCTAATCATAATGGAAGGGCGAATGATTGATGGGCTTCAGTCCAGATTTGGAAGTAATGCTACTCCTACTCCCAGTCTTAGCAAGTAAATGAATGACTTTAATGAGTGGGCATAGTTCTCTGAATTGTTGAAAGAAATTAGTTACCACTTCAGTTGAAGGGTCAAATCATCTCGCGCTGATTGACTTGGGTTTCGACAAGGTTGGACGTTATGGAACTGAACCGTAAACGTTAGAGTTACACTTACTGTTAGTAGTTAGTTAGTTGAACGGTTTGCGGGTTTTAAAATTGGGTTCGCTTCGGTTGCGATGGAAACTGAACCTCATATATGATATATATTACCTTTTATCTATGTCTTCAATCAAACTTCAGCCGTATTTCTATCTTCTATTAAATACACATCCCAATTTTACGGTTTAGTAACGAGCTCGAAAGTTTGATTCAGTTGGTTGGTTGATAGGCAAACAACTATTTCAGACTATTTGAAGCTTTGTGTGAGAAAACTAGTCATCTATACTCTCTTTAGATAACATCATTCAAGATTCTGGGCGACTCTTTACCCAAACGGAAACAAAAAAGATAATTAATGGAATCGCATAGATTCAAAGGAGATAACTCCGTAGTGACCCGTTTTGCTGGCGGGTTGGGACCACGCATTTTCTAGTAGTAAATACTATTGGTCATTAAATAAATAATACTGGTTGTTGAACAATTTTAGTATCAGTTTTGCATCTATTACTTTGTCGGCAACGATAATGAGCCTTCACTCTTTTGCCTTTGAACCCATGCACAACTTCAAGGTCATATTGAAGCAATGGCACTACTACTATTGCTACCAGTCTCAGCGCCCATATGCGGATATTCTGCTATACTAAGTGCGTGATAGACGCAGTATCTCTCCTACATTTGCGCAGGAAGTCTGTAAAGCACAGGTTCTTCATATCATTACCCACATGATTTACCTACCTAATTCTCATCATTAGATTTGCATCATCTACCTTTTCGTGGTAAAGGCTTCGCCAATGGAAAATGATCGATTCCACTTCCCAAAAAGTAAAACAAATTACCGACCTGAAGACAACTCATAATGACAACACGCATATATGATAACACCACAGTACTGTAGTTTCACCCTTGGTCTCAAGATAATGTTTAACCCTTAGGTTGGATATAGTGTCTGGTCTTCGGTAATGGGGATGAACTCTTCAAGCAGTTCCAATAACTTTCGGTTCTAAAAACTAGCCAACTCAAATGGCCAGGTTCAGCTGCATGCAGAAAAAATGCTCTCGTCTTCATCTCTGCGTATAAGCTTCAGTTCTGATGTCATCCACCACTCAGATCCTTTTTCGTCTTCCGGGTCGCTTTCCTTCCATCCGTCCTTCCAGAGTGGTTATCTAGAGGCTCTTGCGTCTAACAGCATGTCCAATCCACTGTTGTTTCCTTCTCCTTATCATTTTCATCAGCCCCGGTTTTTTCCAGTCCCAGTCCTTCCAGTCCACACCAATTCCAGTTAAGATCGCCATTAACTTCCCCAGTTCACTCTGTCAAAGACTTTCTCATATTCCACAAAGTAAACAGGCCTTCATTGAGCTCTATTCTTCATTCAGCTAGAGTTCTCACATGCAACTGCAATAACTTCTCTGGCGGCTCGCTCTCTGCAGGTTCTGAACTGATAGTTACCCAGAAATTTTCTGCTCTCCTCTTCAGCCTCTCAGCACAACTTTTAAGACATGAAATATCAAGCTGATGGTCCGAAAGTCTTGACAACAAACAGCAGTCTTCTCCTTCTTCTTCTTCTTCTCGAGTGGTACCATGACACTTTGTAGAAAGTCTTCAGGGCACTCTCCACTTACATAGATTTTCTTGCAGTGCTGAACAAACTTCTCCCTCACCACTCAGTGACGGGAAGGAATTCTATCCAATCCCTCTGCCTTCAACTTGCTCAAAGCTCGCATTGTCTCCTTTATCTCGCTATAGTCAAGAAGTCCAGCCCAAGAGAATCCTTCCCCACTTCCTCCTCCTGCTCCATCTCAATCTTGTTTGGCTTTTCTGCTCTGCTGTACAGGGCTTCGATGTAAGCTCTTCTCTTCTTTATTTGTCAACAGTTTGCCTTCTTGATCTATGATTGCTACCATCTCCTTTCTCCCTGTACATCATGTCCATCCAATGACATCCTCTATGTCACTGATCCATCTGACCTTTTCTTGTAAGTTCTTTAACTTCCTCACACCGAAAACGTGATCGCTGCTCTCTTCCTCTGTCTGTCTGTCTCTCCAGTTCATTGTCCAGCTTCCGATATATTCTTTGCCCATTCTTTGTTGACATACTCTCCCCTTTCGGCTCTCATCCATCTTCCTTACCATCTCCTCTGTCACTCAGGGCTTTTTCAGGCCTTTTCCATGACATAGTCCTACTGCCTTTTTTGCACCTCTATTATATTTCATTTTAAATTTGAGCCGGTAAAATGACCAATGTTGTGATATTACTTCATCAGAAATTGATCAATTACCATGAAGTAGGACCCTTGAAACAGGGGCTATATGTGGGAAACACTCCAAGTATTAATATACCTTGATCAACTTCCCATTACGCATCATACCATCAGTCCTGTATTACGTGACTAAATACTGTGAAACCAGAACAGGAGCCATGCCAACCCCACTTGAACTTTAACATTAATCTTCGTCAATTTTCTTGGGTGTGCTACAATTTGTCAAAATAAAAGCTACATCCACGCATCATTGGCTCAAATCCGGAACTATTGCTCATTAGACAATACTCATTCATACGCATGCACATGCTGTATTTGGAAAATCATGCAATATATCCATGCTACTCAATAAAATAATGACTCAATGTATCGAATTTTATTTTAAACTCAGAGAATACAATTATATAATTTATATATCTCCATGTGTTCCAACCGGGTCTTTTACCTTATAACGTAGTGAACGAAATCATGCGAGTTTCTATGTCGTTTTTATTCTCCTTTTTTCCATCTTAGTGATTTGTGTTTTGTATTTTTTAATGTTTATAATGGCCTATCCGCATGCCATATAAGAGGCATACGCTTGGTTGGGTGCTTGACACCTAGAAAAAACGTATCGAGGGCTACCTGCGTATATGAATAAATTCATATTTATTTCAAGTATGTGCATATATCTATCCCATTGCAATAGTTCAGTAAACAGTATCACATGCTGACCTTCCTAATTTTGTTTCTGTCATGCCTAGAGCTGTACCCATGAATCAATATTTATTCCTTATTAGGCATTAATGGACGTGAAAATAATAATCTATATCTGTAATTTTAGGATGAGCTTTTGATTGATGTCAAAAGGGGCACTGGTGCAATAACCAAGTACTCATTTTTTCACAAGGATTTTGTGCATTGACGTTTATAATCAGACCATAGAGATTGAGGAGTACATGTATTCCAACACTTGGTATCGATAATGAGCCCAGGAATACATGTATTCTAACACTCGGTATCGATAATGCACCAATGTCACCTTAAAGAATGCCGCAATCATAAGGAGAAACAATTCTATGACCTTTCAATATCGTTTTGGGACTTCGATATTTCCTACGGTGGCTCCTCTTTACCTACGGTGTAAAACTTGGAGCCTCATTTCGTGTAGATGTATTGACTTGGAGCTTTGTGAGCCACTTCCAATACTCCTGCCTGTGCTACGTGTGAGTCTTGACCTGATTCAAGAGTTAGGTAGCTACAGTTTTAACTCTATTTACCTCTCCATATCAGACCCGAACTTGCCCGTGGAGTAATCCTTTTTCATTGGAGCATACGGCTGCAAGCTGGCATGACTCAGGAATTTTCAATAGACCAGATTCTATAATTTAATAATTCAAAGAGAGATAGATCCGTGACCAACCATAGTCCTGTGATAAGAAACGATATTCCAAAAAGTGGAAGTGTTGTACAGAAGCCTATTAGTCATTTCTAGTCCCTAGAAGATGTTAAATATGTGATAGGATTTTGCTGGATTCATCGGTATTTCATGTCACTTTGGAGAAAACAATCGCTCCCAATTGATAATTGAACCCTCTTTGTCACCAAACTCAAGGAAAAACTGTATACCTGTATAATATGATCACATATGTGAAATGTAAAATTAAAATTTATTGAAGGGAGTACAATACAGGAAGCAACAAGGATATTCAAACGGATGCTAGACTTTGCCTATAGTAACCAGAATAATTCTCTGTTGAGAAACAATTACTCAAATTACATATATACATAGTGCAGTCCTATTGGTTGAATAAGTTCCCCAACCATGGTATCAATGGTATACTTCTGCCAAAGATTGTTACCACATCAGAGTTAATACCATGTACTGCGATTTGCCTGATAATGTCTATGGGACTGTGCCAAGAATGCTCACAGCTGATTGGCTGATTATCCATGGGTATATAACTGTGAACATCAGCTCAATAGATCAGTAAAGCAATATCTGAGTACAAACACACGCGCGTGCTTATAGTGTCCATGGATATATAGATTCATACCTGCGCAGGTTGGTAATATAATAGTGTTTCCACTCTACATACCTTATACTGCCCACATATTACTTGCCAGATTCCGAGTCAAATAAATTCATTCATCATTGTATGCGTTACCAAAACATGGACTTACTACACATAGCAACAACAAAATCCACTATTGGATTACGTTTATAGATCTCCTTGTGCGAATGCGTCATCATTCAACATTTCTATTTTACAGAGAATCACAACCAGATTGGCACAAAATGAGGATAGCAGCTTATAAATTGAGCCTACTATGGCATGTTCTCATCATTGTTATTGGATTATCTCATAGCAGACATATACGACACTCTGGTACATTACAAAGAAAAAGTTTTGAAGCACTTCAACAATATACAGACCCATCTACAAGGAGTAAAAGATCTAAATGTGAGTTGCGCAAACCTACACAGATCGCATCTCAGTGTGAATGTAGCCTTGTTAAAGATGCATGAATTGACAATGGCGCATTTCTTCAATATCTATATGTCCCTGTTCTTTACAGACAATACTTGTCTTGTACTACAACTGATCCATTTATTTTACAGCACTAATGGGATTAGACAATATAGACTTTGCAACTACAGCGCTAAAAACATTCTATGAAAAGCAAAATAAAAGTAATAGAAATGATAGAAATGAAGTATACTCATCGACAACGCGTAAACACAGTCGAACGAGATCACGTTCGCGCTCACGTTCTCAATCAGCGCGAGCGTCAACTCGACCGCAGTCTATAGAGGACCTATTGAAGATTCTAATGGGTAGATAGACCCCTAAATTCTACAAATCGGCAATCTCTATACTAACAGGTTCGTTCAGAGCAAATCATTTTCATCCAGAGCCAGTGTTGCATGGATCGATTGTTCCCATCGTATTTTTATTACTAAGTTTGGAACCAGTTATCTAAATTATGAAATTACTCAGAGATACTTAGTAACAGTTTCCTATTGTCACTGAGATAATGAACGATCAGCCTTCCACTTGAACTTGGTTGATATCAGTCACCAGCTGGTCATTTCTTGCAACGAATGCATCAGGTCAACCAATAGCCAAAATAACCCTAGAGACTCAATAGGAAACCCAAGCTGTTTTTTATTGTTCTGGTCATGTAGCTGTATACTTGTTATGATCATTGGCGCTTGTTTATCCTATAATAATATTTTTCTTCTCATCATTGTAGAATTCCAACTGTGATAGACATTACAACCAGTGAAAGGCAGCGCTATATTGTGGTGGATTACCTTGTCTAAAAACACCCTAACGATATTTGTGAGGATGTTCCAGTCCTGGTAGATATGTGCAAGTGAGCAGTGTTAAAATATTTCGTCCATTTCTCAAGCCACTTTACAGTCACCTGACAATCACACTCACAACGTAATCTCTTACGCATAACCTAATTTATTTTATATAGGATTTCCATGGCTATTGAGGAGATCTTTTTATGCTGGGTAGTTGTGTACACCTGGTAGTTTTAATTTATTATTTCTGTAAAATTATGTTCACAATCTAGTCAGTAGTATTGATGTATCATCAGAAGCGCTCTCCATTGGTTTTATGGTCAGAAGGTGCTAGATATGCAATTCCTGTATATGTGAGAAAATAAAGAGCTATGGAATTGAAAACATCCAATGTAAAAACTGACCATAACAAAAGCTTGTAGGTGTGTCTAGCAACAATGGGCCAAACCAGGTAGCCAGCTTTTGCTCTCTATGACTTCATCATTGGTATCTCAGGAGAATTCCAAAAAGCTGAAAGTAGTGACATAAAGGGATGTCACTTTATGCCACTGTTGAAAGTCATGCCGCCAGTTACAAGCTTTGACATGTCATTTCATAAAACCATCAGATGACGTACATTGGCCCATAGGCAAAGCATTGCATGTCATTCTACAAACACTCTCGTAGAAAATAATGTAGACTTCTATCCATCTGGTGACATCGAATGACCGGACTCCATTACATTCTTCTGTATTAATACTGGCTGCTCTGATTGGCTGCCTTTAGCTAAAACCTTGCGGTATTGAGGTGACAATAACTCCAAGAAGACATAAAGCATATAGCCAAGTGACCTCGCTCTTCAGCATCAGGCAGGTGGTGGGCCGAGCGAAGCAGTAGAAGCTCATAGAAGCGCATAGAAAGTCATAGCCAAGTGACATGGCTATTCACTATGCATCGGGGCTTAGGAAGCAGCTCAGGCCGAAGAACCAAGACTGTACATATGTGCCTGTGAAAAGAACGGTGATTCCAGTGACAAATGTCACCGGTGAGTCGCAGTGGGATAGCTCAGTGGTGAAGTGCTGGGCTCGTAACCGCGCGAGAGCCTGGGTTCAAATCCCAGTCATGACCGGCTTCTACTGTGAGTATGAACTTAAAACAAAAACAAGCTCTGTCAAGAGGCGCGGCATTAATACGGACCCCCCTCGTGGTGCTGGCGAGAAAGACGAGCACAAAACACGGCAGCTCAAACATAACAGTGAAGAAGTCATGCGAACAAAAAGAGGAAAATAGCATCTCATATCACTTCATCAGAAAGAAGGAGATGTGAATAATACATTTAGAGAAGCGCTTCTTGGCAGAATCCAACAAATCCAATAAATTATCACTTTAAAGGACTTAAATTCAAGTATTTGGATCCTGTAGCATGAAACTATCTCAGGGAGCACTATGTTATGAAACCTGGATGGTTTGGTTAACAAAGAGTGCAGAAAACACCCGAATTCACCAAGAGTCAAAGATTCAGGATAAACAGTAGCGCTGCGCTGTGCATGGAACTAGAGTTGATATTACCAGGAGATGACAACTCTAATCAGCATAATAAGGAGAACACAAATCTTTATAGTTTTGAGTTTGAGCGAATGATTTATTTTAGTGGATAGTGCATTGGGCTTAGACTCAAGGGTACCTGGTTCGATTCCTACATTAGGCACCAATTTGCGTGTGCCCATCCTCAGATTCAGATCGCGACGTTGAATAAGAGAGGCCCGCCCATCCACAGAGCAACCTTCTCTATAGGGCATGTGGGTGCAGGCAGAACATCCCCAATGGTGCACCCTTGGAAACCCTCATAACCTTGCCATTGATCAAGACATGAAAGAGTTAGTTAGGGCCCATAAATTGTTTCATATTCATATGCAATGCAATGCAGGGGGCAATTTTATCGCATTTCACATGTTATATTTACTATATGTCTACCAAGTGAACAAATCCCACATTATGATAGCCTGATGCGGATTTCATGTCGCATGATCTGGCATTTTCTAAAGTCACTAAAAAGAATGAATAAGCCACGAGTATTACACGAGGAGCCGGATAGCTCAGCTGGTAAAAAGCTTGGATCTCTGCAATCTATGGATCGCAGGTTCGAGCTTCCTTACCGACTAGGTGTTTTTCTGGTATGGGCCTTCAGCCATTCTAAATTGTTAGCGTGGGTTCGGATCACCACGATAAAAGAATGGAGGTCCGAACTAGTGGATAGTGGTCACAGCCCACATTGCTAAAGATCCATATCTCCCTTCTCGTTAAGGATGTCTAAACAAATGGCTTAGGCTGACTAATAACCAATTACCTGAGGAACTTAACAGGAAACCACCTCAGTCCTATCCCACAACACAGTGACAATATCACTGCACACGGCAAGCCATGCAGGCCATGAAAAACTGCCTTCGAGCAGAATACCTTCTTTATATTTACATTACTGAAGATTACTAAACGGAATCTAGTAACCCAGCCCTGACAGTCCAAATCCAAAATAATGATACAAGAAATATCACACCGAGTGTCTAATCTAAAAGGTATCTACCATGCTCCCTATCCGTTTTTGTTGTTATAAGGTTTTTGGATGCTAAGTAAAAGCAATCCTCTATTTTGTCATGCTTACACTGCGGACCATTTTGTAAACAAGGGTTTGCCTTAATAATGCCAGCCACCGTTTTACGTAAGTTGTAAAATAACCTAACCTAACTCAACTAAACTCTATGAGGTGAATCAATATTACACACTCAGTATTGGGGTTTGTACGTGTTGTTCAGGTTCTGTGGTTCCTCATCAGATAGCGAATTTTTTTCTTTAGAAAAAGTTTTGTTGACTAGAAGTAGCGGCCTAGGAGGGGACCTCTATGGAGAAAACAAAGGTGCTAGCAAGGGGGATAGGAGCAAGAAGGCCATCGAAAGCGAAAGCGAAACTGCTACAAATAGAGCCTTCTCTGAACACGAGGAGCTCACCCACGAGCTCAAAACCACCAAAATAAATCGGCAGACCACAAAACAAGATTTTACATCTTTTAATATTTACAAATGTCAGGAATTTGCAGTATTTTGTCAAAAGATTTACCATATTCGGTTATTTTTGTTAAATTATCATTGTTTATTTTCAACGCGGCGACTATCCCTTTTATCCAATCAGACTACAGGTTACGGGAACACCAAGAAGGAGACCGCTCATTTGCCGATTTTGACTGGTCTCCGACTGGTTTTCGAGCAGAAAATATTCTCGTGAGTGAGTATGGTGTTATGTGAGTGACCGGCCGCTAATTTATAAACTAGGACACGATCCTAACTGTAGGTTTTAGCGGTAATTTCATGTTATTGGGCAGTAATTCTCAACAGTAAATGATTGTTTCGGCATGCGCCAACTGGACTGGCCGCCATCATTAGCATCGCCATCACTCGGTCACTCAGAGTCAGACTCAGAGTCAGTCTCACTCACTCCACTGTGAGTTTGACTGTCACCCGTCAGTGTCACCGTCAGTCGAGTCAGTCATCAGTGTCGCTGTCACAGTGTCAGCCACTCACCTCAGTCGTCACTCGTCATTGAGTCACTCACTTTCACAGTTTCATTGAGCTGGCTAGCGAGTTAGAAGTCAGTACGTGGTTGTTCACCAGTCTAGTACTAGCACTAACTAGTACTACCACTAATTTACTGACTAATGCCGTAATCACGGTAGTGGTAAGATGAGTAAACTGTATACTCACTTAGAAGTTAGCTAGTCACTAGTCACTAACTAAATAAGTGACTCACTAAGTCACTAACTCAGTATTGACTGACTGAGCATATAAATAATCAGTAGAGTAATCGGTTCGGTGTGCAGTGTATAATAGTTAATACACTGCACACCGAACCGATTACTCTACTGATCAGTATTATTTATTGTATTATTTACTGTATTGCTACTAGCACTAGTGTCTAGTAGTAGTGGTGGTACTAGTACTAGAAGTCCTGAACTAATAACTAACTGAGGCACCAGCAACAACCACTGTCTGAGCGACTCGAGTGAACGAGTGAGTGAGTGATTTGAGAGAGTGAATGACTCGAGTGAGTGAGCCATTCATTTCATTACCCAACCAGTCATTATGGACAGCAATGTGATACTAATACTAAACTAAATAGTATTACCAATTAAACTAGTGGTCATCATCAATGATCGTGCTTTATCTATTACTACTTAGTAACTGTATTATAAATATATTATTCTAATTTTAAATTTACTGTTGGTACTTGTCTGGCATGGAGTCAGCTATCTTCTGGTCTAGTTGAATAAAATATAAAATAAATGTAGAAGCCCAGCATCTGGAACGGAAACAGAAACAATGTTTGGCTGAACTGCATCGGTCAATTGTTATGAATCATTACTCAGCCATTTTCAATAGGATCTGATGTCATATTTTTAACCATTTTAGACTGATGAACCCTTAGAGATATGGCATCAATTCTGACACCAGCAAAGTCGCTGGTCACTGTCACCGCAGCAGATGATAACAGCTTACAATCTCCAAAATTTCTGGGGGATCTTGGCAAACCCACTTTACGCGGTGTAAGAAAATGTGACAAGTGTGGCACATTCAATGGTACCCGTGGAACTCGATGTAAGAACAAACTCTGTGACCAAGTCTTCAAGGTTATGGAGAAAAAGAAGGGCACGGGACCTGAATCTGTAAAGCTTCTCACTGGTAAGTTGCAGTTTCTACCTTGTATGAAACCCCATAGCTTCAACGAAACTCTCTGCGGGCCACACTCGCTGCCACAGTGATACTAATTATTTTCTTAGATCCTGGTATTCAGATCTACTCTGTGCGGATGAAGGCATCGGACACTCGAGGGTTTGTACAACTGCCCATAGTACAGGATCTAGAGGGAAATCCTGCAGTGGTGGATGCTGGTATTGTGTGCAGCGCTGCGAGATGTTATGTGGAGAGCTGCTCTCGGGCTCGTAATGATGCTGTAGATCCATGCTTCCACATCAGATCATCAGTGGAATCTGCTGGTTAGTATTTGGTAAATTTCAAATACTCACAGTGTAGATTCTAGCTACCAACAACTCTTGCAATCAATTATTCTCGGCCATTAAACTTTGGTGTATTTTTTTAAAACAATTTGGTCATGGTCATGTTGGTCAGCACCTCAGTCACTTAGCTGAAGATGTTAAGCTGAAACTGTGAGAAACGAGTGTGACTATTCTTTTGCAGAGGAAGCCATACCTTTTTCAATTAAGAACTCTGTTCTCAACTCTCTGCCTGTCTCAGCTGATGTTCGTCATCAGATTTGGACACTTGCGACTGACAAGCCAGGGCCTTTGGTTCAGGTAAAGAGGTTTTCTATTCAGAAAATACATGCAGTTTTTAGTGGATTATTGCTGTAGTAGCCTCTATACCACCCTGGCAAGTGTCTGCTTTACAATTATCAAGTAAATGGAATGCTTTATTCTGTATTTGGCCATGGTTGCAGAGAGTGACTAAGCACATCTTTGTGGTGAAGACGGAGATTACAGCCAAGCACCCACTCGGCTACATACACTTCGCTTTCTATCCTAACAGAAGAGATGACAAGAGATTTGTTTGCGAATGCAAACGAGCTAGGGTAAGGCCAATATCAGATAAGTATCTCAGTCAGATACTGTCTCTGATAAGTGTGGTTCTTAACCAAGCCTTGAATGTTGGACCACTTGACAGAGAACTGCATTACATATTTTTTCCGTTTAGACCGCAAAGATTCTGATGACACCGACTCCTGATGGGTGCAAGTACAAGATCACTCGCTGCATCCACTTTTACGCCTGTGTGGTGGCCTTTTCTAGTGACGAGGAGTTATCCAAGGAGTTCAGATTTGCCATTGATGCCGACAAACCATCATTGAATGCAGGTGATTGTGATGTCTATTCGCTCGCATAGTGTCTGCGCACCTCTCTTGAATGCAGCGGATCTGAAGTAACGATGAATAGGTATACGCGTAAGGCTGAGTGGTTCGAGCGCTGAAGGTCCCAGGTTCAAGGCAGCTTGCATGCGAGATATACAAAAATCTCCATTCACTCAGAATGAGCTCTCTTCAGAGTTGTAAACGGTGAAGACAGTGAGTGACACCCAGTCTTTGTTACACAGTTGTTGGTACAAGTTGGCGGTATGATGACCCCTTCCCCCATGTAGTAATTGGCTAGGGGACAGTCTTTACGTAAGTAGTATTGACCAATAATTATGTCGGTCTGTTTGATGAGCGGTTATTTTTTAACTCCAGAAGAAACAGAAGCTCCGTTGCAAGATGACACAGATACCGAGGAGATAGTCATATCTTCCTCAGAGCTGGTGCCAAAGACCTCCGGATCTGATGATGCTATGGAGATTATAATCTCCAGCGGCGAAGGCGATTTCATCTCATCCCCTTCTCTACTTAGTCCGAGCAAAGTATATGCGGAAAGACCGCCGGAGATCAAACGATTCAAACCAGACTCAGGTAGGTGTTGCTTATCCTCAGATGGCGTTTTCACCAATATGATGGAGCTGCTGGGTTACATGCTTGTTCTTACCAGTCTACACTTAGCATGGAGCACTGCAAGCGGGTCAGTATAAACGCTTCATCTCATAGCGAGCCTTGTTTTTATTTTGAGCTAGAATTAAGGTGTTGAGCTCACATTCACGGCGCGAGCCCGTCATGACCCGGATTAGAACCCAGGTTCTCACAACTGCAAGCCCAGTGCTCTACCACTGAACTATTCCGCTGAGCTGGTATAAGCATCCTATGAAAAGCGTCTTGTTTTGTCATGTTTTCCATCAAGTGTGTCTTTGTTTTAGTATTGATGCAGCAGCTCAGCAGCTGTCATGGCCACGCCTCTCTTGATTTCTCACACTGGCTAAATAGTGTTACTGAGAGAATCAATCAAACAATGCACTATTCCTTGTCAGGTAAGCTTCGTGGATTACGCCATATCTTACCAGTTTACGTTGAACATAAAACAAGGTCATCATGTTTTCCATGGATGGCATCACTAAGTCGATGGCTTGTTTTCGGAATGGTCCATGTTTTGTCCTGTGGAGTTGATACTCTATGGGTGGGCCTTGGGGCCTCAGGATCTGCATCTGACGAGAGAGAAAGCACTAAATGGTGTGCACACTTAAACTCGAACCCAACTCACTTGGTCAAAAGCCAAATGTGCTGCCCACCAAACCACCGCCTCTCCCCCATGTACGTATAAGATCACCATGTATCCTGCACTCCTCTTTGCTGAATGTTAAATATGTGTTGCAGGTAACCCAGACCCACTCGTGTTTCACATCCCGCAGTCTTTTTGGGAGTGCCTGCAACAGCGTATCTCGAGTTCGAGCTCCAAGCGTCGACTGCCTGACTGTACAGATACCATCACAAGGACACGAACTCCTCCACTAGGAAATTTCATGAAGTTCACTTGGTACATTCGTGACCTAGCGCACGTTCGCAGCATATTTGATACTACTGAGGTGTGTAATCACTCATGGATAGACTGGATCCCAGAACAACCCACAAAATCTTCCAGCATCTGGATTCAATGTAGACTGACAAAAAGCTCCTTTACTGAAGTTTTTCCGCATTATAATCAGATTGTTTTACATCCTTTTCGGTCTTTATTTTCTGTTTTCTAGTTGATCCCAGGTGATTCCTTTCTTTATTTTATATAAACTGTATTTGCAGGTAGCATTGCTGGTCAGTAAATACTTTGACAAGCATAAAGACGGAACATTTCACCTGTCTCAGACGCCTCGAGTTCAAGTGGAGACAATCAGTGACAGTTATGAGCCGAGATCTCCAAGCAAATATCATGAGTATAAGACCTACCTGAGGGTCGGTGAGTATTGTACAGTTTTCTCCGCGGACAATCGTATAACGCCCGCCCATCACTAGTGACAGCAGTGTTTATCGTGCATTGTTGTTGTAGGACAGCAGAATAATGGATTCACACCATTCACTATTGAATGGACCCCAGATATCCTACCCATCACCAAAATTGGTAAGCGATACTAAGGTACCTACTAATGTGTTTGATACTCCTGGGTGTTTTGTGTCAGCAATAGCTAGTCAAACATTCATGATGTGGCCACTGCCAAAGACATCGCCCGATACCTTGATGAACTCAAAATAGTTCTGCTATTCTTAGGCTTTGTTAGTGAAGTTGAAATCGGGGGAAAAGCCAACCAAATACTGAGATAGAGCCTTCCGTAGTGTGCCTACTATTCAACCAGTTTAAGGGGGGTGTACTTTTTTGGTGATAAGCTACCTGATATTTTAGGTGAGTTGCGACTTATTTTCAACTATGGTCATGTTGTTGATGGACTCGCGCCAGCTGGAAGTGATGATGTGGTGAAAGATGTACTCAAGGCAACAACCGACTCTTTATGATCAGGGAATCAACTTTTGTATTTATGAGAACATTATTTCTTGTTAGCCATACCATATTTCAAATTGAAACATCCGTACATAAAAAAATAATGTGTTCTTATTGAGCATATATAAAAAGAAGAGAGTATACGTTTTTTATATAAATGAAGAGTGTCTAATAAGATCTGCTTTGCTTCAACTCAATTCTTGTAGAAATTGAGCTCATGGCAGCTCGTGGTCGCGATCAGTTAATGCATTATCAGGAGTGCCAGGAAGTGCTGTGAAGTTAGTGTTGATAGAATGACCCAATGAGTCTGACTCGGCATCAGAACCGGCTTCGGGTAAATCTTGTTCATCGGCTGGATCCTGGTCATCAGCCCTTTCAGTCTTTTCATCCTTCTCTGCAGCATGCAATAAACCTGTAGAGATATTTGTTCTGGTTGACCAGCTTCTGTTTTTGGTATTGTATAGTTTGTCAATCGAAGTCGGAATACTGGAATTGAATGAGATGGTCAAATTGTGCTCACAGCTTGAACTAAATTTGAGCTCTGAGTTAGAGCAATACAGCACGGTTTCTTTCTGGTAAATTAACCCTTGAAACTCCCTCTCTCACTTTTATAATACTACATCTAACACTTGAATACGGCACTAGATAAAATGGTATTACCCGGTAGAGTACCTTTGTGAGTGATCTGCTTTCTAAATGAAATACCTGGTTCAGAGGCTTTCTGGTTGTCGGGATCCTTGGATACTTTCCGGCCTTCTGAGTCTTGGGAGACTTTCTGCTCATCAGATTCTTTCAATTCAGAACCCGTGGTGTTCTCCTCTGTTGCAACCTCACTGAAGACAACAGATTATGGGAGTGTAAGGGCGGAATCACCACAGTTGTATTATGGTACTAGAAAGTATCATACGTAAATGCCCCATCTGATGGAACGGGCAGGGCTTTCAAACACCCACCTCCCCACAATTCTGTTTATGTGATGCGGCCATTGATATAAATATTTGATCAGCATCAGTCAGCAGTACAAGGTTGACTCCACGGATAGTCTCATTGGGTTGTTACATCATTAAATGGAACAGTTTGGCTGGGCTTGCTGCAAATCTTACGAAAAAGGTAAACAACTTTGTAAATTGAACGGACGCTAATGCGGAGTTGTTGGCTCGTCAATAATAAAAATTGCGTTATATAACTGTAGCAAATCCTGCATAGTGTCCTTTTTATTCATGATGTCACAACTCCCAAGCGAATGAGTGCGCTTAACCTTGAGATTGCCGATTCATATCAATGGATGCGGGCATGGGGGGCATGCACACGCCTTATCTGATGGAAGGCACGCAAACGAAAGCAGCGGCCTCTCATTTCCCAGATGGTAACAAGGTTTAGTCGCATATGCCAGGTAGATAGGGGTTTCATGTAATATTTGAAATGGGGTATGTTGCTATATCAACCTACACTGGCTCGTCCTGCTTATCAGTAGTGATATCTTGCACTTTTTCTTCCTCATCTTTAAGCTTGTCTTTTAAAGTCATCCTCGAGCCTCGTTTATCCTTACGACTTTTTTTACTACGCCTCAGCGATGCTAGAATACACAAATAACTCTTTTGAGTTTCTTTACCAGAAAGTTACCATTTTCATAGTTAAATTGCCTAGCATTCAGAATAGTGAGATGTCTCTGTGGTTAAGCGCTGGGTTCGTAACCGCAAGAACCCGAGCTCGAATCCTAGCGCAAAGTAACAACAATCTTCACTATGAAGTGGAGCATCGATACTTACCCATTCGCGGTGCTCCACGCTAAACCACAACTGGTGTAAAAACAACTATCTAGCTTCACCAGTGAAGAAAAAAGCCTACCATTCAAGCATAAAATATTATAAAGTTACCTTGGGAAGCAAGAACGCGTGATCGCGGGTCACCGGACGAGCGACCAGTAAGGCAAGGGCCATTCAGTGCTTCTATAAGAGAAATAGCTTTATATCCAGCGGGCACCCCTTCCTGACTAATGTCCAAATCGTCTTCATCATCTGACGCCTACAACGAACAGAAAAACGGTCGTGAAATATCGTGAAGACGCAAGCAATAGAGGTAGCAGAGCTGCATTTCCGCAATCATGAATGGAAAACGCCCTCACTTCATTGGCGTGTAGGGGTTACCATTTGTCCGCATAAAACCTCTTGCCGATGGTACTTGAAAATTTTGCCTGTTTCCAGTCTGTTGCAGTTTGAAAGCAATTACCGAGGTTAGCTGGAATAGCTATCTGACTCGACCTACTATTCTTACATTTACCTGACTTACATCATTGTCATCCTTTTTTTTGCGTATTGCTCTCAGTTGAAGAAGAGCTCGGAATGGTGATCGGCAGATCGGGCAGTTACTGTGCTGATACCGCAGCGAATCGGCGCATCCATTACACAAACAGAGATGTCGACATGGCAGTATCAAAGTGTCTCTCAGATCAGACATACAGATCACACATTCTGCAGTATTGTCTCCCAAGTCATCCTCGTTAGCCTGGTATATCCATCAACGCAATATGGTTAGTGAGTAAGGTCTACGAGATCCGCTTGGGTTTTAAGTACTGCCCTGTGTACAAATTTCATGCCAAAGGGATGAGAGTTCAATCTGTTAGGTGAAAAATGGAGATCTGTGTGACACTGACTGAAGCCCTTTCGGACATAGTTTGATGCCACTAAAGACAGTGCAGTAAAAGAGGCTAGCTGTGGGAATGATAAGTTGTTGAAGCGCTGTTGTACAGAACAAAATGGCAAGTCTTATATATGCCACCACCACAACAGGTTCGAAGTTTTTTTTACAAACGCGCGTTCATCTGGAGTTTAGGAGAGATTTGATCTCCTTATGATCTTACCTCCCCCTGTTTGTTCTCCTTATTCTCTATACCATAGAACTCTTGCAGCATATAGAGCAGGCCATCTACGCACTGTTTCTGTTTGATGCTCTTTATATTATAACCATCGGACAGTTTCTCCAAAACACACAATGTGACATGGGAGTGGCCCATGTAACCTAGATGAAAAGAGTATTCGCAAGTTATAAAACCACAAAAAGGAATTTTGTGTGTGAGAGAACAGGAGTGATGCAGAAATTGGCCGATTGAGTTTATTCGACTCAGCGTTTCCAGGAGTGAGGCATTAGGCTTTCCGCTTACCCAAATGTACCCCATAGATCTACCCATAGAGAAGGTCACTCTATGGGTAGATCTTCTTTATTTAACATTACAGTCTTAAACCCACCAAATAGACTCCTCATAAATTCAACCCAGAGATATTGCAGTGGTTAGAGCGCTGCACTTTCGACTATAAGAGTAAGAGTTCA
>Ga0224501_10000524_pt1 | contig 30594 bp, 30 predicted proteins | sample SF_Oct11_sed_USG_4_FD_169105 | JGI IMG/M metagenome (GOLD analysis project Ga0224501, IMG submission 169105) | Sediment microbial communities from San Francisco Bay, California, United States - SF_Oct11_sed_USGS_8_1 | ecosystem: Environmental > Aquatic > Marine > Sediment | place: USA... | reverse complement strand
GGGAAGCCCTGCGCCCGGTTTCCGTCGTGATGCATTGTTAAAGCGGAGACTAGGCGGACAAAGAATTATGGGGAACGGAGAACGGAACAGGGAGAAAGGGAAAGAAACAGGGATGAGAGAAATTGGCACCGGGCCTTGCCCAGCCCCTCATTCCCGAGGAGAGCTGGGCGGGTGTTTGATTTTCTCCCCCTTCTCCGAAGGGGGCCGGGGGGCTTCTTCCTTTTAAAAATCTAAACATAGATCCTTCGTCGCCACTGGCTCCTCAGGATGACAAAACTACGTTAATTGTCATTCTGAACGGAACGTAATGGAGTGAAGAATCTGTGTTTAGATTTATGAATTAATGGTTTTGTGATCCTTGCTCGAGATAAAATCACTCGCCCAAAACGGCCCGTCATCCATTATACTGAAAATCAGGCTCTACGATATTTTGGATTTAGAAGTTTGTTTAGAAAAGGGATGGTGGATGAACATTATATTTTTACTGGGTTTTAAAAAACATTTTTATATAGGATCATTATTATTAATCCTTACGGGATTAATTATATTTTATCTTTTGGAATATACCTCAATATATTACGAGCATACGGGTATTATTTTTTTGATAGGAATTACAAATATGTTTGTAATTCCATTATACCTTTTCAACAAAATCAAATGCCCTGATTGCCAATATAAAATATTTTGGCACTATTTGAATGAGAGCAAAATAAATAAAGGGAAAAAGAACCCATTCCTAATATCTGTTTGTCCCAACTGCGCCTTTGATCCTTCAAAACAATAGCTGATGCCTCAGTATATTATTAACGAAGGAAGAAAAGGATTGGCAGGGAACGCCTTATGTAACCCAAACAAAAATGGTCTTCTATTATCTTTAGGGCGGAATAATTTCAAATGAGCGACATATTGTTAAAATTAGAACCCCATGCTTTTTACAAAGATTTTTATCTAAAATATCCAATGGTCACTCTTTTCTTGATTTATGGTTTGTCCATTTTGTGTACCGCTTTTATTATTGAGGCTTTAATTATTCTTTCTAGGAATCGTCTTAACAGTGTTCATTCAAGCGCCAAAAATATCTGGTACAACATTATAGTGGCTCCATTAGCCATTTTGTTTCCCTTTGCTTTAGCCCTTCCCGTATTTTTCTTCAAAGGAGGGAGTGGACTAACGCCTGCCCATGACCTATTACTTCTGCAACTTATTCCAATTTGTTTATATGTTTATTTCTTAAGATTAAAAGCAATAAATGAGATCAATAAAAAATGGAAGATGAACTTAAGTCAAAGGCAATAAAGGGAGGACTTGATCCCACTAATTGAATTATGAAAACTTGCAAACCGTTTTTTATCATTCTTGTCTTTGCATTCTTCCTCCTGGGGAATGCGGGGCATGTGATGTTGCCGCAGGTTTTTATAAGCACCCAGACGCGCGCTCCCATCTCTGATACTAAAAGCAACCTCCATAACCTGTATCTTGCCTGTAAAGCCTATTGGGCGGATGAGGGTTCTGCGGAGCCTTGTTCCGTTAACACGGCGTCGCAGGAGAAATATGGCTATGTTAAGTCGAAAGGGGTGACGGTTCACGTGGCGGGTGCGGAGAATGATTTCTGCGCGGTTGCGTGGCATCAGGACACGCAACGGATGTTCAGCAAAAACTCGATAGGCCAAATTGCGGAGCAATCCGAATTTGCACTGGAACCAAACTGGAAAATCCACCCGCCGGAAAAGTTATGGATTTATGAAAATTTTGCGCCACGGAATATTTATTATTTCTCGGCGGTCTTGATCGTTCCTTTAGTAACGCTGATCATTACTTTCTGGTCCGGGGGAAATGTGATTTTGAAGGAAAAAAGAAAGTATCCCCTTTTAACTTTTGGCTTATTGATAGCCGCCTGGGCATTCATAGTGTTAGCAACGATCGGATTGGCGGGCGATATCTATTCATATTACACGCTGGGTGGTGACACGGTGATTTCGTTATTAATAATATTGCCGGTTGTGTATGCCATTAAGCTGGGTTTTTCACTGTTGAAGTGGGGAAGAGAGCTTGAAAGGGAAAAGGAATTGCCGGGCGATCTCAAAAATCTCCAATCCAAAGCATTGAAAAGGTCCGGAGCTTTCTTGCTGGGAGCAATAGGAGTTCTGCTGGTAATAAATGTAGCGTATGGTTTCAGTTATGATGGTGGCCGAAAAAATTATTTAACGCAATCCGACGAATTTGTGAAGGAATTTCAGGAAACGATTCAGAAGGACCCGGCACAACTCCAGAAAGTGTGCCAGCCTCCCGCATCCTCTCCATAGTCACAGCCCATTTGCCGAAACGCAATGCTCGGGCCGGAAATCAGCCAAGAGAATTTACCGCCGACTCGATGCGGTCCATTCCCTTTTGGATGTTTTTCATGGAGGTGGCGAAGGACAGGCGTTGGTTGTTGTCGGCGCCGAAGGCGATGCCGGGCACCAGCGCGACTTTGGCTTCTTCGAGCAGAAACTCCGCAACGTCGAGTGATCCGCTGATGGTTTTGCCGTTCCACTGTTTCCCGTGCAATCCTGAAAAATCCGGAAACGAGTAAAAGGAGCCCACCGGTGTGTAGCAGGACACGCCATCGATCTTCGCATACCGGTCCATTAAATAATCCCGCCGCTTTTTGAACTCGACAACCATCCGGTCAATTTCACCGGGAGTTTTGTCACCGGTCAACGCTTCCACGGTTGCGGCCTGCGCGATGGAGGTGGGGTTGGAGGTCGACTGCCCCTGCAGTTTGGTGACGGCTTTGACGATGGCTTCTTCCGCCGCCAGGTAACCGATGCGCCATCCCGTCATCGAAAAACATTTGGACGCGCCGTTGATGACGACGGTGTTGCGTTTCAATTCCTCGCTGAGCGCCGCGATGCTGACGTGTTCGAAACCGTCGAACATGATCTTTTCATAAATCTCGTCGGAGATCACCAGCAGGTTGTTTTTTAAAATGACTTCCGCCAGCGCTTCCAGTTCGTCTCTGCTGTAAGCGGATCCCGTCGGGTTGGACGGACTGTTCAGCACCACCGCGCGCGAATTGGGGGTGACGGCTTTCTGCAATTGTTCCGCCGTGATTTTAAAACCGGACGATTGATCGGTATCGATGATCACCGGTTTGGCATTGGCCAGAACCACCATATCCGGATACGACACCCAGTAGGGAGCGGGGATGATGATCTCGTCGCCCTCGTCCCACAGCACCTGCGCCAGGTTGTAGAAAGAATGTTTCGCGCCGCAGGACACGACGATCTGGTTGCGTTCGTAAGAGAGGCCGTTATCGCGCTTGAATTTATCGATGATGGCGTCCTTAAGCGCATTGGTGCCGCCAACCAGCGTGTAACGCGTATCGTTGTTTTGAATCGCGGTGATCGCCGCCTGCTTGATATTTTCCGGCGTGGCAAAGTCCGGCTCGCCCGCGCCGAAACCGATCACATCGATTCCCTGCTCTTTCAAAGTCTGCGCCTTGGCCGAAATGGCCAAAGTCATCGACGGCTGTATTCTTTCAATTCGTTGTGCAAGTTTCATGAGATTTTAGAAAGCCCTTCCTGGACACAAGGTGGCACCATTTTGCTGACATCGCCTCCATGTTTGGCGATCTCCTTAACGAAGCTGGAACTGAGAAACGAATACTCCTGACTGGGAATCATAAACACAGTTTCCAGGGAGTCGTTCAGGTTGCGGTTCATCAGCCCCATTTGCAGTTCATATTCAAAATCGGATACCGCACGCAATCCCTTGAGAATAATGTTGGCGTTGTGCAATTCCGCAAACCCGGTCAGCAGCGTATCAAAAGGCAGAACCTCAATCCCCTGCAGGTCATGAACCGATTCCTTGATGAAACCGACACGCTCCTGGACCCCGAACAAAGGATTTTTCTTGGGATTCAGTGCCACCGCAACAATGAGGCGATCGCACAAGCTGACCGCCCGACGCATGATATCGAGGTGTCCGAAGGTGACGGGATCAAAAGTTCCCGGATAAATGGCTGTCCGTTGAATATTCATGGCAATTTTTAAAGAGAGGGATTATATATTCAAAATAAGAGCCGGGGAAGGACGAAAACGCAGAAAATGCAGGTTTTTGATAAAAACTCAAAAATACCTACATTATCTAGGTGAAATTCCTTGGTGCCTCCGGGGGTAATTTGAGGTTAAAAAAAATAAAAAAATATTTTTAAAAAAGACAGATAGCGGTTACCCTTTTAAGGCGTTTTTTGGATAATTTTAAAAAAAATTCCAGGAATTTTAATCCGAAAACCTTGATAAATATTGCTGGCGGGGGGTCTGAAGTTAACTCTTGCTTGGGGGAAAACCTTTAAAATAAAAAGATTTACAGGCTCCCTGAATCCGGCCTTACCCGTCAGACCCGGCGCCAATGTGAAAAAAAATAAAAAATGGGAATAAATTCAAAAATAGTTGAAAATTCAAGGGTTATAGTGTAAATTTACATGCGCAAAAAGAAGTGTAAAGTAATTGAAAAAAGAGAGATTTGGCGATCAGTTTCAGGTCGGCAAGTCACATAAAAAGCTGATTTTCCCCTTTGAAAAAGGGTTTGACAAGAATTTACGATTCACGTATAAAGAGGCAAGCTAGAATACCCCTGAAGCCCAATTAACCGGGAAATGGATTCCAAAATCTTTCTTTTAAACAGATCGAAAAATTTTGGGGGAAGTTTCCGTTTGGTCGTATTGTCGTTTCAAGGCTTAAGATGGGCTTGAAACGGGTGGCCGGTTTGTTGGATTCAGATTAAATAAAAAGCTTATTGAGTAGTTTGTTTATCCGGGGTGAACCCTCGGACATGATCTTTTAATTAGTAAAAATTATTAATCGCTCGAAATTTAAGAAGAATTTGAAAGGAGGAGTTTGAGGGGTCCCGGCATTAGGGGATCAAACAGAAATTAATTAGTAGATGTTTCGGTTTAAAACCCACTTTAACCTAAGGGAGGTTTTACTTTATGCGTTTAAATCGAAGAAAATTCTTGCAGGTAAGTGCTGGCGTAGCTTCGGCTATGGCGCTTTCAAGCAAGAGAGTCGGTGCTCAGTTAAAGCCCGTTGTCAAGGTAGGTAATCCGTTGGAAGCCTATCCTGATCGTCGTTGGGAAGAAGTTTACCGCGACCAGTATAAGTATGAACGTTCCTTTACGTACTGCTGTTCCCCGAACGATACCCATCAGTGTCGTGTTCGGGGATTTGTGCGTAATGGCATCCTGATGCGAATCGAGCAGAACTATGACCATCATAAGGTCAAAGATCTGTACGGTAACCAATCAGACGCCGCATGGAACCCCCGTATGTGTCTGCGTGGTATGACGTTCCCGCGACGTGTGTACGGTCCTTACCGGAACAAATATCCGATGATCCGCGTTGGCTGGAAACAGTGGGCGGATGACGGGTTCCCGTATCTGGATAAAGAGAACCGTGAAAAGTATAAGTTTACAAGCCGTGGTACGGACGAATTCGTTCGTATGTCATGGGATCAGACCTTTACGTACTTGGCCAAAGGTCATGTTGCGGTAGGTAAAGCTTACAGTGGATCTCGCGGAGCTCAGCGCTTGAAGAATGAAGGCTATCAGCCTGAAATGATCGAAGCGATGGGCGGATCCGGCTCCCGCGTTATGAAGTATCGCGGTGGTATGGGTCTGTTGGGCGTTATTGGTAAATATGGTATTTACCGACTCGCCAACATGGTGGGTCTGCTGGACGCGGTCATTCGTGGCCGAGGACCGGGTCAGGTATTGGGTGGACGCGCATGGTCCAACTACACCTGGCATGGTGACCAGGCTCCAGGGCATTCCTGGACGCATGGTATGCAGACCTCTGATATCGACTTCGCTGACCATCGTTATGCAAAGTTGACCATTCAGTGGGGTAAAAATCTCATTGAAAACAAAATGCCGGAAGCTCACTGGTACACGGAAATCATGGAACGCGGTGGTACACTCGTTACCGTATGTCCTGAGTACAACCCGCCTTCAACGAAAGCGGACTACTGGATTCCCTGTCGTGCTGGTCTGTCGGATATTTCCATATTCCTGGGCTGTGCCAAGATCATCATGGATGAAGGCTTGGTCGACGTGCCTTTCGTTAAGGAATATACCGATATGCCGCTTCTGGTTAGAACCGACAATCTGACCCGTCTGCATCCGGATGATTATATTCCGGGATACAAAGGGCAAGCACTTCCGAAAGACGGCTTCACCACCAAGTGGATGAAGAACTTCAATCGGGACAAAATGCCTGACTTTGCAGTATGGGATATGAACACCAATAAGCCGGTAGCGATCACTCGTGAAGACATCGGCGCCAAGATGCTGAAGAAGAAGATTGATCCGGCACTTGATGGTGTATTTGATATCAAGTTGGTAAACGGTAAAACCATCACGGTTATGCCTCTGTACGAAATGTACAAAGTGCATCTGAAAGACTATGACCTGGATTCCGTTTATCAGATCAGTCATGCTCCAAAAGACTTGGTTGTCCGTCTTGCGCGTGACATAGGTACCATCCTCCCGGTTGAAATTCACTACGGTGAAGGTATCAACCATTACTTCCACGCCACCATGCACAACCGTGCATCGTATGTGCCTCTCATGTTGACGGGTAACGTAGGACCGAAAGGTTCCGGTTCTCACACTTGGGCAGGTAACTACAAAGCTGGTAACTACCAAGGATCTCACTGGTCCGGACCTGGTTTCGCAGCAATGGTTGCGGAAGATCCTTTCGCCCCGATTCTCGATCCAGCCAAGAACACCGACTGGGCGAACATTAAGGGTTATCTGAAAGGTGAGGAAGTCAGCTACTGGGCGCATCGTGATAAAGCTCTGATCGTTAATACCCCGCGGTATGGACGAAAAGTGTTCACGGGTCGTTCCCATATGCCGACACCGACCAAGCTTATTTGGTTTGTTAACGTTAACGTTATCAACAACGCGAAGTGGTTCTACGAGCTGGTGTTCAACACGAACAACAACGTAGACATGATCGTGGCTCAGGATATCGAGTTCACAGGTTCCTGTGAATACTCCGATATCGTTTTGGCTCCGAACTCTTGGGCCGAATTTGAGAGTTACGAGATCACTTCCGCATGTTCCAATCCGTTCCATCAGATTTGGGGTGGCACCGGTATTGCGCCTGTTTTCGATACGATCGACGATAACCTGATTCATCGGGAATTCGCCAAGAGACTGGCTCAAGTAACTGGTGACAAGCGGTTTGCGGACTATATGAAGGTGTACGAAGGTGCAGCTCCCAACCGAACGAAGGCGATGATTCGCCGGTTGTTCACGACTTCGACCACCGGTATGGGTTACAACATCGACGATATCATCAACGGTAAGTATGGTGAGCCGGGATGTTGTCTGATGTTGTACAGAACCTACCCGCGGTCTCCGTTCTGGGAAATGTTCACCGAGTCCAAGCCTTACTACACTCCAAACGGTCGAATCCAGTTCTATAATGACGAGCCGGAAGCGATTGAATACGGAGAAAACTTTATCGTTCATCGGGAAGGCCCAGAAGCAACGCCTTACCTGCCGAACGTTATCGTGTCCACCAATCCTTACATCCGACCTGACGATTACGGAATTCCGGAAGAAGAGCAAGATCCGGATCTCCGCCACGTTCGGAACATCAAGAAGCCCTGGTCTTCAGTTCGTACGACCAAGAACTTCTTGTGGGAAAAAGGATATCGGTTCTACTGTGTAACGCCGAAATCCAGACATACCGCGCATTCGTCCTGGGCGACGACTGACTGGAACATGATCTGGAACAACAACTTCGGTGATCCTTACCGCATGGATAAGCGATCCCCGGGTGTTGGTGAATGGCAAGTACACATGAACCCGTTCCTGTGTAAAGATCTTGGTATCAACGACGGTGACTACATTTATTGTGACGCCAACCCGGCCGACCGGCCATACATGGGTTGGAAGCCGTCAGATCCGCGATACAAAGTTGGCCGCCTCATGTTGCGCGCGAAGTACAACCCAGCGTATCCGTACCACACCACGATGATGAAACATGCAACGTGGACCGGTACCGAGCGTACGGTTAAGGCGCACGAAGAGCGACCGGACGGACGTGCGATGTCTATGACTACTCCATACCAGTCAAACTTCCGGTATGGTGGTCAGCAGTCCATCACGCGATCTTGGTTAATGCCGATGCATCAGACGGATACTCTGTATCATAAGGCAAAATCCAAGATGAAATTTATGCACGGGTACGAAGCAGACAACCATGCCGTTAACGCGGTTCCGAAAGAAACCTTGGTTAAATTCTCCAAGGCGGAAGATGGTGGTTTGCATGGTAAGGGACTTTGGGAACCTGTTCGAACGGGTTATACTCCTGAGTCTCCGTTGAAAGACCGCTTTGCAGAGATGTATCTCGCGGGTCAATACACTCGCGTTAAGATCTAAGCATATGGGAAAGCGGGCCCCTCGGGGCCCGCACCTGATGCGGTTTTTCGTCACACATATTAGCAACCAGAATCGCAACCCTAAGGGTTCCGGTTTTAATGGAGGTTAAAAAATGCCTGAAGTATATAACTGGCAGTTGGGTCGTATGGCGACCTATGTGTACGAGGAGAAACACCCGAAGGAGCAGTTTACCTTCGTTTTCAATACGAACCGTTGTATTGCGTGTCAAACGTGTACGATGGCTCATAAGTCCACCTGGACGTTCTCCAAAGGACAGGAGTACATGTGGTGGAACAACGTTGAAACGAAGCCTTACGGTGGATACCCTCAATTCTGGGACTGGAAAATTCTGAAAATGTTGGAGCAATCCAATCCCGGACAAAACGTATGGAACGTTCGTAAGACGTCGAACAAAGCCATCCATGGTGTATATGAAGGTGTAACCATCTTCGAAGCACCTGCCAAGATTGGTTTGAACCAACAGGCGATTGGCTATGTACCGACCGACGAAGAGTGGCGCTTCCCGAACTTCGGTGAAGATACCGCTCATGGTCGTGAGTTTACTCAGTCTCGCGAAGGTACGTTCGGTGGTGACAACGGGTGTAAATCCGTTCTCCCCGAACATAAAATCTGGTTTTTCTATCTGCAACGGATTTGTAACCATTGTACGTATCCTGGTTGTCTGGCTGCTTGTCCTCGAAAGGCGATCTACAAGCGCCAAGAGGATGGTATCGTCCTGATCGATCAGTCACGCTGCCGTGGTTACAAAAAATGCGTTGAGCAGTGTCCTTACAAAAAGCCGATGTTCCGTGGTACAACTCGAATTTCTGAGAAATGTATCGCATGTTACCCGCGAATCGAAGGATTGGATCCTTTGACCGAGGGTGACCAGATGGAAACCCGCTGTATGGCGGCCTGCGTAGGTAAAATTCGTCTGCAGGGTCTGGTAAAAGTCGGCTCAAACGGCCAATGGGCACATGATCCGGATAACCCCCAGTATTATCTGATTCGGGACCGGAAAGTGGCTCTGCCGCTGTATCCGCAGTTTGGTACGGAGCCGAACGGTTACTATGTACCGTCACGGCACGTTCCTCGCGCGTACTCGCAACAAATGTTTGGACCTGGCGTAGACCACGCGATCGACCAGTACATGGTTCCCGATCGCGACCTGCTGGGTATCCTCCAGTTGTTCCGAACCACGCAGCGGATCATCTTCAAATGGAAACGTGAGCCCGGTCCGAAAATTTTCGAGACCAACATTCACGGTAAGAAATTTGAGATGTACAATGACACGATCATCGGGTTTAACCGGAAGGGCAAAGAAATCATCCGTGTTACGGTTGAGGAACCCTTCTACGTCAGACCTGAAGAGCATCCCGGCGCATTCTAAGCTGGAACTTCATTCTGCTTCCGGAGCGGGCAACCGCTCCGGAAGACAGAGTTTTCAGTGGAAAAATCCGGGGTTAGATCTGACAACCCGACAACTGCTAAACAGGAGGAAAACTGTGAAAACCAACAAAAGCATTGTTTTCGCTTTAGTTGCCGCCTTTGTGCTCGGTTTCACGATGTCCGCTGGCGCGGCTACTATTAAAGCGGTTAAAGTAAAAGGGGATATTCCTAGCGATCCTTCAAATCTGTTCTGGTCCGAGCGGTATGGCGTGACAGCTTTGAAACATGTGATTGTGGATTTGGATCCCCAAATGATCACCAATCCAATGTGGCCTAATCCGCAAACCAAATACGTGTTTGTAAAAGCCGCAACGAACGGAAAAGATATTGCCGTTCATTTGGAATGGACTGATCCGACCCGTAATGACATGATGGTACGGTCTCAGCAGTATAAAGATCAAGCTGCCCTCATGTTTCCTGTAAACCAAGCTGGTGAAGAGCCCCCTTTTACCATGGGTGGCGAAGGCGAGCGCGTTAATATCTGGCAATGGAAAGCGACCTGGGATAAAGAAGGCGCTGGAGCTGGCGGAAATACTGGTATGCAGGATGTAGAGGATTACTATAGCAACATGGCTATGGGTTCCGGTGGATACTACATCTATGAGCCCGATGGCAATCTTGCTTTGAGCGCTGAGCTGAAAGCTGGAGAATCCGGTAGTAAAGACGAACGCGCAAAAGGCGGGGTTCATACCGGTGGCGTTCAGGATATCAGCAAGCGTGGAAGCATGGTAGACTTTGGCATGGGTAAAAACGAAGGCGTTTATAACCCTGGCCGGGCTACGCACAACATTCTTTCGGACGCCTCTATGAGACGCTCTCCGGTTGAAGATCTGAATGCAGAGGGCTTCAGCACTCTGACCACTCAGGCCAACCAGGATGTTGATGGTAAAGGAAACTGGAACAACAACCGCTGGACCGTAGTGTTCAAACGTGCTTTGAAAACCAAAGACACCAACGACACTCAGTTCACCGGTAACAAAACCCCGATGGCTATCGCTATCTGGAACGGTGGTAATAAAGAGAGAAATGGCCAAAAAGCTGTAACCCAGTGGCAAACTCTGGAGTACTAAGCTTTAACCTGTTTCTTAAAAATAAAACCCGGTTGGTGGGAAACCACCTTCCGGGTTTTTTCTTTTTTTATAGCCAAAAATTATTCTACTTCCCACCCCATTTCTACCCACCGGTGCATTCCCCCCTGGCTGACACACACAATATTGGTCAATCCAGCCGATTCCAAATCCTGGGCAGCTTTTTGGGCCCTTCCGCCCATCTTACAATGAACATAAACCTTGTCATACCGTCGCAGATCTTCGGCGATTAAATCAACTGACTCATGATCCTGATTCCTGGAGCCTGGGATATGACCCTGTGCATATTCAGTTGGAGTACGCACATCCAAAACCAAATCATTTTCGCCTATATCAGAAAATAATTCGTGTAACTCGTCGATGCTGATATGTTCCATGAAAATCCCTTCCTGAAAAAGAAATAGTACAAAATTATAGCATGAAATCTCGGGCAAGTTAGGAGGGCCCTGTGGGAAAAAACAACCCAAAGGTCAAGATGTTCAGGTAAAAATTTCCCACCAGTCCCTAAAACAATTTTACGAAAAAAATAAAATATGTATTTGGAAAAAAATAACCCCTTATTTAAAAGGAGTTAAACAAAATAAAGTTAATAAAAACAGTAGATTAAATTGGTATGAAAAATGCAACACAAGAGAAAACAATAAAAATAAAAGGTAAAAATGAACGAAGGATTATACATTGCGGCTTCCGGAGGGGCAAAACAGCTTAAGAAGCTGGATGTCCTCAGTAATAATATTGCCAATATAAACACCCCGGGGTTTAAAAAGGATCTTTTGATCTATAGAGAATCCACAACGCAAAATAAACTCGGTAATCAAAACGCAGATCAATGGATATCCCCCCTCCTTGAGAAATCAAATGGGCTGGCTTCTTATGTCAGTGTTACACATACATTAATCGATAATAGCCAGGGTTCACTTGTAAAAACAGACAATTCCCTGGATTTGGCATTGGAGGGAGAGGGCTATTTTGCGATAGCCACGCCTACCGGGGAGAGATATACACGAAATGGACATTTTCACTTGGATGACATTGGGCAACTGGTCGATCAAACTGGAAATCCGGTCCAAACTATAAACAACGATCCAATCATTATTCCACTCGGAACCCAAACGATAGCCATTGATTCGGACGGAACTGTAACTGGGGGGACAGATGAGGATTTGGGCCCCATAGGTCAATTGAAGGTGGTTAAATTCAACCGTCAAGAGGATTTAATTAAAGAGGGCGAGGGATTTTATAAAAGTACACATCCGGAAAATGAACCTGTGCCGGCAAACAAGGTAAAGGTTCTTCAGGGTTATACCGAAACCAGTAATGCCAGCGCGGTAAACGAAATGATTCATATGATGGAAGCGGTGAGGACCTTGGAAGCATATCAGAAAATAATTCAATCCATTGATGAAGCCGACGATCAATCGGTCAACAACCTGGCAAGAATTGCATAACCCAATCCACCAGGAATAAAAAAAGGAAACGTAATATGCTCCGTTCATTATATACGGCATCAACAGGAATGCGAGCCCAGGACCTGAATGTCAGCGTGATAGCCAATAACCTGGCTAACGTAAATACGGCAGGATTCAAAAGAAGCCGGGCGGACTTTGAAGATCTGCTTTACCAGAATTTGAAGCTGATGGGAACCTTATCGAATTCAGGAAATCGAATCCCAACAGGAATCCAATTGGGCCTGGGTGTAAAGCCGGCGGCGATCCAGAAAATATTTTTGCAGGGGGATTTTGCTCAAACTCAAAATCCTCTGGATCTGGCGATAGAAGGCAAAGGATTTTTTCAAATCCTTCAGCCCAATGGAAATTTTGCATATACCCGGGCGGGAACATTTAAGCTGGATAACCTGGGCAGAATGGTTACATCCGAAGGCCAAATCATCCAACCGTCCGTCACCATTCCAAACAATGCAATAGACATATCCATTGAGCCGTCGGGGGCGGTTTCCATCACCCAGCCGGGGTCAACGGTACCAGCCATCGTTGGAAATATTCAACTGGCAACATTTCAAAATCAGGCGGGACTCCAGGCGGTTGGAAATAATTTATTCATAGAAACCGGATCATCAGGCCCACCAATCATTGGTTTGCCGGGGTTGCAGGATCGAGGAACTTTGCGCCAGGGATTCCTGGAATTATCGAACGTAAGCGTGGTTGAGGAAATGGTCAACCTGATCACCGCACAACGAGCCTATGAAATTAATTCGCGAACGGTCCAGACGGCGGATGAAATGCTACAGATCACCAATAATCTGAAAAGGTAATTATGAACCAGAGAAAGTACTCAAAAACAATTAATATATCCAATCTCCTGATTTGGATTTTATGTCTGGTTTCTATAGCGGCATCAACCGCCTGGGCGGATACCCGGATGATCAAAGGCGAAACCATTGCCGCCCACGCCAGGGATTTCCTATTCGAAACGCTGGAATGGGATGCCAGCCGCATGGATATAAAGATGGTATACGAAGGAAAAAGTTTAATCCTGCCGGATGGAAATGTGGAATATGCCTGCAAGCTCCCAGGCCACAAAAAGCGGGTCGGCCGGGTTCATTTCATGTGCCTGATAAAAATTGATGGAATCACGAAAAAACAAGTTCGACTCTATGCAGACGTAACGGTGGCCTATGATGTCCTGCGCCCCACCCGAAATCTAAAAGCCGGTCATATCATCCAGGACGAAGATATAGAAATGGCTCGAATTAAATCAAATCAAATTATAAGGAATTCGATATCGAGCACAGAGGAAATTCTTGGGCACAGACTAATGTTGAACCTGGACCAGGGAGAACCATTCGCGAATCACATGCTGCAAAAAGTCCCGCTGGTGAAAACGGGGGACCAGATATTGATCATCGCTCAAAAAGGTGCGCTAAGAGTCACCGCGCCGGGAGTGGTGAAACAGAACGGTTTTAAAAACGATACGATCCAGGTGGAAAATGTCCACAGCAAAAAAATGGTATTAGGAACGGTTATAGATTCAAGAACCGTTCGGATAAATTTTTAACTATCAGGTACTGGGATGAAATTAAATAAATCGATAATGGGTATTGCCTGGCTCACCCTGACCCTGGCTTCCTGTGCAAGCGGACCGGATCTTCCGGGGGCTTCCGGGGAGGTAGTCAGGGAACCCATTTTTGAGGACACGGAAAAGTATGTTCCCATGGATGGGTCGTTATGGCCGGGGGAAACCTCCGAAAATCTATTGTTCGCTGATACCAAGGCCAAGCAGGTCGGGGATATCGTAACGGTACAGTTGGAGGAAGAGTTTCAGTCATCAAACTCGGCGACGACCGGAGTATCAAAAGATTCTCAGATAGATCTTGGAGTGAACACGGTTCTGGGAATGCCCAACAATTTTGGGATGACAAACTTTTTAGGCCTGGGTAATTCATTCGATCCGTCGGTGCAGGCCGAAAGCTCACGTTCCACCAATGGTTCCGGAACCACCACCCGGGGCGGCAGTATGACGGGAACTCTCGCTGCGATAATTCAGGAAGAGCTTCCTAACGGAATGTTCCGAATTGAGGGACGGCGAACGGTCACCGTGAATAACGAAGACCAGATGATGGTTCTTACAGGAAAAATCCGAAGAGTGGATATCGGCTTTGCAAATACCATTTCCTCCCAGCAAATCGCGGACGCCAATATTGTTTATACAGGTAAAGGGGTCATTTCTGATGAACAAAATGTAGGATGGCTGATGCGGTTCTTTGCTTGGGTATGGCCATTCTAATTCAATGAATAGTAAAAAAGGTAATAAGGGAGATCCAAGGATGCGCAAGTTGATATATACGCTGGTCGCGGCAATTATGATATCCACATTCATCTGGAGTGGATCGTCGGAAGCGGCACGCATCAAGGACCTGGTAAATGTCAACGGAGTCCGGACAAACAAACTGATCGGATTTGGATTGGTCATAGGTCTGGCAAATACGGGTGATCAGGCCACCAACGTATTCTTTTCCATACAAACGATGGTAAACATGCTCCAGAAACTGGGAGTAACGGTTCCGCAAGACAGAGTCAACCAATTGCAGTTCAAGAATGCCGCTACCGTTATGGTGACCGCAGAATTGCCTCCTTTCGCCAGGCAGGGAGATCGCATCGACGTGGTGGTTTCTTCAATGGGGGATTCGCGAAGCTTGCAGGGGGGAACACTGCTGATGACCCCGGTAAAAGGAGCGGACTCCATCACCTACGCGGTAGCGCAGGGACCGGTTTCAATTGGAGGGTTTTCGGTTCAGGGGATGGCACAGGGAGTCCAGAAGAACCACCCGAATGTCGGAAGAATTGTTGGAGGAGCCACCGTAGAAAAAGAATTACCGGATTTCTTTAACAGCAAGGAGGAAATCTCCCTTTCTTTGAAAACAACGGATTTCACCACAGGGTCGCGCGTCGCCAAGGCAATCAACTTTAAAATGAAAGACGTTTACGCAGAGCCCATTGATGGTCGAACAATACGGGTGAAGGTGCCCAAATTTTATTTGAAAAACGTATCGGGTTTCGTAACAAAAATCGAAACTCTGGAGGTGGAACCGGATACAGCGGCAAAAGTCATTATCGATGAACGAACAGGAACGGTAGTGATGGGGGAAAATGTGCGCATATCCACTGTCGCTGTGGCGCACGGGAATTTGTTTGTGCAAATAACTGAAAAACCTGAAGTATCGCAACCGCCTCCATTATCATCAGGGCAAACGGTGGTAGTTCCTCGAACGGAGACCACCGTCGAGGAAGCCCAGGAAGAGCGCCTGATTCTGGTTCCAAAAGGAATAGGTATAGGTGAGGTGGTCAACGCCCTGAATGCCATCGGGGTAAGCCCCCGTGATTTGATAGCCATTTTGCAGGCCATCAAAGCCGCAGGATCATTGCACGCCGAATTGGAAATTATATAAAAATACGTTTCACCAGAAATTCCCCTGGCGGGATGAAACTGCCTACCCTGTACCAGGCAAAATTTACCGATTTTCCCTGGTCAGGGTTTATGCCACCGGGCGACCGTCTGGGGCCCCTATAACCCCCAATAATACAAGGGATTCCCAGCCCCTCGATGTCTCCCCTTTTGGCACCGCCCTTGCAAAACTCTATCTGATCCAACTGGATTAGTGCAAATCTCTGGAGTGAAGAAGTTTATGGAATCCGTATCCACATCATTATTAGCCCAGTCCCCAGCGAGCGGTTTGCTCCAACGGCAGGGCTCAAAATTAGAAGCACTGAAAAACCAGTTTGATCATGCTCTTAAAAACGGGCCCAAATCTGGTTTCGAATTAAATGGATCAAAATCTCCCGCTGAAAAAAAAGAGGAGTTGATGGAGGTTGCCAAAAAATTCGAATCGCTTTTGATCCATCAAATGCTGAAGGAGATGCGTAAAACCATCCAGAAATCAGAACTGCTTAACAGTTTTTCCCTCCAGCAATACGAATCCATGCTGGATGAAGAAATCGCAAATACCATGGCAGAGGATAGAGGCATCGGCCTGGCAGATATGCTGTTTTACCAGTTGAGCCGGCTTGAGGACGCGGCTGACCCAACAGCTTCAAACAAAATGCCTGAAAACTGATGGGAGTAATCGGGAATGAATGAACTTTACAGTACATTGGAGCAAGTGCTGGTCCGTAAAATCGCGTTGTATGAGGACATCATACAAGTCATGAATGAGGAATGGGCCAGTATCTCAAATTACTCAAGAATAGATTTGGAAAACGCCGTAAGCCGCAAGGAGATTTTATTGGCGCAGGTCCATGACCTGAATTATAAGCGGGAAGAGATTGTAAAAGCCTTCGCAAAAAGTCTGAATAGATCCCAATCGGAAGTAACCCTGGGAGTCATAATTGAATTAAAAAACAATCCCTTCAAAAACCGCATGGCAGCCTGTCGTGAAAAGATAAAGGACCAAATCAATACAATCAACCAATTGAATAAAGCAAATAAACAGTTGATCAATCGATCCTCGCTCGCCATGAAGAAATCCATGTCCTGGTTATATGAGTTAGATACAGCCTGCACTTCCTATTATTCAAATGGCCAAATCCGGGAACCGGTCATGGAAAGCCGTGTGGTGAATACGGATGTTTAATCACTGACTGCCAGAAATACAACGGTGTGAAATATGACAGCAAATATTTTTAGCGTATTGAATACAGCGAAACTGGGCCTGCAAACCAACCAGACGGCAATAGAAGTCACCGGTCACAACATCGCAAATGTTCAGACCGAAGGATTCTCGCGTCAGGAGGTGACGCTAGAAGTCAATCGTCCGCGGCGGGTGGGCCTTGCATTTCTGGGTACGGGTGTCCGGGCCACCAATGTAACGCGCGACTTTGATCAATTCCTGTTCAATCAGATTTTGGGTGAAAGCAGTCTGCTCGGAAATTATGATATTCGGAATACATTTTTCCAGCGCCTGGAAACGATCCTGGACGAAAGTACGGGAGTCAGCCTGAATAACGCCATGAGTGAATTTTTCAGTGCATTCGACGACTTGTCCTCCAACCCGACAAATCTGGGAGTTCGCGCAGGTGTTCTGGCCTCTGCGGGAAGTCTGGTGACGGTTTTCAATCAGTTGGGAAACTCCCTGTTTCAGCAGCGAGTCAACCTGGATGACGCAGTCAGCGCAGAGGTCACAGAGATCAATGGCATGCTGGATGAAATTGCCAAGCTGAACAAATCTATTCTTCAATTGGAGAACGGCAATACGCAGGCAAACGATTTGCGGGATCAGCGTGATCTCTTAATCAAGCAATTGTCGGAGAAAATGGATGTCCAGCTAATCGATACCAATGACAACAGCACCACGCTGACGCTTTCCGGAGGAACTCCGCTGGTGGTCGGGACATCGGTATTCAAACTCAGTACCGCCGCGAACACCGATAATAATGGTTTCAAGGACATACTGGTGGACGATGGCATGGGCGGAACATTCAACGTGACCTCGGAAATACAGGGCGGCGAAATGCGCGGGTACCTGGACATGAGGGATGTGGAAACCCAGGGATTAATCGATCAATTGGACCGTCTTGCGGCAGGATTGATGGAGCAGGTCAATAGTGTTCATATGCAGGGTCTGGGCCTGGACGGCAGTTCGGGAAATTTATTTTTTGAACCCCTGGCGCCTTCGGTAATCACAGGCAGTCAGAATGTGGGAACGGCAGTTGTCACGGCAACCAATGCCAGCCCTTCCACGGTCACAGTGGATAATTATCAACTCCAGTTTACCAGCGCCACGACGTTTGATTTATTCAACCAGACATCGAACCAGGTGGAGGGATCTTTCGTTTTTGCGGCGGGTGTTCCCTTTAATATTGCCAATGGCCTGGCGGTTACCATCAACGGCGCACCGGTCGCCGGAGATACAGCGGATATATCCATCTCTAAAAACGCGGCTGTCAACATGGCTCTTTCAAGTACCATATTGAATGATACGGATAAAATTGCCGCCGGGTTATCCGCCACCGGGGACGGGCAGAACGCATTGAATATTTCTAATTTGCAGAACAGTCTGGTGTTCAGTTCAGGCGCATTTACACCCGGGGCAGGAAACGCGACGTTTGACGATTTTTACAACTCCATGATCGGTGGGCTGGGTGCGGGATCGCGATCTTCCCAAACCATTTTGAAACAGCAGGAGGGAGTCATGCTTCAGCTGAACACCCAGCGGGAAAGCATTTCCGGGGTTTCGCTGGATGAGGAAATGGTCAACCTGATCAAATTTCAGCAGGCATACGCGGCTTCGGCCCGGATGGTCACGGTCATTGAGGAAATGTTCGACGTTCTGCAAAGAATATAGATTGAACAGAAGGAAATAAATAAGAGCAGGAGACGGTTATGGTTATGCGAGTCACCAATCAAATTCAACAGAGCAACTCTCTACAGAATATTTTCCGGATAACGGAGGATCTGTTCCAGGCCAACCAGCGGATTGCGACAGGGAGAAGAATCAATAAAGCTTCAGACGATCCATTGGGGATTCAAGATACTCTGTCCCTGCGCAGTTCAATTGCACAGATTCAGCAGTTTGGCCGAAATATAGACAATAACCGTCTTTTCCTGAATACCGCCGATTCGACCCTGGATTCCGTGGGCCTGGGTATTACCCGTGCCCTGGAGCTGGCGCAGGGAAGTTCGGGCGGCACCAGCAGCGCGGAAACAAGAGCAATGACCGCTTTGGAGGTTCAGGCCATTCTCGACCAGACCATTCAGGATGCCAATACGCAGTTAAAAGGAAATTATATTTTTGGCGGTACCGAATTGCGAAACGCTCCTTACCAGGCCAACGCTTCAGGCCTGGGCGCGGTGTATTCCGGTAACTCCGATTTTCTGCAGGTGGAAGTGGGTTCCAACCTGACGATACCGGTCACCCGGCCCGGTCCCGATGTGTTCGGCACCGATATGAATCCCGCGCTGAGTGTGAATACATTGCTCGCAGATTTGAATGGAGGCTCAGGGGTGACCCTGGGGTCCTTCAATATAACCGACCGGGCGGGTAACGCCGCGGTGATCAACCTGGGCGGCGCGGTTACGGTCAATGATGTCATTACCGCAATCAACGGCGCCGGAATAAATGTCACGGCTTCGTTGAACGCCAGTCAAACGGGATTGCAACTTACGGACACTAGTGGAACCATTTTACAACCGTTAACGGTAACGGAAGCGGGAAGTACCACGGCGCAGGACTTGGGAATCCTCGCGGTCAACGACGGGAATATTACAGGCGGAAATTTGAATCCCGTTTTGACCAATGCCACCCTGATAGCCGACCTGAACGGCGGCAATGGATTAACATTGGGCCAGGTGGATATCGTCAACGGAGCGCTTACCGGAACAGTGGACCTGAGCGCGGCCGTTACCATAGGCGATGTACTCGCCACCCTCAACGGAGCCGGGTTGAATATCACCGCCAGCATCAACAGTCAGGGCAACGCCCTGCAGGTTGTTTCCAACGACCCAACCACCACAGCCGTCATCAGCGAAGTTGCCGGAGGGGATACGGCCTTTCTTTTGGGAATCGGCGGAGGTAACGTATTTACGGCGCTGGATACTTTAATACAGGCACTGGAGAGGGATGACAGTGCAGGAATCCTGGCTTCTTTCGAAAACCTGAATGCGTCCCAGAACACCATTATTTCGGCCCGGGCGAAATATGGCGCCCTGGTCCGGACCCTGGACAATCTTGAGATTCAACATGAAGCGAATGAAGTGAGTCAAACCACTCAAATGTCGGAAATTGAAGATTCAGATATTGTGAAAGACGCTTCCGATGTTGCGGCTCTTCAGTTGGCTCTGGAGGCTACACTAAACACGACCGCACGGATACTACAGCCCAGTCTGTTGGATTTTTTACGCTGATATCGAATCACTCAGCATTTTGAGATTGGACAATCTTTTCGGAAGGATCCTGATCGTTTTCATGCCGGGAAGCACAGGGAAGGGTGATAATAAAAGTCGCACCTTGACCGTATTCACTTTCCACTTCTATGGTACCCGAATGTTTCTCCACAATGGTGTAGCTGACGGATAATCCCAATCCAGTTCCCTGGTCCTCAGGTTTGGTTGTGAAAAAAGGATCGAATAGCTTTACCATGTCTTCCGGCTTGATTCCGGTCCCGGTATCAGCAAATTTAAGCCGGATAAAATCTTCTTGAACCACTGGAATTTCTTTGGGATTGGCGGACATGTCGGTTTTGCGGCGGTTCTGTTTGGTTTTCTTCACAAATTTTTCAGTGGTTACGGTCAAATGACCACCCCTTGACATCGCGTGCCGCGCATTATTGGTGAGATTCAGAAATACCTGGCGCATGCGATTGGCGTCAATTTTAATCTTAGGCAGATCGGTTCCAAAATCCCTGATAACCTGCACATTGTCCATCTGCATGTCCTTTTCCATAATGGAAAGAACGGAGTCCAGCTCATCATTGATATCGACAAAAGTGAGTTCCATGTCCTCCTTGCGGGAGAATTTTAAAAGCCCACCGACGATTTTTTCAATCCTGCCAATTTCCTCCATGATCGAATCCAGGTCCAGATTCAGGCTTTCGTCCGATTGCCGCTCCAGCATTAACGCCTGAACGTGGCCGGAGATGATGTTTAATGGATTAAGCAATTCGTGACATACCCCAGCGGCCAGCCGCCCGATACTTGCGAGCTTTTCAGAACGTAAAATCTGATCCTGGGCGCTTTGAAGTTTCTTCATGGAAACTTGCAATTCCTTATTGGCCCGGCTCAATTCTTCATTATATTTTTTTAATTGATTTTCGGCTTGCTGGCGCCGCTCTTCTTCTTTTTTCAGCTGAATGGCAAAACGAATGGATTGAAACAGCGATTCGCAGGTAAGACTTCCTTTAGTGCGGTAATCGGTTGCTCCGCTCTTCATCGCTTCCACGGCGGTTTCCTGATCTCCTTGTCCGGTCAGAAAAATAATGGGGGTGGATATTTTTTTATCACGAACCATCCGAAGCAAATCGATTCCGTCCATTTCACCCAAACGAAAATCGAACAGGCAGACATCAAATGCAGTGTGATTGAGAAAATCCAGAGCCGATTGCGGATTGAGGGCATGTTTAACAACCGGCCGGGGATGAAGATCCCTTTCAGTTATTAAATCTTTGATAAAAAAAGCATCATCCTCATCGTCTTCTACCAGGAGAATTTTCAGCCCTTCTTTAATCATAATATTGGATTTTGTAATTATTCAGGAAGTTTAACGATCTGAAACCAGTAATGAGACAATACTTTAATCACTTCGACGAATTCACTGAAACGCACCGGCTTCTGAATATAAGAGTTCACTCCCAACTCATAAGCATGGTTGATATCGGTTTCCGCCTTGGAGGTGGTCAGGACAACGACCGGAATTTTGCGAAGGATATCATTCTTTTTAATTTCGTCGAGTACCTCTCGCCCATCCTTGCGGGGCATGTTCAAATCCAGCAGAATTAAACTGGGAACCTGAATACTTGGTTTTTTTCCATTTGAGCAAAGAGGATGAAGATAATCCATTAATGCTTCGCCATCTTTCACCCATTTGACTTGTGATTCAACTCCGGCTTCCTTCAACGCCTCAATGGTCAAAAGGTAATCGTCTTCGTCGTCTTCGGCAATCAAAATTGGGTGAGTGCCGTTCATGGTGGTTGTCATATTGTTTGTTACCCAAAAAAAGGGGGGTGTTGACCAGCTCACTTATTAAAAGGGATACCTTTACCATTTTAAGGCCCCTTTTCTAAATGAAAACCCCTTTTTTTACAAAAATTTACTACCAGCGAGAATTTCATCTTTGAATGCCCTAAAGCAGCAGGAGAAAACGGTCCATTGGAGGTATTAAGACTGGGAAAATGATTGATTATGGGGATGTTAAAGAAGGATAGCCTAATCTGCCCAGAGGTGGATCTAAAAATTATCCTTTAAAATGCTATATTTAGGGTAGAAATCAGATACGACAACCGGCCAAAAAGGGGAAGTGGCTCAAGGGATGCCTGTGGGTGAAGAGACCTGGTGCGTGGAAGCGGCACATACCATTGCCGCTGAACGAGAAATTTCAATCTACCGAGAGCACCTTTTTCGCCAGAACTTTCTCTTTGGAAAAATCGACCACGCATACATGACGGGAATAGCCCAGTTCCTGAATCATGGCTTTGAATTGTCCGTGCGTCCAGGTGGTGGGGTGCTTTAACTTGTCAAGTTTCTCGGTTTTCTTTTCAAGGTCTCTGGGCCGAATGATGCCAAGCACCTCACCTTTGGCTGGGGTTTGATCATATTTTTCCAGCCAGTATTTGTCAAAGTCCACTTTCTCCGCACGGCTGACAACGTCCATCAGGGGGTCCCCCGACTTTACTTGGGAGCAGAATTTCTGTATTTGCATTTTGGCGTCTCCTCCACCGCAGGAAGCTGTCAGAACAGGAAGGATTGTCGCTAAGACCAAAGTAAAAAACTTTTCCGAGTAATTTTTAAAACTTTCGATGCCGCTAAACAGGTCTCTGGTTTTCATGATGAATGATATTGAAAAAGAATAGTTTTCAAGATTTAGATGAATCTCTGGGTGCAGTCGGCAGAAATTCAAGTTATATAATACAACAGGTTAAGCTGTTTTGTGAAGGGGCGGAGGGAAATAAATTTTAACGGGGCAGAAGCATTTATATTTTAGAATAACAAAAACAATCTATTGTGTGATCGTTCACCATACCGACCGCCTGCATGAAGGCATAACAAATGGTACTGCCGACGAATTTGAATCCCCGCTTTTTCAAATCCTTGCTCAGGGCGTCACTTTCGGGAGTGGTAGCGGGAATTTCAGACAGATGTTTCCACTTATTTTTGAGGGGTTTTCCGTCGACAAACGGCAACAGGTATTTACTGAAAGTCCCGAATTCTTTCCGCACCTCGAGAAAAAGGCGGGCATTGGTCCGCACGGAATATACTTTCAGCCGGTTGCGGATAATCCCCGGATTTTCCAAAATAGTTTCCAGTTGCTTGTCGGTCAGCCGGGCCAGTTTTTCCGGATCGAACTCTCTAAAAATTTTCCGGTAGTTTTCCCGGCGGTTGAGAATGGTCTCCCAGGACAACCCGGCCTGCGCCCCCTCGAGAATGAGAAACTCGAACAGGATTTGATCCTCTTTGACCGGTTTTCCCCATTCATTATCATGATAAGCAACCATCAACGGATTTTTGGATCCAGCCCACTCACATCGCTTTTTCAAAATCGTTCCTCCTTCCCAAAATAAAAAAGCAATTTTACAGCGATTCATCCAGGCTGTCACGATCGATTGAAGTGTAAGGTTCATCCCTCAAGCCAGACTAATACTCCAGACCCGATATGGGTAAGGAGGAGCCATGAAATCCATGATTGAATTGAATAAGCAGATTATCAGGATGAAGTTTCCCTGGAACCTATGGGTCGGCCTTCTGGCCATGGTCAATATGGTGGGCGGCCTGGTTTATATCCAAACCGCTGAAGGCCAAATGGCTTTAGCCGCCCTGATGGTTGCCTTTTTGGTCATGTGGGGGATATATGCTAAAAAAGGATTCGTCCGCTTGCTGGGAATGGGGCACCTGATCGCGTGGCCCCCGATAATGATCTGGTACACTCACGTTCTATCTATGGGGAAAGCCGAGGGGGCCTTCCAATATTGGTTGATGGCGATGCTGACGGTAAATGGCATTTCACTGGTAATCGACCTGGTTGATGTCGTACGTTATTCAACGGGTGAAAGACATCCCGTGAGTTGATACAATTGAAAACAATAAATAGATATTAAAAATGATCAGGAGGTTAGGGCAACGATGAGCGATTCAGTTAATTTATTTTCACCAATCAAAGTGGGTCCAAATCAATTACCGAACCGAATCGTTATGGCTCCCATGACGCGCAACCGGGCGGGAGCCGGTAACGTGCCGCAGGCCATGAATGTGACCTACTACACGCAACGGGTATCGGCGGGATTAATCATTACCGAGGGCAGTCAGGTTTCACCCAGAGGCGCCGGATATCCCCTCACCCCAGGAATTCACGATTCGGACCAGGTGACGGGCTGGCAGAAAATCACTGATGCGGTTCATCAAAAGGGCGGGCATATCTTCCTGCAGTTATGGCACGTCGGCAGAGTGTCGCATTCCTCCTATCATAACGGCGAACTGCCGGTCGCTCCTTCCGCCATCAAGCCGGAGGGTGAATGTTTCACCTATGAAGGACCCAAACCCTTTGAAACGCCCCATGCCCTGACCCTGGAAGAGATTCCACAAATTGTAAACGAGTTCCGGCAGGCCGCTAAAAATGCCATGTCGGCGGGATTTGACGGGGTGGAAATTCATGGCGCCAATGGTTATCTGCTCGATCAGTTTTTGCGGGACGGGACCAATCATCGTAACGACGAGTACGGCGGTTCGCTGGAAAACCGAACGCGCCTTTTACTGGAGGTGACTCAGGCGGTCACCGATGTGTGGGGAGAAAACCGGGTAGGTGTCCGGTTGTCTCCGGCGGGAGCCTTCAACAGCATGTCCGACAGCGATCCTCAAACCACATTTGAGTATGCGGCGGACGCGTTGAATCAGTTCACCCTGGCGTACCTCCATATTGTGGAAACGCTCGAATCGGTGGACCGCTTTGATTTTGTGGCCCTGCGAAAAAAATTCGCGGGACTCTACATGGCCAACAGCGAGTACGATTTGAAACGGGCCACCGAGGCGATTCAGCAGGGCCGGGCGGATATGGTTTCGTTCGGCAAATTGTACATCGCCAACCCGGACTTGCCCGAACGGTTCGCCGCCAATTCTGAATTGAACGAACCGGATGTGGCATCGTTTTACGGGGGTACGGATGTGGGCTATATCGATTACCCGGCGCTGACCAACGTGTAATTTAGAAAGATTGGAAATCCGGACGGATTTCTTTTAATCGGCATCGCGGTGAACCGTGTCCGGCGTGAATGCGGGCAGGCAAACCGCGATGTACTCGGCGCCTCCCGGTGTGCTGTAGCGTACCCATTCCCCTTTGCGGGTGACAATCGCCTGCCCGGCGTTGATCTCGAAACCCTCGTCACGTGTCTGCACAAATAGAGTTCCCTTCAGCACCACCGTATACTCATCGAATTCGGGAGTTTGACCCGGTTCGATCCAGCCTGCCGGACTTTCCATCTTGGCGATGCTGACCTCGGTGGTTTTGCTGTTCACACAGCCGATGAACTCCTTGATGATCTTTGGAACATTTCCCACCGCTTCAATAGTTGTGGGCGAATCAATAAACTCGGGCATCGTGTATTCCTGACTAAAAAAAGGATAATGAGAATAGCCGCAACCCTACGGCACTGTATAATAATGATACCAGAAGGAAGGCGACCGGGAAATCAGGAATCGTCCGGTTGGTGACGAATTATTTTACCCTCGACCAGGTAAATGACATCCTCGGCAATGTTGGTGGCGTAGTCGGCCATGCGTTCCAGGTGGCGGGACACCGAAACGTAATTGATTAGAATTTCGACGTTTTCGGGTTGCTCCTTTATCAGCTGATACACACGCCGGTAAACATCCCGGTTGAGCTCGTCCACTTCGTCGTCGGCCTGGCACACTTCATGCGCCAGTTTGGTATCCTGCGTGATCAACGAATCGATGGACCGATTCAGCATGGACCGGGATTTGTTGGCCATGTGGGTAAAGTCGAAAGGAGCGTCGATGATTTTTTGCCGCCCGATCACCAGGGTTCTTTCGGCAATATTCACGGCCAGGTCGGCTACCCGCTCGAGTTCGTTGTTGATTTTAAGCGCGGCAATGATGAATCTCAGGTCACCCGCCACCGGTTGATGAAGAGCAAGAATTTTGAGGCACTGCTCCTCCAGGGCCACCTCGGCGTTGTCCACTGCATCGTCGTTATCGATGACTTCCCGCGCCAGAGCCTCGTCCCTGTTTCTGAGAGAATTGATGGATTTAACAACACAGTCGTCCACCAGCACGCTCAATTCCAGCAGTTCCCTTTTCAAATGGTCCAATTCCCGTTGAAAATGTTGGGTCATAATTGATTTATCCTTTTTCAGCCGAATCTTCCGGTAATATAATCCTCAGTCCTTTTCTTCTCGGGCTGGGTAAAGATTTTTTTGGTGGCTCCGTATTCCACCAATTCCCCTTCATAGAGAAAAGCCGTCTGGTCGGAAATCCGGGCGGCCTGCTGCATATTATGCGTTACGGTCACAATGGTGTAGTTATTTCTCAGTTCCTGAATCAAATCCTCAATGCGCGCGGTCGCGCCGGGATCCAGTGCGGAACAGGGTTCGTCCATTAAAATAACTTCCGGGTTCATGGCTATCGCCCGCGCAATACACAGGCGCTGTTGCTGGCCGCCGGACAGGCGGAGCGCGGAATCGTTCAGCCGGTCCTTCACTTCATCCCACAATGCGGCCCTTTTCAAGGCGTCCTCCGCCAAATCCTGCAAATTGCCCTTGTACCCGTGGATTTTGGGTCCCCAGATGACGTTCTTATAAATGGTTTTCGGGAACGGGTTGGGACGCTGAAACACCATCCCGATTTTCTGGCGGATATCTCCGGGATCAATGGACGGCTCGTAGAGGTTTTTGCCCTGAAAAAGAACTTCGCCTTCCATCGAAAAATTGGGAATGAAATCGTTCATACGATTCAAAGTTCTCAATAACGTACTTTTGCCGCACCCGGAGGGCCCGATAACCGCCGTCACCTGGTGGCTGGAGATACTCAGATTCACCTGCCGAACCACCTGCTTCTCACCATAGCAGATGGAAAGGTTGCGGGTTTCCAGGGAAAAATTATTATCTTTTAAAGGTTCGCTCACTATTTATACCGTTGCAATTTGTGCCGAATAAACACAGCCCCTGCGTTTAATGTCAGGAGCAGGATTAATAAAACAATGATTCCCCCTGCGGCCAACCCGTGAAAATCTTCCTGCGGCCGTGCGGCCCAGTTGAAAATTTGAACCGGCAGAGCAGTAAAGGGATCGGACGGCCCCTCAGGCAGAAAGGCAATATAACTCAAAGCGCCGACCATAATTAAGGGAGCGGTTTCTCCCATGGCGCGGGACAGGGCCAGGATAACTCCGGTCATGATTCCGGGAAGCGCGCCCGGCAGAACCTGAAAAAACACCACCTGCCACCGCCGGGCACCCAGGGCGTATGCCCCTTCGCGGATGGAGTTCGGAACGGACCGGATCGCCCCTTTGGCGGCAATCACAATCACCGGCAGGACCAGCAGGCTGAGGGTCAGGGCCCCCGACCACAAACTGCGGTCCAGATCGAAGTAGCGAACGAAAATCGCCAGGCCCAGCAGTCCGTATAAAATGGAAGGCATCGCCGCCAGGTTGGCCAGGTTGATTTCCAGAATGCGCATCCACTTATTTCTGGGCGCGTATTCCTCCAGGTAAATGGCGCTGGCAATGCTGAGTGGAATGGATATCAAAGCCGTCAGCCCGATCAGCCAGACACTCCCCACCAGGGCGGATTTGATTCCCGCCCGCTCCGGTTTGCGTGAGGGAAAATTATCAAGAAATTGAAGATCCAGCCACTGGATTCCTTCCCGCACCACATGGAACAGCAGAATAAACAAAATTCCCACGGCCAAAAAAGTGGCTCCCCTGCATAACCAAAGGAACAGTCGCTCTTTACGTTTTCTTTGCGTTCGTTTCATGAATGAAGCTTATGTGTTTTGGTAATGAAATGATTGCCGATTATATTCATGATCAATGTCATGACAAACAGAAGTAAACCGACCGCGTAACAGGTCAGATATTCGATACCGTCTGCGGGAATATCTCCGAGACTGACCTGCACGATATAGGCGGTCATGGTCTGGATACTTTCCAGAAAACCGAGGGACATTTGCGGTGTGGCCCCGGCGGCCAGGGTCACCGCCATGGTTTCACCGATGGCGCGGGACAATGCCAGGATAACGGCGGCGCCGACGCGAGCTGCGGCAGAGGGAAGTATCACCTGTACCGCCACTTCATATTGAGTTGCACCCAGGGCATACGCGCCTTCGCGCAGGGAATTGGGCAAGGCCTGAAACGCATCGTCGCACAGCGAAGATATCATCGGCAGGATCATGATGCCTACCACAATTGCCGCGCTGGCGGCATTGAAGATCTGGGTATCGGGAAAAAGGGTACGTATCAATGGCGTAACAAAGGTCAGGGCGAAATAACCGTACACCACCGTCGGGATGCCGGCCAGGATTTCCAGGACCGGCTTGATAGCCGACCTCATTCGGCCTGAAGCGAACTCGCTGAGATAGGTGGCGATCAGCAAACCCAACGGCAGGGCGATGGCAATCGATCCGATCACAATTTTAAGGGTACCCACCACCAGCGGAAGCACCCCGAACGATTTAGGTTCCAGAAGCGGTTCCCAACGTGTGCCGAAAAGAAATTCCCACAGAGGCACCTGCTGGAAGAACAGAAACGATTCCTTCCCTAAAAGGGCAACCACCACAACGGTGGTTAATAAAGTAATAACCACACAGACCAGCAGAACCAGGTGGACGGCGTGGTCGATCCAGCGAGAGAGCATTTCAGCCTTATTTAACTTTCTGCAAGTTTTAAAAAATCGTGTTCAAATTGGTCGAGATATTTCTGGTATTCCTGATCTGTCAGAGGAACATAACCCACTTCCTTGGCCAGTTCCTTGGCGTGTTTCAGGTAGAAGCGGATAAATTCGCGAACTTCGGGTTTTTTCGCCGAATGCAGATTCACATAAATGAATATCGGCCGGGACAGCGGGGCGTACGACCCGTTGTTGATGGTGGTCAGGGTCGGAGCGACGGGCTTATTATCCCCCTGTTTGACAGGCACCACTTTGATCTTGTCCTTGTTTTCCACGTAATAGGCGAATCCGAAGTATCCCAGGGATCCCTTGTCGCCGGCCACGCCGTTTACGAGAACGTTATCGTCTTCACTCTTGGTGAAGTCCGAGCGGCTGGCCTGTGATTTGCCATTGATCGTTTCGGTAAAATAATCGAACGTACCCGAATCGGTGCCCGGTCCATATAACTGGATTTTCTGGTCGGGCCAGTTGGGGCGGATGTCTTTCCAGGTTTTAACCGTGCTACCCGGTTTCCATATTTTATGAAGCTCCGCCACCGTCAGGTAATCGACCCAGGTATTTGCTTTATTAACTACCACCGATAGCCCGTCATATGCCACCGGCAGTTCCAGGTATTGGATGCCGTTCTTTTGGGCTTTATTGATTTCTTGCTGTTTGATCGGACGGGAGGCGTCGTTGATATCCGTTTCACCGGCCAGAAATTTTTTGAACCCGCCGCCGGTTCCGGACACACCCACGGTGACCCGGACGCGCCGGTGCTCTTTCAACATTCCAAATTCCTCCGCCACCGCTTCCGTGATGGGGAAAACGGTGCTGGAGCCGTCAACCTTTACGGTTCCCTTGAGCTCCTTTGAACCGGCAAATCCGGTTCCGGAGATAAGCAGTGTCAATATTCCCGCCAATACGATGGAGCTTCCTTTAAACATCGGTAATTCTCCTTAATCGATATTCTTTTTATCCATTATTCAAGAACAGATTAAACGGGAATTATTAGGAAAATATGAGGAACGAATAAGAAAATTAACCGGAAAGATTCGGGCGGAGTCGAAACTCCCTGCAAATTCGCAGGGATAGGATATTCGGGGGGCGAAACGCTGGGAAAATGTTTACCGGAATTTAAACAGTTTGAAAAAACCAAAGGCCGCACAGAGTCCTCCCAGAACCATAAAAATCATCGCCTTGTCCGGGGGAGCGCCGTTGATCGCCTGATTGAGTTTGGAGGAAACCGATTGGGTGATATTGTAGCCCCAGAACAACAAGGCCCCTCCTGCGCCCAGCATAACGATTCCCTGTATTTTATCTTTCATGATTTGAGTTCTCCATTCTGTATTAAATCAACAATTTATAGATTAATGGAATCGATTGTTAATTGGAATCCAAAACTGATTCTGAAGAAGTAAATTTTCCGGAAGTGGTGGAAGGTCAGGTCATGCTTTGTTTTCTAAAGGAACCGGGGCTCAATCGAAAACTCCTTTTAAAGGCCCTGTTAAAGGCCGCCTCCGGTGAATAACCCGCTGGCGTGGCCAAACAAATGAAGCGGGTGCCCGCCGATCCGAAAACCTTCAAGATT
>Ga0224501_10000523_pt1 | contig 30611 bp, 27 predicted proteins | sample SF_Oct11_sed_USG_4_FD_169105 | JGI IMG/M metagenome (GOLD analysis project Ga0224501, IMG submission 169105) | Sediment microbial communities from San Francisco Bay, California, United States - SF_Oct11_sed_USGS_8_1 | ecosystem: Environmental > Aquatic > Marine > Sediment | place: USA... | reverse complement strand
GAAGAAGTACATCAACGTGTCGATCTTCTAGCAGGACCGTCCCGGGGAGTGCGAAAGGGGGCGCGGGCCGAAACGGCCCGCGCCCCCTTTGTCTGTCCCTCGCCGAGCTACTACCCGGTCACCACCCCGGGGCGAGCTGGAATCCCCAGTGCCATCCCTTTTCCGGCCGCTGCCAGGGGTAGGCGTAATAGATCTCGACGATCATCATGCCGAGGAGGTTCATGCGGGCCGACACGCCGGACGAAGTGACGGGGATCCGTGCGTCGCTGGTCGTCGACCACTCCCAGGCGACCGGGTTGTTCTCGTCCCAGGCCGCTCCGGCGTCGGTGAACACGACGAACTCCGTGGGGAGATACGGGAAGTTGATGATCCCGTATTGTTCCACGCCGATGAGCGGGATACGGAGTTCCACGCTGGCCACCCCGAGCTGTTGACCCCACAGCCGATCATAGACCGGACACCCGGGTACGTTGGGGCCGCCGCACTCGTTTTGGGTGAAGCTGTTGTAGGCATAGCCCCGGACCAGGGTCTGGTACCCGACGAACAGAGGGCGAAGGAAGCCGAAGCCACCGGCCTGGGCTTCCTCGGGCTCCACGCCGTACCGCCCGTAGTGGAGGCCCCGGACACCGATGGTGAGGTTCCGCGTGGGGCTGAAGTACCGGCGCCAGTCGGCGACCACCGTGTTGTAGTCGGCGTCTCCTTCCGTTCTGCCGAACTCCAATCGTGTCCTTCCTCCCCGGATGGGGCTCACGAACCCGAAGAAGGCGTTGTCCTCCACGAAGGCGAGGGAGCCCTCTACCATGTTGAGGGCATCCGCCTCGAGGCTGTCGTGCTGGATCAGTTCCCACGCGACAGGCCGCCCGAAGGCGTCCACGTAGAACCGGTTCTCCTCCAGGTCCATCCCGTATCGTGAGGCGCCTCCGGAGAATTCCACCCGCCGCGTGGTGGAGAACGGGTAGGAAAGCCGCGCCACTGCCGTGTTGACGAAAAGTCGATACCGGAGGATCGACTCGTAGTACCCGAGCTGCGGGTCGACGCCGCGGGTGTAGTAGTCGAGGATGTAGGGAGTGCGCCCGCCACCCACCGCCCAGTTCCAACGGTTGGAGAGGTTCTGGTAGAAGGCCTGGCCCCCGATGTCCTTGAACGTTCCCTGAGCCGACAGCGCCACGCCCAACGATCTATTCCCGAGCATGTCGCTGAAGAAGGCGGCCGCTCCTCCCCCGAGATAGCTCCCGAAGTAGTCACCCGTGCTCACGCCGATGGTCGGCTGTCCCACGTAGTCGAGGGAGAGCGACGACCGGTAGGACACGGCGTCCTCCGCGCGGAAGGCGGAGCTGGAGAAGAGGCCGGTCTCCGCGTCGGCGAGGTAGGTCGCCACCCGGCTGAAGTTCCCGGGATCCGCGGGAGACAACCTGCGCCCGGGCTGGCTACGCGGGTCGTCGACCACCACCGGACTCGGCCCCGATATGGGCTGGTCCACACGGTACACGTGGTACTCGAGGCTGTCGAACACGGAATACACCATCGCTCCCGTTCGCGCGGCCACGGTCATGGCCGGCGAACTGTACGTGATCCCGCTGATCCCGGTCGTCACGTTGGTGATCCGCTGGAGTGCCCCGCCGTCGAGGCCCAGGGCGTAGATGTCGCTCACGCCGTCCTGGTCCGAGATGAAGTAGAGCGTACGACCGTCGGGCGCGAACTGGGGGTTGATGTGCTTCACGTTGCCGAATACGGGGATGTGGGTCACCTGCCGCGTCGGCACGTCGAGGAACGCGAGTTGGAAGGCGCTGTAGCTCAACTGCTCGAAGTCGGTCTCCGGTCCGCGGTCGGACGTGAAGGCGATGGTCGACCCGTCGGGCGACCAGGCGGGCTGGAAATCGGCGTTCCGGTCGTCGGTGAGCTGCTGTACCGCGCCTGATTCCAGGTCCAGCAGGAAGAGGTCTCCGATGCCGCCCCGTGATCCGGAAAAGGCGATCCAGCGGCCATCGGGTGACCAGGCGGGCTGGGTGATGGATCCGATCCCCTCTGCCACGAAGGATACGATCCGCTCGGATCCTCCGTCGCGGGTGCGGACGATCTCGAGTTCGCTGTCGCCCCCGGCGGTCACCACGAAGGCGAAGAACTCGCCGTCCGGAGACCACGTGCCCGAGGAATCGATATATCGAAGGGCGTCCACATGGGGACTCCCCTCCGCGCTGGAGAGCTTGCGAATGATCTCGCCCGTCTCGGTATCGGCCAGGAAGAGATCGACTGTGAACAGGTCCTTTTCGGAGAGAAACGCCACATGCCGCCCGTCCGGACTCACCGACGGTGACACGTTCTGGCGCCCACTCCCCGTCGCGGGAGAAAGGAGGAGCGTGCCCTGGTTCGCGGGGGGGATGCGGCCCTCCATGAACGGGAGGTATTCGCCGGCGACCGTCTCCTTCCAGCGCAGGGACAGAGTATCCGTGGGGAGGCCCAGCACCTGCTGGATCGCCCCTTCGAAGCCGACCTGGAGAGAGCGTCGGTACACCTGAACCACGGCGTCGTCGCCGTAGGTGCCGCCGATGTAGGCCCACAGCGCCTGTCCGAAGCGATACGGAAAGTACTTCCTCTCCGTGGTCATCTGGTGGATGGTGGGGAGCTCGTCCCGCCGGATGGCGTCACGGATCCACATGGCCGTGAACGGATCGTCCCGTCCCACGGACATGTATTCCGCCATCCCCTCGACCAGCCAGAGGGGAAGCGCCATGAGCCCCTGCATCCCTCTTCCCCGGCCCGCCTGGGCGATGTTGTACTGAAAGGCGTGGACCATCTCGTGTCCCAGCACGTGGTCCGTGTCCCAGTACGAGGCCGTGAGCGGCATGATGACACGGTTCTTGAGGGACTCGGTCACGCCGCCGGTGCCCTCACCGATGAACCCGGACAGGCTGTTCGTCTGCTGGAAGTCCGGATGGTCGGCGTAGAGGATCACAGGCTTGGGGTGCTCGAACTCATGCTGGAAGGTTCGGGCGAAGCGTTCGTACCAGCGCTCTCCCATGCGGGCCGCGTCCATGACGGCGTCGGCCTCTTCCTGGTAGAAATGGAAGTCGAAGTGATCCGTCTTCAGCACTTCGAACTCGAAGTCGTCGTACTGGACCTTGTTGCGGCCGAAGTACTGCGCGGACGCGGGGTCCGGAAGGGCCGAGAGAAGGATGCCTCCCAAGGCGATCAGGAGGAGCACACGCGGCCGGTCGCCGGCCGCAAAGATGATTGGAGATGCCATGGGATCCTTCATCGTGTCTTGGGAATGGTGTGCCCCGCGCCGGCACCACGCACGTGCCCGGCACAGGAAATACTCACCGATGCGGTACCTTGGTTCCATCCCCGCGTTGCGTGGACGGGCCGGCACCCCGACATTCGAGTTCATCGCGACCCTTCTGCTACAAGTACCATGCCCATGCCGCGTACCTTCCTCGTCAGTCTTTGTGCAGCGTTCCTGTGCGCCTGCGGACCCACGGACTCCGGCCTCTCGGTGGAGGAGATTCCGTCGCCGTCGGGACCGGGGAGCGGTGAGCCCTTCCTGTCCACGACCGAAGATGGCGTGGTCCTCAGTTGGCTGCAGGTGCATCCGGATGGTGGTCATGGGTTGTGGATCGCGCAACTCGGGGATGATGGGTGGTCCGTACCGGCGTTGGTGGTGCGACGCGAGGACTTCTTCGTCAACTGGGCCGACTTCCCGTCGGTGCTCCGCACGGGGGACGGAAGCCTCTGGGCCCACTGGCTACAACGAGGAGGGGCGGGAAGTTATGACTATGGGGTCCGCGTTTCCCATTCCGTGGACGAGGGACGGACCTGGTCGGAGCCATGGACGCCCCACGAGGACGGGACCGCCACCGAGCACGGATTCGTGAGCCTGTTTCCCTTCGGCGACGGGATCGGGGTGACCTGGCTCGATGGCCGGGAATATCAGATGGGGGTGGACGGTGGGCCTCCGCCGGAGGAGATGACCGTACGCTTCCGGTCCATCACGGCCCAGGGTGTGCCCGGTCCCGAAGTGCTCTTGGACGGACGCGCCTGTGACTGCTGCCAGACCGACGTCGCCGTGGCCGCCGCGGGACCCGTGGCGGTGTATCGCGACCGCACGGACGACGAGATCCGGGACATCTACGTGACGAGATGGGAGGATGGCGTGTGGACCGAGGGGATTCCCGTCCACGAGGACGGTTGGGAGATCGGGGGATGCCCGGTCAACGGTCCCGCGGTCGCGGCGCGAGGGGATACCGTGGTCGTCGCCTGGTTCACCGCGGCGCGCGACACGGCCCGGGTGAACGCCGCCTTCTCGTTCGACGGGGGCGCGTCGTTCGGTGATCCCGTCCGCGTCGACGACGGGGACCCGGTCGGCCGGGTGGACGTGCGTCTGCATCCGGGAGGCGGCGCCCTGGTCACCTGGCTGGAACGTACCGGGGGAGAGTCGGCGGAGGTGCGGGCCCGCACCGTGGCGTCCCGAGGGACGATGCGGTCGTCGCAGACCATCTCGGTCTCCGCGGCCGCCCGCGGGAGCGGATTTCCCCGCACGGCCTTCGACGGGCGAGGAGACGTGATCGTCGCCTGGACCGACTTCCGTGGGGACGGGTCCGCGGTGAGGGTGGCGCGGATCCGTCGGGAGGGATCGTGACCCGAGTTCCGCGGGCTTCGTGGCGTGCCGCGGTCACGGTCCTGGCCCACGGCGCCCTTCTCTCGCTGGGTGGATGTGGTCCGGTGGGTTCGGACGGTCCCCTCCGTCCCGGCCAGGCGGTGCCCGAATACCGTGCCGTCGACTTGCGGGGAGACACCGTGTCCCTGCGGGACCTGCGCGGGCGCGTCGTCCTCCTGAACCTCTGGGCCACCTGGTGCGCGCCGTGTCGTACAGAGACTCCGTTTCTCGAAGAGCTCTCCCAGCGGCATCGCGAGGACGGGCTGGAGATCGTGGGCGTCTCCATGGACACGCGGGACGCGTCGAGTGACGTCTCCTCCTTCGTCGAGGAATACGGGGTCACCTACACGATCCTCCTCGACCCGGAGGGGAGGGGATTCAACCTCTTCCAGGTGATCGGCCTTCCCGCCACCTTCCTCGTCGACCGCGAGGGGAAGCTGCGCTGGATGCGCTTCGGCCCCGTGGGAGAACACGACGGAGATTTCAGAGAGGCTCTGGAGGAGGCGTTGCAGTGAAGCCCGTGGAGCGGCTGACCGACATCGAGACCCCCGTAGGCTACGTCGACCTGGAGCGGGTACGCCGCAACGCCGCGCGGGCGGCGGAGTATTGCGGTGCCCACGGCCTGGGGTGGCGCCCCCACATCAAGACCCACAAGTCCCGCACCGTGGCGGCACTCCAGCTCGAACACGGCGCGAGCGGACTCACCGTGGCGACGCTGCGCGAGGCCGAGGTGATGGCCGACCTGACCGACGATCTCCTCCTGGCCTACCCGCCGGTGGGGCGCGCGAAGCTCGACCGACTTCTCTCCCTTCCCGGTCACCTGGACCTGAAGGTGGGACTCGATTCGGTCGACGTGCTGTCCGACCTCGCCGGTGCCGCCGAGGCCGCGGGGCGCACCGTGGGAGTCCTGGTGGAGATGGACGCGGGGATGGGCCGTGTGGGCCTCACCACTCCCGAAGCCGTCGTGGGTCTGGCGCAGGCCACCCAGGAGATGGCGGGGGTGAGGTTCCGCGGCCTCATGTTCTATCCGGGTCACGTGCGGATGCCCGCCGGGGAGCAGTCCGGGGCGTTGGCGGACGTCGCGGCCCGTCTCGACGGGGTGCTCTCGGCCCTGGCCGCGGAGGGCCTCCGTCCGGAGATCGTGAGTGGGGGGTCCACGCCGACGCTCTGGCGCAGTCATGAGATCGCGGGTGTCACGGAAGTCCGCCCCGGTTCGTGTATTTATTACGACCGTGAAGGGCTCGACCTGGGCGTGGCCTCCGAAGGAGACCTCGCCTACACCGTGTTGGCCACGGTGGTGAGCACGTCGGTGCCGGGGCAGGCCGTGGTGGACGCCGGGTCGAAGGCGCTGGCGAAGGAGGACCGGGGCGGGGGGGGCTTCGGGATCCTCCTGGACCGTCCCGAAGTGGTCGTTCGCTCCCTCTCGGAGGAGCACGGCGTCCTGGACCTGGCCTCCACCGATTGGAAGCCCGCGGTGGGCGAGCGGGTCCGGATCGTACCCAATCACGTATGCGTGTCGGTGAATCTGCAGGACAGCCTTCTGGTGAAGGACGGGGACGTGCACGGCATGATGCCCCTGGAGGCCCGGGGGCGCGGGCCGTGGAATCCATGAAACGGAAAGGAGAGTGGGTGGATGAGTGATTTGACCCCGGTGCACACGGAGGATGCCCCCGCGGCCATCGGTCCTTATTCCCAGGCCATCGTGGTGGATGGTTGGGTCTACTGTTCCGGCCAGATCCCCCTGGATCCCGCGACCATGGAACTGGTACAGGGCGACGTGGCCGCTCAGACGGAGCAGGTGCTCACCAATCTCCGTGCCGTGCTCGAGGCCGCGGGGTCGTCCATGGGGCGGGTGGTCAAGACCACGGTCTTCCTCTCGGACATGAACGACTTCCAGGCCATGAACCAGGTCTATGCCCGTCACTTCGGCGACCACAAGCCGGCGCGCGCGGCGGTGCAGGCCGCCGCGCTCCCCAAGTTCGTGGACGTGGAGATCGAATGTGTCGCACGGGTGGCGGGGTAGCGGCTCGCTTGACTTCGCACGGTCGCGAGCCGTACGTTGCCCGCCATTCTCGAATCATGCGTAATCGTATCTGAGCCCCTTTGGGTGGGCGTTCAGGATACGTGTTTGGATATGCACTTCGGTGCGGCAGGAATTTCAGGAGGATTTCTCCTGAAAGGCGCACCCCGTTCCGGGCTCGACGCGCCAGGAGGAAGGTAGGGGTGTCTTATCAGTCCATTTCCCCCAAGGGAGGACGGAAATGATGCGTCCAATGTCAGATAGCCTCACCTCGATGGTGACGCGCGGAGGGCTCATCGCTGCCCTGGCGCTCGCATTGGGGTGGTCCCCGGCTTCAGCCCAGACGGGCCAGCTCGTGGGATCGGTGCGGGATGCTGCGTCGCAGCGCCCGCTGGAGGCGGTCCAGGTGTACATCGAGGGCACCGGAATCGGTGCGCTCACGAACGCCGCGGGCCGCTTCCTTCTCCTCAACGTTCCGGCCGGAGAGGTCACGCTCCGCGCCGAGATCGTGGGGTATCGTTCCGGCACGCAGACCGTGACGGTTGCGGTCGGGCAGTCCACCGTGGTGGACTTCGCTCTCCAGCAGACGGCCATCAGCCTCGACGAGATCGTCGTGACGGGTGCCGGTATCGCCACGGAGAAGCGAAAGCTCGGGAATACCATCGCCACCCTCGACGCGTCCACGCTCGAGAACGCGCCCATCTCGGACTTCTCGCAGATGATCGCGGGCCGCGAGCCCGGCGTGGTGGCGCTCCCCTCCTCCGGTTATACCGGCGAGGGCGCCCGGATCCGTATCCGTGGTTCCGCCAGCCTTTCGCAGCTCAACGAGCCCATCGTGTACGTCGACGGGATCCGTATCGACCGCTCCGGCGTCAACGTGGGCGCCGGTGGTCAGGGAAATCCCTCCCGCCTCGACGACATCCCGCCCGAGTCCATCGAGCGGGTGGAGATCCTGAAGGGCGCCGCGGCCGCCACCCTGTACGGGACGGAGGCCTCCAACGGCGTGATCCAGATCTTCACAAAGCGCGGGAAGGCGGGTGCCCCCCGGTTCACCATGCAGGGGGACTGGACCGGGATCTCCGTGCCGACCAACCGCATCGATCCCATCGCCGACTTTGCGCGTAGCGCCGCCGACCAGCAGCGCATCTCCGACCGATGGGGGTTGAACGTTGGTCTGTACGAGCCCTTCGAGCAGGATCTGGTCACGTCGCTCCTCACCACCGGATTCGGTCAGACCTATTCGGCGTCCGTCTCCGGGGGTTCGGACCAGTTCCAGTACTTCGTGTCCGGCCGCTTCGCGGACGAGGACGGACCGTACGACGCGGCACAGAACTTCGATCCGGCCCCCGGATTCGACGAAGCGGAGAACGACACGAACCGGCGGGTGGCGACGACGTCGAACATCACCATCATCCCGAACAGCACCGTCCGCATCGGGCTGAGCACGCTGTACGCGGAGATGAGCCAGCATACGCCGGACAACTCCAACAACATCTACGGTGCGTTCTCATCCACGCTCATGACCCAGCTCCGGCTGGCGACCGAGAACAACCTCTACGGGAACCCGGCCTTCGCCACGACCCGTGAGAACATGTACCAGTTCAACGGGGTCGAGTCGTCCCACTTCGCGGGGAGCATGACCATCGGCTTCACTCCCACGGACGCGTTCCGTCTCGACGCCACCGTCGGTCTGGACTTCACCTCCGACGACGGGGTGACGTACCGCCCCTACGGGTGGAACGTCGACGGGTACTCCACCTCGACTCCGTATGGGAATAGAGGCGCCACGGAGCGCAGGAGTAAGGAGATCACCACGGACCTGAAGGGCTCCTACGTCGCCGACCTCGGCGGACTGGAGAACACCTTCCTCTTCGGTGCCCAGGGATTCCTTCGCCAGAACCAGTTCGCCGGCGGATCGGGTGAGGTCTTCCCGGCGCCGGACTTCTCGGTGCTGAGCGCCCTGGGGAGCGAGAGCTCCTACGAGTGGTGGGAGCGGGTGACCCAGGTGGGCGCCTACCTGCAGGACCAGATCGGGTACGACGATTGGGTGTTCGTGACGCTCGGCGGCCGGTGGGACGCCAACTCCGCCTTCGGTGAGGAGTTCAACACGGCGTTCTATCCGAAGGCCTCCATCTCGGTGGTGCCGAGTCAGGGGTTGGACTGGAGCAGCGAGATGGTGTCCACCGTCCGCGTCCGCGCGGCGCTGGGCAAGTCCGGCCTCCAGCCGGGCGCCTTCGACCAGCTCACCACCTTCACCTCCCTCAACTCGGCCATGGGGCCCGGCATCGAGCCGGAGAACCTGGGGAACCCGGCCCTACAGCCCGAGGTTTCCACCGAGTGGGAAGTGGGAACGGAGCTCGGCCTGTTCAATGACCGGTGGAGCCTGGACGCGACCTACTGGGACCGTACCGTCAATGACGCCCTGGTGGACCGCCAGTTCCCCGTCACCGGGGGCTTCGTGGCCCCACAGTTGGTGAACATCGGTGCCGTCGAGGCACACGGTCTCGAAGTCTCGCTGCGTGGGTCTGTGTACCAGACCGAGGGCGTGACCGTGAACGTGTTCGCCAACGGCGCGTACCTGAAGGAGAAGATTTCCTCCATGGGTGGGGCTCCGCCCCTGAAGACGGGCGGCTCGTACCCCCGGTATCGGAACTTCCTCGTGGAGGGGTACGCTCCCGGGTCGTTCTTCGGCGCCGAAGTGGACCGGTCGCTGGCGATCCCGCTCAACATCGACGGGTCGTGCACCGAGCCCACCGAGGCGGAAGCGCTCGCGTATTTCGGCGTTCCGCGCAATCCCTCGGTGTTCAAGCCACTGGCCATCGGGAACAGCGATTTCGGGACGCCCAACGGCGGTCTCGCCTCGCACAACTGTGGCGACGGGCTCCTCTACACCTATTTGGGCAAGCCCGCGCCCGACTGGCAGGGCTCGTTCGGGTTCAACATCGCCTTCGGTGGGAACTGGGAGCTGAGCTCCCTCATGGAGTACAAGGCCGGAAACTACTCGGTGCAGGATCTTTCCGGGATGTTCCGCCGGGCCAACGCCGTCATCGGACGGAATACCCCCCGTTCGGTGGAGTTGTACTCAACCCTCCTCGATCCGGCCTCCACGGACAGGGAGCGCCTCGACGCCGCCATCGCGTGGGCGACGGAGATCGAAGGTCTCTCGCCCATGAGCGGGATGAACGGGGTTTACCCCGCCGACTTCATCAAGTGGCGTGAGTTGTCCCTGAGCTACCGCGTGCCGTCCGACGTCGTGGAGGGCTTCGGCCTCGCCACGGCCACGGTGAATCTGGGCGCCCGCAATCTCATGACGTGGGTGAACTCGAAGTACACCGGAATGGACCCCGAGGGGAACGTTCTCGGCCGTTGCAACGGCGGACTGGACTGCAACTTCCTCGATTCCACCGAGGGGTGGGGGATCCCGATTCCCCGGCGGTTCACGTTCTCCACTCGAATCACGTTCTGAGGGAGGCACTGACAGATGCGTACAATGCATAGGGTCAAGGCCTCCATGCTCGGCCTGGCAGTGGCACTCACGTTTGGTGGGTGCGGGATCCTCGACGTCGAGAACCCGAACAACCTGAAGGAGGAGAACCTGGAGCTCGAGGCATCCGCCCAGAGCGCCGTTAACGGGACTCTCTCGATGGTTGCTCGGGCTGTCGCGGATATCTGGCAGCCGTACATGGTGGCTTCCGACGAGATGTACTGGATCGGATCCAGGGACGCGTGGCTGTCCCTGGACCAGGGGTTCCTTTCCGACCCCTTCAACGAGTTCACGGACGCGGCGTTCCCCAACCTGGCGTCGGCCCGTTGGATGGCCGACACGACGGTGAACATCCTCGCGGGGCACGTGGCGAACAATCCCGACGGGAAGTTCGACGGGCTGTACGCCCGCGCGAATCTGTACGCTGGGATGGTCTACATGGTGATCGGTGAGGTGCAGGACGACTTTGCCTTCTCGCACAAGGACGCGGAGGCACCACCCGTGGGTCCGGCGAACATGTCCAGTGTCTTGGACGACGCCATCGGGTACCTGGACGAGGCGGTGGCGAACTCATCGGGTGACATGAACACGCTGGCGCGTGCGGTGCGGGCTCGCGCGCATCACTCGCGCGCCATGTGGCCCAAGATCAAGACCCCCACGCCGGCGACACCGTTGGCCGTGTCGGCCGCAGCCGTCGCCGATGCCGAATACGTGCTCGGAGAGGTGGGGGACGATTGGCAGTGGGATTTCACCTATGATGCCTCGACGGTTGCGAACGGGTTGGCGGACTGGGTGAATAGCCGAAAGGAGAACCAGTTCGACCTCTCCTTCGTTTCCATCGACGCCGCGAAGAACATGTCGGGCGTGATTCTGTTGGACCCCGTGGATACGGGTGAGCCCGACCCGATGATCGTGAGCCGCCTGCAGCACTTCAAGCAAGCGACCGAGTTCACGGGCGCCAACAAGGGTGATCGGTATGCACCCTTGACGCTGGTATCCGCCGACATGATGCATCTCATCGTGGCGGAGAATCTCCTCGCTGGCGGAGATACGCCTGGCTTCGTGGATGAGATCAACGCGGTGCGCGGTGCCTACGGGCTGTCGGACTACGACCCGGGTGCCGCCGGCGCGCTTGCGCCCATCGCGATGCTCCAGCGGGAGCGGAGGGCCGCCCTCCTCATCATGGGCCAGCGTCTCGGTGACATGTACCGCTTCGGTACGGTGGATCCGAAGTGGCAACCCCAGTCGGACGCACTCGATCGGCCGGGGACGCTGCTTCCCATCACGATCATCGAGCGTCGCGCCAACTGCTACCTGGAGCCGAACCAGACCTGCTGACCTAAGGGAAGCGGTCACGAAGGTAGTGGCATGATCGTTCAGGCAGGCGCACCCGCACGGGACGTGCGGGTGCGCCTCGCCTGTTTTCACGACAGAGTCCACCATTAGATTGGAACCATGAACAAGAAGCTTCGCATATCGCTGGCTCTCGCCGGCCTGATGGTCATGGGGGGGTGTGGATTCTTCGACGATCCGATCCCCGACGACGTCTCCATCCTGGTGTCAGGTACCGCGGGAGACTCGGTTCGCGTCGTCCTCTCCAAGGACTTCGTCGCGGGCCCGAACCAGTCCGGGGGGACGGACGTCAACGTGTTCACTTCCGACACGGTCTTCACCGTGCTCCCAGTGGACACGACGGTGAACATCTCCTGGGAGCGGCGGATCTACTTCGACGTCACACCCCTCGGGCAGGACAGCACCGTTCTCTCCGTGTCCGTCGCCATCGACGGGCGGAGCATCTTCGATGACAGCGGATCGGTGCTGGCGATCCGGCCCTTCCGGTTCCTCTATCTCTGGAACCAGTACTACACCAGCACCATCGACCTCCTATGATGACTTTCATTCCTGTCCGCCGGCGGAACTCCATCATCTTCGCGGGCTTGACGGCCGTCGTGGCGTCGGGGTGTTATCGGTACGTGCCCGTCGACCATCCCGCTCCCGGAACGCCGGTTCGGATCCACGTTCCCGTGGTGACGGGGGTGAGCGGTACCAACCGCCTCCCCGAGTCCACTGCCTTCGATGGGGTGGTGGTCGACTTTTCTGACTCCCTCCGTCTCGAGACGAAGGCGACCCGGGACTACGGCGCCTACCGGCAGATCACCCTGCTGGACACGCTCGTGGCGAACCCGGCGGACCTCCTCGCCATCGAGGAGAAGGTGCTGGATCGGCGCAAGAGCACGTTCATGGGCGTGGCGGTGGCGGGGGGAGTGGTGGGGCTCTTCACGATCTTCACGGACATCACCGGAGGGAGCACGCCTCCCGGTGGCGGAGGCGGGGGTCCCGGGGCGGCCATCGTCCTCTCCACGGTGCCGTCCACGATCCTCCGGATCCTGGGCAGATAGCCGGATCTCCGCCGGACCTTCTCACGGCGGCGCCCGGATCGGGTCGCGTACCCGCTTCGCCTTGCGCCACGGCGCAGGGTCCCCTACGCTCTCGCCCGTGGCGTGTGGTGCGCGCGTGGACTTTCTCCAATGAGGTGGGTCGTCCCATGAAGATATCCGTTGGCTCGGTGGCACGGGCCCTCTGTGTTTCCGGTCTCCTCTCCGCGGTTCCTGGGGGTGTTGCCGCGGCCCAGGAGTACGATCCAGCCCTCTACGGCTCCCTCGAATGGACCAACGTGGGCCCGCTCCGCGGTGGGCGTTCCATCGCCGTGGCGGGGAGCGACACCCGCCCCTACGAATACTACTTCGGCGCCACCGGCGGCGGTCTCTTCAAGAGCACGGACGCCGGTCAGACGTGGCGGCCGGTCACGGACGGGAAGATCAACAGCTCCTCCGTGGGCGCGGTGGCCGTATGTGAGGCGAACCCCGACGTGGTCTACATCGGGATGGGGGAGACCGAGATCCGCGGGAATATCCAGCAGGGAGACGGAGTCTACCGCACCACCGACGCGGGGAAGACGTGGACCCATCTGGGGCTCGCGGCCACGCAGAACGTCGCCAAGATCCGCATTCACCCCGAGGACTGCGAAACGGCCTGGGTCGCCGCCTTCGGCGTGCACTCGGCGCCGAACCCGGAGCGCGGGATCTACAAGACCACGGACGGAGGCGAGAACTGGGACCACGTTCTCTTCAAGAGTGACGTGGCCGGTGCCATCGATCTCGCCCTGGATCCCAACGACCCCGACGTGATGTACGCGGCGTTCTGGGAGGCGTGGCGCAAGAGTTGGGGGATGTCCTCGGGAGGGGAGGACTCGGGTATCTGGAAGTCCACCGACGGCGGGGAATCGTGGCGCGACATCACGGGTACCCTGGGCCTCGAGCCGGCCACACCCATCGGGAAGATCGGACTGGCCGTGTCCGGGGCGAATTCCGACCGCGTCTGGGCTCTCGTGGAGCATGAGCCCGGGGGTGGCGTCTATCGCTCCGACGACGGGGGACGGAGTTGGGAGCAGGTCAACGACGAGCGTAAGCTCCGTCAGCGGGCCTTCTACTACTCGCGCATCTACGCCGATCCCCAGGACGAGGACGTGGTCTACGCCCTCAACACAGGGTTCTACAAGTCCACGGACGGCGGGATGACGTTCCCCACGTCCTTCCGGGTTCCCCACGGCGACAATCACGACCTCTGGATTTCCCCGTCCGAGCCCGGTCGGATGATCAACGCCAACGACGGGGGAGGGAACGTCTCCGTGAATGGCGGCCAGACCTGGACCGGGCAGGAATTCGCCACGGCCCAGTTCTACCGGGTCATCACGACGGCTCATGAGCCGTACCACATCTGCGGAGCGCAGCAGGACAATTCCACCGCCTGTATGCCGTCCGGTGGGTGGAATCACCTCTCCGCGCGCGGGGGCTTCGGTGGCGGAGGGCACTTCTACTCCGTTGGTGGATGCGAGAGCGGATACATCGCGCCGCATCCGGAGAACACGGACATCTTCTACGCGGGGTGCTACGGAGGCTCCCTCTCGCGCTACGATCACGGCACGGGGATCACCCGGGCCGTGAACGTCTGGCCGGAGAACCCCATGGGTCAGTCGTCGGAAGACCTGCGGGAGCGGGTGCAGTGGACCTTCCCCATCGTCTTCGACCGGCATGACGCGAACATCCTCTATACCGGCACCCAGAAGGTGTGGAAGACGCTCAACGAGGGGCAGAGCTGGACCCAGATCAGCCCCGACCTCACGCGCCACGACCCCATGACCATCGGGGCGTCGGGTGGTCCCATCACCAAGGACCAGACGGGCGTGGAGACCTACGCCACGATCTTCGCCATCGCGCCGTCCCCCATCGAGGAAGACGTGATCTGGGCCGGGTCCGACGACGGCTACGTGCACGTCACCCGCAATGCGCGCGCGGACAGCCCTTCCTGGGACAACGTCACACCTCCCGACGCGCCCGACTTCGTGCGCATCAACACCATCGAAGTCTCGCCGAACACACCCGGAAAGGCCTACGTGGCGGGAATCCGGTACCTGGTGGACAACGACCGGGCTCCCTACGTGTGGAAGACGCTCGACTACGGACGGAGTTGGACGAAGATCGTGAACGGGATTCCCGGCGACGACTTCGTGCGCGCGGTGCGAGAAGATCCCACGCGCCCCGGGCTTCTGTACGGCGCTTCGCAACGCACGGTCTACGTCTCGTGGGATGACGGCGCCCATTGGCAGTCGCTGGGGATGAACCTTCCCGTCGTGGAGGTTTCGGACCTGGTGGTGGAGGAGCACGACCTCGTCATCGGGACCCACGGGAGGTCGTTCTGGGTCATGCGGAACATCGACCTCCTGCGGCAGATGTCCGACGACGTGGCGGAGGCCGGGGCCTGGCTCTTCGATCCCAAGGACCCCGTCCGGGACTTCGACAACAACGCGGACTTCTTCTACTACCTGGAGGACGACGCGGCCAAGGTCACCTTCGAGGTCCTCGACGTGTCGGGTACGGTCCTGGCGACGTACGAGTCGGAGGAAGAGGACGAGGAGGGTGAAGGTGAGCAGGGCGGTGGCTTCTTCGGCTTCGGAGCCCCCCGCGCGCCCAGCGCCAAGGCCGGGTCCAACCGCTTCCGGTGGAACATGCGGTTGGCGGGGTGGACCGACTTCGAAGGACGGATCTTCTGGGCCGCTTCTCCCATGGGGCCCAGCGTGCTCCCCGGCCGTTATCAGGTCCGTATGACGGTGGATGGCGAAGTGCTCGCGCAGGAGTTCGAGGTCAAGATGAACCCGCGGGCCGCCGCCGAAGGCGTGACGCTGGCCGATCTCCGGGAGCGCTTCGATTTCGCCGTACGGATCCGCGACAAGGTGACCGAGGCGAACGAGGCGGTGATCAGGATCCGCAGCATCAAGTCACAGGTCGAGGAGCGCCTTGGACAGAGTGACAGCGAGGAGCTGCACTCCCTGGCGGGGACGGTCACCGACCGCCTCGGGGGGGTGGAGAGCGAGATCTATCAGGTCCGGAACCAGTCCAACCAGGATCCGCTCAACTTCCCCATCAAGCTCAACAACAAGATCGCGGCACTCCTCAACCTCGTGGAGGGTACGGAGAGCCGTCCGACGGATCAGTCGTACGAGGTGTTCGAGATGCTCAGCGGCGCCCTGGGGACGGAGGTGCAACAGATGAACCTCGTCATCCAGCAGGACCTGGCCCGTCTCAACGAGTTGCTCCGGGAACTCGGGCTGGATCCCATCGATGCGGATCGTCTGATCACCTGACGTGGCGCCCGGTGGGTCGGGGAGCATTCGTCTTCCCGGCCCACCGGAGAGGCCGTCATTTCAAGGAGACGTCCGATGAGAGTCCTGCCATGGGAGAGGGAGAGGAGGGGGTGGGTCGGCGCGCTCCTGACGGGAGCCGTCCTCGTATGGGGGTGCGCCACCGTGGGAAAGAACCCCTTCTCGGGGTCGGGGTCGGGGCCCACGGAGATCCGGATCTACGTGGAGAATCGCAACTTCAACGACGTCCGCATCTACGCGCTCGCCACCGGCGGCCCCAGGCCCCTGGGAGTGGTGGGCGGGAACACACGTGGGGAGTTCCGTATGGAGTGGACCCGCCTCGACGAGATCCGCATGCGGATGGAGTTCCTGGCGGGGAGGACGTTCACGTCCAACGCGGTGAACGTATCGCCGGGAGACCGCCTCGAACTCTACGTCGAGGAAGTGGAGAGCCGCTCGCTCCTGCGCAGGCGCTGAGCCCTATTCACCGTAGGGGATCCAGATGTTCTTGATCTGGGTCGCCTCCCTCAGATACACGGCCCCCTCACCGGACGTCGAGTCCATCCAATCCACTGCGTGGCCGTGACTTACCCACGTTCGCTTCATGTTCCCCGTAGACCGTTTTTCCACATCGGCGGACCCTTCCGCGGAACCGAAGTACCACACTCCGTCCACGCCGTCATGGTCGGCCAGGGTGGGAACGACCTCACGGCGGAGGCCGGTGACGATGTTCACCACCCCCCCGGGCACGTCGGAAGTCTCCAGCACCTGGTACAGGTCGGTGGCCAGGAGGGGGGCGGTTTCGGAGGGAATCACCACCGCCGTGTTCCCCATGGCGATGAGCGGCGCGACCACCGAGACGAATCCGAGGAGCGGGTGGACGTCCGGGCAGACCCCTCCCATGACACCGATGGGCTCGCGCATGGCCAGCGTGACGTTCCGGAAGGGAGTGGCGTGCACCCGGCCGTCCCACTTGTCGGCCCAGGCCGCATAGCTGAACAGGCGGGACAAGGTGGTCTCCACCTCCTGCCGTGCGGCTTCCTCCACCCCTGAAAAGGCGGTGAGGCGCCGGGTGAACTCTTCCGCGCGGTGCTCCAGGTTCTCGGCCAGGTAGTACAGGATCTGCGCACGATTGTGGGCCGTGCGCCCGGCCCACGAGGGTTGGGCCTTGGTGGCGGCCTCGACGGCATTGCGGACGTCCTTGCGGTTCCCGCTCCCGACCTCGCCCAGGAGGACTCCGCCGGCACCGTGGACGGGAAGGCTCCCTTCCGCGTCGGGCCGCACCTGCTTCCCTCCGATGTACAGCTTGGCCGTGCTGTCGATGGCGGGGACGCTCGAAGGGGTTCCGGCTCCGGGCCCCGGCGTGGCGCCGGGAGCAGGAGGCCCTTCCACCACCGCGTTCGCTCCCGCGGGTGACGTCCCTTCCCAGCCGCTCTTCACGTACTCCCAGAGCCCTTCCTTCCCCCCCTCCCGCCCGAATCCGCTCTCGCGGTATCCCCCGAAGCCGGACGCGGCGTCGAAGAGGTTGGTGCAGTTCACCCAGACGGTTCCTGCTTTGATCCTGGGCGCGACGTCCAGCGCCAGATTGATGTTCTCCGACCAGACGGACGCGGCGAGGCCGAAGCGGGTGTCGTTGGCCAGCATCACCGCCTCGTCGGGAGTCCGGAACGACATCATCACCACCACCGGCCCGAAGATCTCAACCTGGGCCAGGGTATCGGCCGGCGCGACGGAGGTACAGAGGGTGGGCGGATAGAAGCACCCCTCGGAGGGAACGGCCCACGTGGGCTGCCACACCTTCGCACCCTCGGCCTTTCCTTCCTCCACCAGCGACCGGATCCGTTCGAGTTGGACCGGCGCCACGATGGCGCCCATGTCCACCGACTTGTCCAGCGGATCGCCCATGCGGAGGGTCTCCATGCGGGCCCGGAGCTTCCGCTCCAGCCCCTCGGCCACGCCCTCCTGGACCAGGATGCGGGATCCCGCACAGCAGACCTGCCCCTGGTTGAACCAGATGGCGTCCACGACGCCCTCCACCACCGAGTCCAGGTCCGCGTCATCGAACACCACGAAGGGTGACTTTCCGCCCAACTCCAGCGAGAGCCGCTTCCCACTCCCGGCCGTGGCTTCGCGAATGATCCGACCCACTTCGGTGGACCCGGTGAAGGCGATCTTGTCGACGCCCTCGTGCGCCACGAGGGCCGCACCGGTGGCGCCGTCGCCGGTCACGACGTTGAGCACGCCCTCGGGGAGGCCGGCCCGCGCGGCCATCTCCGCGAACAGGAGCGCCGTGAGCGGGGTGAACTCGGCGGGTTTCAGGACCACCGTGTTCCCCATGGCCAGTGCCGGGGCGACCTTCCAGGCGAGCATGAGGAGAGGGAAGTTCCAGGGGATGATCTGCCCCACCACGCCCACGGCACCGTATCCGGGGAGCTCCCGATCCATGAGTTGGGCCCACCCCGCGTGGTGGTAGAAGTGGCGGGCCACCAGGGGGATGTCGAGGTCACGGGATTCCCGGATGGGCTTGCCGTTGTTCATGCTCTCCAGGACGGCGAAGAGCCGGGCGTGCTTCTGGATCCCCCGGGCCAGGGCGTAGAGGTGCCGGGCCCGGCCGTGGGGGCCCAGGGCCTCCCAGGCGGGCTGCGCGGCGCGCGCGGCGGCCACGGCGGCGTCGACGTCCCCGCCCGAGCCCTGCGCCACGTGGGCCAGCACCTCGTCCTTCGCCGGATTGTGGACGGGGAAGAGGTCGGAGGCTTCGGGCGAGGTCCACGACCCGCCGATGAAGTGGCCGAACCGGGTCCCGTGGGCCTCGAGCCACTCCCTCGCGGGCTGCGCGCTCTCGGGGGCCGGTCCGTATTCCAGGGTCTCGAAGATTTCGGGGATACGCGTCATGTCGGGCGTCAGGCGGCGGGATGGCGGTGAAGGGCGGAATAACGGCCGGTCACGTGGTGTTCGAGTTGGCGCTCGATGTCGGCCAGAAGCGAGGATGCGCCGAAGCGGAAGCGGTGTGGGTCGGTCCAACCGATTCCCAGCTCCTCCTTCATCAGCGTGAGCCACGCCAGGCTCTCCTTGGCGGTTCGGATCCCTCCCGCGGGCTTGAACCCGACCTGGTATCCGGTGCGTTCGGCGTACGCGCGAATGGCACGGACCATGGTGAGCCCCACGGGGAGGATCGCGTTCTCCGATTCCTTTCCCGTGGAGGTCTTGATGAAGTCGGCCCCGGCCATCATGCACACAAGGCTGGCGCGCTCCACGTTCCGCAGCGTGGCCAGCTCACCGGTGGCCAGGATGGTCTTGAGGTGGGCATCTCCGCACGCGTCCCGATAGGCCTGCACCTCATCGTAGAGCGCGTTCCAGTCGCCCGTGAGGGCGTGCCGGCGGCTGATGACGATATCGATCTCGGTGGCGCCCGCCGCCACCGAGGCGCGGATCTCGTCGAGCTTCTGGGGGAGGGGGCTCAACCCGTGGGGAAAGCCCGTGGAGACCGCCGCCACCGGGATTCCGGAGCCGTGCAACTCGGCCACCGCGGTGCTCACCATTTCGTGGTATACGCACACGGCGCCCACGGTGAGCGTGCGGTCCGCCATCCCCAACGCGTCGAGGAGGTCCTTGCGGACGGGTTGCATGGCCTTCGCGCAGAGCCGTCGAACCCTTCCCGGGGTATCATCGCCGGCCAGGGTGGTCAGGTCCATGCAGGTGATGGCGCGGAGCAGCCACGCGGCCTGCCACTCCTTCTTCACGCTGCGTCGCGCGGAGAGGGTGGCGGTACGGCGCTCCACGGCGCTTCTATTCACACGCACGTTCCTCACCCATCCGGTATCCAGGGCGATCCCCGGGTTGCGCGAACCGGCCCCGGTGGGTGCATGTTGGGAACGAGGATGTGGGGCCCGGGCGCGGTCCCGGGCGTCGGATTCCATTCGTTTCATGACGGGATAGGCTCCTTCGGTAAGTCAGCAAACCTACTGTCTCCGCGGTCCGCGGAACAGGATCCAGCCACCATGCTTCCCACACTGATCACCAGGTTCGTCGGATGGGTCATCTCCGTGTTCCACGAGGTGGAGCGGGTGGGACCGGCCGTACCGTCGGGGCCGGTGATCCTGGCGGCGAACCACCCCAACGCGCTGGTCGACCCCATGGTCCTCTTCCGGACCGCCGGACGACCCTCGCGCCCGCTGGCGAAGGCCCCCCTCTTTCATGAGCCGCTGGTGGGGACGGTGCTCCGCGCCCTGGGTGGGCTGCCGGTGTATCGTCGTCAGGACGATCCGGCGCTCATGGAGGGGAACCAGGGGACCTTCGACGCCGCGGTGGCGTCACTCCATCGCTCCGAAGCGATCCAGATCTATCCCGAGGGGATCAGCCATTCGTTTCCCTCCATGGTCGCCCTCAAGACCGGAGCCGCCCGCATCGCCCTCCAGGCCGAGGCTTCGGCGGGGTGGGGCCTCGGGCTGGTGATTCAGCCGGTGGGGTTGACCTACACCCGGAAACATCTGTTCCGGGGGCGTGTCGTCGCCGCCTACGGTATGCCCATCGGGGTGTCGGACTTTCGGGCGCGGTACGAGGAAGACCCCACCGCGGCGGTCCGGGCCCTCACTGACGAGGTGTCGCGGAGCCTGCGCGAGCTCACGTTGAACCTCGAACAGAGTGATGACCGGGCGTTGGTGGAGACCGCCGAGCGCATCTACGCCTCCGCCCGGAGGCTGGCGCCTTCCCGGGAGCGGGTGCCCATGGCGCGGCGTCTCCCCCGCCTCCAGCGCTTCGCCCGGGGGGTCGCCTGGCTGCGCGCCACCGATCCGGACCGATACGCGGACGTGCTCGAGTCGGTGAACCGGTATCGCCATCTCCTCGCCCTCCTGGGAGCCCGCGACGGAGACGTTCCGTCCCGCTACCGGGTGGGTGGCATCGTGCGCTACGTGGCGCGCCAGGCGCTCTTCCTGGTGTGCGTCCTCCCGGTGGCGGCCACGGGAGCGGTGTTCTGGGCGCCGCCGTACTTCGCTACCCGGCATCTGGCCCCGCGCTTCCGCCCCGATCTGGACCAGGTGGCCACCTACAAGCTCGCCGTAGCGATCCTGGCGTTCCCGCTCTGGCTGGCCTTCTGGAGTATCCCGTGCTTCCTGGTTCTGGGAGTGCGTGGAGCGGTGGGGCTCTGGACCCTGGGCCCCGTGGTGGGGCTGGCGGCTCTCGCCTGGAAGGAGAGGGGGGGACGGGTGCTGGAGGACGCGCGGATCTTCTGGCGGGTACTCGGGCGTCCGCGCAGCCGGGCGTGGATGACTCGGGAGCGTGGGCGCCTCGTCGAGATCTTCGAGGAACTGGCCGAGGAGATGCCCGAGGATTACGAGCCTCCTGGCCCGTCCACCACGGAATGAGGCCGGGCGCCACGGAACACCTTGGGGTTCCCCGGGGGAATACGTATCCTTGGTGCGAGGGGGTGGAGGGGAACTGGTGTTCCCAGCGGTCTTCAAAACCGTGTAGCCCGGCTAGAACCCGGGTGGGTGGGTTCGATTCCCACACGCTCCCGCCAGTTCTGGGTGGACCGGAGCGCGGATCAGCGCACTCCGGTCGGCTCTGGGGAGATCACCGTGCGGAGGAGGGAACGTTGGCGAGGTGGAGGAGCGGACGCAGCGCCGGAACGCGATCCCGGCGCCGCGCGGCCATGATCTTCGGGGTGTTTCTCGCCCTCGTCGCGGTGCATCCGGCCCTGGTTTCGGGCCAGGAGGTACCGCCGGCAGCCGATTCCGTCCCGGCCTCCGCGGGGGTCTCGCCCAAGGGGGCATTCATCCGCGCGCTGGTGCTTCCGGGTTGGGGACATGCTTCCATCGATTCGTACACCCGCGGGGGGTTCTACTTCGTGGCCGAGACGGCGTCCGCGTGGACCCTCTTCCGTACACGTCAGCGGCTCCAGTCGGCCCGGGCCCGCGCGGATTCCCGTGAGGCTCTCCTCCGCGCCGCCATGGCGGCCCGCGGGCTCGATGAGGCGGAAGTCCGGACGGCCCTCGAGGGCGACGGTCTCCTCCAGGAGCTCGATGCCCTCGTGGCCGCTCGGGAGGAGCAGCAGGAAGATTGGGTCGCGCTGGGGATCTTCCTCCTCCTGCTGAGCGGAGCCGACGCCTACGTGTCGGCCCACCTCGCGCACTTTCCCGAGCCCATCGTGATCAACGCCGGCCCCACCGCCGACGGCCGCATCGAGGTGTCGGCGGGGATCCGGCTCCCCCTGCGCTGACCCACCGGCGGCGCGCCGCGCCGCCTCACCGTTGAAGGCAGGGCGTCAGTCGTGCTCCGCCACGAGGGGTTCCGGCGGCACGTCCCACCCGCGCCACTCGAGCACCTCGGGAAGTTCGCCTTCCCGTAGCACCACGTAGCTCTGGTTGTGCACCCAGTCCCCGGAATTCACGTACCAGCGATCGGGCCCGATCCGGAGCAACCGGGGGATGTGGGTGTGTCCCAGGAGTACGACGTCGAGGGCGGGCTGGTCGCGGAGCGTCGCCGTGGCCCACTTCTCCAGCGCCGCCGATCGATCCTCGTCCGCCGGCGTGGGCTCCCCCCAACGGTCCTCCGTGCGCGAGACCCCACGGGCGATGCGCGCGCCCAGGGAAGGGGAGAGGAGAGAGAAGGCCCCCCGGGTGACCGGGCTCCGCAGGACCCACCGGAGCACGGCGTACCCCACGTCGCCCCTCCCCAGTCCGTCACCGTGGGCGAGGAGCGTGCGGAATCCAGCGAGATCCAGGATCGTGGGATCGTGGAGGAGCTCCAGCCCGATCTCTTCCGCCAGATACCGACCGGCCCACCAGTCGTGGTTCCCGCCCATGAGCGTCACGTGGGTTCCCTTCGTGGTGATCTCCCGAAGGAGCGCCAGCGTCTCCTCGTGTCCCCGGGGGACGCCCCGGCGGAATTCGAACCAGAAGTCGAAGAGATCCCCGTTGAGGATGATGTGCGGGGTGCGCTCGGCGGCGCCCGACAACCACGCGTGGAATGCGTCCTTCCGGCTGGACGGGGTGGCGCCCAGGTGGACGTCCGACGCGATGTACACGGAGAGATCGGGCATGGCGGAGAAGGTAATGCCCCAGGAGAGGGAGGTCACCGCCGCACCGGAGCGCGAGCCTTTTCTGCCACCCGGGGTAGAACGTGCGTCCGTCCCACCCTAACTTTCCGGCCATGCGTAGACATTCCTCGGCTCTCCGGTCTCTCGGCGTCACGGTTCTCGCCGCGGCCGCCATTTCGGGGTGCCTTCACCGGGGTCCGAAGGTTCTCGGTCCCGTGATGGACGCCGAGCGCGTGGCGGAAGCGTTGGCGGACGGCACCCGCTTGCGGGATCCCGTGCGTATCGACTTCGAGTGGCGCTTGACCGAGGAGGGGGTACGGATCTCGGGAAGGGGCGTGGCCCGACTGGAGCCGCCCTACAGGGCCCGTCTGGACCTCTTCTCGGGAGACGGCGAAACGTTGGTGCGCGCGGCCCTGGTGGGCCGTGACCTGCGCCTTCCTCCCGGAGCGCCGGAGGATCTCCTCCCGCCGCCCGACCTCCTCTGGGGCGTGCTCGGCGTGTTCCTTCCGGAGGCTTCCGGTACGCTCCTGGGAGGGGACCATCTCGAGGGTGGCGACCTTCGTCTCCGGTATGCCGACAGCGATCGGGAGGAGCTTCAGTTCCGTGCCCGCGACGCGCGGGTGGTGGAACTGCGCCGTCTACGCGGCGGGCGACTCGCCGAGGACGTCGTGCTCACTTCGGATCCGGAGAGCCCGTTTCCGGCGGAAGCCACCTACCGGAACCTCTCCGAGTTCAGGGAGCTTCGGCTGATCCGTACCAGCGTGGAGGCGTCCGGCGGGTTCCCGCCGGAGATCTGGAACCCGACCGGTGGAGCATGACGATGAATCGCCTGCAGCTACGCGCCATCATGACCCTGGGAGCCCTCCTGCTCGCGGCCGGATGCAACTACTCGTTTCGTGCGGGGAGCTTTCCGCCCGCCCACGTCCGGAGCATCGCCATCGCCCCCTTCGACAACGAAACCAATCGTTTCGAGTTGTCGGGCGAGCTGTACGACCTCCTATTGCGGAATCTTCCCGGCGCGTTGGGCGTGCGCGCGGCCGGCGAGGACGTGGCCGACGCCGTGGTGCGCGGCACGATCCGCCAGTACGACGTGGTGGCGCCCAACTATCGCGCGGGTGCACAGGGTGAACGGGCCGAGGTTCTGCAGCGCCAGGTGAACCTGGTCGTCGGCGTACAGATCATCGACTTGGTCGAGAACGTGATCCTCTGGGAAAGCTCGAGCGTGCGGGCGCAGGGGTTGTTCCTGGAGGCGTCCGAGACCGAGGAAGTGGGTCGCGCGGAGGCCCTGGAACTCCTCGTCCAGGCGATTGTGGACGGGGCACAGTCAAACTGGTAGATTCGGCAACCGTTTCCACCAGGGCGTCGATGTACGCCCCTGCGATCGTAAGAACATCCTGGGAGGCACGTCGGTGCGAGCACTCGGCCTGGGTGTGATTCTGTTTGGATTCTGGCTGGCCCTTTCCGGGCACTATACGCCTCTGCTCCTGTCTCTCGGAGTGGGGTCGACGGTCCTGGTGGTCTACCTGGCCACCCGCATGGACGTGGTCGATCACGAGGGGATCCCTCTCCACATCGGAGGCCGGTTCTGGGTGTACTTCCCCTGGCTCCTCAAGGAGATCTTCGTGGCCAACGTCCACGTGGCCCGGATCATCCTCTCTCCCGGCCTGCCCATCCATCCCCTCCTGGTGCACTACCGGTCGAGCCAGAAGACGGATCTCGGGCGGGCCATCTACGCCAACTCCATCACGCTGACGCCCGGGACCATCACGATGTCCGTGGACGGGCAGGATCTGGAGATCCACTCCCTGACCTGGGTCGACGTGGACGGGCGTGAGGAGGACGAGATGGACCGACGGGTCACCTGGGTGGAGCAGGGAGCATGATGTTCGCCGTAGCCGCGGCCGGCATCCTGGTGAGCATGGTCCTGGCCATGGTCCGTGCGCTCCTCGGACCCACCGTGTACGACCGGGTCCTCGCCGTGAACGCCTTCGGAACGAAGACGGTCCTCCTCATCGCGGTGCTCGGATATCTGGCCGGCCGGCCGGAATTCATGGATCTGTGCCTCGTCTACGCCCTCATCAACTTCATCGGGACCATCGCCGTGCTGAAGTTCTTCGAATACGGAGACCTCGGCCGGGCCCGGAGCACGACGGAGGCCGAGTAATGGATATGGTGTTCGACGCGGTGAGCTGGGTGCTCATTTCGGGCGGTGTCTTCTTCATGGTGGTGGGGGCCATCGGACTCGTCCGCATGCCGGATGTCTATACGCGCCTCCACGCGGCGGGGATGACCGACACCATGGGCGCGGGGCTCATTCTCATGGGGCTGTGCTTCCAGGGCGGTGGATTCCCCGTGGTCGTCCGCCTGGTGCTGATCTGGCTCTTCCTCCTCTTCACCAGCCCGATCGGAACCCACGCACTGGCTCGCGCCGCCCTCTCGGGTGGAGTGGAGCCGTATCGAACCACCCCCCCACAAGGAAGCTGACGATGGACGCGGTCATCGACATCGCGCTCCTCGCCCTCCTCGCGGTGACGGCGCTGGCCATCCTACGCATGCGGAATCTCTTCGCGGCCGTGATGCTCTCGGGCATCTACAGCCTGCTTTCCGCGGGGATCTTCACCGCGCTCGACGCGGTGGACGTGGCCTTCACGGAGGCCGCCGTGGGCGCGGGGATCTCCACCGTGCTCATGTTGGGCACCCTCGCCATCGTGGGCCACAAGGAGAAGAAGCCGGCGCACACGCCCCTCCTTCCCCTCTTCGTGGTGCTCGTGACGGGTGGGGCCCTGGTGTACGGTACGCTGGACATGCCGCCCTTCGGCGACCCCACCAACCCCGTCCACCACCATGTGGCTCCCCGGTACGTCGAGGAGTCGGGACACGAGATCGGGATACCGAACATCGTGACCTCCGTGCTGGCGTCCTACCGTGGCTACGACACGATGGGGGAGACCACGGTGATCTTCGCGGCGGCGGTGGGGGTGATCCTCCTGCTGGGCGGGGCGCGCCCCGCACGCGTGGCCGCCGGGGAGGTGTCCGGGGGAAGCGAGGAGGGTTCCGAACCCCTGGAGGAACAATCCCATGGATGACCGCGTGATCCTCCGGGTGGGGGCGAAGTTTCTCATCCCGTTCATCCTCCTCTTCGCGCTGTACGTCCAGTTCCACGGAGACTACGGTCCCGGGGGCGGCTTCCAGGCCGGTGTGATCTTCGCCGCGGCGTTCGTGCTGTACGCGCTGGTCTACGGGTTGCCCAACGCGGAGAGGGCCATGCCGCCGCGGGTGGTCTACATCTGCTCGGCGCTCGGTGTCGTGATCTACGCCGGCGTGGGCGTGGTGACCCTCCTCAAGGGAGCGAACTTCCTGGACTACGGGGTCCTGGCCCACGATCCGGAGCACGGGCAGCACTACGGCATCCTGTTCGTGGAACTCGGGGTGCTCACCACGGTCTTCGGCGTGATGGTCACGGTGTTCTACGCCTTCGCCGGGCGCGGGAGGAAGGACGGATGAGGCTTCTCGGGCTGTACAACTATTGGGTGGTCATCGTGCTGATGATGGTGGGTTTCTACACGATCATCGCGCGGGACAATCTGGTGAAGAAGCTCATCGGCCTGAGCATCTTCCAGACGTCGGTGTTCATGCTGTACATCAGCATGGGAAGGATCCACGGAGGTACGGCACCGATTCTCATGGAGGGCACGGACGTAGTCTACTCCAACCCCCTTCCCCACGTCCTCATCCTCACGGCCATCGTGGTGGGCGTGGCCACCACGGCGGTGGGATTGAGCCTCGTGATCCGTATCAACGAGGCGTACGGCACCGTGGAGGAAGACGAAATCCATAGCCAGGACGAGTCGCTGTGAGCGCGCATCTGCCCGTACTCCTCATCGTCGTACCGCTACTCGCGGCGCCCCTCGCCGCCCTCGTCCGGCATCCCCGCGGGTCGTGGGTCGTGGCGCTGGGGGCGTCCTGGTGGGCTCTCGGCGTCAGCATCGCGCTCCTCATGCGGGTTCTGGCGGACGGTACCATCTCGTACGAGATCGGGGGGTGGGCGGCTCCCTGGGGGATCGAGTACCGGATCGACGTGGCCAACGCCTTCGTGCTGCTCATCGTGTCGGGGATCGGGGCGGTGGTCACGCCCTACGCCCGGGTCAGCGTGGAGCGGGAAGTCGAGGCGGCCCGGATCCCGCTCTTCCATACGGCGTTCATCCTCTGCCTCACCGGGTTGCTGGGAATCGCGGTCACCGGGGACGTGTTCAACGTCTTCGTGTTCCTCGAGATCTCTTCGCTCTCGGCCTATGCCCTCATCGCACTGGGGCAGGATCGTCGGGCGCTGACGTCGGCCTATCAGTACCTCGTCATGGGTTCGGTGGGCGCGACCTTCATCGTCATCGGGATCGGGCTCCTCTACGTGATGACGGGCACGCTGAACATGGCCGATCTCGCGGTGCGTCTCCCCGAGGTGGCGGCGACGCGTACGATCCCCGTGGCCTTCGCCTTCCTCACCGTGGGCATCTGCCTCAAGCTGGCGCTCTTCCCGCTGCATCTCTGGCTTCCCAACGCGTACACCTTCGCGCCCTCGTCCGTGACCGCGTTCATCGCGTCCACGGCGACGAAGGTGGCCGTGTACATGCTGCTCCGCTTCTTCTTCACCGTTTTCGGCGCCGCGTTCTCCTTCGACGTCATGCAGTTGGACATGGTGCTCATGCCTCTGGCGCTGGTGGCCATCGTGTCCATGTCGTTGGTGGCCATCTACCAGCAGAACGCCAAGCGGCTCCTGGCCTACTCCAGCCTGGCCCAGATCGGCTACATGATCCTGGGGATCAGCCTGGCGTCGGTGACGGGCGTCACAGCGGGAATCCTCCACCTCTTCAATCACGCGCTCATGAAGGGAGCCCTCTTCATGACGTTGGGGTGCGTGATGTACCGCGTGGGCTCGGTGCGCGTGGAGGCCATGGCGGGGCTGGGCAAGACCATGCCCTGGACCATGGCGGCCTTCGTGATCGGTGGGCTCAGCCTCATCGGCGTGCCGCTCACCGTGGGGTTCGTCAGCAAGTGGTATCTCGTGCTCGCCGCCCTCGAGCAGGGGCTGTGGCCCCTGGCCGTGGTGGTGCTCCTGGGATCCCTCCTCGCGGTGATGTACGTGTGGAAGGTCGTGGAGGTGGCGTACTTCCAGCCGCCGCCCGACGGTGATCCGCCCGCCGAGGCGCCGTTGAGTCTCCTGGTGCCGACGTGGGCTCTGGTCGTCGCGAATCTCTATTTCGGAATCGATGCCAAGCTCACCGCGGGCGTGGCGATGCGGGCAGCCGAGGCGCTGCTGGGGGTGGGCCAGTGAGCGTGGGCACCATGGCGGGGGTAGCGATCCTTCTTCCCGTCGTGGGGGCATTCCTCGTGCTCGCCCTGGGGAAGTGGCCCAATCTCCGCGAGACGGCGACGCTGGTCACCGCGACGTCGCTGTTCGCGGTGGTGTACTCCTTGTTGGGCCCCGTGCGGGCCGGAGAGACGCCGTCCCTGACCCTGGTGGAGGTGGTGCCGGGCGTCACGCTGGGCCTCGAGGTGGAGCCGTTGGGTCTCCTCTTCGCGCTCGTCGCGTCGTTTCTGTGGATCGTCACGTCGCTCTACGCCATCGGCTACATGCGCGGGCACCACGAGGAGAACCAGACCCGGTTCTTCTTCTTCTTCGCCGTGTCCATCGCCGGGGCCATGGGCGTGGCCTTCGCCGGGAATCTCTTCACGCTCTTCGCCTTCTACGAGGCGTTGACGCTCTGCACTTTCCCCCTCGTCACGCATCACCAGACGGACGAGGCCAGAAAGGCCGGGCGCGTGTATCTGGGGATCCTGCTGAGCACGTCGGTGGTGTTCCAGCTCCTCGCCATCATCTGGACCTGGCAGCTCGCCGGGACGGTGGACTTCGTCCCGGGCGGGATCCTGGCCGGCACGGCTTCCGCGGGCGTGCTGAGCGCGCTCCTGGTGCTGTACGTCTTCGGGGTGGGGAAGGCCGCGGTGATGCCGTTCCACCGCTGGCTTCCCGCGGCCATGGTGGCGCCGACCCCGGTGTCGGCGCTCCTGCACGCGGTGGCCGTGGTGAAGGCCGGAGTCTTCACCGTGCTCAAGGTGTCGGTCTACGTCTTCGGTGTGGACCTCCTGGGGTCGTTGGCGGCCACGCCCTGGCTGGCCTGGGCGGCGGCGACGACGATCATCCTCGCTTCGCTGGTGGCCTTCACCAAGGACAATCTCAAGGCACGGCTGGCGTACTCCACCATCAGCCAGCTCTCGTACATCGTCCTGGGAGCGCTCCTCGCGAACCGGTGGGGGATCATCGGGGGCGGGATGCACATCGCCATGCACGCCTTCGGGAAGATCACCCTCTTCTTCGCGGCCGGCGCCATCCTGGTGGCCGCCCACGAGAAGGACATCAGCCGCATGAGAGGGCTCGGCCGGACCATGCCGATCACCTTCGGCGCCTTCTTCATCGGGTCGCTGAGCATCATCGGCGTGCCGCCCGCGGGCGGATCCTGGAGCAAGTGGTTCCTGGGACTGGGAACGCTGGAGGCCGGACAGTTGGGCCTCCTCGCCGTCCTCATGGTCAGCTCCCTCCTGAGCCTGGTCTACCTCCTGGAGATTCCGGTGCGGGCGTTCTTCAGCGCCCCGCCCGCGGACAGCCACCACGGTGAGGGGATCCACGAGGCTCCCTGGCAGTCCCTGGCGGCCATCGTCATCACGGCGACCGCGACGTTGGCCCTCTTCGTGTGGCCCGACGCTTTCTATGACCTCATGACCCTGGTGGTGGAACGGTGAGCCAGGAGAATCACTCCGTGCATCCGACCCCGGGCGAAGAGCGTCCGACGTTCCTCGAGAAGCCGGGAAACGTCACGCTTCTGTTCCGGATCTTCTATGTCCTCTGCGGAGTCTCCGTGGTCCTGGACTTCGTGATCCACCGCCACGAGACGCACCCATGGGAGCACCTGCGGGCATTCTACCCGCTGTACGGGTTCGTCGGGATCGTGGCTCTCGTCCTGGTGGCCAAGGTCCTGCGCCGCGTCGTCATGCGCCCCGAGGATTACTACGATGTGGACTGACCTCCCTCCCTTCCTGATCTTCTTCGTCGGGGCGATCGCGGTGGCGTTCACCCGGGGGAACGTCCGTCGCGCCCTCCTCCTCCTCATTCCCGTACTCTCCGGACTCGTGGTGTACGGCCTGGACGAGGGCGTTCAGTGGCAGGTGGCGATCCTGGGGTACACGCTCGAGCCCTTCCGGGTCGACAAGCTCAGTATCCTCTTCGGGTATCTGTTCAGCCTGGCGGCCTTCCTCGGCAACCTGTACGCCCTCCATCTGGAAGAGAAGGAAGGCGCCTCGGTACAGCACGTCTCCGCGGTTCTGTACGCGGGGAGCGCGCTCGGAGCGGTGTTCGCCGGAGACCTCATCTCCCTCTTCGTATTCTGGGAGCTCCTCGCGTTCACCTCGGTGTTCCTGGTGTGGGCCCGCAAGACGGAGCGCTCGTACCGCACCGGCGTGCGCTACCTGGTCATCCACGTGTTGTCGGGCGTGCTCCTCCTGTCCGGGACGCTGATGCTCGCCCACGAGCGTGGGAGCATAGAATTCGGTCACATCGGGCTCGTCGACGGATCCCTGGCCGGGTGGGTGATCCTGGTGGCTCTGGGAATCAAGGCGGCCTTCCCGTTCTTCCACGGGTGGCTCACCGACGCCTATCCGGAAAGCACCGCT
>Ga0224501_10000522_pt1 | contig 30621 bp, 40 predicted proteins | sample SF_Oct11_sed_USG_4_FD_169105 | JGI IMG/M metagenome (GOLD analysis project Ga0224501, IMG submission 169105) | Sediment microbial communities from San Francisco Bay, California, United States - SF_Oct11_sed_USGS_8_1 | ecosystem: Environmental > Aquatic > Marine > Sediment | place: USA... | reverse complement strand
ATTTTATGGTTTCTAACATGGCATCCCGATAGGTCAAATCGGGATAGCAGAATAAAAAGCACACCCTCTTTTTCTTTAAAAAAATACTTACAAGTGCGTGGGTTCAAACGTGGGCTCTAACCTATAAGCGACCCCACCAAACTCAACTCCGCCTTGTTTTGCGAAAATAAGCCACTCATGGACATTTGTATAGGTACATGCTAATGCGGAAAGGTCTTAACTGAACCATTTTGGAATATTCACTTGCGCTAGGCCTGTATCTTTCGTACATAATTGATATTTCTTTGTTTTCTTTCTGTTTACATGGTCTTAAAGATGCTTGATGAGGTTTTGAGAAAAGCGCGATTTGAGATGGTGCTCTTAACGTTGGTTGCAGTATCCTCTCTTTCAATGTCTATATTTCTGATCGCAGATGCTACTATCGGGCTGATAGTAGAACAGTATGGCTTGGCTTTGGCTGTGCTTAGGGTGTTCGAACTAGTCTTTGCAGTCACGTGGTTGTTTCTATCTACGAGTATGAATCGGGAGATTAACTGGCTTAGAAAGACGCTTTATACAATCTATGCCCTGCGCAAGTCAGAAGGACTCGACGAAGAGCAAAAAAAGAGCGAAACTAGTGAATTGGTTAGAAACATGATAGGTTTTTACAGGGATAATTATTTGAAATTTGCTGTTGTCTTGACGTTTGCCATAGCCGTGAGCTTCTCAATCGTCTTGACTGTCGCCTATCTGCTACTTTATGGTTCCATGTCTTTCTGGGTAGCCGTTTTCCGATGGGCAATCAATTCATCCATATTGCTGATTACATCGGTGCTCTATGCCTATATACATAGAGGTTGGCGCAGAAAGCTATTGAAAGTTAAGGAGGCAGAGAGAAAGCTTTCGGAAATGTTGGGTGGACTTATTGAAGCCTAAGAGAACAGCCTACGAGATTGTTTGGAAAATACTGGACCACTGCAAAGAACCTCGAAGGCTAACCAACATAATGCAATCATGTAACTTGAACACACCCACGGCCAAAAAATACCTAGACCTCTTAGTTCTTAAGCAAATGCTTTCCATGAATGGTGAACACTACAAAACCACAAAAGAAGGGTTGAAATACTTAGAACTAATAAAAGAAGCGTATCTGAGATTGTTCCACTAGGCAATCATTGTTTGTTCACATTCAAAATTCCATACTTTGTCTGCGCAGAAAGCTGTCTCAATTGGCATAGAATTCTGAGTAACCAGAGAATCGTGTAGGTCCATTCATTATTGCGTAGCACAAAAAAGAGGGAGTTGCGCGGGAGACATCTCCATTTGGGGTCGGGTTCAAATCCCAACGAATTGTTGTGGTGTTTATTATCTTGAGGTGAGGGTTCAAACGTGGGCTCTAACCTATATGACCCCACATTTAAATGAAAAATTTTAACCTATACAAGACTACTTATATACTTTCAAGTGTTAGGCTATGAATTCGAACAAAACGGAAAAACCTATGAAAATCAACGTAAGAAGAGTTGAAAAACCACCCTACGTTATCAATCGAACTAAGCTTCGACGCTTCGACAGTAAACACATAATCTTTGAAAGAGTAATGTGGGATTCATCATGGAAAGGCTACAAGCAAATGTATGATGAAAACGTGCTTAACATAATTGCAAATAGAAAACCTGGCTATTCAAGAGTTGACTTTGCATTAGCTTACGCCTCTTGGATAGTGCATGACGCTTTTAAAGGTGGTTTTTCATGGACAAAAATCGAACCGTTTAGAACTTCAACAGCCTCAATTGGAATTGATTGGACAAAAATGAAACATGAAGTTGATGATGCATGTAAAATGAGCAGCTATGTAAAGCGAGCAGCAAGACTTTTCGGCGCATCACTCGTTGGAATCTGCAAACTTAACAGAAACTGGCTATACGCAAACGTTGACATCCCAGAGAAATTTGAAAATGTTATCGTTATGACGGTTGAAATGGATGCGGATGGAATTGCAACTTCTCCGGCTGCTCCTGCCGCGGCTGCCACTGGAGTGGGCTACTCAAAAATGGCTTTTATGCTCGCATGCATGGGCGAATTCATCCGAAATCTCGGATACGAAGCGATCCAGTGTGGAAATGATACTGCACTAAGTATTCCACTTGCGATTGACGCTGGACTAGGAGAACTAGGTCGCAACGGCTTATTGATAACGCCTCAATACGGCCCAAGAGTTAGACTCTGCAAGATTTTCACAGACCTTCCACTGAAACCCGACAAACCCATAGAGTTTGGCGTAAAAGAATTCTGCAAAAAATGCAAGTTATGCGCTGAACATTGTGAGACAGACGCGATTTCTATGGATGATGAACCAAGCTTCGAAGTAGCATGTCCATCCAATAATCCAGGAGCATTGAAATGGTATGTTGATGTTGAACGATGCTACCTTTACTGGTGCGAAAACGGCATAGACTGCTCCACATGCATAAAAGTTTGCCCATATAACATCGCATCAACAGGAAAAGCAAATCTTCACCCAGAAGAATTTTGGAAACAGCATAAACCGAAAACGAAAATAACAAGAAAGTAATAGTCAATACGAAGAAAAGCCATGTCAACAGTTATTGAAGATATAATTGCGAGAAAAGTTTTCAACAATCGTGGAGAAGAAACTATAGAAGTTGACGTTGTAACAACTTCAAGTTTTGGAAGAGCCTCGGCTCCCGCTGGAGAAAGCCGTGGAAAAGCTGAGGTAGTTTATTACCCTAAAGGCGGAGTGGACCAAGCGATTAAAAAAGTTGAAGAGCTTATAGCTCCTGAACTTGTTGGATTAAACTCAGATTTTCAAGAAGAAATCGATAGAACGCTGCATGAAATAGACGGCGCGAAAGATTTTAGGGTTATAGGCGGAAACACAGCCTTCGCCATTTCACTAGCAACCGCTGAAGCTGCAGCAAATTCTTACGGTTTACTCCTCTTCCAGTATCTAGGCGGATACATCGCCCATGAACTACCCTACCCCCTCGGAAACGTAATAAGCGGCGGAAAACACACTCGAGGGAAAACTCCAGACATACAAGAATTCTTGGTTCTTCCTCAAGGAGCTGAATCCTTTTTGGAAGCCGCAACAGCGAACGCTCAAATCCATAGGAGAGTAGGCGCCATGTTAATAAGAAAGAATAAGCTTTTTGGTGGCGGAAGAAGCGATGAAGGAGCTTGGGTTGCAAACATTGGAGATGTGGAGGCTTTAGAAGTTTTGGCTGATGCGTGCGAAGAAGTTAGCAATACGTTAGGTTTTGAATGCAGTTTAGGCGTTGACGTTGCAGCCTCCTCTCTATGGAACGCTAAAAGGAAAAGCTACGTTTATCAGACAGAAGGGAAAAAGCGAGACTCAGGTGAACAATTAGAGTTTATTCTGAAGCTTATCAAGAAATATCATCTCGTCTATGTTGAAGACCCCTTCCATGAAGAAGACTACAGAAATTTTGCAGAACTCACAAAAAAAGCCAAAAATTGCTTGATTTGCGGCGACGACCTATTCGCCACAAACAATGAAAGATTAAACCACGGAATAAAAACGCATGCCGCCAATGCAACCATAATAAAAGTGAATCAAGTCGGCACGCTTACTGATGCTTGGGAAACTATTGAAACGGCGAAGAGAGCCGGATGTGTCCCAGTCATGGCGCATCGTTCAGGTGACACATGCGATTGGCACATAGCCCATTTAGCCGTAGCCTTCAAGTGTCCAATAATAAAGACGGGGATTGTTGAAGGAGCGAGAATAGCAAAGATAAACGAACTGATAAGAATGGAAGAATATTTAGGGGATAGAGCTAAAATGGCTGATCTCCAGATACTTTAGGAGAGGAAAAAGTTGTCTGAAACAGGAGAAAATAAAGAAATTAAAGATGAAAAGTTTGTAAAAGAAGGAGAAACACCAAGTGTAAGCATGGAGGAAGAGCTTCTATTACCGCAAGATATGCTTCTCTCCGCGGGGATACACATCGGAACGAGAATGAAGACGAAGGACATGGAACAATTCATATACCGCGTTAGACCAGACGGCTTATTCGTTTTAGACGTTAAAAAGACAGACGAACGGATAAGAATAGCAGCAAAATTTCTAGCCAGATTTGAGCCGTCAAAAATCGCCGCATCTGCAGCCAGACTTTACGCACAAGACCCTGTTAGAAAATTCTGCGAAGTAACCGGAGGAATTCCCATAGCCGGACGTTTTACTCCAGGACTTTTATCAAACCCATTATACTCTAATCGCATCGAACCAGACGTTTTAATTGTATCTGACCCAAGGGCGGATTCCCAAGCAGTCAAAGAAGCATCTTCAACAGGCATACCCGTAGTAGCCCTATGTAGCACAGACAACGACTTTTCAGGGATAGACCTAGTGATTCCAACAAACAACAAGGGTAGAAGAGCTTTAGCCGTTATCTACTGGCTTCTAGCAAGGCAAATATTGCGGGAGAGAGGTCAACTGCCGCTGGATAAAGATTTACCCTTAACAGTTGATGATTTTGAGGCTAAGCTTTCAAGGGAAGAGGAGTGAGCTAAGGGGATGGTGAAGATTCGGCGTCCATGCCAAGCCGGAGCCTTCTATGCGGGAACAGTTGAATCGTTAAGGAGCCAGATAGAAAATTGTTTTCTCCACGAGCTTGGACCCGGAAAAATCCCGGAAGTTGTCAAAACTGGTCCAAGACAGGTGATAGGTTTAGTTTGTCCGCATGCAGGTTACATGTTTTCGGGTCCTGTGGCAGCTCACGCCTATTATAAGCTAGCTTTAGACGGTAAACCTGACGTTGTGGTTCTTTTCGGACCAAACCATACTGGTTATGGCAGCGCTTTAGCTGTTATGAATGAGGGTTTTTGGCGTACACCTTTAGGTGATGTTGAAGTAGATAGCGAATTGGCTACCAGAATTGCACATGAATCACGTATTGTTGATGTGGATGATTCCGCCCACCGTTTTGAACATTCAATTGAGGTTCAGCTTCCGTTTCTTCAGTATCTTTATGGTTCAGATTTCAAGATTGTGCCCATCTGCTTTTTGATGCAGGATTTATCCTCAGCCAGAGAGGTCGGGCAAGCTGTAGCCAAAGTTTTGGCTGGGGAAAACGCGGTTATCACAGCTTCTTCAGATATGACGCATTACGAGTCGCAGGAAAGTGCGAAAAAGAAGGATGAGATGGCGCTTGAAGCAGTTGAGGCTATGGATGAAGCAAAATTTTATTCGGTTATTGAGGCTCATCGCGTAAGTGCTTGCGGTTATGGTCCAATAGCTGCTTTGATTACCGCTACGAAGATTTTGGGGGCGAAAGAGGCAAAATTATTATGTTATAAGACTAGTGGAGATGTTATTGGCGACTACTCAAGTGTGGTTGGGTATGCCGCTGTGTGCTTCACAAAATAGTGGTATGGATGGGAGTCGTTGCCTCAGCTCCTGCTAAAGTGATACTTTTTGGGGAACACTTCGTAGTGTACGGCGCGCCAGCCATAGTGTTAGCCATAGACAAAAGAGCCTATGCGAAAACTGAGTTGCGCGACGATAAACGATTATATTTACGTTCAGTAAACCTTAACCTCGCCGGATACTTCGAAAGCGGAATTTTTAAGACAGAACAAGGCATTGCCAAGGAAGCAAAATTAAAATTTGAACCGCTGAAGCTTGCTGTGGAAAAAGTCCTAGAAATTCACGGAGAAAACGTTGGTTTAAACATTGAAGTTAATTCAACGGTTCCGGTTGCCGCTGGATTAGGGTCCTCAGCAGCCGTGGCAGCTGCCGTAACAGCGGCTGTTGGTGCCCTCTTAAACGTGAAAATGTCGAAAGAAGATGTTTTCCGCATTTCTTTTGAAGCTGAAAAGATTGTGCATGGGACTCCATCGGGAGTGGACCCGGCAATTTCAACCTTCGGGGGCACACTTTTGTTTCAGATGGACACCGGATTTAAACCGTTAGATGTTAAGGCTGATGTTCCGCTCGTTATAGGCGATACTGGTGTTAAAAGATCTACACGTGTTCAAGTTGCAAAGGTGCGAGGTTTAAAGGATAAGTATCCACGGGTCATGGATCCTATGATGAGGGCTGCCCGTGAAATAGTTTTAAGAGCCATAGATGCCCTCAAGGAAGATGATTTGGAAACTCTCGGGGATTTAATGAATATCAACCACGCCATGCTTTGCGGATTAGGGGTTTCGGATGAATCATTAGAGTGGCTTATAAACGCTGCACGGAAAGCTGGCGCCTTAGGTGCAAAATTAACTGGTGCCGGCGGAGGCGGATGCATGATAGCCCTAGCAGAAAATGAAAGGCTTGAACAGGTTTTGGAAGCTATTCAAAGAGCGGGTGGAAGAGCGTTCATAGCAAGGAAAACAGATGAGGGTGTTAGGATTGAGCGAACCTAAACCTACAATTTTGAAAATTGGTGGCTCAGTAATCACGGATAAGGGTAAAGAGCTTGAGGTGCAAATGCAAGCCATAAACCGTTTAGCAGAGGAAATACAGGAAGCAAACGTTCAAAATTTGATAATAGTTCACGGCGGCGGAAGCTTTGGACATCCTCTTGCACGACGGCACGCTATAACAGAAGGATTCAAAGAAGAAACCCAGAGAATTGGTTTTTCGGAAACACATCACGTTATGACTGTGCTTAATGGGCTATTCATGGATGCATTAATATGGCGCAACGTTCCAGCAGTAAGCATCACACCTTCCTCGTGCATAATAACAAAAAATGGCAGAATCCAATGCTTTGAAGATGCACCGTTAAAAATGCTGCTGAAAATGGGTTTCTTACCAGTTCTTTACGGAGACGCAGTCTTAGACACAAAGTTAGGCTTCGCAATACTGTCCGGCGACCAACTGGTCTCAGTGCTTGCCACAAGGTTTAATGCAGAACGCATCATAATAGGTGTTGACGTAGACGGATTGTATGATGTGGATCCGAAAGTTAAGAAAACTGCAAAAAAGTTTACGCATTTAACATTAGAAGAGCTTAAAGAACTTCAGAGCAAACTAGGCGAGTCAACGGCTTGGGATGTTACGGGCGGCATGTTCGGCAAGATAGTCGAGCTTTTACCAGCCATAGAGCAGGGAATCCCAGTGACCATTGTGAATGCCGCAAAGCCAAACTATATTTACAAGGCCCTTAAAGGAAAAAAGGTGAAAAGCACTTTAATAGAGAAGGAGTAGAGTTGGCTAAAGAAACAAGAAAGCGTAAAGCAGACCATATCAGAATCTCCCTAAACCAGAATGTTCAAGCAAGAACGACAACAACGGGCTTCGAAGACATCCATTTTATTCACAAGGCTTTGCCAGAAATCGACAAACAAAAAATAGACCTGTCCACAACCGTTTTTAACCACAAATTTGCCGCACCACTAATTGTAGGCGCCATAACCGGTGGAGCACCAGAAGCAACGAAAATAAATGCAACAATAGCTGAAGCCGTGGAAGAGTTAGGTTTAGGAATGGGTGTGGGAAGTCAACGGGCGGCAATAGAGGATAAACAACTTGAAAAAACCTTCGCCATAGCCAGAAAAAAGGCTCCAACAGCCTTCATAATCGCCAACATCGGCGGAGTACAGCTTGTTAATGGATACAGCCTAAAAGAAGTAAAAAAAGCCATAGAAATGATTGACGCAGACGCCATTGCAATACACTTAAATCCATTACAAGAGGCTGTTCAACCAGAAGGCCAAACAAACTTTCAAGGAATACTTGAAAAAATAGGTAAGATTGCAAAAGAGCTGAACAAGCCTGTAATTGCAAAGGAAACAGGCGCTGGCATAGCCGCTGAAGAAGCAAAGAAACTTGAAACTGTTGGTGTGAAAGGCATAGACGTAAGCGGAGCAGGCGGCACAAGCTTCGCTGCAGTTGAGTATTACCGTGCAAAAGGGCGTGGAAACAGTTTCCAACGCAGATTGGGCGATGTTTTCTGGGACTGGGGCATTCCAACAGCAATAAGCATTGTTGAGGTTTCACAAACAGTGAACATTCCAGTTATTGCTTCCGGAGGAATACGCGACGGATTAGACATGGCTAAGGCTTTAGCCCTAGGTGCAAGCCTCACAAGTCTTTCCCAACCAGTGTTGCGGGCAGCAGTTAAAGGTGTAAAAGAAGCAAAAGATACTCTTTCACTTTTAATAGAAGAACTGAGAAATAGCATGTTCCTCGTGGGAGCAGGTTCTGTTCAAACTTTGCGAGAGACTCCACTTGTTATAACGGATAAAACAGCAGAATGGTTAAGGATTAGGGGTTTCAACATAGAAAACTATGCGCGGAAAGGAAGGAATTAACTTTGGATATTGAAAAATTTCTTGCAGAGAAAGCCGCCTTAATAGACAATGTTATTGAGAAATATATTCCGAGATTTTTCTCGGAGAACGCTGTTCTTTTTAGGATTAATCCGCCACGCTACGCATACAACCTAGAAGCCTTAAACAAAGCGGTTGCCGAGCCCATATGGGAGTTTCTCGACAGAGGCGGAAAACGATGGCGCCCAGCCCTTTTCCTGCTAATCTGTGAAGCCCTAGGCAAAAACCCTGAAGATTTCATTGATTTTGCCATAATTTCGGAAGTAATTCACAACGGAACACTGATGATAGATGATATAGAAGATGCATCCGAATTTCGAAGAGGAAAGCCGTGCACATACAAGATTTACGGCTTAGACATAGCCATAAACGCTGGAAACGCCATGTACTATCTACCACTTTTATCACTAATAGGAAATAGGAAAAAAGTTTCCACGGAAAAACTATGCAAAATCTATGAGATTTACGTGCTGGAGATGATTAGCCTAAGCCTTGGTCAAGCAATGGACATAGCATGGCATAGAGGCTTGGCAGATGCAGACGCAATAGATGAAAAAGACTATTTACAGATGTGCACCTACAAGACTGGAACCTTGGCGAGGATGGCTGCAAAAATTGCCGCCGTATTGGCGGATGCAAATTATGAACTCGTTGAAAAGCTTGGACGTTTCGCTGAAAGCATAGGCGTAGCCTTCCAAATGCAAGACGACATCCTAGATTTAACAAGCACGGAGTTTGCAAAAAAGAAAGGCGGACGCGGACAAGACATAACAGAGGGGAAAAGAACTCTAATTGTTATCCACGCCTTGAAGGTTGCAGATGCTAAAGAAAAGGAAAGACTTATCGAAATTCTGAAAATGCATACTTCAGACCAGAAACTTAGAGACGAAGCCATCGCAATAATGCAAAAGTCTGGCTCCATAGAATATGTTAAGCAATTTGCAAGAAAAATGGTTGAAAAAAGCTGGAGAGAAGTTGAAAGGCTTCTGCCAGCTTCAGATGCGAAGGAAAAATTAAACACTTTCGCAAAATTTCTGATTGAAAGAAAAATCTAAACACCATAACAGAGTGTTAACAATTGACATTTGGAAAAGATGCTGAACTTAAGGAACTAATTCGAAAAATCGCTTTGCTAAACGCTATTAGACATGATGGCAAAGCACGAACAGGTCCGGTTATTGGGAAACTTTTGGGTGAAAAACCAGAGTTAAGGGCAAAAGTAAAGGAAATTTCTAGTCTTGTTAGCAATGTTGTTCAGGAAGTTAACAGTCTTTCATTAAACGAGCAGAAACGCATTGTTGAGGAGAAATGGCCTGAAATCCTCGTAAAGGAGAAGGTTGAGGAGGAAAAGCGTCTTCCACCTTTGCCTAATGTGGATAAGTATGCTCAAGTTGTTACGCGTTTTTCGCCGAACCCGGACTGTGTTTTACACTTGGGTTCAGCCAGAGCCATAATCTTATGCTACGAGTACACACGCATGTACAAAGGAAAATTCATCCTACGCTTCGAGGACACAGATCCGAAGCTGAAAAGGCCAGTTTTAGAGTTTTACGACCGTATTAGAGAGGACTTGGCTTGGCTTGGATGCAACCCAGACGAGGAATATATCCAAAGCGACAGAATCCCCATCTATTACGAGTACGCTGAAAAGCTGCTGAAGGACGGCGACGCCTACGTTTGCACATGCCAGCCAGAACTGTTCCGAGAAAAAGTGTTAGCCAGTAAACCATGCGAATGCCGTAATTTGCCGCCAGACGAGCGTCTTGTAAGATGGAAACGCATGCTTGAAGGCGACTACAAGGAAGGAGAAGCCGTAGTCCGCGTAAAAACGGATCTGAACCATCCAAACCCAGCGGTTCGAGACTGGCCAGCGCTCCGCCTTATAGATGCTGAAAAGCATCCACATCCACGGGTTGGAAGCAAATACCCTGTCTGGCCTCTATACAATTTCGCATGTGGCATAGACGACCATCTGATGGGTGTGACTCACATAATCAGAGGAAAAGAGCATTTGACAAATATGGTTCGGCAAGGGTTCATGTATAGGTACTTGGGCTGGCAGTATCCAGAAGCCATACACTACGGCAGGCTCAAAATTACTGGGGCTTCCTTAAGTAAGTCAAAAATTGTTCAGGGGGTAAAGGAAGGTATTTATAAAGGTTGGGATGACCCTCGTCTGGCAACATTTGCAGCCTTGAGAAGACGGGGAATAGTGCCTGAAACAATTAAAAAGTTGATGATTGATGTTGGACCGAAAACTTCGGACGTTGTTTTAAGCTGGGAAAATCTTTATGCATATAACCGCAAAATTCTAGACCCAGAGGCAGACAGGTACTTCTTCGTGTACAACCCAATACAATTAACGGTTAAAAACGTCTCGGAAACGTTCAAGGCAAAACTTCGCTTGCATCCAGACTATCCTGAAAAAGGATTCAGAGAATACACAATAATCCCTAAAGGCGACGATAATTCCGTAGTCTTGTGGGTTTCAAGAAGCGACATGGACGCTTTGAAAGCTGGAAAGGTGATACGGCTCATGGGCTTATTCAACATAAGAGTTGAGAAAGTGAAAGCATATTCTGCTGAGGCATCCTTTATCAGCGAACCCTACGAAGAAGCAAGAAAGGTTGGAGCACCATTAATCCATTGGATACCCATCGGAGCTGACATGCCTTGTCAAGTTATTATGCCCGATGCAACAATAGCGGAAGGAATTGCTGAAAGTCTGTGCAAAAGGTTGAAGCCAAACGATCTAATACAATTTGAAAGGTTCGGCTTTGTGAGAGTTGACGAGATTAATATGAAGTTGACAGTTTACTACGCCCACAGATAAATAGGAGAACGGAAAGACATGCGCAAACAAGATAAAATAATCATATGGCCAGCATATTTCGATTCAACAAAAACGAGAAGCGATGGAAGGCGAATCCCCAAAAGTTTAGCTGTGTCTTCTCCAAAAATTTCAGAGATAAAGGAAGCAGCGGAAAAACTGGGCTTAGACTATGAACTTGTGTTGGATGCTGGCTATCCGAAAACTCCATGGCTGAAAACTGGCATGCTCCTTGTGACAAAAAAAGAAACAAAGAAACACATAATCAAAAGAATTGCTAAGCAGCTACTGAAAATCCGCAGCGCAACCAAGACAAAATAAGGTTTAACTTATCTTATGTAGCGCACAGCTACTTGCACATCCAGTCATGCTCTACGTCAAATGATATCATTTAGGAGGTGAAACGGTCACTATGTTGTCTCCGCGCAGTATTATTGAGCCGAGCTTTTTAACGTTCGTAGCATCGCTTATATTTTCAGCATCCCTGAGCACCAAGTTTAGATGTTCGTCAAATCCTTCCAGTCTTCCTCTTAGACTTCCTCGGTTTTTTAACCTTACAAGCACAGTCTTTCCAAGACTTTTTTCAAGAATATCGATAACCTTGTCGCTCATTTTCCAAAGCATCTCTTTTTCGGATCATTCTTCTTTACAAGTTTAAATCACATTAATTTTGTTGGCTTTGAGAGATAACGCTCATTTCTCTTAACTTCTGAACAATCAACAAGAAAACATAATCCCCTTATGCTTCTTAAGCCATGAATATGTCGTTGCAAACACTTAACGATGCATCGCTTTCCATCTCGGCTGACGTAAACAACACGGGCTTTACCGCCACAGACAGGACATACAACATAATCGCCAACGTCAATCATTTTTGTCTCACTTTCAAAAGATTAAGTAACCTTCAAACAAACATTTCCCGTGGAGGTTTTCCTATGATCTCTCTAATCCGCTTTAAGACTTCTTCTGAAGGGTTTTTAGGGACAAGGCTCAACTCAACATACCCCTTTATTACAGCTTCGTTGATGAGTTTACCAGTATATCCCAATCTAAGCGCCAAGTATACAGGAACCGTTCCTTTCATTGTAACCATATGTAGTAGTAGCTGATACAGCTTCGTCAAGTTGGGAGGTACGCATTTCGGTGTCCCAAACCATGTTTCAAGGAGTTCTAAGCCTTTGACCTTTAACACTAAATATCGTTTTTGATAACGTGGAAATTGTCTCCGCATTGTAATCATATAAAATAGGTCGGGAAAATTTAAAAAGATTTTCGATTTAAATGAAAAATATTAAGTTTTATATAATAAGCTGAGAATTATATTAAAGATGGATAACACGATTAACCTCTTAGGTGCCTCCAAAAGGTCCAAAGACTGTTGATGCAAAGACAATCCTGTTTTCCATTTTAGATAGTAAGGGTGGAAATAGAAAAATGTGTGGAGGTGTAGATGTAAAGTGAGTATGGAATTGAAGGCGGAGCTAGTTATGACAATCAGAGATTACGAATGCGAAGAAAGAAAAAGATGGGATGAAGGGATAGACTTCACTGCTTCAGATGTCAAGTCGGATGACAAGATATTGTTGCGCGTTATAACCGAGCCAAAAACAAAATCTAACGTTGTTAGTGTAGATGATGTAAGAAGGATGTGTGAGATCATGAAGCATAAGGGCTATGATAAAGGAGTACTCATCAGCGAGAGGTTCACAGAATCAGCAAGGAAAGAAATGAGCGAAAAAAACATCCAGATGGTCTCAGAGAACTATATGCCCCGATTTGAACCGGAGAAACTCTACCTTAAGATACAAAACTATATAGATGATTTATGCAAAGCCAAGTGTAAGCGGGTTCCTAAGAAAGAATCTGATTGTAAGGGCTATTCTGAAGGCCGCCACTCCTGCGAAATTAGGCTAATCAGCGATAACGCCTCGTTCCACCTTGAACGCGGCTGGATAAGCTTTCTTAAGAGAGACCTTATGCGGCTTATAGCAATAAGCAATAAACGATCAAAATAATGATGTCTGAAAGATGTCTGAGGAAGAAATCGAGTTTGTAAAGGTTGACGCTTTAAAGCCTAGTCTCAGAAAAGTGAATGTGACTGTGAGGGTCGTCGACATTGGAGAGCCCCGTTCGGTAACCTCGCGAAAGGATTATACTGTGCACAGAGTCGCAGAGGCACTTGTGGGAGATGAAACGGGATGCGTATCGTTGAACCTTTGGGACGACCAAATCAGCGCCTTCAATAAAGGCGATGTGATTGAAATCAAAAATGGGTACACCTCGCTGTTCAGAGGGTTCTTGAGAATGAACATTGGAAGACATGGAACAGCTGAAAAGGTGGACAAGAAGATTGGAGAGGTAAACAAAGAAAATAACCTGTCTAAGAAAATGCATGATTCCTTTTTTTACAGACCCTCCAGGATACCTTTCAGAAGGCGCAGAAGGCGATAGTTAAGGGAAGGTAGGACCTGTCTAAGGGGGTATCTACTGCGTACTTTGGAGAAGACTATGGATAATTATGTAATGGCAATCGTCACTTGCTTTAACGTATCGGATGCGAAGAGGTTACATTAAGCGCGCGCTTTACTGCGCTTAAATACAAACTGGTTTGTGATCGGTATCATTAGGGAAGTGGAGTATGGTATGGAAAAGGTTGATCGATTGGTTAAGATTGAAAACGTTGTGGCCTCTGCCACCCTAAAACATGGGATCGACCTGAGGTCTGTGGCGAGGGCTTTTCCGAAGATGAAGTATCGTCCAGACCAGTTCCCAGGTTTTGTCTTTCGGTTAAAGAAACCCAGAACTGCCATTCTGATATTTGGTTCGGGAAAGATGGTGTGTACCGGAGCTAAATCAGCAGGTGAAGCTCGGAGGGCCTTGAGGAATGTGGTTAGGAGGCTTAAGAATGGTGGCATAGTGATTTTGGGTAAGCTCTCTACCAAGATACAGAATATTGTGGCCTCTGCTAACCTCGGTGGGACGATAGATCTTGTGAGGTTGTACGAGTGCCAGAGGCGTGATGAGAGAATGATGTACGAGCCGGAGCAGTTTCCAGCGCTGATCTATAGAATGAAGGAGCCAAGGGCGGTGGTCCTCCTCTTCTCTAGCGGAAAGCTTGTCTGCACGGGCGCCAAGAAGGAGGAAGATGTGTATCGGGCCGTCGACCGGCTTCGTCAAAGGCTGGAGAAAGAGGAGTGCATATTTTACTCAGAACAACAAAAGCGCATGCATTGAAAGATGTTTTGTGTGTTGAGAAAATCTTTATAAAACATGCTGAGAATATTAAAAATGCGCATGCCAGATGTACGGTTTTTGATTCTGATTGTGATGAAGAACCACAATAGTGATGGTTTTTTCGCGTCGAAATCACGGAGTGGAAAATTATGCAAAGAAAAGAAATCCTGTTGCGAACTGTGGAAAAGTGTCCTGAATGCGGTAGCTTAAACCTTGTCCGCGACTATGACGCGGGGGAGACCATCTGTGGAGATTGCGGCCTAGTTCTTCGGAAACAAGTGATGGATAGGGGTCCGGAGTGGCGGGCTTTCACTCTACAGGAGAAAGCGTCTAGGAGTCGTGTGGGAATGCCTGCTTCCTATTCTGTCTACGATAAAGGGTTGTCCACGACAATAGGTCGCGTGAACCGTGATGCCTTTGGGCGTAAACTTCCTCTTTCCACAAGGCTTCAGATGTTGCGATTAAGGAAATGGCAGATACGCTCAAGAATGCACTCTTCAATTTACAGAAACCTCGCTCAGGCCATGACCGAGCTGGATCGCCTTTCTGGCAAAACCTACATTCCTAGGCCTGTCAAGGAAAATGCTGCGGTCATTTATCGTAAGGCTTTGGACAAGGGCTTGGTGCGTGGCAGATCTATTGCAGCTATTGCTGCTGCTGCGCTTTATGCGGCTTGCCGTCGAAGCGGAACCCCGAGAACCGTACGAGAGATTGCAGAAGCAAGCTTAGTTGATAAGAAGGACGTTGCTCGTTGTTATCGGCTTTTGCTTCGTGAACTTGATGTACAGATGCCCATTGCTGACCCGCTTACCTACGTTTCAAAGATTGCTGAAAGAACAGGAATTTCGGGTAAAACCCAAGGACTCGCCATACAAATTCTTCGTGAAGCAAAGAGGAGAAGGGCTGCCGCTGGCAAGGATCCAATGGGTTTGGCTGCTGCGGCACTGTACATTGCTTGTTTGCAGAGCGATGAGAAGAAAACACAGAAGGAGATTGCTGAGGCTGCAGGAGTAACAGAAGTCACTGTGAGAAACCGGTATAAGAGTTTGAAGACACAGTTGCGCCTAGAAATACCTGATTAACGCGCGCGCTAGAAGAAATAGCTCAGACTTCAAGCATAAATAAGAACGTTAACTGCTATTAATCAATGTTTTTGGTAGATTTTAAATCAGTGATTAATTGATCTTAAATACACTACATGTCTAGTGATCTCTTGCTATCTGCGGGTGCACTTTAAAGCTCTGTTAAGGGAAATCGTATTCGCCTTAGATATTTCCTAGCAAATTCGGGGTCACGTTCAAACTCTTTGCTTTTGAGAATTTGGCCTTCAAGACGATCCAAGGCCATCTGAAAGGTCTGCTTTACACCCCATCCATCACTGGAACTAAAGAAAGAGCCTTTCCTTGTTCTCAGTTGCAGGCGACAGTGAACAAGTTGATCTCCCTTATAGTTTGTGCCATGGGTTTTCAAGTACACAAAAAGTGTTCCAGCTTCCAGCGTCTCCTTATATTTACGTGCGAAGGATTCGAAATCGTCCATCATGAACCTTCGTTGAGTCTCATCTATTTCCACATCTTTTACAGAAAATTGTACAGTAAGCCTATGCCTAGCCATTTCCATTTGAGCTATAGGCTCAAGAAAATCTCGTTTTGTAACAATACCTAAAGGTCTTGTCTTCCTAACAACTATTAGCGATGAAATATTGAATTTGTGCATCTTCTCGGCAGCCTCCTCCAGATTAATTTCAGGGAGAACAGTAATAACTGGTTTTGACATTACACCTTTCACTGGAATGCTTAGAACTGGAACCTTTTCCCCAACTATCTCGCCTATAGATTGCCGTTGTCTCGGCTGAAAGACGTGCACAATGATGTCGTGGATACTGATTATTCCAACAAGCTTTCCTTCATTCACTACTGGAGCGTGAGAGATACCGTGCTCTCTGAAGAGACTTATTACAGATCCTACAGACTCGTCTTCTTCGACTACGAAGGGTTTCTTGCTCATGATTTCGTCAACTTTCGCGTTACCCCATTTATCCATTACAGCTCCATGAATGATGTCTTCGTCTGTAATGAATCCCAAAAGTTTCTGACCACTGTAAACTGGGAGTTGTCTGATCTCACTTTCAATCATGAGTTTTGCAGCTTTGCTTAGAGTGTAATGTAAGGTAACTGCAGGGGCTGGACGCATCAAGGTTTTTACTTTGGTCATATATGGGTCAAGTCTCGATCTGATTATCCATCTGCGCGAAATTACGCCAGTGTAGTTTCCTTCCCCGTCTAGAACAACTAAGACTGGCGGCATCTCTTCTTCAAAAAGCGAGAGACAACTCGAGAGCGTGCCATCTTCACCGACGCTTACAAATCCCTCTGAAAAAACGTCTCGTACAATCCGTGCGACCATAACCAACTCTCCTCTCCATATTCTAGTCTGCAGCTCAATTTAAACAAATTGCGTCTCTACTCCCGCGGGGGGCACCGTAGACATCGTCTGCGCACGCGTTGTTATCATTGTCACTCTATTCTTATCGATTCACCCTTAGGCTTTTCCTCACCTTTCCGTCGGAGAGTTATCTCTAGAACACCGTTCTTGTACGAAGCCTTTGCCTCCTTTGGATCAACTGTGGTTGGCAGCTCAATTTCTTTGTAATATTTTCGTCGGGACGTATCGACAGAAATCGTCAAAGTGCCTTCTGTTGTATGGAGTTTTACGTCTTCCTTTTGAACACCAGGCAATTCAGCGATAACCTTCACTTGATCATCAGTGGTCATTATATCTACCAAGGGTTCTCTCTTCTCCTCGATGTCTATCCGCGGTCTTCCAAGTCTAGCTCTGGTTTTCATGTTGCCAAACTCTCTGAACTCCGGCTTTCCATTAGGACCAATCTTTACGCTGTAACCGTAAACAAAGGGTCCCCAACTTTTCACTTTTGTTCCGTCTGACAGTGTTCGCTCTTGAATGAGATCTCTTGGAGCTCTTCTCACCAATTCCTTGAATTCTTTCGTCATCATTTCCTCCATTTCCTTGAAGATTTCATCTATGTCTCCGAAACCTCTAAAGAAGGGCCATCTTCTCTTTCTAAACCATCTTGACCGCCAATCTTCTTCTGACAAGATAAATCACCTCCTTTCTTTACTAGACTTTGATCCATGTGTATGTCTTTGATTCTTACAAACTTTTTTTTCTTTCGTCGATATCTACTGGTATATCTCGTGTAGATTTCCACCAGACCCGTATTTTTTAGGTTGGCAATCGCTCCTATCATCCTTTTGTCAGGCAAGTTCCGAGTCTGAATCTCTCCTTTCCTTTTTATCAAATCATATGTTTTCTTTTCGATCCTACTCAAATCTTCCAAATTCAATCCCCAACATCCTCAGCTTGTTACATTAGTTGGCTTTCACTACTGAAGCGACTAATTGGGTCGTATAACCAGCAACTCGATTTCTCAGCTTCTTCGAGTTGATATTGGTAAACGTCTCCACAAGTTTTTTGTTGTTTTCAAAGTTTTTCGTGAACTTGTCTGGGAAACGCTCCACCAATTCTCTGGATATCCTTTTTACATGTTCTGGTCGCACCTTACCCAAATTTTCTACCTCTGTAGAAAACTCTTACATTTTTCATATTTGTCAATCCTGTGATTCTTACATCCAATGCGTAAATTCTAGACCCCAGGCTCCTATACAAAATTTAGAACATGTACATGCTGGAGCCAACAGTCTATCGGATGCTATCTGCATCGACATCTGTCAGTGCGCATATGACGATTAGGAATATCGTATCGTTTAGTAGTACTATAACGAAGAGGAATATATAAATATTTCGAAACGTTATATTCATACAAGTGCGGATGCAGATATGACAAGAACGGCGGTTCAGATTGTAGACAACCCAAGAAAAGTCAGATTACTGGCTGACCCAGTTCGAAGAGAGATAATAAGACAATTAACCCCTAGACCACAGACTCAGAACCAACTAGCACGAGAGTTAGAACTTCGTCCATCCTCTATATCCCATCATCTAAAATTGCTACGGGAAGCAGGATTTATCAAGATAGGATACAGTGAAGTTGGGCCTCATGGTATTTTACAGAAATTCTATGAGCCAACATCAAACCTCTTCATAGAAGATTTCAAAGAAGCGCCGAGAAGACTGCAAAAGTATTTCGTACATACAAACATAGAACGTCTGAGAGGAGCGCTCAGCATAGTACAGATGCTGGCGGAAAAAAAGAACCGAAAGATCGAAATCACTACCGAAGAACTCAGAGACATGGCCCAAGAAATCGCCAACCGCCTGCCTATAATCGCCAAGAAATATGAGAAAACAAAAACAAACTCTTCCACTGAGACCATAAACATTAGAATCTACAGTGAGACCCTTAAATCTCTGATGACGGACCGCAAATGGGGAAAGGTTTTCCAAAACATGATCAACGAAAGCTTGACATAATAATGCAAAAGCTCAGGCTTTCCAAACGTTAGTTGTTATGAATATTAAAAAACGAGATAATGAGTGAGGCCTAAAATGTCTGTTGAAGAATTTCTTTCGGCAAGAGTAGGCGACCTAATGACTAAGAAAGTCGTTAGCATAGATGCAAGCATGACCGCAAATGAGGTGGGCAGGCTTATTGTGAAACATCAAGTAGAGGGTTTCCCTGTAGTAGAACAGGAAGGAAAACTTATAGGAATTGTTACAGGATGGGACTTACTAACAAAAGTTTTATCCAAAGGCTTAGATCCAAAAACAGCCAAAGTGCAGGAATTCATGACTCCTTCCCCTATAACATGTTCTCCCGACTATACTGTTCTTCAAGCAGCTAAACTTATGGCCAAACATGGAATAAAGCGGATTCCAGTGGTTGAAAAGGGCAGAGTCGTTGGAATTTTTACTTCCTATGACGTGACAGTATACAGGAGAATTACAGATTACACTGACTTCAGTCATTAGACTCGTTATTAAAGGCTTGAGATGCTAGAGATGCCTCACAAAAAGAGAAAGGTGAGAAAGAAAAGGTGTTCAAGGATCCATGGTTATGGCAGGGTAGGTCAACATAGAGGAGGAGGTCAGCGGGGTGGTCATGGCAAAGCAGGTCGCCACAAGCACAAGTGGACGTATATCGTAAGATACGAACCCGACTACTTCGGAAAACACGGCTTCAAACCACTGAGAAGAACAGAGATAAATGTAATCAACGTTGGCAGGTTGGATGAGAAAGTTAGCGAATTCTTGAGAGAAAAGAAGGCCGTTAAGCAGGACGACTGTGTTAAAGTTGACCTACATCAGCTCGGCTACGATAAACTATAGCGCGCGCTAGTGGTTTTGTTATGTGTATAGCCATTGCAGTATTTTTTGGGACAAAATGGTTAGGATTCTTAATGTAAGGAAAAAAATCCAAATCAACGTTAATATTAGCACGATTCCGCTGATGGAAGGATGAAAGTTTGTTAGAAACGGGAAATATAGCAAGTAGATAATTATAATTGAGATTATGTACAAAACATGCCGAAATAAAATTAAAGAATTTTCGTAACTCAGTTTCTTTTTTGTGCTGTACTTTCTTGCTGGAAAAATGGAAAACTTGTCGATCAGCCTCTTAAGACTTGGAAGAGCCCTTATAACGAGGAGCGTAAAGGCGATAAAGAAGGTTAAGGAGCAAAAGGTCTTGGTTTGCCAGTTTAACGTGCTAGCCAATGGAATAAACACTAAATTGCCGAAGAGCCACACTAGAAAAGCCGCTAAGAGATTATGAATAGTCTTTGCACCATAAGTTTTCAAACATTTTTGAAAGTTTTCTATTTCCTCCTTAACTAAATTCTTCACCTTTCGCGCCCCTTTATCAAGATTACCACTTCTTTAAAAAAAAACGGGTGGTTGGGGTTATGCTTTTTTGACCTTTTTCTCCAGTTCTTCAGCCCATTCTGACGTGTATTTGCCAATTACCGTAGCGATTGCTCTGCAGCTTCTCCATAGAGCAAAGATTGCCCATATCACTATCAGTATTAAGACTATTGCTGGAATGGCTGGGTTAATTTCAGCTAGGTAATTTGCAAACAGCATGTACGCTAAAGATACTACGATTACGTATAATACGCCGTCTAACGCTGTTCTATAGTTCTTGTACGTGTCAACACTCACTTCGCCGCTTACCTTTCCGAAATGATAAGCCAAGACCCCAGCTACACCACCAGTGAGTCGGCGGACATCAATGAACACTGTGAAGATTATAATTGCCAAAGCGACTACGACGATTAAGCTGATGATTGAGTGTACTGGATAACCCATGAACTCTTGAGTCATCTCTTTCGCAATCGGTAGGAAAATCATTTGTCCAAAAATCCATATCAGTATCGCTGCACCGACTGAGAGGACTACTCTTGCACCCACTTGTCTTAGGGCCTTTGCAGATTCTAGATACATTTCTGCCCCAAATTCTTCTACTTCTTTCTCCTTACCCTTCGGTTCTTCGCCGGCAGGTTCCTCCTTTCTCACACTCATAAGTTCACCTCCAAACGTTTAAAGACGAAACAGCAAATCTCCAAATGAGCTACTGCTCGATCATAAACTCTTTAACTGTTATTTGTAGTTATCACCATATAAAACTTGCTATTTTTCATTTAAATCGAAAATCTTTTATACCTGCCCAACCTACTTTACGTGCTTACAATATGTAGAGAAAACTTGAAAAAAGTTGATAATATGACGGAAGAAAAGAAACCGAAAGAAGAAACTGTTAAAGAGAAAAAGGCCACGGAAGCCCCGCAGACTCCGCAAGTCGGTAAAAACACGGTGTTTATCGGCAGCAAACCACCGATGAACTATGTTCTAGCGATTATCACAGGCCTATCGGCATCTAACGCGAAAGAAATAACCTTGAAAGCCCGAGGACGAGCAATAACAACAGCGGTTGACACGGCTGAAATAACTAGAAGGCGCTTCATCAAAGACTTGAAAGTAAGCAAAATCTCCATAGGAACAGAGGAAATGCCAGCGAGAGAAGGCGAAAACAGGGCGAGAATGGTTTCAACAATGGAAATAACGCTTACAAAAGAGTAGGAAAACACTGCGAAACAAAGTATCAGTCAGCAAATACCTCACTTTTCTTTCAACAAAACACGAAGTCGACCGAGACAGACTTTCCTAAGCACTGGCAGCGGACGTTTGATGTTTGGATGAGGGAGTACTAATGATAATGAGAAATATGTTAACATGGATGGATTACACGATTAAAGTCTTAGGCGTCTTCAAAGGTCCAAAGATTGTTGATGCAAATACAGCCTTGTTTTCCCTTTCAGATAGTAAGAATGTAATAGAAAAATGGTAATTGGTAAGGAGGTGAAAATATGCCTTCGCATGGTGCGCTGTCTAAGTCAGGAAAAGTTAGATCTATAACTCCTAAGATAGAGTCAAAGGAGAGAAAGTCTTCGGGTCCAAGAGTTAGCAACCGTAAGTCATATCATAAACGCTTCGTCTTAGGCAGAAACGGTCAATACAAGCCTGATTACAGACGCCGCAGATGATCCTCTAATCGCGCGCGTCTAAGAATTGAAAGAGAGAACCTGAAGAATTGACGAATAAAATGTTGTATGTGCTTCCCTCAAAGGGGAGAAAGGAGAAAATAGAATGAATGACGGTGAAGAAGAAGGACATAAAAATTCCGGTCCTGAGCCAACCTCACAACTTGAACCTGCAAGAGTTCAACGTTGCCCAGAATGTGGTAGCAAAAAACTTATGAGTGATCATAGGTGCGCCGAAATAGTTTGCATGAACTGCGGCTTCGTAATAGCAGCAAAAATAGCTGACAGGGGACCGGAATGGAGAGCTTTCACCAGTGAACAAAGGGCGAAACGTGCAAGAGTTGGCGCTCCATTAACCTACACGATTCACGATAAAGGGTTATCCACAATAATTGACTGGCGCGACCGAGACGTTCGTGGAAAAAGCTTGTCATATGGGCAGAAGGCACAGGTGTACCGTCTTAGAAAATGGCACCGCCGCATAAGAGTTTCGGACGCAACGGAACGTAACCTCACCTTTGCCTTGTCTGAAATGAGCAAAATCAGTAACAACCTAAACCTTCCTAAAAACATCCTTGAAACAGCCTCCGTCATATATCGAAAGGCCCTTAAGGAACGGTTGATACGTGGAAGATCAATTCAAAGCGTAACTGCAGCAGCGATCTACTTAGCTTGCAGGCAATGTAAACTGCCCAGAACATTGGAAGAAATAGCACAGGCGTCAAATATGAACAAAAAAGAAGTCGGTCACCACTACCGTTTCCTGATTAGAAAGCTTGACTATTCTGTCCCGCTTGTTGAGCCAAGCCGGTACATAGCAAAGTTTTCAAACCAGCTGACAATGCAGGGGAAAGCTGAGGAATTTGCTCACAAAATTTTAGCCGCCGCAAAAGAGTTGAAACTCACTTCAGGGCGAGGCCCCATGGGGATGGCTGCCGCGGCAAGCTACATAGCGTCCGTGCTATCAGGAGAAAGAAGGACACAGAGAGAAGTAGCCGAGATAGCAGAAGTAACTGAGGTTACCATTCGAAATCGTTACAAAGAGCTCGTAGAGCGTCTAATGTTTCAAATAAGCTTCTAACACCAACAATTAGCGCGCTGACGTTAGCCCTCCTGTCCGAAGCCCATCCAATAAACCCTTGATAAACATCTGTAGAACAAGATGCCATTTCTTTGGTTTTGCGTAAGGACAAGCCCTTCGATGTCTTAGTATTCTCAATAATTGTTCAAGTGTAAACAAAAACACCTTAACAACTTTTCCTTTTAGACATCTTAGGACAAACAATGTGTGATTACGACTAAACCAGTAGTTCCAGTCATAAACGTTAACTCTGCATCCGCCCTTATTTGCCCTTCGATGGAAAACAATTGCGTTAGGATCAAATATTATCTTAAAACCGAGTTTCTTTACTTTTAACGAGAGACTAGTTTCAAAACGATACGCATTTCCTTTATAAACAGGTGAAAAGCCTCCTACTTTTTTAATTAGTTCTTTTCTGAAAGACATGTTTGCACCTGACAAAAAATCCACAAGAACAGGCTTTTGTCCTAATTCAAAGTTGCTTATTACATTTCCATCCCAACTTAATCGCCCTACTAAATGAGTATGCTTCGTTTTCTTAGTAAGCCATAAGGCATCTCGTTCAATTGGAACTACTCTTCCTCCAACACCGCCTATTTTGGGGGATTCATACCGTTTGACAATGTGTGATAGCCAATCTTTATGTGCAATGCAATCGTCATCGGTGAAAACAATAATATCTCCATTTGCGTTAGAAACTCCGCGGTTTAATGATAATGGCAATCCTATGTTGCTGGGGTTACATAATATTTTAATTTTCAGTTTATTGGAATATGTTTCAACGATGTTTGCCACTCTTTCTTTTCTTTTCGATCTATCGCTATCATCAACTATAATAACGTCAAAGTTTTGAATGGACTGATTGCACAGGGATTCTAGAAGATCCATTAGAAACCCTTCTCTGTTCCTCGTTGCTGTTACTACTGAAATGAAAGAGTTTTGCATCTTAAAGTCACCACGCATACTCTTCATCAAATATATATTATTTAGGAGGTGAAACGGTCACTATGTTATCTCCGCGCAGTATTATCGAGCCGAGCTTTTTAACGTTCGCAGCATCGTTTAAGTACCCAGCATCCCTGAGCACCAAGTTTAGATGTTCGTCAAATCCTTCCAGTCTTCCCCTTAATCTTCTCCGGTTTTTTAACCTTACAAGCACAATCTCTCCAAGGCTTTTTTCAAGAATATCGTGCGCGCTGACGTTAGCCCTCATTTTTCAAAACTCTCTTTTGTGGTAGTCTTGTAGACTTGCAAATACGATTTACCAGTCGATTTATCCTCTCTAACGTTTCAACAGTAAGCCAAGCTAACCCACCCAATGTTACCGTGAAAAGCGCAAAGATTACGAAGAGAATAGGTTCTATCATGTCTTGTATCTTCATATATGTCTTTTCTCCTCACCCTATGCGTTTGTTTCCAAACGAATGTATACGTTCGCCAAAAGTATGTCTCAATAGTGTCACGCTTTCTTTTAACCCTAAAGAAGAATGAACTTCGACTATTAATGGACCCTTGTATTCTATTTTTCTTAGGTTTGCCAAGACTGCTGAGAAATTTATGTTTCCTTTTCCGAGAGAGAGATGTGTGTCTTGCTCGCCGTTATTGTCGTGTAAGTGAACGTTAACTATGTGCTCTGCTAGCGTGTCTATGAAGGTTTCAATTTTTGTTAGAGTGTTCGCGTGACCGACATCAAAGGTAAATTTACATCCAACTTCTTGGATAAGAAGCATCAGCTGTTCAGGATAACCAGCTAGAATTTGATCGTTTGACCTGTGGTCGTTTTCTATGGTGAAGACGATTCCATGATTCTCAGAGGCTTTTGTTAGATTTCTTAAACAGGGTATCGCATTTTTCAAAGACTGAGTAATCATCTTTTTGTGGTAGTCCCTCGACAAGCGACCAACATGGGACACAACCATTTTTGCATTAATATCGGCGGCAAATGCTATGCTCTTTAGTATCGTCTTTTCAGAGGCTTTTCTAAGGGTTTGGTTCATGCAAGCTAGGTTGATGTCGATGTAGGGAGCGTGTACGGAATACTTCAAACTAAAGGATTCCATGATGTCATTTATCGCCTTTCTACGTTTAGTTTTGAAGAGTACAGATAGTAAATAGGGCTCATCCATCTTGACTTCTACAAATTTAACTTTCAACTGTGTGGCAAAATCTAGAAAATCCGTGAGTGCCATGTTGAGGCCAATAGAATTCGCTACTCCCAACATCATGATTTATCGCCTGAATGAACGTAGAGATTCCACATTCTTGTTACCACAACAAAGTTTGTTAAAATTGCTAACACTACGAGGCTTACGAAAACTTGATCAAAGATCCCTCCGAACATCACGATGAAAAGACGTACATCCCTGTTAGCGGCGTATCCCGATACGCCTGATTTGAAAACGACACCTAAATCGCTTTTCGCTCGTGTTCTGCTATAACTAACTAGAAGTGAACCTGCCAAAGCGGCAAGCCCCACAAGCATGCTTGCGACAACTCCTTGCTTTGAGAAAACATGATAGGTCATTCCTATCAAAATGGCGGCATCAGCGTAGCGGTCCAGCACAGAATCCATAAACCCGCCGAAAGAAGATGTTTGTCCTGTGAAAACGGCAAGATCACCGTCAACACCGTCTAAAATAGAACTGATTTGAGCTAATAACCCTCCAATCAACGGATGATCGTAGAAAAACAATCCAGATGCCACTCCTACAAGAAAACTCAGAATAGTTATCTGATTCGGCGTTGCTTTTGTATGAGCGGCTAAAAAACATGCAGTGGGACGAGAGAACTTTCTATTGATAAGCTGAGAGATTATGCCGTCCCATTCTCGCGGCATCTCATCTCTTCCTGCAATATTAATTCAGCGATTTTCACGTCATCAAAAGTGTCAATGTCAAGCCAGAAAAGTTTCGACACATCACAAGCCCATAGAGGCTTGCCATCTCTGGTAAGTTTTTTTATGCAATCACTAATTGTAACTGGATAAGTTGGTTTTTCGGCGCGCTCTATCACTTCAAAGATGCTGCTGTCTAACAGGAAAACTCCTGTGTCGACACCGTTCCATGGGGTAATGTCTTTTCCGATTTTTGTTATGTAACCTCTCGAGGTCACAAGTACTCTGGTTGCATCTTTAATTTGAGGGAGATAACGTGGTCGACGGTCTACACAAAGTAGCGGTTTGTGTTCAATATTTTGCAGGGCTTTACGCACTATGTTTACGTCGATGAGATGGTCTGACATCAATAGAAGAAACGCCTCATCTTCTGTTAGCAGTTCTTGCGCAGCTTTTAATGAAGTGGCGTTTCCATTTTTCTGGACAGGATTATGTGCGTATCTTATTTTTAGATGAAATTTTGAGCCGTCACCGAAATATTCCTGTATAGTGTGACTGAGATAACCAGTGACGATGATTACGTCTTCTACCGCAGCTTGTTTTAAGGTTTCTATGGTGTATTCTAGCAGTGGCTTCCCTAAAATGGGAGTGAGAGGTTTCGGACAGTAGTTCGTGAAGGGAAGCAGGCGTTCTCCACGTCCAGCAGCGAGAATTACTGCCTTCATTGTTCTAGCGCTCACGTTTTCCTTGGATGAACTCTTCAACCCACTGTCGACCGATGTGGTCCGGCACTTGAACTGGCGGGTGTTTGAAAGCATACGCTGAGATGCTGGTTAACGGTCCCTTTACCCCTCTGTCGAGAGCCAGCTTGGTTGCTCTAACGACATCGATAACCATGCCAGCGCTGTTGGGGGAATCCTGCACCGACAGTTTAAGGTCTATGGTAACAGGGATGTCCCCGAATTTTCTGCCTTGGATATTCAAGTGGCATATTTTGTTATCTTTAAGGAAGGGGATATACCCGTTTGGACCAGCCCATGCCTCGATCTTATAGGGTGCCAAGCTGGTGAGAGCGCTGATCTTACTCTCTCGTTTAGTCTCAAGCCTGCCTTCAGTGGTCATGTTAAGGAAGTCTGTGTTGCCACCGACGTTCAACTGATAGGTTCTTTCAATCCTTATTCCTCTAGACACTAAGAGGTTGATGAGCGCTCGGTGAATGATTGTTGCTCCTATCTGGCTCTTCACGTCATCTCCTGCCACCGGCAATCCCGCATTTTCAAACTTCTTCGCCCATTCCTGTTCGCTGGCAATGAACTCTGGGATACAATTGACGAAGGCGCAGCCAGCTTCGAGGCAAGCTTTTGCGTAATGTCTTGTTCCACGAAAGCTGCCAACGGGCAGAAAATTCAGCAACATATCAGCCTGGCTTTCTTTAAGGACATCTGCTACATCTACAGGGTCCTCATCTAGGCTATAGACATTAAAAGAACCCTTCATATGTTCGGCTACACCGTCAATTACAGGTCCAGGAAGAACTTTCACGCCTAATTTAGGCATGTTGGCAAACCTTACGCAACAGTTAGGCTCTGTGAAGATCGCTTCGCTCAAATCCTGCTCGATCTTAAGCTTGTTCACATCAAAGGCCGCCACAAATTCTATGTCTCGAATGTGATAGCCTCCAAAGTTTACGTGCATTAACCCAGGAACCTCTGAATTCTCCTTAGCGTTTTTGTAGTATTCAACACCTTGAACAAGTGCGGATGCACAATTTCCAACTCCAGCAATGGCAACTTTAATTCTCACGTTTTTCACCTTGATAGTCCTATGTAATAAGGCTGGGGAGTTAAAAAGATTTTCGATTTAAATGAAAAATAGCAAATCTTATAAGGCGTCATGCCATACCCCTACGTAAATAACCGTTCAAAACTTGAATTTTGGAGGTGAAGCACCTTCTCTGATAAATTCGTTGGAAAATTTAAAGAAAAAGGAAGCAAGATACCTTTCACGACAAAGATTAAAGAAGCTATTAAGCCTTCAGGTCAACTGAAACAGCGTCTTAACTTAGCAATTAGACGTATTGGGTCAAAAATTAAAAGTATGGATAGAACTCTCGAACGTTTTTCAAAACGTGACGAGGCAATTTTTAAGCGTGTTGTAAAATCATATTCAACGCATGATACGCTTCGTGCAAATGTTCTTGCCAATGAACTAGCTGAGATACGGAAAGTTGAAAAAATGGTGATGCAAGCAAAGCTTGCCTTAGAAAGCATTTCTTTAAGGTTAAAAACCGTCTCAGAGCTTGGTGATGTCGTTACTGTACTAACTCCCGCGGTAAGTGTGCTGAACAATGTAAGATCCAGAATGAGTGGCATTGTTCCGGAGGCAGATAAAGAATTAGGGGATGTTGGAAAATTGCTAACCGAGATTGTCTCATCTACTAGTCAAACCAACGGCTTACCCGTGAATTTTGAAGCAGCAAATGAGGAAGCAGCAAAAATCTTAGAGGAAGCAGCATCAGTTGCAGAGCAAAGAATCGAGAAGAAGCTTCCGGAGTTACCTGCCGAAGTTTCCGTAAAAGAAAAAGTCAAATTAAAGACGTAATAAGCACGATTGAACGGTTGACTTTGAACAGTTTATCTTAAGCGCCTTTAGATGCCCGTCAGAAAGATGAGAGTCAAGATACATGACGAAAATGGAGACTGTTGTACTATAACGTTTGAAGGGTCTGTCACAAAGGAAAAAGCTGTTCACCTTTTGGATCTTGCAGAACTGCTTGGAGTTCTATGGAAAAAGAGAGCTGAACGGCCACAACAAACATCAAGCCTGTCAAAATACGGCAAAACACGTCTACTCATCGAAAGAAACTTCCCCCAAGATTGGTTTTCGTCAAAGGACATCCAAAACGCCTACGAAAAAATATTCAAAGAACCAATTCAGCTTAGCACGGTTTCAACATACCTTTCTAGAATGGCTAACCGTGGCTTTCTTATGAAGACAGGAAAACACAGAAATCAGCGTTACAAAATGGTCTTCGAAGATACAATAGAGCTACCTGCTCATGTCAAGCGAAACAACTCACTTTTAACGATGTCCCATGGTTATTAAGAGGAAAGAGGGTGGCCTACGGCTTGGTTAAGAAAGCTGAAAAGGACAATGTTGAAGCAGAGCCCTCATTAAAATATTTGAAAGAAAGATTAAGGAAGTTACAAACTGAAAAAGCAGATCTCCTTCTACAAGCTAAAAAACTAAAGAAAGTAGCTAGAAAGAGAGTTAAAAACCTGAAAAAGGAAATAAAAGCTCTACGAAAGAAGGTAAAATACCTTCGAGAACTATCAGGTTCTTAATAATTGCTAATATAAAGACACTTTCTACAACTGACTTTTTACTCGCTCTAACAATTGTGACTTAGTATATGAAGCTGGATCGGTTTCTGTCCAGGAAGAGATTTTGATAGATGATGCTAAATATGAATAACTTTCGAAGGAGTCTTATTTTTTCGTTAAGAATCTAATGCGGTTCACTAATTTTTTGAAGAAACTCTTTTTCGGGATTTTGAAGAAGTCTTCGTCAAATGTAGGATCAAACTCGGGATGGTTCTTTTTTAATTTGTCAATTGCATCTTTGAGACATTGGTCTCTTGATAATCCCTTTGCTATACCTCTTCTTCGGTAGGCAACATAGTAAAATCTCAGTTTATTTTGAGTTGACCCTTTAGAGCCTTTGGGAATATACATTAATTCGAACTTTATGATTTTATTTATCATTTCTTTGTTCACGCTGAATTCCTCTTATTTAGAACGTGAACCCAGCACACATTATAATTATTTAGCATAACTCAGGAGAAGATTAAAAGATTTTCGATTTAAATGAAAAATAGCAAAAACCTTATATGTGATTCTAACAAATATTATTGCAAGTTAAGAGGTGAAAACGTTGACTACACCACACCCATCCACTTCGAAGCTAGAAGTTACCTTAGATGTGGATGTAATGCGCAAGCTGAAGACGAAGGCTGACGCCGCAAACAAAACACCGTCAGAAGTTGTTGCAGAACTTCTTAGACAGCAGTTGAAGTAAATCTGGAGATTTTACGTTGCAATACTTTATTTCCCCCTTTTTAGAGGCGATACTATTAAGAAAAGCTCTAAATCTTATTGAACTTAGGGGTATAAGCGCACGCTTGTTGCTGCCGGATAATGTATAAATCTGAAAAAACTTGAAATATACATAAGCTAAACATGGGTGATGAAATGTTAAAAGACTGGCGCAAACGGAGTAAGCGCGGCTATTTCATCAGCGCCCCTCCCGAATATAAATTGTTGCTGAAAGATGAGAGCGTCGAAAAATGGATTTCGAATCTAAAAAAGAAAGCTGGATGGAGAACAACTGTTCCCAGTTTTCTCAGAACCTTATACAGGTTTACTGAACACTCAGGTAAGAGTCCGAATGAGTTGATTGCTATTGCGTCTACTGCTAAAAAACTTGACCAGCCGGAAGAATTGACTCCTGCAACTTCTGTAATCACGGAACTTGTGCAAGGGTTTATAAATGAACTTCTAAGTTCTGGCAAACGAGAAAGAGCAAGACATGTAAGAACTTGCCTGATATCTTTTTTTAAAGCGAACGGCATCTCTTTAGAACTTGACAGCATTCCTAGAGTGACCAAAAAAGAAGAGGCTGTTCCTAGCAAAGAGCAAGTTTATGCTATGGCAGACTATGCTGGTTCTCTTCGAAACCGAGCTATAATCCTATGTATGTATCAGAGCGGGCTTGGAATAACAGCCTTACGGAATCTTAATTATAGACATGTGAAGGAACAGCTTGAAAAAAA
>Ga0224501_10000521_pt1 | contig 30631 bp, 30 predicted proteins | sample SF_Oct11_sed_USG_4_FD_169105 | JGI IMG/M metagenome (GOLD analysis project Ga0224501, IMG submission 169105) | Sediment microbial communities from San Francisco Bay, California, United States - SF_Oct11_sed_USGS_8_1 | ecosystem: Environmental > Aquatic > Marine > Sediment | place: USA... | reverse complement strand
GTCCCCGCCCTGATTATCACACCCTTCTACGTCAGAAGCATCGAGTACTCCGTGAAGGCCGAGACCGGGGAGACGATGCCCGAGATCTACGTTAAGAAGGGCGTGATGACCGTGACCCGGAAGCACGTGCCCTTCAGGACGATCACGAACATCTCGAGCAACGCGGGGCCCTTCGACAGGCTCTTAGGGATCGGCTCGGTCCACATCGAGACCGCCGGCTACTCGGGGAGCGGGCAGACGGGGCCCGAGGAGAAGCTGGAGGGGATCGTCTTCTACGAGGAGGTCCGGGACTTCATCCTCAGCGAGCTGAGGAAGTTCAAGGCGCCCTACGTCATCGGGACCGAGGTCGTACGCCCCGAGGAGGAGCCCGTGCCGAGGGGGCCGGGGCTCGACGACGAGATGCTGATAACCCTCAGGGAGATCAGGGACCTCCTGAGGAGCCAGGCTGCCGAAAGGCGCCTCAGGGAAGAGTGAACGAGCCCAGGATTCCGCTGAGCAGCGCCTCTTCCGACCGACGGGGATTTAAGGATCGCCGAACGTAGTTCCGTGATCCTCATGAAAGTACTGGAAGCCATCAGGACCCGGAGGAGCGTCAGGAAGTACAAGCCCGAGGAGATCCCCGAGGAGGACCTGAAGGAGATCCTGACCGCCGCTCAGCTCGCCCCGAGCGCCGGCAACAGGCAGCCCTGGCGCTTCGTAGTGGTCAGGGACCCTGAGACGAAGAAGAAGATGGGCGAGGCCGCGCGGGGCCAGACGTGGATCTCCGACGCGGGCGTCATCGTCGCCGCCCTGGCGATGCCCAGGGACTCGCCTGAGATCTACCCCCGGTGGGTTGAGAGGGACGTGATGACCGCCGTGGAGCACATGGTTCTGGCGGCCTGGAGCCTCGGGTACGGCACCTGCTGGATCGGGGCCTTCTACGAGGACAAGGTGAAGGAGCTCCTCGGAGTCCCGGAGGGCATGACGGTGATCAACCTCCTGCCGATAGGCGTCCCCGACCAGAAGCCTGAGGCGCGGGGCAGGAAGCCCCTGGAGGAGCTGTTTCACGAGGACAGGTTCGGCGCGCCTCTGAAGATCTGACGACCTCCTTTTTTCTACTTCTCCACCCTTTTCTTGATGGATCGCCACAGGCAGATCAGGCCGATCAGGGAGACGAGGCCGACGAGGGCCATGCCCGTGGTGTCGTCGGGGCGCGACCTGTCCAGCTCCTGGAAGAACGCGAACACGACGAAGGGCGCCAGGGCCCCCGCCGCGAGGGCGAACCTGTGCATGGGCGTCGCGGTCCTCCAGTCGTGGCTCCTCAGGAACCCTATCGTGCCGAGGACGGCGGCGGAGCCGAGCAGGATCACTAGGATTGGGGCCGCCTGGAATGCGAGCGCGTTCGGGAGGACCCAGAAGACCGCCCCGCAGGCGAGGGCCGCGAGGGCTGCGACGAGCCCGTAGAACCGGGGCCTTCGCATCGGCCTGGTCCCCCTGCGGGCCCAGTCCGGGGGGAGCCTGCGCGCAAGGAGCACCAGGGCGGCCGTGAGGAGGACGAAGAGGGAGTACTGGGGGAGCGGGGGCCGGAAGCCGGTGAAGGCGGAGAACAGGAAGAGGCCGAGGACCACATCCGCTGCGAGGAGGCCCGGCACGATCTTGAGCCACCTCCCACCCAGCCAGGGCTCCGCCCTCCTCCCGGGGTAGGCGAGCTCCACGAGCATGACCGGGACCGCGATGCTCACCACGGCGTGGTAGGCGGTGAGCTCCGCGGCCCAGACCCAGTTGACGCCGAGCCACCTGCCGAAGACCCCGAGGACGCCGAGGTCCTGCCAGCCCGGGTTCATGAAGCTGGCGACCATCAGCCCCTCCTCGAGGACGCCGTAGGCCGCGCCGAGGAGCAGCAGGGAGCCCATCCCCTTCCCCCACCGGACCTTGAGCTCCCTGGCGGTCAGCGCTCCGCCCCCGTAGAGCAGGGCCATGACCGTGAAGCCGAAGGGGGTGAAGAACTCCGAGGGGGGCGACGAGCCGGACAGTAGCTCCCCGATCGCCGGAGAGAGCAGGAAGAGCACGAGGGCCGGAGGGACCTTCCCCTTGATTCCTGGCATACTGTGTACGCCTGGGTCCTATAACCGTGGAAGTGATGATATAATAATATCCGACTCATCTGATGCCAATAAGCTAATACCCTTCAACCAGCATTGTGTTTTTAGATGGATTATTGAGTAAAAGAACGTCTTGTATGCTCTTGGTCGTCTTATTGGCCTCAGTAGTTGGAGTGTACGTCTTGGATGCTAGACAAAGGGCATCGCAGGAGGCTAGCCCTCCCTCGGTTGAGGAGGAAGCCCTGGAGCCACTAACCGTCCTGATCGGGGTCGCTTGCTCTACTGATAGCGGGCTAAATGGAACCGAGGAGATGGTGAGGCTCGCACAGGGAGACATAAACGCCTATTGCGAGGAGCGTGGAAGCCGTTTCAGATTCGAGTTCCTTGTCGAGTCCTGCAGTGGTCGATCTGCAGTTGCGTTGAATGTGACGAAGACGTTCAAAGCGTCTGGCATAGACTTCATAGTGGGCCACGGCTGGTCGTCGCTGTGCGATGCCTCATTGGAATATGTCAACGAGAACGACATACTCCTCCTCAGCCCCTCCTCGTCCTCTCCGAAGCTTTGTATCCCCGATGACAACCTCTTCAGGCTGGCACCCCCTGACTCGACCCAGGGTCCTGTGATTGTAAAGATGCTCAAGAGCTATGGCATCGAGGCAGTCGTCGTGATGCAGAGGGGCGACGAGTGGGCCGACTGCATCTACGCCACCTTCGAACCCTCATACCAGGCGTTAGGGGGCGTAATCATCCACCGGATCAGGTACGGACCCGAGGATACCGAGTTTTCGGACCATCTCGAAGAGGCTGAGTCACATATCCAAGAGGCCTTCGCGGAGTACGGGAAGGAGCATGTAGCCCTTCAGGTGATTAGCTTCGCCGAAGCGATGCCCACGCTCCTTCAGGCTCAAGACTATCCGACGTTAATGAACGTCACCTGGTTCGGGACAGAAGGCACGGTGGATTTCAGGATGATTGCTGACGATGCCGGCGAACAGGCCTCCAAGGTGGGACTTATCGGGCCGGTGGCCTCCCCCTCCTATTCTTATGCTAATCTGGATTTGAAAGAGATTGGAAAGCGATTTGGATTCTATCAGACTTGGGAGTACTTCCATCTGGCTACTGGGTACGACTGCTGCTGGATATACGCGCTCTCGGTCCTGGAGGCGTCCAGCCCCTCCGCCCTCGAAGTGAAAGCGGTTCTGCCTGGAGTTGCAGCAGACTACAGTGGAGCCTCGGGCCCCTGCGTTCTGGATGAGAACGGCGACAGGCTGATCGTGAACTACGCCTTGAGGGGATACGCCGAGACGAGCCCTGGCATGTACGGCTTCCACCAGTACGGCTTCTACAACGCAACCACAGACACAATCTCATGGAGCGAGCTGGTAGAAAGTTTGCCTCATTGAATCCGCACGAGTTGATCCGAGTCTCAAGCTTGTTCAACTGTTGACTTGTCGTGTAGTCGGTTTCCGCGTTGTACCGGTTTCCGCCCGACGCATAGGATCGCCCCGGCGTACTTCCTCGTCCTCCTGTCCTGCATGATCACCCTCTTCAGCCTCCCGACCTTCATCAGCCTCCTGCGCAGCTCACCGTCGAACGCCATGATTCTGAACACCCTCAGGAGCAGCCCAAGCATCTTCATGTACCCGCCCAGAGCGGGGATGTACTCGCCGTAGCTGTACGTGTAGCCTATCTCCTGGATGTGAACGTCCTCCAGCCCGGCCCCCTCGAAAAACGCCCTCCACTCAGACCTACTCGGCATGATTAAAGGTAGCCCCACGGCCTCCTCGAAAAGGGCCTGGGCCTCTGCGATGGTCTCCGCCTCCTCCTTTGGAGTGTTCTCGGAGATGTAAAGCTCGTTGACGCCGACGTATCCCCCGGGCCTGAGGACGCGGGCGTACTCCCCGAGGGCCCTCCCCTTGTCCAGGAAAACCGTGACGAACTCGGTCACGACGATGTCGAAGGCCCCGTCTTCGAATTCGAGGCCGTACGCGTCGCCTACCCGGAAATCGACCCGGCCCTCCAGGCCCATCTCCCGGGCCCTCTCCCTAGCCCTCGAGACCATCGCCTCTGAGATGTCGACGCCAACCACCCTGCAACCATGTTTCTGAGCCGTGTAGCAGGCGCTGTACCCGGTGCCGCAGCCGACGAAGAGGACCTCCTTCTCGCCGCTGACGCCGCAGAGCCCGAGAAGCTCGTCCGTGGACTTCAGGCCGCCCCAGTGTAAGTAGGGGACCCCCAGGCTCCCCAGGAGATCGTAGTAGCCCACGTCCTCCGTATCCGGCCCATCGCGGCGGTTCCCCGGCATCTCGCTCGAATGGCATCAAAATCAAGCCTATTTATAGTGGTCGGTCGAGCCGGCTCATGAAAAAAGTCAGTCACCAGAGCACAAGGTTCAGTGAAGCCCGGAAAACAGGCTTTTGAAAACCCTCCGTAAATTGTTCGAAACTCCATAAATATCGCCGTTTGAACCGGATCATGGTGCCATCATGATCGAGAACGTGGAGAAGGAGGTCCTGGAGGCCATGCTGGACGCGCTCCCCGTGGAGTTCTCCTTCATAGACGAGAAAGACGAGGTCCGCCTCTTCAACAAGGACGGGGACCGCATCTTCCCCCGCCCCCGGAGCGTGATAGGGAAGAGGGTCCAGGACTGCCACCCGAAGAAGAGCCTCCACAAGGTCCAGCAGATCCTCGACGAGATGAAGGCCGGGACCAGGGACGATGTCGAGTTCTGGATAGACCACAGGGGCATGAAGGTCCTCATCAGGTACTTCGCGGTCCGGGACAAGGCCGGGAAGTACCTGGGCTGCCTGGAGGTTTCCCAGGACATCACCGACATCCAGAAGATAGAAGGCGAGAAACGCCTGCTCACATAGCTCTTACACTTTATCCCCCCCGAACTGCGTTTTGGGGGAGTGGAGTGCAAAAGAGAAGCTATGTCTGAGGCTAATGTCGTCCTTTACCTGATGTTACGTGCCATGTATATGGAGTCAGAAGTTTTTTCACTATGCGGAACTGGTAGCGCAAGAAGTAATGATGTCGTGTGTGCAAACTAACTGTTCAGTGATCTGTTATGTCCTCGGACGTTCTGTACGTCGTCAGGGGCCCCAAGGGCCTCTTCGAGATGACCTGGGAGGAGGTCTCCGAGGCTCTGAGGGAGACAAACATCGCCATCCTCCCGGTGGGTTCTGTTGAGCAGCACGGGAGGCACCTCCCCCTGGGCTCCGACTCTATCCAGGGCACGGACATCGCCAGGATGGTCGTCGAGAGGCTCGGGAGGGACAACATAAGGGTCGTTGCGGCTCCGACAATACCCTTCGGGATAAGCCACGCCCACATGAAGTTCCCCGGGTCCATAACCCTCAGCTCCGGGACCCTCATGGCCGTGATAAGGGAGGTCGTCCTGAGTCTCCACGCCCACGGCTTCAGGAGGTTCGTCCTACTCCTCTCCCACGGCGGGAACCTCAGGACGCTGAACATGGCTGCCCAGGAATTAGCCTTGGAGCTCCCCGACGCCCGCTTCATAGTGCCCGACTGGCTGCCGGTGATGGGGGCGCGCTACCCCGAGGTCCTCCGATCGGACAGGCCCAGGGAGGAGCACCACTCGGGGGAGGGGGAGACCGCGAGGATGCTCGCCTCGACGCCGAACCTGGTCAAGATGGACCGGGCCGAGGTCTTCTACCCCGACGAGAAGGTGGACCCCTACAGGGAGAGGCCCTACCCGGGCCCCGTGGTGTCGACGAGGGGGGACATCGGGATGAAGGAGATAACCCCCACGGGGGTGCAGGGGGACCCCAGGTTCGCCACCAAGGAGACCGGGGAGAAGCTGTACGACATAGTCGTGGACTGGCTCTGCAGCGTGATCAGGGCCGAGTTCCTGGGCGGCGATTAGGCCCGTTCCGGTTGCGCTGTCCCTCGATTTCCGGTCGCACAGACGACTTCTTTTTCATCTGCTCTCCGGCGGACTGGTGAAAAGTATCGTTAGGGTGGCGACGCACATCCCGCAGGCGAGGAACAGGAGGGTCCAGCTGTAGGCGCCGCTGAGGTCGACGAGCCAGCCCCCGATCAGGGGGAAGAGCCCCCCGCCGAGGCCCCCGGCGAGGGTGAGGAAGCCGAAGAGGGTGGTGCCGTATCGGTTCCCGAAGTAGTCGGCGACGATGGCGGCGTACTGCTCGGGGCAGCCCCCGTAGGTGAGACCGTACAGCACCGCCCACGCGTAGAGGATGGTAAGGTCCGGGGGGAGGGCCGAGGCCACGAAGAATGAGAGGGCCATCCCCGCCGTCGTAGCGGCTATGGTCGTCCTCCTCCCGAGCCTGTCGGAGAAGATCCCGAAGAGGAAGCTCCCCGCGGCGCTCATGGCGCCTATGATGCCGAAGGCCCCGCCGGCCTTGACCGGGTCGATGCCGACGCTTATCATTCGGGGGACGGCGAAGGTGAGGATGGAGATGATGCCCCCTATCGCGAAGAAGTAGGAAAGGGCGATGAGCCTGAAGGAGCCGGTCCCCATGGCCTCCCTGGGCCCCCAGTCGGGCCCCTGGGAGGGCGTGTTCCCGTGATCCGGCGCCTCCTCTTCGGGCTCCTCCCCGTCCACGCTAAGGCCCATGGACCCGGGGTCCTCCCGAAGGAACAGGTACCCCACTACCGAGGTCACGGCAACGACTACGAGCCCGAACCAGCGGATGGCCAGCCTCCACCCGTGCTCCTGGATGAGGACGGCGACGACAGGTATCAGCATGGCCTGCCCGGCGCTCACTCCTACGCTCGACCAGCCTACCGCCCTCCCCCTCTTCCTCAGGAAGAACCTCGAGAGGGCCATGGTGGGGACCACGTAAAGGGCTGCGGACCCCACGGCGGCTATCACGCCCCAGAAGAGGTACAGGTGCCAGAGCTCCCGGACGAATGAGACGAGGGCGCCCCCTCCGCCGAGGAGCAGGCCCCCGATCAGGACGGTCCTCCTGACCCCTATCCTCTCGGCGAGGCCGCCGACCAGGGGGGCCGCCGTGGCGTAGACCCAGAAGAAGACGGTAACCGCGGAGGCCGTCACGGCGGTCGACCAGCCGAACTCCTGCTGGACGGGCGTGAAGAAGACCCCGACGGAGTACCTGAGGCCGTACATGAACATGTAGATGAGGAAGGTCACCGCGAAGACGACCCAGCCGTAGTAGAAGGGCAGGCTCTTCGCCTTCAACCTCTAAACCACATCCCAATCCTCGAATAACCATTTTGCGTGTCCAATCTCATAATAATGGTTTCTATCAACGGTCTAACCGGCTTGAGGTTCCATAGAGTGCGGGGAGAAAAAATTCAACATTCGTATCAATCCCGCCATAACCTTCGAGCGGGGCGTGTGCGCCAATCTTTTAAACAGTAAGAAGGAATTTAACATCGCACTGAGGTGAATGAATGGCTCAATCTTCTAACACGCTCATAGTGGGCGCCGTGATAGCGTTGGTGATCGGCGCGGCCATCGGATGGTTTGCATACCCTGCGATGAACCCCGCCCCGACTCTGGAGGACTATGTCACCAAAGACACCTACGACGCATTACAGACCCTGTACGACAACAGCCAGGCTGAACTTGCCGAGGCCCAGTCCGACCTCGTCGAGGCCCAGTCCGACATCGCCGAGAAACAGTCCGATCTGGACGAGGCCCTGGCACAGATTGCGGAGCTGACCAAGCCCAAGAAGGTCGGCCTCATACTGGCGACCGGTGGCCTTGGTGACAAGTCCTTCAACGACATATCGTATGCCGGATGTCAGATGGCCAAGGACAAGCTTGGAGTGGACTTCGACTACGTTGAACCAAAGGCGATAGCCGAGTACGAGGGTTTCCAGAGGGACTTCGCAAAGTCGGGCGAGTACATCCTAATCATCGGCATCGGCTTCGATCAGGGGGATCCACTTTCTATAGTCGCTGCGGAGTACCCTGATCAGAACTTCGCACTCGTGGACATGGCCGTGAACAACCCCAACGTTGCGAATCTACTCTTCAGGGCTAACGAGGGCTCCTTCCTGGTCGGCGTCGTCGCAGGGATGATGACCGAGACGGGCAAGGTTGGCTTCGTAGGGGGCATGGACATCGATCTCATCAGGGACTTCTTCGTAGGATACGAGGCAGGAGCGAAATGGGCGAACCCAGTTGTCACGGTTTCGGAACCCGTCTTCGTCGGGGGCTGGGCCGATCCGACTAAGGGAAAGGAGCTGGCCACCGCCCTCGTCGAGCAGGGGAACGACGCAATCTACTCGGCGGCGGGCAAGAGCGGGCTAGGTGCCCTAGAAGCTGCACATGAAGAGGGCGTCATGGCCTTCGGCGTAGATCTCTGCCAGGACTACCTGTACCCCGAGATGGTCGCCAGCATGACCAAGCGGGTCGACCTGGCTGTCTACGAGATGATACTGAACGCCCTCGTCGGAAAGTTCCAGGGAGGCTTCTACAGCGGAGGCATAAGCGAAGGATGGATCGGGATGTGCAGGCTGCCCGAGGAGGAGGGCCTCTGGGAGGAGCTGTTCGACTTCGAACACCAGCCGCTACCCGCCGATGTACTGGCAAAGGTCAAGGAAGCAAGGGACGGCATCCTGGCCGGAGAGATCACGGTACCATCCGGCTACGGCTAAACAATTATATCTTATCCCCCACCTTCTTTTTTGCACTCCCATGACCCCAGCCATAGAACTGCGAGGAATCACCAAGGCCTTCCCCGGCGTGGTGGCAAACGACCACATAGACTTCTCGGCCGAGAAGGCGGAGATCCACGGTCTCCTCGGGGAGAACGGGGCTGGGAAGACCGTCCTGATGAGCATCCTCTACGGGTTGTACCGACCCGACGAGGGCAAGATCCTGGTGGACGGGGAAGAAGTCGAGATGGACAGCCCTGCCACGGCGATGAGGCGCGGCATCGGCATGGTCCACCAGCATTTCATGCTCGTCCCCAGCCTCACCGTCTCGGAGAACATTATCTTAGGGAGGGAGCCCACTAAAAACGGCGTCCTGCTGGACAAGCAAAAGATGCTCAAGGAGGTCGAGGATTGCTGCGAGATATACAAGCTGGACGTTGACCTCGAGTCCCCTGTCTATACCCTCTCCGTCGGGGTGCAGCAGAGGGTAGAGATCCTCAAGGCCCTCTACCGGGGAGCCGATGTCCTCGTCCTCGACGAGCCGACGGCTGTCCTCACCCCTCAGGAGGTTGAGGAGCTCTTCAACGCGGTGAGAGCCCTGAAGGGGGAGGGGAAGACGGTCATCTTCATCTCACACAAGCTCAAGGAGGTCCTCGCCATCTGCGACAGGATCACCGTCCTGAAAGGGGGGAGGGTGGTCGGGACGGTCAAGGCCAGCGAGACGGACCTCGGGGAGCTCGCGGAGATGATGGTCGGGAGGAAGGTCGTCACCACCTTCGAGAAGAAGCAAATCGAAGCTCGGGAGGCTGTGCTCAGGGTCGTGGGCCTTAAGGCCTTGGACGACAGGGGCCTATCGACGCTACGAGGCGTGGGCTTCGAGGTACGCTCATCGGAGATTCTCGGCGTTGCCGGGGTCGAGGGAAACGGGCAGACCGAGCTGGTCGAGGTCCTCATGGGGCTTAGGAGGGCCACCGAAGGGAAGGTAATCTTAGATAACATCGAAATTACCAAGGCGACTCCCGAGGAGAGGATCAGGTCGGGGGTCTCCCACATACCGGAGGACAGGCACAAGAGGGGGTTGGTGCCGGACTTCTCTGTGATGGAGAACCTGATCCTCGGCAGCCACAAAGAGCCCGCCTTCACGAAGTGGGGCTTCAGCCTCGACTTCAACAAGGCCTCTCGCTTCTCGAAGGGGCTTGTCGGGGACTACTCCATCCAGACGCCGAGCGTGGAGACCCCAGCAAGGAACCTGTCTGGAGGGACCCAGCAGAGGGTCATCGTGGCTAGGGAGTTCAGCAGGAGGCCAAAGCTCATCATCGCCGCCCAGCCCACGAGGGGCCTGGACGTCGGGGCGACAGAGTACGTCCGGGGGAAGCTCGTCGAGATGCGCGACAATGGCAGCGCCGTCCTCCTCGTCTCCGCCGACCTTGACGAGATCAGGGCCCTTAGCGACAGGATAACCGTGATGTACGAGGGTGAGATAGTGGCGATAAAGGACCCCAAGACGACGAGCGAGCAGGAGCTGGGGCTCCTGATGGCGGGTGGGACGCGTGACTGAAGGCAGAAAGGGCATCACTGACCTGACAGGAGGATTGCTCTCAGCACTTCTATCAAAGCTGGGGTCAGGACTGCGAAGGATACTAATCCAGGTCGTGGCGATAATTTTCGCCTTCATCGCGGGGGCGGTGGTACTGTACGCGACGGGCTACTCCCCCCTGGACGCCTATAGCGCCATGTTGAGGGGAGCGTTTGGCGACATCTTCGGGATCGGCCAGACCTTCACCCAGGCCACCCCGATCACGTTCACCGCGCTGGCGTTTTTGTTCGCTTTCAAGGGCGGCCTCTTCAACATAGGGGCTGAGGGGCAGTTTCTGATAGGGGCTTTCGCCTCGGCGCTGGCTGGGATATCTTTCAACGGCCTGCCACCCTTCATCCACATACCTCTAGCCCTCCTCGCCGGGGCTGTAGCGGGCGGCATATGGGGCTTCATCCCCGCAATCCTGAAGGCAAAGCAAGGGGCCCACGAGGTAATCACGACGATGATGTTGAGCTACGTGGCGCTGTATATGACCGGGTACATGGTGAACTACCCCTTTAAGGCTCCTGGGTGGGTGGCCCAGACCGTTCCGATCGCACTTTCGGCCAGGCTCCCCCGCATACTCCAGCCCACCCAGCTCTCGGCCTCGATCTACGTAGCGGTAGTCCTCGTGGTACTCACTTACTACATCCTCCAGAAGACGACCTTCGGCTATGAGATCAGAGCCACGGGGCTGAACCCCACGGCGGCGGAGAACGCCGGCATAGACATACAGCGGGGGATGATCCTCGCGATGGTCGTCAGCGGGGCTATGGCGGGACTCGGGGGCTCAGGCGAGATCATGGGGGTCCACAGGCGATTCATCGATGGCTTCTCCCCGGGCTACGGCTGGGACGGGCTGGCAGTGGCCCTCGTGGGTGGTTTGCACCCCTTGGGCGCCTTCCTCGCAGCGGTGCTCTTCGGGGCGTTCAGGAGCGGCGGCATGGTCATGACGAGGGTCACGGGGGTGCCCCTCGACATAGTCTTCCTCCTCCAGGCGCTGGTCATCCTCTTCGTTGCGGCGCCCATGCTGATCCGAAGCATCCTCAGGAGGGGAGGCCTCAGATGGTAGATCTTCTGAGCGTCATCAACGTCGGGCTATTCGCGGCGGCCCTCAGGATGGCCACCCCGATAGCCTACGCGTCCCTCGGCGGCATCTTCTCCGAGAGGGTCGGCATCATAAACATAGGACTGGAGGGGATGATGCTCACCTGTGCTTTCACGGGCGTGGCGGTGAGCTACTACACCTACAACCCATGGCTGGGGGTCCTTGCGGCCATGCTCGTGGGCGGGCTCCTGGGGTTCTTCCACGCGGTCCTGACGGTGAAGTTCGTCGGGGACCAGATCGTGAGCGGGACCGGCATAAACATATTCGCCATGGGCTTCACGGCCTACATGAGCCAGGTCATCTGGGGTTCCAGGGGCGCGTCATCCAGCGTCCCGGGGCTCAAGCCGGTGTCGATACCATTGTTGAAGGACATACCGATAGTCGGGAAGATACTGGGAACCCACACGCCGCTCGTCTATGTCATGATGTTGGCGACCGTGCTCTCCTACGTCGTGCTCTTCAGGACCCCGTGGGGGCTGAGGATCAGGGCCGTCGGGGAGCACCCCGCCGCGGCGGAGACGGCGGGCATAGACGTCCTCAGGATGAAGTACATCTGCGTCACTGTGAGCGGGATGCTCGCCGGCCTCGGGGGGGCCTTCCTCTCCCTTGGCCACCTGCACCTCTTCGCGTGGGGGATGACGGGGGGCAGGGGGTTCATAGCGATGGCCGCCATGATCTTCGGGAAGTGGATGCCCTTCGGGGCGTTCGGAGCGAGCCTCCTCTTCGGCCTCGCCGACGCCCTCCAGATGAGGCTCCAGGCCCTGGGGCTGCTGCCTCCACAGATCATCCTAACGATCCCCTACGTCCTGACTGTGGCCGTCCTCGCGGGAGTGGTCGGGAAGGCTACACCGCCGAGCGACTACAAACCCTACGTGAAGGAATGATTCCCTACCCTTTTTCCCGCTCAAGGATCTCGACAGCTCTCAGGGCGATCCTGATCTCGTCGTCGATGGCCCCCTGGACCAGCTCTGAGAGCTCGCCCAACCTCTCGCCGGGCTCGAACTCCCCCTTCCCCGTGCCCTTGGCGATGTTGCCGTCCACGGCGAGGATGGCGCCCGCCCTGAGCCCCTTCAGCCCCGCGAGCGTGAAGATGACCGAGCTCTCCATCTCGATGGAGAGGACGTTTGCCTCCCCGAACCTCCTGAGGGCCTTGTCGTTCCCCCCGTAAAAGAGATCAGTGGACATGACGATTCCGAGGTGGTAGCCCCTACCCAGCTCCTCCGCAGCCCGCATCAGGGCGGAGGTCACGTCCATGCTGGACACCGCCGGGTACTCGACGGGCACGAGGGCCCTGCTGGCACCGTTAGCCCTCACCGCCCCGGTCGCTATGACGATTTCCCCGGAGTCGATGTGGGGCTGGAGGGAGCCAGTCGTCCCCACCCTGATGAAGGTGTCCGTCCCTATCCTCGACAGCTCCTCGACGACGATGGCGGCCGAGGGGCAGCCTATGCCCGTGGAGCACGCCGAGACACTTACGCCTCTAACCCTCCCGGTGTAGGTGACGAAGCCCCTGTACTCTGCTACCTTCTCGGCCTCGTCGAGGAAGGAGGCGATCCTCTCCACCCTGTTGGGGTCCCCGGGCAGGAGGACATACCGGGCGACGTCGCCGACGCCGCACATGATGTGGGGCTGCACCCTGCGCTTCATAACGTTCCCCTTGGGAGTCATGAAGCCCTTGACATTCAATCTATAAATCTCCAGCGATTGCTTCCAGCTGCCGAGTCCTTGGATGAATCAGAAGAGAGGGGAAATAACTTTAATTCCTAAAGCTGCGGGTGGAATCGATTCCTCAGCCCGTTCCTGTGTTTTGGATCTATGTGACGTTGTATTTCTCGTACAGCTTCTGGAGCTTCGCGTTGAGCTCCCTGGCCCTCTCCTCGGCCTCGGAGACCCTGAGCTCCTCGCACTCATAGCCGACGACCTCCCTCATCAGCCTCACGTTCTCCTCGACGAAAACGACGGTCCCGTCGTCCTTCACCCTTTCGATGCCGTCGATCCGGCCCCCTGCCTCGTTGATCTCCACGGCCTCCTCCAGGGAGATGCCGGGGAGTACGACCTCCGCCCCGTCGGCGCCGAGGCGCGCCGGGTACCCGCCAGGGAGGCCGTTTGGCGCGACGACGCACGGGTAGACCTCCCTGGTGTCGTAGTGGAGGGCTAGGACGTGCTTCAGGAAGGAGGAGGCGGTCCTCATCTGGTCGACGAGGGGCCCCTTGTACTGAGAGGTGACGGCCCAGCTCCCGGCTTGATACAGCCTCGTTATCCTCTCGTTCGGGAACCTATCGCTGACATCTTCGCCGTCGACGATGATCTTCAACCAGTAGGGCCCGCCCATCTTCGCCGTGTAGTAGGAGCCGTGGTGGCCTACGCCGTAGACCGTGACGCTCCTGACGGGGACCCCCATCTCCCTGGCTACGATCTTCCTCACCCTGGAGACGCCCAGGTCCATGTTTCCGCCGCCGCACGTTGGCGCGAGGCCGATCTTGCCGAGGACGACATTCGTCAGGTCGGGGTACGCACCGTTCACGACCCTAGTCTCTATGCCGGATTTCTCCACCGCCTGCATCAGCTTGTGGGCGAGGGTGAGGTGGTTCGGCAGCCACGGGCCTATGGGGCCGATCTTCTCGTAGACCTCCACCGGCAGCAGCCTGGTGACCCACCACGAGCCAAGGGAGGAGAGGTTGCAGATCACCGTCGGCCTAATCTCCTTCAGGACCTCGGTCGTCCCCGGGATGTCGAAGAGGTTCATCTTCCTGAAGCCCAGGTCAGGGTAGTTCCCGAAGTTGTGGGCTATGTGGAGGGACTCCTCTATCTCCTGCCTCCCCTTCTCCTCGTTTACGTCGGCGCCGACGACCCTGATGTCCGACCTCATATTCGCGATCAGGTACATCATGTCGTGCCCCACGCTCCCCGCCGAGCCGATGATAAGAACTGTGCCGGGCAAAACTCGCACCCAGAATAGATATGGACGACGTATGTAAGGCTTCTCCGCCTCAATTCCGATGATCTGGGTAATCCTTCACTTCATGGAAGATCGAGGGTACTGTGGCATGCGCCCACGCCGCTAAAGGGATGCATTCATTTATCCGTCGTGTGTTTAATGTTCGGCTCTTGAAGGGGTGTGCATAACGTGGAGGTGTCCGACAGGGTCAGCCTTGCTCCAGCGGAGGAGGAGGACGCAGAAGAGCTCGCCCACATCTGCAAGAGGGCGTTCGACACCGACGTCGACGTGGGGGCGCCCGGGCCGGGGGGGCCGCCGGGGTACGACTCACCCGGGGCCCAGGTCCGTCTCATGGGGTTCATGGACTACCACAAGGTTCTCCTCGACGGAGAGCCTGTGGGCGGCGTCATCGTGGGCTACGCAGGGGAGGAGCACCGCGTCCTCGAGCGGATCTTCGTCGACCCCGACCACCACAAAAGGGGAATAGGGACGAGGGCCATGGAGCTCGTCTGCGGGCTGTACTCCGGGGTGAAGCTCTGGACCCTGGGGACGCCCGAGTGGAACGCGAGGACGAAGAGCTTCTACGAGAAGCTCGGCTTCGTCCAGGTCGGCTGGGACCTCGGCGACCCGAACTGGAGGGGGAGGTGGTACGAGAAGGTGATGGACCCCTCGGACCCCTACGTCATGAGGGGGGTCGGGGGGCTTCGGGAGGGCATGGCGAACGTGGACGTCGAGGCGACAGTCGTCGAGAAGTCACTGGCCCGGATGGTGAGGTCCAGGGCCAGGGGCGAGATGCTCAGCGTAGCCGACGCAGCGCTGGCGGACGAAACGGGCAGGGTAGTGCTCACCCTCTGGAACGAGCAGATAAGGCATGTGGGCGTCGGCGACAGGATAAGGGTCGAGAACGGTTACGTCAAGTCGTACAGGGGGGTCACCCAGCTCAACGTGGGCAGGGCGGGCAGGATAATCAACCTGATCTGAGATTTTGACAATCCTAGGACAGACGCGAGAGTGGCCCGCAGGGTGGTCAAGTAAGACCCCTGTTCAGCATCCGTCGCAAGTGCACTGGGAGGCCGGCGTGGAACCTTGAAGGCTTTCAAGCCGGATCGCTCCGGTTCAAACCTTCCTCAACTAGAGAATATTTTTGTGTTTTTTTCCGTAAAGGGTCAAAGTAAAACCTCAAACATGGACGTTTGCGCAAAAAATTATTGAAATAGTATTCAAATATATAATTATATTCCTAAAATAACTGATTTTTTTGCTCAAATGCATATCTTTTTAACAAACCTCCCCTCAGAGTAAATCCCGAAGGTAGCTACGGTTTGCCCCGAAAGAAGACCGAGATCCGGATAGACGGGGAGCTTTGCAAGGGTTGTGGCTATTGCATCGAGTTCTGCCCGAAGGGAGTCTTCGAGAGGTCCGACGAGGTGAACCAGAAGGGGGTCGCGCCCCCCAGGGTCAAGGAGGGGGCCGAGTGCGTCGGCTGCGGGCTGTGCATAATGCTGTGCCCTGAATTCGCCCTCGAAGAGGAGAAGGAGGAGGCAGTATGACTGAGGGCGTCCTTACGGGGAGCCACTTCGTCCACGGAGACTGGGCCTGCGCCGAGGGGGCGATATCGGCGGGGTGCAGGTTCTACGCCGCCTACCCCATAACGCCGGCGACGGAGATCGCCGAGAGGATTGCGGCAAGATTCCCGGGGATCAGGGGCAGGTTCATCCAGTTCGAGGACGAGATAGGGGCGATAGCCTCCGTCATAGGGGCCTCCTACTCGGGGCTCAAGGCGATGACCGCCACCAGCGGCCCCGGAGTCAGCCTCATGCTTGAGAACATCGGGCTCGCCGTGATGACAGAGGCCCCATGCGTAATAGTCAACGTGATGAGGGGCGGCCCGAGCACGGGGCAGCCCACAGCCGGGGCCCAGGGGGACGTGATGCAGTGCCGCTGGGGGGTCCACGGCGACGCGGAGATGATCGCCCTCGCCCCCCAGTCCGTCCAGGAGATGTTCAACCTCACCGTCGAGGCCTTCAACCTCTCCGAGGCCTACAGGGTCCCCGTCTTCCTCATGTCGGACGCGAACATCGGCCACATGTACGAGAGGCTGGTGATACCCCGGGAGGAGGACCTGGAGACAGTTGACAGGAAGAGGCCCGACGTCACCCCGGAGGAATACCTTCCCTTCAGGGCGGACGAGAGCCTCGTTCCACCGATGGCCTGCTTCGGGGAGGGCTACAGGTTCTACGCCACGGGGCTCACCCACGACGAGAGGGGCTACCCGGACATGTCTCCGGAGGCCCAGGACCGGCTCGTCAGGAGGCTCTGCGACAAGATCCGGAGGAACGCCGACAGGATATCCAGGTACGAGGAGTTCATGGCTGAGGACTGCGACGTCCTCGTCGTAGCCTACGGCATATCCGCGAGGTCGGCGGCCACCGCCGTCCGGCTCGCCAGGGACGAAGGCATAAGGGCCGGGCTGTTCAGGCTCGTCACCCTCTGGCCCTTCCCCGACAGGAGGCTCGAGGAGCTCTCCCAGTCCGTGAAGGGGGTAGTCGTCTCTGAGATGAACTACGGGCAGCTCGTCAGGGAGGTGGAGAGGGCCGTCAGGCCAACGAGGGTGTCGTTCGTACCCAAGCTGGGAGAGAACCCGCCGAGGCCGGAGGAGATCCTCGCCGCCGTCAGGAGGCTGAGCCCATGAGCGCCGGTCAGGTCGAGCACTCCCTCGGCGACTACCTGAGGATGGAGAGGCTCCCCCACATCTGGTGCCAGGGCTGCGGCCTGGGGATAATCCTCCGCTGCTACGCAGAGGCCCTCAGGGAGCTGGGCTGCGACCTCGACAGGGTTGTTACAGTCTCGGGCATCGGATGCGCGGGGAGGGCCTCCGGCTACGTGAACACGGACGCGTTCCACACGACCCACGGGAGGGCGATACCCTTCGCCACAGGGATCAGTCTGGCGAAACCGGGCCTGAAGCCGGTGATAATCAGCGGCGACGGGGACCTGTTCGCGATCGGGGGCAACCACCTCATCCACGCCGCGAGGCGGAACGTCAACATGCTGGTGATCTGCTCCAACAACTTCAACTACGGGATGACCGGCGCCCAGTACGGCCCGACGACGCCTATGGGCACAAGGACGCCGACGAGCCCCTACGGCAGCATCGAGAACCCATTCAACCTGGTGGCCCTGGTGGCGGCGGCCGGCGCCACCCTCGTCTCCCGGTGGACCGTCTACCACGGCCAGATGCTGAAGAGGGCAATCAAGAGGGGGCTCGAGAAGAGGGGGTTCAGCTTCATCGAGGTGATCTCCCCGTGCACGACGGGCTACGGCCGCCTCAACAGGATGACCGGCGTCGAGATGATGAGGCAGCTCAGGGACCTGAGCAGGGTGAGGAGGGTCCACCCCACAGAGGCGACCATCGAGCCCGGGAGGGAGATAGTCATAGGGGACTTCGTCGACGTGGAGAGGCCCACCTACAACGAGGTGCTCGAGGGCCTGGAGAGGAGGGCTGCGGAGTAGATGAGCAGACACGAGCTGAGGATAGCGGGCTTCGGCGGCCAGGGGGTCATCACGGCCGGGTACGTCCTCGCCAGCGCCGCGAGCATCCACGAGGGAAAGCACGCTCTGATGACCCAGTCCTACGGCCCGGAGGCGAGGGGGGGCGCCTGTAAGGCCGACGTCATAATCTCCGACCGTCCGATAGACTACCCCAAGACATCGTCGCTCGACTGCCTCGTCGCCCTCTCCGTGGACGCCTACGCCATGTTTAATGGGGAGGTGAGGGAGGGCGGCGCCATAATATACGACGGCGGCCTGGTGTCGATACCCGATGCCCACAGGAAAAGGGGGGTGTCGTTCTATGGTGTCCCCGCCGCGGAGGTGGCCGAGGAGCTGGGGAGCCCCCTCTCGGCGAACATGGTGATGCTCGGCTCCCTGCTGGGGGTCACCGGTGTAGTGGGCCTCGATGCGGTCAGGGGGGCGATAAGGGAGCGGTTCCCGAGACGCGCGGCGGTCAACATCGAGGCGCTGGAGAGGGGCAGGGAATTGGTCGGGGCCCCCTAGGGCATGAGGCCGAAGTCCTCTTTTATGGTGTTCAGGACGAGGTGGGTCCTGGTCCTCTCCACGTAGGGGAGCTTCAGGATGCTCTTTGTGAAGTTGTTGAGATCGCTCCTGGTCCTGAACTTGGCGAGCACCATGATGTCCGAGTCGCCGGTCACATTGTAGACGCCGATGGTCTGGCCCATCTCCGCGATCTCGCCGCCGACGTCCATCATCATCCCCTTGGAGACGGTGATCTCCGTGATGACCGTAAGATCGAATCCGAGCTTCTCGTAGTCCAGCAGCGCCGTGTACTTCTTTACGATGCCATCCTCCTCCATCTCCTTCACCCTGGAGGCGACCGTGCCCGAGGAGACGCCTATCTTCCTGGCGACCTCCCGGAAGGACTGCCGCGAGTCCGTGAGGTACTCCCGCAGTATCATGTTCGATGTCTCGTCGACCATCTCAACCCTGATCGACTGGACCGAACCGCATAAAAACGGTTTCCCCGGAACCGCCGCCGGCGTTCGGGTAAGGCCCTCGCTACTGTCTCCGCCACAGCATCAGGAGGACCGAGAGCCCTGCTGCGAGTCCGAGCATCGTGGACTCCCTTGGAAAGCTGGGGATGCCGCCCTCGCCCCCTGATTCGGCTTCCGATTCCCGCTTCGGCTCGGTGACCGTGAACTCCAGCGTTCCGCTGGCCGAGGGATGGTGGCCCGGATCCCCCTTCCATGACGCCTCCACGCCCCATGAGCCCACATCGGAGGGCTCGAAGGCATCGGTGTAAGCGCCATCGGTTCCCGCAGCGACCACTTCGGTGATCACATTGCCGCCGGGCCCCGTGTACTTCAAAATGATGTTCGCATCTGGGACGGGTGGTTCGATCAAGCCCGAGACCGTTACTGAGTCCCCCAGCTCTACATCCCTGGACGAGAGTGAGCAGGAGATGGAGGTGTCGAGGACCTTCCAGTCCCACCACTCGCCGATGAAGTATATCCTGGAGTCGTCGGCGGAGAAGACGGCGCAGTGGGCTAGGAAGCCCGGAGGGAAGATTCCGGAGGTCAGGTCCGTGACGCCGCTCCCGTCGGCGTTCATCAAGTAGAGGTCGTACCTCCCCTCGGTGCCCACCGCGGACACGAGGTAGACTATTTTCTCACCTGAATGGGACCAGGAGGCCAGGCCCTGGGTCCAACCCGTCTCCGTCAGCCTTGTCTCCCCGGACCCTTCGACGTCTATGGTGTAGAGGTCGTAGTTCCCGTGGGGCGAGGCGTCGTCCACCATCCTCTCGAAGACGATCCTGCCCCCGTCCGGGCTGAACCTGGGGTCATAGTCTCCGAAGGGGAGGACGGCGTCCCCCCACTCCCCCGCCCTGGGAGGGTCGGTCACCCGCCTTGCCCCCGTTCCGTCCTCTTCCATGATCCATATCTGGAAGTTCCTCGTGAAGGCGATCCTGTCCCCGACCCAGTGGATGTCCGCGTCATGGTACCCGGAGTCGTAGAGCATGGACTCGTTTTCCCCGTCGGCGTCCATCACGTAGATGTCGAGGGTCTCCCCGCGCATCGAGAGGAACGCGATCTTCGAGCCGTCGGGCGACCAGGCCGGGTACACATCCATGTGGACGTTTTCTGTCAATCTCCTGAAGCCGCTGCCATCGACGCCCACTGTGCATATCTCCTCATGGGTGTCATCGGACCCGTCGATCCTTTTGGAGAAGACGAACAAGTTACCGTCGCAGTTTAACCGTAGGGTAGTCAACTTCTCCTTGCAGGTGTAGATCAACGAGACCTCGCCCGAGCCTGGGTCCAGCTCGTATATGCCCCACTTCTCCATGTAGGGCACGGCGCTCCATTCGGCGACCGCGAATGGCATCACGGCGGAAAACATCAAAGGGAGCATCAGAAGGATTACAAGTGCCCTGGGGAACCGCATTTTGAGACGCTCTTCGCCATGTTTTTCATTAATGTAACGGTTCTCTGTCCAGTATCAGGGGACTATAAAGTTGCTTATTACGCGATCTATCTCCTGCTTTCAGCCCAATTGATGGGCCTCCGCCCGCCTCGGCCCTCCTTGTTCAGAGAATAATGTCGCTGGAGACGCGCAAGGCACGGATATCGAGAATCCAGGTCATTCAAGGCGTCTATTCGAATGGTTTTCCGAATTCCTCCAGGTAAGCGATCTCGTTGAGCTCCTTCTTCGGCCTGAAGAAGTGCAGTATCGAGCCCAGGAAGTCCTTCTCCTCAGCGGGGTAGCCTATCGAGGCGATGGCAACCACTCGGAATCCCTCGGGGATCTTGAGCAGCTTCTTCACCGTCCGCTCGTCGAAGCTGACGACCCAGCATGACCCGAGCCCCTCGGCCGTCGCCGCCAGGACGACATGCTCAAGCGCTATGCAGGTGTCGTGGACGTAATACCTGGACCCGGTGTCCCCGCAGGCGACAATCAGGATGGGCGCCCGGGAGACGAACCTGCCGAAGACGCCGCTCCTCGCGATCCTCTCCTTCTTCTCCTCGGACCTGACGACAACGAACCGCCACGGCTGGTAGTTCATCGCAGAGGGGGCGAGCCTCGCGGCCTCCAGGAGCCTCGACACGACCTCGTCCGGGACTGGTTCGTGGCTGTAGGACCTGACGCTCCGCCTCGCCCTGATGGCTTCAAGGACGTCCATGCCCGGCCACCAAGAATAAGGTGAGGAGTCGACTGAATAATGATTCTGTTGCCTCGCTCTCTCGACTTGCGCCTGGAAGGGCTGATAGCGGACTCTATGGATGTCCGGCTCGACGCTGTCTAAGGCGGCAAGAGGAGGAACCGCCTTGAAGCTGCTACCTATTCTAAGACTACATAGCGCTAGTTCCGCGTTTGAGAAGTGGGGCATGGAGAAATATGTTTAATAACGGGTATATCGCTAGAGATATATGGTGGTCGGTGTACTGGTCCTCATCTGGTTGATGCTCGCAGCCTTCCTGCTCGTGGGCCTGATAGGCCTCTCGATACTCGGCTTCGGGGCGCTCATCGGCCTGCTGATCAACCTGGTGCTGCTGCCCCTGCGGATATTCATCTGGATCCTGAAGGGCCTATTCGGGCTCTTCTAGGCGTCTCTTGCCCAAATTATCTGGTCGAAGGATGACACGGCTACTCCGGCTCAACCCGCATTGGCATCCTGCATTGATGTCCGGCTATCAGATAGTTCTTGTGCCGGCAGTGACCGATGTCGTCAGTGATCGCACATATGGATGTCCGCTCCCCTGGCAACGGATAACCTCAAAGCGCTGGGCTCCGTAGTGCATTAAGTGGTGTGTCCGTGGTTAACGGCTGGCGGGCCCGGCTCAGATATGATCCGCTTCCCCCGTTACTTTCCTCGGGGAATAACGCGCTGAGGTATTTCGTTGGGCGGGACCTCCTGGGGGAGGACATCGAGCCCGCGGAGACGCTCTGGCATGATCCGAGGGTGGCCGCGATCCTCCGGAGGCAGCGGGATGATGGCTCCTGGGCGTACCGGGGGAGGAGGCCGGGGGCTGAGTGGGGTCAGGACTACGAACAGCTTGAGACATATCGGGTCCTGGGGTGGCTCGTGGAGCTCCACGGCCTCGACAGGAGGCACCCAGCGGTGGAGGGGGCCGCGGAGTTCCTGTTCGCCCGCCAGACAGAGGAGGGGGACTTCCGGGGGATCTACGGAGGCCAGTACACCCCGAACTACTCCGCTGGGATAACGGAGCTGCTCGTCAAGGCGGGCTACGGCGGGGACGGGCGCGTCGAGAGGGAGTTCCGCTGGCTCCTCTCCGTCAGGCAGGACGACGGGGGGTGGGCCCTGCCCTTTCAAACGGTCGGCGCCAGGCTGGACCATGCCTCGATGGCTTCCGGGGCCCTCGAGCCGGACCCCTCGAAGCCTTTCTCCCACCAGGTCACGGGGGTCGTGCTGCGGGCCTTCGCCGCCCACGATGAATACAGGGGAACGATGGAAGCGAGGGAAGCGGGTGTGCTGCTGGCATCCAGTCTGTTCAGGCGGGGGAGGTATCCGGGCAGACAGGGGGCAGAGTTCTGGACTAGGTTCACCTTCCCTTTCTGGTTCACAGATCTCCTATCCGCCCTCGACTCCCTCTCGCAGATAAACGTCGACAGGGATGATGAGCAGATCAGGAGTGGGCTCGACTGGTTCAGGGAGAGGCAGCGGAGTGACGGGAGCTGGGACCTGCACCTGCTGAAGGGCAAGAGCGTAGAGGGCCTCCAGCTGTGGATAGGCCTGGCGATCTGCAGGGTATTCAAGAGATTCTATCGATGACGTAGATAATGCGACTACCGTCTCAAAAAGGTTGGTCGGTGTTTCGGCCGCGACCTATCTTCTGCTCACGGCGGCATCTGAAATGTGTTGGCTGCCCGTGCTCTAGATCGATCATACAGGGATGTTCTTCCTCGAGGTCAACCTGTGAAGAGCGACGAGTACGCCGAAGACGATCGACCACGCAACAAACCCGATAGTGGTCGTGGGGTTTTGGATGGAGCCGAAGAGGAGGCCTATGCAGAGGCATGAGGCGATGTGGGCGGCGACAAGGGCGTCCAGAAACCTGGATTTCCGGAAGGGCATCGCCGTGTCAGGCTTCTCCAATCGGATGAGTGCGAGCGCGGCGATGACAAGGAGCGCGCGCAGGCGAATTCAATAATTATGTGTAAAATGGTTTTTATTGTCCTTTTATCTTTTAGTTGATGAAATGGACTTCTATGATAGGAAAATCCTAACCGTTACGAAATATTGAAAACCCAGAATCTTTTAAAAGATACTCTCCGAGGTAGGGTTCTCCCACAACATCATGAGGCAGCATCTTGACAAACTGGTGGACCAGAGCCTAGTCAAGAGGCTTAAGGTGTCTCGGAGGGGCCCTGGAAGGCAACTGTTCGACTATAGGCTGTCCGAATGAGTTGAGAAGATCGTCTCCGCCCTCTTGAATCCCTCGTTGTGGTTGGTGGCGGTCTCCTTCGATGGGTTGCGTCGCGTCTGTAGGCGTGAGAAGGGTGGTTTCTGTGAGGAGATCAGGAGTAGATGTGCTCCCTTTTCGTGTCCACTAGTCGAAAAATAAGCATAAAGACCATTTTTAACCTAATTATTAAACCTGCCTGCGCACGCATTAGAGTTGCAACGGGAAATGTGGCTTCATTTTGGTGGGGAAAAGACGTTTCTTAGGTCCTCTTCAATGTTATCGGGGGATTCGTCGAAGACTTCGTCGGGGTGGAACCTTATAGAGAACAAGGCGAGGCTGTAGAGGACGTCGCCCAGGGCCTTCCCCTTCTCCGTCAGCCTGTACTCGATTAGCAGTGGCGTGGTCCTCACCACATTCTTCTCGACGATGCCATGTTCCTGGAGGTCCCTAAGCCTGGTGGACAACATCTTGGCGCTAAGCTCTGGGCTGGACTCGAGGAACTCCTTAAAGCGCGTCTTCCCGTTAAAGAGATCTCTGATTATGGATATCGCCCATTTCCTGCCCAGCTGCTCCATGGAGAGCTCTATAGGGCAGTGCCGGAAGTTGAACTGTGACACCTCGCTCACGAGGTTACTGAGTGGTTAGCTGCGACTTAAATATTACTCAAAGTGATTTAGTATAATGATGTAACACAGTTACATTATGTAACCATTAATGGTTTGAGGCACGGAAGGGTGTTGAGAGATGGAGACTCTGAGATTTGAGATACAGGTTGGCGCTCCCATCGAGGACATCTGGCACGCATGGACGGACGCGGACACTATCACCGAGTGGTTCTCCCCAGAAGCGAACATCGAGCCACGCCTGGGAGGCGCCTACGAGTTGTTCTTCGACCCTCAGGATCACGACCGCATGAGCACGAAGGGGTGCGTCATAACCGAGTTCGAGCCAATGGACCACCTAGGCTTCGGCTGGAAGGGGCCCGACCAGTTCGCGGGCCTGATGAACGACACTGATGACCTGACCCATGTAAGAGTGGCATTCCGGAAGGATAAAGGGGGGACACGGGTTTCTTTGGCGCATGGCGGTTGGGGCGAAGGCGACGATTGGGCCGAGGCCAGGGAGTGGCACAGGAGAGCGTGGGAAGGGGTGCTAAACCAACTGGAGTCCTTCATATCTCACAAATAGGGCGTGTTAATCCCAAGGTCGCCTGACTTGGCATGCGAATAAGTCTGTCTGTGTGTCTGCCGTGACCCATCTTCCCCTCTAGGCGGCATCCAGCTGTACGGGCTGCCCGAATTCTTTGTTGGTCCTACTCATTGGCCGTCTGTGAATCGGGGGATCGTCTTCGATCTTGGAAGGCTCAGTCCTTCCTTTCCTCCCAGTATTTCTCTGCTTCCTTCTCGAGTTTCAGCAGCCTGGTGTAGTAGTCCGGGAACTCTTTGAGGTGGGCGAGGGCTATCTTCCCCGTCTTGAGGGGTTCGTCGTCCGTGACGTTCGTGCTCGGGTCGCGCGTGCCGTGCTCCAGCTCCACGTCCATGCCGATCCTGAACTGCTCAATGTCGAACTCCGTCCAGTCGACTCCGAGGGCCTCCCCGATCTCCCTGGCCTTTTCAGGAGTAAACACCCTGTCAGGCGACATGGTTGGTTGGTCACAGTCCGGGGATTTAGGTCTTGCCATGGCGGGTGGTCGCTGCTTCTCGCAGATGCTTTTGGGCGTGTGGACATTCCGCCATGTGGCGTTAATAAAGCCGTATCATTGGTCGGTGTGCCGGTCGCAACCTATCTTCTACTCCATAAATCATGCATATATCGGACAGTAAGAAATGTACCCTAAATGCGCGCGTTTGTGTGTTTTAGTTTGGGTTTGAGTTTGGGGATTAAATTATTGAATGATATGAAAAAATCGCGCATAACCAAACGAGGAAGTTACGCTTCCCTATATCTCTAACATCTCCCTCAAAGATTTGAATGGCTGAAGTCGAGCTGCAATCGCGCCATGCGCGTGAGCGCTTGCGCGTTTCCTTGCGTGCACTAACGATTGGCACGCGAGCAAAGGAGATAAGTGTTGTTTCAGTATCTTTTAATTAAATGAGTAGGTTAGCGGTTTTTGACGTCGAAAGATGTGTTGGATGCCAGCTGTGCATGTTTGCGTGTAATAGGAGATTTGGGAACGGAGGGCTAGCTAAATCGGCCATATGGGTTAGATCCGCGGGTGGATTTGAAAGGGGGTTTGTGGTTATTGTTTGTAGAGCATGTCCAGACCCTCCATGTATGAAGGTCTGCCCCACAGATGCCTTGAGACCTAGAAAAGGTGGAGGGGTGATACTCGATGTTTCCAAATGCATCGGATGTAAATTGTGCGTCGACACCTGTCCGGTAAAAGCCGTCTTCTGGGACGATGAGTCGAACAAACCGAACATCTGCACCCATTGCGGGTACTGTATTGACTACTGCCCCTATGATATCTTGAGGATGAGTGAGGTGAAGGTGAAATGAGCCTTCCATCTAGAGTTCTATTCATCGATTTGTCGAGGAGAACGTTTCGTGTAGAGAATAGAGAGGACTTGTTTGAGAGGTATCTCGGGGGGACTGGGGTAGCAACCAGTCTACTTCTGGAGAACTGCCCTGAAAATGCCGATCCACTGGGGCCAGATAACCCCATCATCTTCGCCGTGGGTCCGCTGACCGGGTTGTTTCCGCTTGCGTCGAAGACTGTGGCTATGTTCAAGTCTCCTCACACAGGGAATCTAGGTGAGAGTCACGCAGGGGGGAGAAGCGCGGTTGCTATTAGGTCAGCTGGTTATGGTGCGATAGTCATTAAGGGCTCCAGCAAGACGCCTGTCTATCTGGCCGTCCACAGTAAGGATGTCCGCTTCAGAGATGCCTCCGGTATTTGGGGCATAGTTACCTCCGTAACAGTGGGCAGGGTTGTCAGGGAACTAGAGAGTGGCGCAGGGATGAGGACGATCATGAGGATTGCAGGGGCTGGGGAGAATCTCGTTTCGTATGCCTGCGTGACAACTGAGACTTATCGGCATTTTGGGAGGCTCGGTTTAGGGGCTGTCTTTGGGAGCAAGAAGCTGAAGGCCTTGGCGGTCTCGGGCCACGAATCCATCAAGGTAGAGAGAAAAAAGAGGTACAGGGAGGTATATGATGAAATCTATAAAGCGGCCGTCGAGTCTCCTCTGATGAAGAAGTATCATGATATTGGGACTGCCTCAAACGTATTACCGTTGAACGCGTTGAAAGGGCTTCCCGTAATGAATCTAAAAATGGCCTCATCTCCCGATGTAGAAGAGATCTCCGGTGAGAAGTTGGTAGAGGGCTACTTAGGAAGAAGAGTGGCTTGTACCCATTGCCCTGTGGCATGCGTCCACATCGCAGCCCTAAGAGAGCCATATGAGCGGGAGCCCTACTTCTACAAGACTTCGATGATCTCGTACGACTATGAGCCAATTTACTCTCTTGGGGCTATGCTTGGTATCTTCAAGATTGAAGGCTTCCTCAAGTTGATGGATGTCGTTGAGGCCATGGGTCTCGACGCGATGAGTGTTGGCGTCGTGTTGGCATGGGCTACAGAAGCGTTTGAAAGAGGTTTGATTGGTGAAAAGGAGACCCTTGGATTAGAGTTCAGGTGGGGAGAATACAAAACCTACGTGAGAGCCGTGGAGCTGATAGCACGTCCACCAAACATGTTCTATAAGGCCTTGGCTAGGGGGGTCGAATATGCCTCCTCGCAATACGGTGGAGAGGACTTCGCCTTGTCCTTTGGATCCAATGAGATGCCCGGATATCACACAGGGCCAACGTGTTACGTGGGATATCTAACCGGTTCGAGGCACAGCCACCTAGACAGCGCAGGCTACAGCATCGACCAAGGGGCATTGGCAGCAGAAAAACTACCGGATCCAAATAAGACAGCAGAAAAATTATTGGATGAGGAAGCGTGGAGGCAGATTCTTTCGAGTCTGGTGGTGTGCTTCTTTTCTAGGGGAATCTACGATAAGCGGGTCGTTCTTAAGGCTCTGGGGGTAAACGGAATCAATTTGAACAGCGAAGATTTGGACAGGATAGGTCTTGAGATACTTCGCAAAAAGTTCAGTTTCAAGTTGAGAGAGGGATTCGATCCAAAAAATCTCAGAGTGCCACACAGAATCTTAGAAACTGAAACTCCACTAGGATTAATCGATGAGGACTACTTACAGAAATCAGTTCAACGATTCTTCACGTTATTAAAGGGAGATAAGGAATAGCCATTATTATTATACTGTAGATTACAAAGAATGCATTTTTATAAAGAGACATCGTTAAGGAATTTGTATGAAGGAAAATTGATGAATAAAATAACGGAGGGGAATTCAGGCAAGTTTGTTAAAACCTTCACACGTCTATTGAAACTGATATTACTCTTTTCCATCTTGATAGTTGTAGCCCTCTACTTTTTAGCCATACCTCTGGGGTTGGAGCTCTTTCTTTTCGAAAAACTCTCAACGACGTATCCCCCGAGTCACAAAATTTCAGTCAAGTTCCTTTATATCAATATTCAAGTTAGTTTAAACCACATTTTCATGTCTTTGATCTCGTTTTACATCCTATGTTTCGCTCTATCCTGGAAAAAAAATATCGCCTTTCACGAGATCGTCCGAAGATTTTTCTCCATATCAGTACGTCTTCAAATGAAAAACTTCCTGTTTGCCCTGCCGATTCTATCAAGTCTGACCTACGTAGCCACAATGAGCGTGTACTTCTTTCAAGAACCTCATGGAATACCGATAGTTAGTACTCCTTTACCAGAAGATACTCTGCTGATGTTTTTCAGACTATGTGTTTCGCCACCGACGGAAGTGATGACCTATCAAGTTCTCCCTATAGGCGTGTTTCTGGTTGTTCGCCTTTTAACCTCGAGTAAAAAGAAGGCGTCTTTGCTGTGGAGGGAGCGCTTGAAAGTCTGCTTTTTATCTTTCACAAGTCCCGATGACGCAAAAGGGATGCTGGACTTTAAGACGGTGAATGATTCGGGATTCTGGGGAGGCATTAGTTCTGATGAGTGGATGATGGTCCTTTTCACATCTATTTTTTCCGCTTTTTCCCACTACTTTTTCACGAGCACTTGGAGCGTTGGCAGGATCGCATCCTCTTTTATTCAGGGATTAGCCATTGGTTTGTCGTATCTGGTTTATGGCGTTCAAGCACCCATCCTGTTAAGTTGGTTTTTTAATTACTACCTCTACACCTACGGCCTCACCTCGGTGATCCATCCTAGCCTAGCGGTTCTGAATTTTCTCAACGAAAATTTGATCTTGGGTTTAGGAGCTTTTGTTCTAGTTTTAGCGGCCTACTCAGGGGTGAAGGAATTAACTAAAACTTGGAGATTTAGATTTGAAACAGTTGTTTGTTCAGCTGAAAGAATCAAAGCCCGAATAAAATCAAAAGGCGATGAGCTATTATTCTTTCTTCGACGGCTTGATTTCTTCGATTTCGCTTCGTTGATCTTGATGTTGCTTATTTTTTCTATCAGATTGGCGATTGTGAACTCTCCGAAACCCATACTTGGCGAGAGATATTATGATACAGGTTTCGTCTTCGATGAATCCTATTACGTCAAGGCAGCCAGGAAAATGCTCATCGGCGAACCTGCCAACGATGAACACCCCCCATTATCGAAGGCGTTTATCATGCTCGGGATAACGTTGTTTGGAGACAAACCGTTAGGTTGGCGTATCTTTCCAATAATAGCGAGTTCGATATCCATAGTCTTGGTTTATGGGATTACGCTAATCACCTGCAGGAAGAAGTCTTATTCTGTTGTGGCCGCTATGCTCTTCGCAACAGACATAATGGCTTTCAACATCGGACAGATTGCTATGCTCGATGCTCTTTCGATGATGTTCGTCCTTGCGGGAAGCCTACTACTGTTAAGGAAAAGGCACGATCTTGGCTCCCTGTTTTTTGGGTTGGCGTCTCTGTGCAAACTAAACGCCATCTTACCTATAGCCGGGATAATCCTCTTTGTAATATTGACTGGATACACTAAACATGAAAAAAGTTCAAATTATCTGAGAGAGAATGCCCTTTTCATTGGAAGGGTCTTCTTTATCGGATTAATTACGTTCTTGATTGGTTTATGGGTCTATGACGCTGGATACAAAGCATTCGATAACAATCCCCTGGGGCATCTCAGTTACATGTATCAATACCATACAAGTCTTAGCTACCAGAATGCGGAAGATGTCATTCTACCATTAGAGTGGATAAACCCGTTGAACCCCTTCTCTCCGGTTGAATATTATGTTACTACGGAAAGAGAAATATCAAACAGCGGGGGATTTTTTGAGTATCACCCTATTGCTTACTACGGCATTTACTCTCCCCTGTGGTGGAGCATATGGCTGGTGGTGCCGATCAGCCTGATAGGAATCGTTAGGAAAATCTCTGAGAATACGGAACAAGGAACAGGCCTCTTTACACTTTTATGGTTTGTAGTGAATTTCTTTCCCTACGTTTTGGCTGCCTATGTTACGAAGAGGTGGGTGTACCCGTTCTATTTTTACATGTCTCTACCGGGTCTGTACATTGGTTTGTCTTATCACTTGAACCGCTCCAGACTTTCCAAAATATTTCTTTCGTCATTGATACTTACGCACCTGTTCTGGTTTTGCATGTGGTTCCCTGTCAAACCGAAGATTGTCATCGATCTTCTACTGTCGCTAGGTTTGCCCGCATAGATCATGATAATGCAAGAGTTCTCTATTCGCCGATGATCGGGTTTGCTCTGTTTCTTGAAGCTCTTAATCGCCAAATCACAACTACTAGGGCTATTGAAGTGAATATTAACAGGAAGAGGCTGTAGGCGAACTCGAATTTCCATGGCGTTGAAGAGAGGTAAATCACTGATATAATCTCCAGCAGCAATCCCCATACGAGAATCGTTAAAACTCCCCTTTCACTCATGGAGGTCGCCACTAACAGATCTAGATTAATAATAAAAAAAAGGGAGGTATGTATCAGGTTTTTCGTGATGCGAAAAGCCAGCCAACTGCGACTCCTATAATGAGGGCGACGACGCCGGCGCCTGCAAGGGTCGTGTAATTCGTCGTTGACACTGTCTCCGTCTCCGTCACCACATTTGTGGTTGTTTGCGTTACGACTTCTGTCTGCGTCACCGTCTCAGCGGCTTGTGTTTTGGTCACCGTAAATGTGCCGTGAGTTGGGGCCTCCGCCAAGTCTGCGAATATCACGTCTGACGTGAACTTCGTGTTGGTGATCCAGCTCGGTTCGGCAGGTGTTTCGCCTTTATGGGCGATGGTGAAGAGCACGGGCATGTTGGCGGGCCAGGTGCCACCGTAGAAGTCTGCGAACCAGAAGCCGTTC
>Ga0224501_10000519_pt1 | contig 30652 bp, 27 predicted proteins | sample SF_Oct11_sed_USG_4_FD_169105 | JGI IMG/M metagenome (GOLD analysis project Ga0224501, IMG submission 169105) | Sediment microbial communities from San Francisco Bay, California, United States - SF_Oct11_sed_USGS_8_1 | ecosystem: Environmental > Aquatic > Marine > Sediment | place: USA... | reverse complement strand
GCGCTTACATCTTACAGAGCTTCAATAGGAGGATACGTGACGTCTTCACTCAGGCACACGAGTTGGGCCATGCAGTTCATGCGTATCTCGGTTCAAGGGCGCAGAAGCCGAGCAACTATGAGATAGGCAGTTGCATTGCGGAAACTGGAAGTATATTTGGCGAACTGCTGTTGACCGAACGTCTGCTCTCCAACGCCAAGACAAAAGAGGAGAAACAGGCAATCCTCGTCAGTATACTGGACGAGTTCGGCACGGCGGCTTTCCAGGTCTCTGCTCGTGTTTTCTTTGAGCAAAGCATGTATGACGCTGTGAAGCGTGGGCAGTTCTTAGATGGAGAAGCTGTTGCCAAGTTGTGGGTCACAGCGCGGGATAAAATCTACGGCGATTCCGTTGATTGGCTAGATCTGATGAAGTGGGAGTGGACGAAGACGCCGCATTATTTCATGGCAAACTATCGCTTCTACAATTATCCTTACGTGTTTGCCCAGCTGTTTGTATTCGCTCTGTACCGGCTTTACAAGGAACAAGGAGAGAGCTTTGTTCCTAAGCTGAAGAGGCTCCTAGCTGCAGGTTCCAGCAAGCCTCCCCGTGAGCTTGGCGCCGAACTAGGCTTTGACATCGCTGATGAGACGTTTTGGGAGAAGGGCATGAATCAGGCTAGGGAATTCATTGATATGCTTGAAGAAACCCTCTGATTCCCGCACACGTGAAGGAGCCAAAATCGTGCACGTCACCGACATGAATTACATGTTCCGTAAACTGAAGTAAATGTCTATACCTGTAGATTGAGCAGAAATCTAGCAGATTGGAACTAATCCGGTTCCAGTGGAGATATCTCCCGCACATTCCCCCTTTTATTAGCAACCGTTTGTAGCAGTCAAAGTTCCGTGAAGTTACTGAAACTTTTGTGGCAGTTGCCTGAGCCTACAAAAGAAATAAAGCGTGGCGGTGCGTGTGTCCTCAAAGAAAAGGTGAGTAGCCAAGATGGATCTGGATAAAGCCTTAAAGGGTAGGCGAAGCATTCGAAGTTACCTTGACAAAAGAGTTCCCGAGGAGTTGATCAGACAAATCATAGAAGCTGCCACCTTTGCTCCTTCAGCGAAGAACGCTCAGCAATGGCGTTTCACAGTGCTCACCGGAAACGCGAAAAAGGAGCTAACTGATCTGTTCCGGCGTGAGCTTGAGCTGGTTTGTGAAAGAATCGGTCGAGAGAACATGGGCTCCTCTTTCGCGTCATGCGGCATTATGGAGGAAGCCCCGGTTGTGATTATGGTTTGGAACGCTGGAAAGATGGGCTGGGAGACTGAGATTCATAGTGTTGCAGCTGCGATTCAGAACATGCTCCTTAAGGCTTATGATTTAGGATTAGGAACGCTGTGGATTGGGGATATCTTGTACGCGCTTAAGGCATTGAAGCAGCATTTTGGCAAGCCCTGGAAGCTAACAGCAGCTGTTGCGGTTGGATGGCCTGCGCGTATTCCAGAGCCCCGTCCGAGAAAGTCGGTCGACGAAGTCACCGAGTTCTTGAGCTGACTTATAGGGCGCGTCCAGAATTCAGCAGATTGGGATTTTTCCTTGGGCTAGTTCCATGCAGAATTTGTCTATGTTTCCCAGTTCGTAGTCTAGTACTTCTTTTATTCCATGTCTGACTTTTTTTAGTGAGTTGTTTCCTTTCATTATGACTTGGGCTGCTGCAATTGCCGGCTGGTCTATGGGACTTCCGATTCTGCTTAACAGCCAGATGTAGACTTCTTCAACTTCGGGCACTTCCTCATGAACGTGCTGGGCTATCTTGTATGTTAGGACGTTGTAGATTTTTCCGACGTGGCTGACGGGGTTTTTGCCAGCCGCAGCCTCTGAGCAGAAGGGTCTGTTCAGCGATATTAAGCCGTTTACACGGTTTCCTCTGCCCACCTGTCCGGAGTCGCCGCTGTCTGCACTTGTACCCAAAACCGTTAGATATGTGCCGTCTATGCCCCTGCCACGCACATCCAAAGTGTTTAATTCCACGTTCACCTTGTCGAAATCTGTGTTCACCCTGACGAACCCGTGGGTTTCTTCTAGGATTTTCGCTTTCTTTTCGAAATATTCTTCTTCGCTGCTTATGTAACGGTCGACGAAAGCCATTGAAATCGTTAGGTTTAGGTGGTTGTTGTTTCTGGAACCCATGACTTTTATGTCTTCACCGGATTCTGGAAAACGTTGCTTAAACTCTTTCGAGTTCAGAAACTGCTCGGTTTTCAGAACAATTTTCTCTGTTCTGGTCATTGGTGCATAACCTACAGCCGCAGAAGTGTCATTAGCTCCTAGAACTTTTCCTTTCCGCTTGAAAATGTCCACAAGACCTACGGAGCCTGGTTTCAGCTCAACCTGATATCTCACGTGCTTCTCAGGGTCTACAAAACGCATATTCGCCTTGAACCATTCCTTAGCGACGTTTACGGCTATTCCTTCAACATCTATTTTTTCGCCATTAATCTCCGAGGTTGCTCTATCACCAAACACAAAAAGCATTGGTTGCTTCACTATACCCCCGTCGAATCTGGGTTCAGTTTCCCCAGCCACAAGCAAACACTTGTCAACGTTGTGATGCAATATTGTGCCGGCTTTTTCCATGTATTCTTTGCTTAGGCGTATAGAGATCTGGTCCATTATTGCGTCGCACATGTAGTCTGGATGTCCCAAGCCTTTTCTTTCGACTATTTCTATGCGTTGCTTTTCAAGGGGCATCTGTTTTAAGTCTTCCACAACTATGTTCCGCATGGTCAGCCATCCTTCGTGAATTTTAGGTTGTATAGACAACAACAAATATATATTTTACTGTATTAAATTATGGTCAAAAATAACTGGTGGTTATATTTGGTGATCACGGGCATCATGCTTAAAAGGCTAAGAACAGAGGCGGGGTTAACCCAGAAAGGGCTGGCAGAGCTTGTCGGCGTTTCGCAAGCTCACATAGCGAAGATAGAGCAGGGGAAGGTGGACCCGAGGCTTTCAACGATAAATAAGATTTTACAGGTTCTAACAGAAGGGGAAAAGAGGACATGTAGAGACATAATGACTAAAGGGGTGCTCTTAGCAAAGCCGAACAACAGCATACTGAAAGTAAGCGAAGTTATGGTGAGACACGCCATTTCCCAAATGCCTGTGATGAACGGAAGTAGAGTTGCGGGAACGGTGACCGAGGAAAGCATAATCAGAAACCTAGGTTCAAACATAGCAGCCGAAAAGGTAAAAAACGTTATGGACCCGCCGTTGCCAACAGTCTCTGAAGAAACAGGCATAAATACAATCCGCCCATTACTTGGAAGACATCAAGGCGTGTTAGTCGTAAAGGGCAAAGAAGTAATCGGAATAATAACGCGGTCAGATTTGCTAAAAATAATAAGTTAAAGGTGTCGCATACGCAACCAGAGGAGTTTAGAAAGAAGGCATTCCAAGCAATCACAGAGCTAAGAGCAGCAAAGCCGAAAGAGGCAACAATAATTCATCATGATGATGCAGACGGTTTGTGCTCAGCCGCAATAACGAAAAAGGCTCTGAAACGAGAAGGCGTAAAAGCCAAAACGTTTTGTCTGGAGAAAATCTACCCGGAAGTAATCGAAGATCTACATTCAGAATCCGGACAAACGATTTTTTACGCGGATATAGGCTCGTCGCATGCAGACTTAATATCCAAATACAATGAGGGCAAAAACCTGGCCATAATTTTGGATCATCACGACCCAAAACCATCCAAAGACCCGAAAGTTTTGGATTTGAATCTTGAGCACTTCGGTTTCAGAGGCGAAACAGACTTTTCTGGAGCCACGTGTTGCTACTTGTTTGCAAAAGCCCTAAGCGACAAGAATCTCGACTTGAGCTATCTGGCTCTGGTTGGAAGCTGTGAGATCCCGAAGGACTTTCTTGGAATAAACAGGACGGTTTTGGAAGAAGCCTTAAGAAACGATGTGGTTCAGCAAAAGGGCAAAAGTTTTGAGATAACGAAGTTTAAAACACGTATAAACAACTTATTTTCGAAGCTTCAAATTTTGGGCGCAGTGGGCTATTATGAAGGTGGACCAGAAATCGGCATAAACGCTTGCTTAGAGGGATTAAGCAAAGAAGCTAAAGAGAAGGTTAAGATTTTGGAGACTAGACGCAAAGAAGCTAACCGAAGTCTTTTGGGAAGGCTCTACCGTGAGAGGCTCAAGGAAACGGAACACATTCAACGGTTTGACGCTGGAGACATGTACGCAGGTATGGGCACAAAGGTGATAGGACAATTCTGCTCCTTCATATCTTATCAGGCACGCTTAATAAAACCGAACAAGTACATACTAGGATTCGTAAACGTACCGTCAAAAATCCCAAGTTGGGGGAAACTAAAAGAAAATCTGGTTAAGGCTTCTGTCCGCGTGCCAAAGCCCATAAAACCTCAAATTGACAGTGGAAAGCTGCCAAGCGCCGTGAATCTTCTGGACGAAGCCTCTGAAGGTTTTGGAATAGCCGACGGACATCAATACGCCGCAAGCGTGACATTACCAACAAACAAAAAACAAACCCTAATAGAAAACGCCGAAAAGCAATTGGCGCGGCGAAATTGTTAAAATCACATTGAAAACGTTCTCACTTTTGTCATGATCGGTCATTTCTTGTAGTTATAACTTAGTGCATAGAAATTGTACTAGAATAGAAGAGGGGAGTTAGAGGGTTTTTCCGAATTCTGTTGCGGCAATGGATACGTCGATTATGTTGATTTTACCATATGGCTCCGTTATGTCAGCTATCTCATTCCAGTTTGAATCTGCAGGCTCTGATTCGAATGCTTTGGCGATTACAGATATGTCAAGCATGTTGACGATGAAATCACAGTTCACGTCTCCCAAAAACGTCATCGTCATCTCATCCATCGAATACAAGTGGAAATCGTTTTGTTGTAGGAAATCTCGGTACATGTGAGATGACGCAACGTAATTCTCCTTGTTGATGTTCATGTACTGAATGGTTTCCTGTAAGGTAGCTGCTCCATGGTATATCGCGTTCAGAGGAACTGCAAAAGATCCCATCACAAAAGTAAAATCGATCGGGAGCCACCCCCACGGAGGTACGTAAGCCATAGCCCATCCGTGCCATCCGATTCGTCTTAACTCATTAGATATGTGATCTTCCCATGTAGTTACGTTCGCGTAGAAATCTGGTAGGTAGATGCAGCCAGCTTGGATGAAGGAAGGAATTCCATAGACTCTACAGAATGTGGCAAAAAGAATCGCTTGATCGTCACAGTCCCCCTCTTTTTTCTTAAGAGTTTCATTAGGATAGTATGGATGTTCATGTCGTTGGCTTGGGTACTGAATGTTTTCCCAAATCCATTTAACGAATTCTTTGATTATCGTCAGAACTCTCGTCTCATTTCCTGCTATAGCTCGTGCTGCTTCCCTAATTTCTTCATCTTCAACCAAGAAAGGTGGCTGAGAGATGCAAAACTCTTCACGTAGGTTCTCTGGGATATCTTCTAGTTGACCCGATTCATTCTCGTTCAAGTCAGGGATCATCCGAGGCTTCGAGAAGGCATTGCAAGAAACAGAGTAGCTAACACTCTCACCTGGTTGAAGATGTCTCTGAAAGTCCAAAACTGCTATCGAATTGCCGTCGTCATCTTCACCAATACTTTCCAAGCGATGTGAGTGATCGATGAGAAAAACTGTTTGCCAAGTGTTGTTCATGAAAAGGCTTATCCCTCTTTCTTCCTCCGTGAGATCCCAAGTACCTGTTCCGCGGTTCTCGAAGGTAACGTTCGATCTTATGACAAACCTCATATTACTTGTATCGCGGTAATGCTGTTGAAATGAGGGTGGCGCAGGGATTGTTATCAAATTTTCAGTTGTAACCGGTTCGACCATTCGAGTTATCGCAGAGGATAGGAACACTGAGATAAAAGCTAACAGAACAACTTTTTTCAATCTTTTTGTCACCTTTTTTTTCTTTGCTCCTATTTACGCAGTGTTCCGTCTTTTAGCATGCAATTTTCCCTCTTCAATCACATTAAATTGCTGTGGAATATTATCAAATGCGTTCAAAAGCTTGAACATGCCTTGACCTTATTAACTTATTCCTAAAAGCCACATAATCATGCTCAAATGGCGGGCCCGCTGGTATTTATACCCATAAGGGTCTAAGCCCTTTTCTTCCGAGCCTCGGCAAAACTCTGTCTTTGGGAAATTGTGTGAAAGTTTTCGAATATTCACTTTGTTTCTAGCGCGCGCATTTTAAAATGTTATGGAAAAGCATGGAAAAAGCTACCAAAAACCTCTCAAACGCATATTTTCACAATTGCCGTAGATTTTCCGTAGATGCTACTCCATGCGCTTATATATGAACTACCAAAATTGCATCTACGGTAAATTATGAAAGAGAAAAGCTTGGAGTAAGCTTCTTTCTTGAAACTGGAACGAAATCATTTTGATCTCAAGGAATCTACAGAAGAAAATCGTTTGATTTTTGCAGAACTCTCCATTCCTTATATTTCTCCATGACAAAGAAATATAAATCGTGCAAGAAACAATCTGAAAAAGCATGGAGTGAAATCATTGGCAAAAGAAACATTGGCATTTGGAATAGATTTGAAAATTAAGGATCGGTCCACTGAATTTCTGGATATCAATTTTCCCCAAATCACCAAAAATCCTTGTTCCAAGACTGTTCCAAACTCCAGAATTTTCCGTTTTCAATGCGGAAAACATAGTTGTTATCTACATGATAACCACTTCTTGCGCGCGCTATTTCGTCCACAAGTCATAAAGCAGAAATGGAAGTGACTTTTTTTAATTTACGCGCGTAGTCACATTAGACTTATAACTCGGATTTTTCAGTATCTACTAATCAATTTGCCGAATGATTCAAATGTTCAAATGGAATCGAAATCTTAAAGTCTTATTCTTCATTAACGTCTCTATCTCTCTATCCTCAAGTCTAGTCTCTCCACTCTTTCCTCTTTTCCTTGATAATTTAGGGGCTACCGTTTCAGAGATCAGTTTTGTACTTTTCACTGGAGGTGTTGCGGCAACTATTCTTATGGTTCCATCTGGATTATTGTCAGATAGATTCCGTAGAAGAAATATCCTAATTTTAAGCTGTATCATGTTAGGATCAGGTGCTTTTTACTTAACTACTGTCACAAGTTGGTCGCAGAGTGTTTTTGGAATTATGTTGTTCTTGAGCGCTTTGTCGATATTTTTGCCTGCGAGACACACGATAGTCGCGGACAACGCGGATCCCAGCGTCATGACGACTACTTACAGCCTCATGAATGTTGCCTGGCCAACTGGCTCAATAATTGGGCCTGTACTTGGAGGATTCCTTGCTGATAGGTATGGATGGAACTATACTTTCTACGTCGCAACCTTGGTTTCGTTAGCTTCAATTATTCCAACCTTTTTCTTTAAGAGAACTTATAGAGGAGATAAGAAGCGCGACAAGAAGAAGTTTAAAGGCGAATTATTCAAACGAGATTTCATCATCCTTCTGATTGTATTCTCACTTTTCCAAATCTTCGCGAGTGCTGCAATGGGAATCATGGACCCCGTGGTCCCTCTTTATCTAACACAGACGTTCAATGTAGATAAAACAACAGTTGGTTTCTTTTTTTCTATGGGCATAGGGGTAGCAACTCTATTGGCACAGTTTCCTAGCGGAATTTTGGCTGATAAGTATGGCCGCAAAAGAGTTCTAGCCTATAGCATCCTACCTCTTCCCTTTATATTATTGCTCTGGCCATACGTACAGAATTATCTCTTTATCGCTGTACTTTACATGTTCATTATGGGATTGTGGAGTATGACGTGGTCTGTCGCAGTAGCCTATCTGATGGCTCTCACTCCGACACTTGAAAGAGGGTTTGTCATAAGCATAAGGCAGGCAGCAATAAGATTGGGATTCACAGTAGGTCCACTAATTGGAGGATACTTTTGGGTTGCCCACGGAACAAAGACCCCGTTCTCTATTTCAGCAGTCTTTTTTGCATTATCCTTGTTACTAATTTGGTTTTTGAAAAATAGTGAGGAAGCGACAGAGACACCATCCAATAAGCGCACGTTCTGAGATGGGACTTTCTTCCTCTATAGTATTTTGGTAGTTTTGAAAATATGTTCCATAGGCTACTCCATTAAAAGCTACCAAAACCAAACGCGCGCGTTTTAGTGTGCGTATCGCTCACTCTGTATCTGGATCAAATACATAAACAAAGCCCCGTAGTGGTGCACGAACACTTTCACCATTAAGCTTCCTGAAACCGTCCAGTTTTCTGCTTTCTTTCAACTTTCTTGCGTTGAATATTGTCAAGTACGTTTCCCCTTTAAGCTGGTGAACACTTCGTAGGGTTGCCTTGAAGCGAGTCTGTCTTATCCGATTTTCATAGAAGTAGATGTGAACTCCCTCTAAAGATGGATCTTCATGAATCTTGCGGCCTATTACCCAATTTCCATGTCTTGCTCTGATAATAGCCTCAAGATGATTCTCCCCGTGAGTAACAGGCAGGAGGATTGCATGCCTTTGTACTTCTTTGGACCTACGCCCATAATAGCGTGTCCTCAGGGCACGATAGGCACGCAGACTTAATTTCTGTTGTTCGGTAGGTTCTCTCTTGCTTTCTAATTCACAAATTTTCTCATCGTAGTATCTCTTTGGCTTAACAGGCTTTCCTGCCCCGTGTCTCCGTCTACCTAAGGGAGGTGATGGCTTCGAATGGGACGGGAGTTCATCCACCTTAGAAGAACCTTGACGACCTCTGCTCGTCTTGGGTGGTTGTGGAGTATATGTCTCCACATGTACTCGTTCTAGGTCAGGGGCATTGTAGAAATGTGTTTCGAAGAAGTCGATCACATCTTTCATGAATTTAATGTCTGGATCCTCCACAATCACATTTGCTTCGGCGTTCTTACTTTGAGCTCCCTCTGTGAGGTTTGATGATCCGATCACAACCCGGTTAGGATCACCGTGGAAAATCATCAGTTTAGGATGAAACCTAGGATTATTATATTTCTTTACCCTAACATTTCTCCGTTTTTGCGAAAGCTTATGCAGTAATTTCGCAGATTTTTTGTCTGTTATTCCGTGAAATGAAGACAGCCCGAACAAGATCCTTATCGCCCCGTTTTCTTTCATCAGAGTGCTTTCGTTCAGTACGTCTAGAAATGGTTTCAAACCGCCAATTTTGACATACGCCATTGCTACGTCTAATTTGTTGCAGCCTGAGAACAGATGTTTTAACCTATCGACAAAAGATGATGCGTCAACAAATAATATCTTCATTACGTTGACCTCCCATAAATCCACTATGATCATCAATATGTCTGTCATGCAAAAAAATATTACTCTTGGTACATGTATGCAAAATATTAGTCTCGAAGAACCTTTTAACATGCCTTTTAAGGGTAAGCATGTCTTTGACCGAGCATAGTGAAGAGAATATGGAAGTGGATTTGTACTCTGGCGACATTTGAAGATTTTTTCAGCTTTACTGAAAGGATCCTAAGGTTCGTAGTTCCTTTCATACTCTCTTCTAGTTGCTCGAGCGCGCGCTAGACTGCCTCAGCCAGCACAGGGCACAATAAAATCTAAGCTTGCTCAGCCGTCAAGAGGTTATTAACCTAGAGACACAGTTGTCGTCGTCTGCTGCCAGCAGGACAACGACAAGCGCTGCACTTCTCAGCGCGCGCTAGCGGCGGAGAAAGCAAGTCTTGAGTCTTCCCTCTTCCATGTATAAGAATCTGCAGGCGCACGCAACCAAGAAGAAACACCATCAATTCTACAAAATCTGTCAATACTCTAGAACTGGCGGGCCCGCTGGGATTTGAACCCAGGATCTTCGGCTTTCCTCAGCGTAGTTATAGAAGGCCGACGCGCTTTTTGGTTTAAACTATCCAAGCTGCGCCACGGGCCCTTTCTGGCAATAAAAGAGAGGTTTATGGTCATATATTATTTTATTCTATGAAAATGGCTGGGCGGTAAGGTTTTGCGAGTCTTGCCCTTTGCTTTGGATCGTGTCTTTCCGAATCGTTTTCCTTGAATACGTCAACTTCTGCTTTGAGTTCCTCTTTTAAGAAGGCTTTTGCGTTTTCAAGAATTTCATACTCATTCAAGGCTCCAGTGCTTAACTGCCTTTTCTTCTCTGCTTCCGACATTTTCATGTTTTCTTCAGCTATTTTTGGAATGATTTTTACAACCTCTTTTGCGTTTTTCCTCAGTTCAGGCTCCTTCAACAGTTCTCCAATTAATGTGTCGGTCTCCAACTTTCCTGTAGCAGCCTTCTCCAGCATCCTCAAGAAGAGCTTCCACTTCCATGGAGTAGCAACATAATAGTAGATTTTTGACGGTGTGATTTTTGTCGCACGTATTATGCTTTGAGTGTCATCAATCACTCTCTTAATGAAGTTTTCACCTTCCTTCACCTTTAAATCTGCCAGTTTTTTATCCGGTTCTGGCCATGATGAGAGGGAGATGAATTCTTTTTCGCCAAGCAGACTCCATACTTCTTCGCATATGTGGGGTGCAAAAGGAGCCAGTAGTTTCACCCATGTTTTTAGGGCTTCCTTCAGAATTTTTGCTTTTTTCTCTCCTTTTCTTCGGATATACCAGCGGAAGTCGTTCCAAATTTCAAAGAAGGCTATTTCTAGGGCGGTTCTTGTCTTCATCTCTTCAAGGTTTTCGGTTACTTCAGATATGCGATGCTGCAGTGTGCTCATCAGCCATTTTTCCAAGTGTCTATTTTCCTCGCTTTTTGCACTTTCAATTATGTTTTTTGTGAAGTTGTAGAATGATTCAAGTTTGTTTCGTATGTCTCGAATGTTTTCGCTTCTCCAGTCTGGATCATCCATGCCTTCAGCACCTAGTAGCAATGCGCATCTTGTGGCATCTGCACCACATTCCTCAATGGCTCTTTTAGCTGGTACGAAGTTTCCCTTTGATTTGTGCATCTGCTTGCCTTCAATAATCAGCATGCCGTTTACTCCGATCGCTTTTGGCCAGTGTTCCGATGGAAAGAGTGCCACGTGATGGAATATGAAGAATGTTAAATGGTTTGGAACGAGTTCTTTCGCTGAGACTCTTAGGTCGACTGGATACCAGTATAAGAATTCCTTTCGCATTTCATCCAGTGTTTCAGCGTTTATCCCTGACTTTGCGGCTACTTTTTCTAGGCTTTCCTTTCCGTAGAAAACGTAGTCGAATACTTCTTTTGTTAGCGTCTCCGGTTTTATGTCGTGTTGTCTTATATGCTTGTTTATTGTGTAGAATGCCATGTAGATTGTAGAGTCGCTTAAGGTCTCGATTATCCAGCCTGGGCCCCATGGTAAAGGTGTTCCAAGCCCTGTTCTTCTTGCACATGCCCATTCTCTTAGCCAGTCAATCACCGTTAGGAACCATTGGGTTGCTGTCTCCGGATAGATCGTCATTCTGCTCAATGCTTCTTTCGCTTTTTCCTTCCATTCAGGGTCTGAATATTTTAAGAACCACTGGTTCTGTAGGACCTTGACTATGCACGGTGTCAGGCATCGGCAGATAACTGGTTGTGGCAAGTCGTACATGGAGTCGGCGACTCCGTGTTTCCGAAAATCCTCTATTAGGGCTTCTTTGACTTCTCTCACCATTTTTCCAGCGTAATCCATGCAGTTTTCTTTTAAGACTCCGCTGTGGAACTCCTTTTTGTAAATGATTTTCGTTGCTTCCGCAGCCTTCGGGTCACACTGATCTTTCACGCCTAATTGTTCCACAATTTCGATGGCAGGGTATTCGCCGAAATCCTCAACTTTGATCATGGAAATCGGCTTTATGTTCTTCACGTTTTCTGGCTTTATGCCGAACTCGCGTAAGGTTTCGGGTTTTTCCTGTAGGTCTTTTAACGCCAGCCAGTCGTAGGGTGCATGTGCTGGGACGCTGTAAACCACGCCTGTGGCTTGTGCTGCATCAACGAACCACCCCGGCAAAATTGGCAGTTCTGCTTTAGTAACGGGATTTTCAAAGTTTTTTCCTACGAGTTCTCTGCCTTTCAGCTTCCGTCTTACTTCCACATTTCTTGCTTGTTCTTTCAATTTTTCAGCTGCTTTTTCGCTTATTATCCATTTCTCATCGTCCACTTTTGCTTCAACATAGGTTGCGTCTGGATGAATCCACATGTTTGTTACCCCGTAGATCGTTTCCGGTCGGAACGTGGCTGCTGGCAGATATGTTTCTTCGTCTAACTTGAATTTTATCAGTGTGTATTCTTCTGGTGTGACACCTTCGCCTTCTTGGCGGTCATGGTCTCCCGTTGGGCTCTGGCATTTAGGACACCATACAACTGGATGTGTTCCCCTTGTAACGTATCCTCTGGCTCTCAGTCTTTCATATTGCCATTCGATAAATTTCTGGAAAGTTGGCATAATTGTGTTGAATTCCCTTCTCCAGTCAACTGAGAAGCCTGCTCGCTTTGCGGCGATCCTGCTTTCGTTTGTGTAGTATGTTGCCATATAGATTGGGTCAACGAATTTTTTGAGTTCCTCTTCTGGAACGCCATCTACTTCCTTTAAAACTCGTATGAATGATTCGTCGCCTTTTGCAACTCGTTGGCTTGCTCCTATCAGCGGCTGTCCTGTCCAGTGCCACGCCCATGGAAATAACACATTGTAGCCCTGCGTCCGTTTAAGTCGTGCGTATGCGTCTACTCGTGAGGCTGTAAACGCGTGGCCTACATGGAGTGGTCCGTTAATGTATGGATATGGAAAAGTGACAAAGAACTTTTTCTTATCTGGGTCTGGATCTGTCGCGAAAACCTTCGCGTTTTCCCATGCCTTTTGCCATTTCTCTTCGATTTTCCTCAAAAATTCCATAAAGGTTTCTGAACCAGTTCGAGGGCTATTAAATGTTTTGTTTTCATGTGTTGAGAACGCGGTCCCTCATATTGGACACCGTGAACTACTATGCAGAACTTGCTTTAATTCTTTACTCCTATTTCCAACTGAAGACTTTAAAAGCAAAACCAAATGAGCCTTCTAAATGTTGACCAATGAGGGCTAACAGACCTAGACAAGGCATTTTAGAACCCTTAGGCTCCTTTCTTCTCTGTTTTGTCAGCTAATCTTTCTTCTCATATAATGTATTTTTCGGAAATTGCGCGCGCTTCTCTCAATCACTTCAATTTTGTTAATAGTCTTTGAATTCTGGTTTATGAGATACATGCTGCGCTTGATAAGACATTTGAATTATTTCTAGGGAAAGTTTAATCAGTTGATTAAATCGGTAGACGTCGAGCAAATTTTTTATGTACATTCATCTTCATTTAAGACGAATGAGGTTTCCTCGCATGAGTGCGAAAGAGGGGAAAATCAGAAAGCTGATGGAGGATGCAGAACGGGATGTTAAGGCGGACGACCTTAAGGAAGCAGGAGAAAAATTACATCAGGCAATACAGATGGCCGAAAACATAGGAAATGAAGAGTTAGTCAAGCAAATCTGGGAACTCGTTGGAAAATTCACTTACAATACTAAAATACACTCAGTTGAATTAACTCCCATAGGGACAGACGGGTTGATTTTAGACATCGGAGGCGGAGGAGAAGGTATAATAGGTAAGTTAAACGGCAAACAAGTGGTTGCGGTTGACACAAGTGAAAGAGAATTGCAAGAAACTCAAAATAAAGCATTAAAAGTAGTGATGGATGCAACAGACCTAAAATTTCTTCCAGAGTCCTTTGACGTTTGCACCTCTTTCTTTTCTATCATGTATATTCCCAACGATAAACATTTGAAAGTTTTTAAAGAGGCTTACCGAGTCTTGAAAAAAGGCGGGAAATTCTTAATGTGGGATGTCAGAATTCCGGAGAAACGTGGGGACTATAAAGCCTTCTTAGTGCGTTTAAAAGTTAGACTGCCAACTGAAGAGACAGAAGCGGGATACGGAGTAAAATGGAAAACGCAGAACATTGAACATTTTAAGGTATTAGCCCAAAAATCAAAGTTCAAAATAATAAGTGAATGGAGCAAGAGTGAAATTTTCCATTTAGAGATGGCAAAAGCTTAATTCACTTCGGATAGTTATGAGCGGGTTTGTTTCCAGAAGAAAAACTTTTCTTGTAACTGTTATAAATATCCATTTCGTTTCATTCAATACAAATGTCAAGCACGATGAAGTAAACGGCGCGCGCCAGCGCGCGCGAACAGGGGGTTTGCTGTATGTATAGAAAGCCCCGATCAAAGCAGTGGATGCAATCCTAGCCCACATAGAAGAGAAAAGGAACAAAATCGCCATCTAAGCTATGCTAAAACAAGACAATTTCCAAGTTTCCTGCATTCTGACTAGGACTCATAGCATAAATGCACAATTATAAATGTGACTTTTGCCAAATTATTTCGTGATGAAGTTTCTACATATCTATTCAAAGGTCATCGATAATGGAGTGGAAATTCGGTTTCGTAAAACCCCCTATCCAATAGCATATCCAAGTTTTGTTTGGGGGGCAACACCTAAAGAAACACACATAGCTTTGAAGGATAATCTCGCACTCGCCACTACCATGCATTTGCCACTTGTATTTGATTCACCTAGTGCTGTCTATCATTCAGGGCGTCCTCTCTTGGAACCATATTTTGTGCAAAATTTTTTGAAAGATATCCCCTCCTGTACTGAGATTGATGGGACCAGTACTGACGAATTGGTTCGAAAATTCTTCAATACCGACTATCAGTTTCTAGATCCCGTTATAATGTATCCTTCTCAAGAGCCAGTGGATTCGCCATTCTGTGCTCTTGTTGGAACGAGTTTTGGAAAGGATAGTCTACTCACCTATGCGGTAGCAGACGAAATCGGCCTTCAACCTAAAATTATCTATGTTGTAGAGCAAAGCATGACCTACGAGGAGAAACACAAAACCGAATTGGCGAGGCGCTTCAAAAACGAATTTGGGAAAGAATTGAACATTTTGAAGCATGAAACTGGAAAGCTCCGAGACTATCCCTATCTAGGGATACCTATAACCGAGTTTGGGTGGGGTCTTCAGACAACCGAGTATGCGCTGGAATTCATACCCTTTGCATATGCTCTGAATGCCAAGTATCTGCTATTTGGCAATGAACAAACCGCTGCTGCGACTTACTTAGATGCGGAGGGTCGATGGGTGGTTCATCCCTGCTACGATCAATCACATCGCTGGACTGTGCACATTGATCAGGTTACACAGAGTTTCTCTGGCCGTTCGGTACACACTGGAAGTCTAATTGAACCACTTATGGATATGATGATCCAATACATCCTAGCTCATCGCTATCCGGAGCTTGCCAAATATCAGATGAGTTGCTTCACTGAAACTAAAGCAGGTCGAGATTACCGCTGGTGTCATAACTGTTCTATTTGCGCTAAAATGTACCTGATGTGCGTGGGAGATGGAATCGATCCAAAGGCCGTTGGATTACGTGAAAATATGTTAGAACGAGAATACAAGCGATTCTTTACGTTATTCGGCGGAAAATCAATCACGTTGACGTACGCCCATACTAAGGTGGGCCGTGATGAACAACTTTTTGCATTCTACTTGGCAGCCAGAAAAGGTGCCCAGGGAGGTCTAATTGAAGAATTCAAAGCGAGTCCCTTATATCAGGAGGCGAAGAATCGAGAGGAGGAACTCTACAAAACCTTTTGCTCGTTATACGATCCAATCTCTGTACCTCACGAATTAAAAAACAAAGTGCTCCCAATTTACAGAGAAGAAGTAGCTTCATTCCAGATTTAGCAGAACAATCGCGAGGGGCTAATATTTTAATTCTACTGAATTTGTTCTTTAGTGGGGATAATCCTAATGCGAATAGCATTAATTTTGAATACTCGTCGTGCAGAATCTGAGTTTGAGGTGGAGTACGATCCTCCTCATACTGTTGAACTCATAAAACACGGCATTTTAGCAACTGGTCATGAGTATCTCTTTATTGAAGCGGATGAGAATTTTGTTGAAAACATCAAAGCATTGAAACCAGATCTCGTATTTAACCGAGCAGAGGGGCTAAGAGGTGATAGTCGAGAATCTCATGTGCCTGCCATACTTGAAATGCTTGGCATTCCTTACGTTGGCTCTAATGTGTTGACTACTGCGATTGGGCTCAACAAAGCTTGGGCAAAAAAGGTTCTTCTCTACCATGGTATATCTACACCAAAATTCTATGTTTGCAAAAGTGATCAAGAGGCTGAAAGAATTAGAGAAGGATTCCCGTATATCCTAAAGCCCAACGAAGAAGGCTCTTCCATGGGCATCACCGAAGAAAACCTGGTTTATAGCAAAACCCAATTACACACAAGACTCAAGCAGATGATTGAAGAATATCAACAACCTATCCTCATTGAGCAATTTATTCAAGGTAGAGAATTCAGTACTGGCTTACTCGGACAACCTGGCCAAGATCCAGAAGTTCTTTCTATTCTGGAAATCGATTTCTCAAAATTCCCAGAAGTAGGCGGAATATTCGGGCAACGAGCAAAAACCGTTTTAGACTCGTTGGATCATTACATTTGTCCGGCGCAAATTCCAAAAGAATTAGAGAAACTGCTTGAGCGCCTTTCAATTGATGTTTGGCACGCCTTGGATGTTAAAGATTTTGCGAGAATAGATTTTCGAATGAGTAATAAAGGAAAACTTTTTTTCTTAGAGATTAATCCTTTGCCAGGTATGGACTTTGATACGGAGGAAAATGATCTCTCCTTCTATCCCTATATGGCAATGAAATCGGGTTATACTTATGATGAGCTTATTCGTCGACTTCTGGAATCTGCCTGTGCCCGCTATGGTCTAAAGCTATAGATCTATTGAAGCTCTAGCTGTTTCATGACTAATTTGGGGGAGAAAGGAAGTTATGAGTAGCGCAAAATCGATCTACCAACCTGAAAAAGATAACCCTCTTTGGCGAAAGCTTTTATTCGAATTAGCCAAGATGTTTGAAGGAACATTAGACATAGTTTTTCCAGAGGAGTGGAACGAGCAGTTTTTCTTTTGGTTTCATATTATTGAAGAGGAAGATTTTCGGTGGGAGTTGCGATATTCCTTCGAAGAAATCGCGAAAATTCTTGAAAACCCAGATTTGGTTTTTTGGTTCGTTACTATGGAAGGTGAACCTCAAATCCTTCTCCTTGGGTATTCGATTCCTCATGAACCCGTGAAATCCTTCTATTTGGACACCTTGGCCGTTCGACGCAGGGGTAAAGGTATTGGCCATATTGTTATGAATTTCTTGATTCGTTGGGCCCGTACAAAACAATATCAGACAATAATTTTAGACACTGAATTAACTGATGAGACAGTAATTCCTCTACAGCAGTTTTATGCAAAGCATGGGTTCAAGATTATTGCTCAGTCTGAGACGGGAAATATTACTATGAAATGCGTTTTGTGATATCCAGCATTTGGGAGCTATCTGGGCACGTGACTAATCAAAGTCTCTACCAGTTAAAATCGCTACAAAGGTTCCTTTCACGATAAAACCCTCTCTGCCAAGACTTTGCATAACAGCAAGGGTACTAGCAGCTGCGGGAAGAACACTTAAACCTTCTTCAGAACGGACTAGCTTTGAGAATTCCAACATTTTGACGTCCGAAGCGTATTCCGCAAAACCTCTAGATTCATAGATTGCATCCAGGGCAAGTTGCCCATCGAATGAACGCCAGCTAGTCAGAGGTTCATTGATTTTACTCTCCTTGATTTCCCCAGGTTTTAGATCAACTATGGTTCGGCTATTTCCTTTAAAGGATTTTATAATGGGGTTCCCTCGGCGTGTACTTGTAGCAACCATCTTTGGAACTGTCATCGTCTTGCCAGAAATGTATAACTTTTTGAAACCTGCATACACACCTGCAAGCGTTGTACCGTTTCCCACAGGACAGAAGACATAGTTAGGAACCCGTCTTAAATCGCGATAAACCTCGAGCGAAATTTCTCCGTAAGCCGCTAAAGACAATTCGGGAACCTCGTTCGTACCGGGATTGGCATCAAACCATTTGTTTTCTATTGCCTGCTGGGAAGAGTAAGCCACTGCGTCTTCATAGTATCCTTCAACAAAGTGTACCTTTGCTCCGAAATTTTCCATTCGTCTTATTCGATCTTTTGGCACCTCATATTTTTGAGGAATATAGATTTGGGCAGCTAAATCATAGTGACGTGAAGCGTATGCGAGAGCAACGCCAAAGTTGCCACAGGTTGCGGTTGTAATTCCTTCCAGTCCCGATGTAACCGCCTGATCGGCGAGTACCATCGCTATGCGATCTTTTTGTGTTCCAGTAGGGTTGCTTCCTTCGAATTTTAGATAAACACGTTCACAGCCTAGTATAGGTGCGAGATTTCGTGCTTCAAGGAAGATTGTGTTGCCAACCATCACTTGCCATGTGTGACGTTTCAGTTTTAGTTGACGTTCGCGAATGTCATTCCAATCTTTTGGTCGTGAATCCGATAATCCAGGTATTGTGCTTCTGGAAATTCCATTATTTCGGCCTTTTGCCATTTTTCTAGTCAGACACCCCTCCATAGGATTTGTGCGTTACCTGTTTTAAAAACTTGCTGGGCAAGAGTTATGTGCATACACATTAGCGCGCCGCTACCACTTTGGAAAGTCTTGTTTTCAATCCATTCGCGCGCTGGGCATCTACAGAGGAACCATCAGATTCTCTGCTGCCAATCAAGAAATTCAATTTCCAATGGATTTTTACATTCTTTCCAAAATTGCGAAGCCTCCAGTAAAGGTTGTGTCAGACGAGGAGGAGAACAAGGCTGTCTTTGAAGTTTCTAATGGTGTACTCCAGTTCAAGGCCAGCGCAGAATTTGCAGGGTGCCTCTATTTCTTGGGTTAAAACGAAGTGAACCAGTTGGGCACGAGCATTCCGAGCATTGGACCAAAGGTGTTCCTAAAGAACTATTTCGGTAGGATAAGAGCACTATATCTAGACGAGCAATTCGACTTTCAGAAGTCGAAAACTCACGAGGAATTGTACAAAGCGGAACTGGTTGAGGAAGGACACTGGAAGGGTATCAAGTTTTCATTTAAATCGAAACAGCAGGAAGAGATAAAGGGCATAACTGGATCAACCTCATATCTGACCTTACCCTTCAGCAACATCGTTAAGATTAAGCGCAAATTCGAGAATCCTACGTGTGCCAGCTTCAAGTTCAACAGTTGCCTATGGATTTCTCCGAACGTAGGAGGAAACTTCGAAAAGAACGAGGTGATCTTTCCAAGAGATGATAAAATCTTTCGTTTCAAGCGAGCCTAGGGCTTTGCAGTTTCTGGGGGTTCAACCAAGAAGGGGATGGGTGCTCGTAGCGAATAGAGAGAAGAAACTGGGGCTAGGGATAATCGCTGGTAACACCGCCAAATCGACGATACTTTCGTTAGACTTGGGAAAGACCATGCTGGAACTGTTCGTCATGTCTAGAATTCAACTCCAATCCGGAGAAAGCTGTGAACTAGAAGACTACGTAGTTCTAAGCAGGGGAGAACACGAATCTATGGATACGCTTGCAAAGCTACTTCGCACGTTAACCGGTTGAAAGCTGGCGGGTACAGGCACGCGCTAGGGTCTTAGTTGTTTCTCTAGTACTTCTTCAGCTTTTTTGACGGCTTCCGGCAGCTTTTCGGTTTGGGTTCCTCCGCCCTGAGCAAAGTCGGGTTTTCCTCCGCCTCCGCCACCTATGATTGCTGAGGCTTCTTTTACTATTTCACCGGCATTTACGCCCTTTTCTAAGGCGGTTTTTCCAGCCATAACCATTATCCGTGCATTCTCCCCATCCGTTCCGTAAAAGATTGTAACGATTGATCCGTCTCTTTTGATCATTACATTGGCTGTTCGAACCATGCGGTCGACATCTATTGCTTCCTTAAAGTCACGGACCGTAATTTTGATGCCTTCTAATTCTTTAATTTCTTCGCCTTCTGGTCTACCGCCTGAAACCGCGCTTTCTCGCTCTGCTATTTCCTTGATAAGCTTTCTTTTTTCCGCGTTTGCTTCCTTTAATTCTTTGACAACTTTTTCTGCTGTCTTATCCAGTTTTTCAAGAGGGGCATTCAAGATTTCTGAAAGCTTCCAGAGCTTTTGCTCGTTTTGCTGCATAGCCTTTAAAGCCGGAATCCCTACTGAATAATCGAGTCTTTCTACACCGTCTTGAACTCTTTCTGAATGAATTATTTTGATAAATCCGATTTCACCCGTGTTTTTTACATGGGTTCCAGCGCATGCTTCAACATCCCACTCCCCACTTTTTACAACTCGTATCTCCTTGCCCGGAACAGCTCCGCCCTGATAGAGTCTAAAGCCGTAAAGCTTTTCTGCCTCGCTTCTCGGCTTCCAAGAGGTTTCCACCGGAATATTTCGTAAAACTACTTGGTTTGCCAAAGTTTCTATCTTGTGTATTTCTTGTAGCGTCAACCTGCGATAATGAGAAATGTCGAGCCTAGAACGTTCAACTCCTTTTTGTGTTCCGAACTGCCAGACGTGCTGTCCAAGCACGCGTCTTGCAGCACCATTAACTACGTGGGTAGCTGTATGATTCTTCATGAGACTGTATCGCCTCTCCCAGTCAATCACCCCTTTAACAATGCTGCCCTCTTTTGGGACCGTTCTTTTCATCTTGTGGACAATTACCTTGCCGACTTTCTGAACATCAGCAACATCAACTTTGTTTCCATCGGAAACTAAATAGCCTGTGTCTGCTGGTTGTCCGCCGCCTTCTGGATAGAAACATGTCTTGTCAAGAACAACGTATTCGTTGTCTAGCACCTTAACAACTTTTGCTTCAAACTCTCTTATGTATTGGTCTTGATAGTACAGCTGTTCTGTTTCTGGAAGATTTGAAACTGCTATTTCCAGCAGCTCCTCTGGTTTTGCTTCTTCCACTTTTCTGGGTGCTTGAATGTGTCTTTGAGCGATTAAAGCGTAGAAGTTTTCTGGGATCTCTGCCTTCAATCTTTCTTCTTCTGCGAATTGCTTAACAATTTCGGGTGGAAGTCCATGGGAATCATACAACTCAGTCAATGTTTCCACGGGGATTTCTTGAATGTTATTGGTTTTCAGCTCTCCGGCAATTCGCTTTACTAGTCCTTCGCCTCTTTTTATGGTTTCTTGAAACTTTTCTTTCTCAACCGAAAGGATTTCCATTATCTCATTTCGCATTTCTTTAAGATGTGGGTAATCCTTTGACCAGAAGTCGATTTGCATGTTCATGATGTCGTAAAGCTTGTCTGCTATTCCCAACATTTTCAGCAGCCTATAGATTCTGCGGAATAGAAGCCTCGCCAAGTAGCCTTCTTGAATGTTTGATGGAACAACGCCTTCAGAAAGTATGAAACCTAAACATTTCGTGTGGTCTGCAACCGCAAAAACGTTTTCAATCGGAAGCAAAAAGTTGTCTAAATCATCTACATTCATTCCAACCATTTCTGCTGTTCTCTTTCGGGCTTCAAGTCTGCTCGCTGTTTTGTCCAAGCTTACTAAGCCGGAAACCTCCGCCACTTTCATCAATAAGTCGTTGTCAATTTCGCCTATCTCAGTCATTTCAAAAATTTTGTCCAGCAAGTTGTCGTAGACAACATGAAAACCACTCGGCACACCTTGAGAAAGCCATGCATATCGGTCTATACCATAACCAGTGTCAACCGTCCGTATCGGTAATTTAACAAATTCATTGTTAACAACTTTGTACTGCATGAAAACGAGCGTAGCAACCTCTAACCCTCGAATAATGCATTCAACGCATGGACCGGCATTCCCGCCGCCCGACCAGACTTCCTCTTTGTAAATAACCTCTTCAGACTTTGCGCCTAGATCCTTAGTAACGAACTCGTGATGATACCTTACGGTCTGATCTTTCCAGTAAACCTCCTTATCCGGATAGTTGAACGCGTGATGCCCGCCCATCTCGAAAATCGTTAGGTATTTTCCGAAGGTCGGACCGGTGTTGGCTATGTCCACCATTCGGATGCATGGTTGAACTATGACAAGCGGGTTTGCTGGTGGCGGAGCAATTCCTTCAGTTACATATGGTTGAAAGTCGATTATGCTTGCGTTTGTCAGGTAGATGTCGTCTCTCCATCTCGCCACTACGGGGTAATGCTTTATGCGGGTGTGTCCGCGTTTTTCGAAAAACGATAGAAAGGCCTCGCGCATTTCACGTAAACTGTAGCTTTTCCTTGTTGGCGGATTATTTATGAAGGTGTAAAAAGCGCAGCCTTCCAGTCTTGCTTCTCCGCAAGTTTCCTGGTCTGGATTCTGTGTCCAAAAGTATTCTCCGCATCTGGGACACAGTTTCCTGACGTAGCCTGCTTCCTTGAAGAATGGGACGCTGTATTCCTCTTCTGGAAACTTTTTCAACCTTCAACTCTCCAATGCATGTATGAATGGGCGTTTTCCAGAGGATTATCGAGAATGACACATTTAACCATTTCACTATCCAAGCTTAAAGCCTAGCACGAAACCAGCCAAGAAGCTTCCCATGAAAGGTAAGAGAGATATTAAGCCGATAAGCCATGAGGCTGCTTGCCCAAGGAAACCAAGCAAACTCGTGAGTGCATCCCAGAGTTCGTCGTAGTTTATGCTTATTATCCCGCGTGTGCCTAGGTAAAGAAGGGCAACTACAAAGATGCCTATCAAAACAACTATGAGCTTGCTTATTCTCTTTATTGCATATCCAACTATGAAGCCGCCTATTCCACCCAAACCTAACTGGTAAACTACTGAGGGTAAAACATCACTCATTAAACCTTTTCCTCTTCACATATGCTAGCACAAGTTTGATTTAAATGCTATTGCTCATAATTTCAAAGCACATCAAAAAAGGCAGGTGAAAAGCCACGGATGATATGCTGTCGACATACTACTAAACCTTCTACTCACCCTAGGCATGTTCGTTGTCTTGATTTTCCAGGCGTGGATTGAACTGAAAAATTATCGCATGATGTGGAAGGAGCTAGAATGGAGACAAACATATCAAGCTGTTGGACGCATACTTCGGGCTGAAAAAGACCTTTTTCAACGGTGGAAGGCGGAGACGAACTGTATCGGCTGCTGCGAAATCTTCAAGGTACGTGAGGGCTAAAACCTAGGGGAAATGCCAGCCTTCAATCAATCCCTTGGCCGCCGCGTGACGTTTCTCCATTTTATAACGCCTAAACGGCTTAGTCAGATGTCTCTGAGACCTGGGTGAGGTTATGTATAGGGCTCTTCTTATTTCACGCTTCATTTTAACCTCGATCTTGTCAATATCAATATATCTCGAACCGCACTTTTCACATCGGAAACCCTTGTTTCTTCCCATGGATTTGAGCCGTTTGCCGCACTTTGGGCAGACCGGATTGTGATGGATAGTTTTTGGTGCAAGCTTTAGCAGCCGAATCTTTTCGAGATTTATGGTTAATGGACGATTTTGTGAAGGGGCGCGCACGCCCCCGTAGATTTCTACGTGATCCCCCACGATTAATTTTCTTGCAACCTTACGAAGGACAACCGTCGGTTCATAGGCTGCGCAGTCAATCTGTGCGCTTTCATCTTTAATTGGGAAAATCACATGTCTTCTAGGGATTATCTTCGGGTTCGCCGCAACAATTCCTCTGGCAATCACTGGGTTATACGGTTCTATCTGGCTCAACTGTTCAACACGCTTCAGATGGGCGTCCGTTCCCTGGTTAGTGCGGAAAATAACCCACCTTTCCACGGGTTCAAGGGGCCTAACCGTCTCAAACGCCTTTTTCACAATTTCTGGAGTTTCACCTCTGATACCGAAAAGGATGGGGTCTGGACCCCTCGGTGTTATTAGAACTCTACCTGTTTCTGGGTCAACGTTGTTGAACGTGTAGGGTGCCGTTGCCTTGTCCATTTCGACAATTGATGCTTCGTCCACCTTCCTTTTTAAGCCACGATTTTCTGGAACCCGATAGGCAAGAACTTCGAAAGTGTGGTCTCCTTGAAGGGTTTCGCCGACCGCTGCCAAACCGCCGATGATTCCGCGACACTTTTTGAAACCCACGGCTTCAGCCTTAAACCTCTTCAAAAGTTTCAGCGCATCTTTAAGGTTTACAATTCCAGTTATTGCGTTTTTGGCGAAAATTTTGACTTCTTTTGGAATTTTCGCCTTTTCAAGAAAGACTATGCCTGGATCTGTGCCTTCATACTCTAAGTCTGCATGTTCTTCCACGGTGCTTGTGACGGTTTCTTTGATTTCGTCTTCATGACTTTCGTTGTATCTTATTCTTAGGCATAATGCTCCGTTCCCCCTTGTTTTCCACGGCACGTTTGGATTTAGCCTGACCAAGTTTGGATAGTCAATGAATTCGGCGCCTAGCTTTTGCAGTTCTTCCACAAGAAGAGCAGCCACATACGTGGTGCATCCCTTTTTCGGCGAATCCGTATCGTCCAGTCCGATATGCATTGTTTTGGTGGTCATTTATGGCAGCTCATTCTCTATTGGATTAGAAGTTGAAATGGGATGTTAAAAGGTTAATCGCAAAACAGAAAGGGGAAGTGTGTGCTATTTTGATTCTTCTGCAACCCTATCTCTTCTTTTCTTTTTTGGTTGTTTTTGAAAAGTGATCGGCTAATATTTTTAGGGTTAAGGGTAGATAGCGATTTTCGTCGTGCAGACTTATCAAGAAACTGTCGATGTCAGGTTGCATGAAGGGATACTGCCTGAACCTGTCCCTAAGCTTGTTGAAGGATTCGTAGGTTTTGTGTAGTGAGATTATCACTCCGTCGAATTTCATACCTTTTCCTCTTTCAACCATGATAAGATCTAGAGGAGTTTCCCTTATTTTTTCACGAATAGCTTCACGTGTTTTCTCGATTTCTTCTCTGGTAAAACCTAATTCACTGTTGACAAAAGTCAGAGCCATTATTTCATACCCGAGTTTACAGAAGTCAGGAATCATCGTGTATTCTCTGATGTATCCTTCCCTCTCCAGTTTCGTTCTCGCCCTGGTAACCGTGGGTTGAGAACTTTCCATTGCCTTTGCCAAGTCCCTGTCGCTCCTCCTAGAATTCTTGATCAACTCATAAAGCAACTTCCACTCGATCTCTCTCATGGCTTATCTCTTCTTTTTCTTTAATAATGGAACATGACTAATCTGCATGTTCCACACCGACAGGCCTCAAGTTTCTTGTGAAAACCCCAGAAAGAACCGTATGTAAGAACCTCTTCTCCCTGACTTTCTTCATCCTTCCACCTTACTTCTGTTCCAAACGAAATGTATCCTCTCTTCATCTCTCCACCGCACTTAGGACACTTGTCAACTTTGCTTCCGCTCATGATCTATTCCTTCTTCTCTTGAAAGAGGTATGCGTATGGTTGTAATTTAAAAACTATGGCGTAGAACCATTTCTTATTTTCTAATCGCGCGCGAATATTTGCACCGTTTATGTCAACTCCTCTTAAATGAATAATAGGAGGCTGAAAATCCTTGAAGAGATCTACTCAGCGGGATATCGTTGGTGTTTTGGTCCATCAGTTTATAGCACACGGTCGCTAGAAGATTGAAAAGTGAGGGTTAGAAAAGAATTTTCACCTTTTATTTACTTACTTCATTTCCTCCCCTACAATATAAAGAAACAGACAGCCGTAAAGCTGAGAAAAATAGAGGAACTGTAGTTGTCTATGAAGTTTCAACTACAATCATTGTTAATGTTGATCTAACCTTGTCAAGCCTTCTGACGCGCCAAGTTACAATTTCCTTGAGCTTATCCATCGTGTCTGCCTTAACTCTTGCGATTATGTCGTAGACTCCGTAGACAGCGAAGGCCTCATGAACTCCTTCAACTTTCTTCAAATCTTTTAGCACATCTGCTTCTGAACCTATCTCCGTGTTTATCAGCACAAATGCTGTTGGCATATTAGTCTCCTCGTTGTACTGTTTGTCTCCTCTGTATTAAAATATTTTACTACATCGTTTTTAATTTCCAACCATCAATTCGTAAATCATCAATTTAAAATCGTTCTTGGCCTCAGTCATTAAATCTGAAGCCTTCAATAGACTTCAAGCAGCAAACATGGATATCCTTATCTTTTGTTTGGAATATTAACTATTTAGGTTTAAGCATGTTGGAAGAAAACCCTGCAGAAAATTCTATTACGGGCCGAGAAATGCGTGCTTTAGAACTGAACGCTGAATATTTTGGGGTTTCTATACTTCAGTTGATGGAAAATGCTGGGCACAATGTAGCGTTAGAGATTGCTTCAAGATTCAAACCAGACAAATCCGTTGCGATTTTCTGCGGTTTAGGTGGAAACGGTGGCGACGGCTTTGTCGCTGCACGGCACCTTTCTTCTGTGGGTTCTAAAGTTACAGTCATCCTTGTTGGAGAGGCTAAGGGGATTTCTCATAAGGCGGCTCTAGAAAACTGGAAAGCGTTACAGTTTTTAAAAGAAGGCATCTCCATCCACGAAGTTCACGACAGCTCGCTTATACCGGAGGTAACCGCCGAGATAGTTGTTGATGCCCTGCTTGGAACGGGGACAAAAGGAAAGCTGAGGCCGCCAATCTCACAGTTAGTTGAAAAGATTAACGCCATGGATGCTTTCCGAGTGGCTGTTGATGTGCCAACCGGAATAGACGCTGACACAGGAGAGGTTTTAGGCAAAGCTGTGAAAGCAGATCTGACAATTACCTTTCACAAAACGAAAAAGGGATTTGAAAACGCAAGGGACTACGTCGGCGAGTTGGTTGTAAAGGACATAGGCTTGCCCAAAGAATTCGGAAACCTCGCAGGTCCAGGAGATGTTCTGGTTGTTGCGAAACCGCGTCCATCGAAATCCCATAAGGGCGATTTCGGACGTTTACTAGTTATAGGAGGAAGCGAAACCTTCTCTGGCGCCCCGGCCCTAGTTGCCTTGGCTGCTTTGCGCACTGGTGTCGACCTAACTCATGTTGCAGCTCCAGCCAAAACAGCGTATGCCATCTCCTCCATGTCGCCAAATCTAATCACTGTGAAACTTGAGGGTGAACATCTGAACCTAGGCAACGTACCAGTTTTAAAGGCGTATATAGAAACAGCCAACGCCATTGTTTTGGGGCCTGGCCTCGGCTTGCACACAGAAACAAGAGAATCTGTTAAGGCCATTGTTGAGGCTGTTGAAAGCGCTGGCAAACCGTTGCTTTTGGATGCGGATGGCCTGAAAGCCTTTGCAGAGTTCAAGAAACAGCCAAAAGTGCCCCTCGTGCTAACGCCTCACGCAGGAGAATACACGATACTGACCGGTAAAATGCTGCCTGAGAATTTTAATGAACGGATTTCAGAAGTGCAAAAGGCAGCGGCAGAGCTAGCTGCAGTGATATTATTGAAGGGACCAGTAGACATAATTTCCAACGGAAAAAGGTTCAAACTAAATTTCACTGGCAACCCGGGCATGACTGTTGGCGGAACCGGGGACGTGCTTTCCGGAATTGTTGGCGCTTTTGTAGCTCAGCAAACAGATCCCTTTGAGGCGGCTGTTGCGGGAGCTTTTATTAATGGTGCTGCTGGAGATTTCGTTTTTGAAGAGAAGGGCTGCCACATGGTTTCCACGGACCTAATCGACTGGATTCCACATGTTTTAAATGACCCAATGAGCCACCTGAAGGTGCGAAAAACAGGTGCAAAGACCAGTTAAGATAGTCGTTTATCATGCTGGGCAGTGCGACCCCAAGAAATGCACAGCTTTGAAGCTCAAACGTCACGGACTAGCTCGTCTAGTACGCCAAATAAAATTTTTGCCAAAAAGAGCCGTTGTGCTCAATCCCTTCTCCAAAATCGCGTTTTCTCCAGCTGACAGAAGACGTATCGAAAATTTCGGGTTGGCTGCATTGGACTGCAGCTGGGAACAGGCCAAAAAAGTCTTGCAAAAACGTGTGAGGGGAACATCCCGTTGCCTGCCGATTCTAATCGCAGGCAATCCCGTTAACTTTGGTAGACCAACCAAACTTACTACGGTGGAGGCCTTAGCCGCAGCCCTATTCATCGCCGGATTTAAAGAAAAAGCCAACCAGCTGCTTTCCATCTTTAAATGGGGACACACCTTCCGAGAATTAAATCAAGAACGATTAGAAAATTACGCAAAAGCGAAGGACAGCACAGAAATAATAGAACTACAAGCACGCCTTATCGAGAATATGGAAACTCGATAAAGCTGGTGATTCATGGGGCGATTCGAAACTGTCAGTTTTTTTCTGTGAATCTTTCATAGAGCTTTAAATCGCCAACCCAATCTTTCTGGTTAATTGGCCAACTATGCGTAGGATTTCGAGGTTTACATATGATCTCTCTTATTTGCATGGCTCCGGCTTTCAACAGATTCACCGAATTTGTGGCTCGCACGACTAGCGCCGTATCTAAGCCTATCCATGATCCTGCAACAGCCACAACTTCCTCTCCTTCACTTAATATACCATTGTCAGTAGCCATTAAAGTAGCTGTGACACAAACAGCAGTTCCAGAGCTGATCATTTTCAAACTCAAACGGATTATCGTTGCCAATGTAGGGACACCCTTATGTTCCCAAGCGGCTCCAATGTTGTATAGCGGGTCAGTCGCTCTTATGATTCTAGCGCCATTTTTTTCTAGCTGATCCCAAATCTTTTTGTCTGGGATGCCTATTCTTAGGTCGCCAATTATGGTGTTTTCGATTTTTGTGCCGGCGGCGGAAGTAATCACTATGAGATTTATTCCGGAATCTCGAAGCAATTCAGCTGCTTTGAGAGCTCTTAGACCAGTCTCGGAAGCAACAACCAGTTTCTTAATGTTCAGTTGATAAGCCCTTTGAATGGCATGTTTCAATGTTTTTTCAGTATTGATTTGCCCGCACACATTGAAGTAAAAAGTATTCTTTAACTCGCCTAGACTGTTGCTCATCTGTTCTCTCCATCCTGAGACTCGTTGATTTATGTTCGAGAAAGGTATTAAGCTTATTTCGTTAAAGTTAGAAGGGAACCGTTAAACGCTTAAGAAGTCAAATTTCGCATAAAAGATGAAAGGGCTGATATGAAATGGCCGATGACGAATTTCAAGTTGGTAAAGCCAAGGTTTGTTTGGTTCAAGGAGACATAAGTGAGCAAGATACTGATGCTTTAGTCAATGCGGCGAATTCAACCCTCATGGGAGGCGGCGGCGTGGACGGGGCGATCCACCGTAAGGGTGGACCAAAAATCCTTGAAGAATGCAAACGTATAAGGGTTACCGAATGGCCCGATGGCCTTCCGACAGGAAAGGCTGTTATTACTTCAGGAGGCAATTTAAAAGCTAGATACGTCGTCCACACTGTTGGGCCAGTATGGCGTAGTGGGACCCGTGGCGAACCAGAACTTTTGGTAGAAGCCTACTGCAACTCTCTAACATTAGCAGCGTCTAAGGGACTGAAAACCATTGCCTTCCCATCAATAAGCACAGGTGCATACAGCTATCCCATTGAAAAAGCAAGCAGAATAGCCCTAAAAACGGTGAAAGAGTTTCTGGATAAGGAGGACAAACTCGATAAGGTAGTCTTTGTCTTGTTCACGAGCCATGACCTAGAAATCTACAAGAAAGCAGCAAGAGAAATCATATAGTATTGGGCTCCGACGTGTTGGCTGTGATTCATCTGCATTGAGTGATTGAACCGTTCTTGTGTTGCAAGTCACCATTTTTACTGAGCCTTCAGAAGTTGTTTTTTCTTCCTTAGGAAAAAAACAACAACTACTAACCTGATTGTTGCATGTCGAAGGAGGTTTCGCGCTTGACCAGAAACTGCAGGCCAATGTCTGTAAGATTGCTGTTGCTCTAGGTCGTGTGAAGGCTTACGCTACAGTTGAGTTTCTTGTATATCCATGGTGGCACATGTTTGATCCTTCTCGTACTTATCAATGTTATTTTTGTCTCATGAAAATCAATTAGCCTAGCTTTTGAACGCCACTTCTCTCGAGCCTTTCTTTTTCTACTAAACAATTTCATCTTTAACCTTCTCCTTTCTCCACAACGGTCAGTTAGTACCTTCTCCATGCAGTGGGGTTTTGATATCTTACTTGGGGGCCGGGTTGCCAAATCATGTCTGCGAGTTTGAGGAATTCTTTTCTTGATAGTCTGTCGGTCATTTCTGACATCTCCCGAGAGAAGATAGGTATCGAATAATTCATATATAAACAAAATTATGAACATGAGAATATGTCAAATTTTGTCATATGATTCAGAACGCGTGCTGTTGTCATAGTTTCCTCCCCAAAGTGTTTCCTCAAAAAAGGGAGGCTGAAAGAGAACGGAGAGGCTGGAGAGAAGTTGACTAAACACAAAAAATGTGCGATCAATTCTCATGTGCTGGTTAGCGAATATTTGCGCGCGCTTTCGGCCCTACGGTTCAGTAAGGGGCTGGTGTGTTGGTTCTAACATCGACGCAAGTGGAGACGTCTCCCGTGCAAATCCCTCTTTTCCTGTCCAATGAAAAAAGAAATGTGGCGCGTTCTAGACCTCTCTCTTGGGCGCACGTGCGAAAAGACCTTGGACAAAGTTGAGAAGTGACAAGAGCATTGTTAGACGAATCAGTCACAGTAGTACAGAATGTGCACCGCCAATTTCCCAGCGTGTGCTACTAGCAGGTCTGGAATGGATCAGGCACTCCTACCTTTTTTGCTATTTTGCGGAGGTCTTGGACTACTTTCGGGTTGAGCGTTATACCGTGCTTGGTGTTTT
>Ga0224501_10000518_pt1 | contig 30708 bp, 26 predicted proteins | sample SF_Oct11_sed_USG_4_FD_169105 | JGI IMG/M metagenome (GOLD analysis project Ga0224501, IMG submission 169105) | Sediment microbial communities from San Francisco Bay, California, United States - SF_Oct11_sed_USGS_8_1 | ecosystem: Environmental > Aquatic > Marine > Sediment | place: USA... | reverse complement strand
ACTCGATAAAACATGGTATCACGTCGACCGAGTAACCCTCACCCTCAACGTAACAATAATCGGCTACCCAGATGAGTATTATCTCTTTGAGTACAAAGGACCTTTTGAAGACTTGTACTTTGTCAAGATCGATCCCATTTTCACCAATTGGACCATGGCTTGGCCAGAGTACTGGCCGGAATATGGTGACGAAGGTGGCATTCCAATCACAGAATGGTGGGACAACTGCAACGGAGTTCTTGACCGCTGCGATAATATCACGCTAGGCGGTGAACTGTGCCATGTAGAAGACTTAGCCATTGATCTTATCCTGAACAAGAAGATCGCAGACCCGGTTTGCACCTACTGGCATGAAATCTACCCAGAATACAGCAACTGGTATCATATAGTCGGCTGGGAAGACAATGACGACGGTTTGCTTAGTCCCTGCGACCAGATCACAATGAGCCTACAAGGCGGACCGGTAAAAGAATACCACGTGGAATACGTGACTGTCACCATCAACATATCGCATCCATTATACCCGGAAGAATGGGGTCTCCTTGAGTACTATTATGAGGGTCCGGTCGAAGCCATGTATTGGGTCAAGACACACCCCATCGGGAGCTGGTGGTATGAACCTGGTTGGATTGGAGCGGACCATCAAATAGAAGACTGGATGGACAATTGCAACGGCGTTCTCGATCACTGCGATTACGTCATGTTCTACGGCGACTGGTACCACGTCGAAGAAGTAGCCGTTGACATGGTCGTCCTGGAGCAAATCCACGACGTAGCCGTAACTTACGTTAGGTCCCTCTATCCATGGGTATATCAAGGCGAAGTTGACCCCATAACCGTAGACGTCACTAACTATGGCACTTTTGATGAGCCGACCGTAGATGTCTACGCCTTCTATGACGGAACTCTAGCTGCACCAAAGCAGTCAGTCAGTCTGACCGTGGGAGAGACCAAGACCCTAACCTTCTATTGGAACACTACAGGAGTTCCTCCAGGATTCTACACAGTAAGCACCAATGCCACAATCCTTGGCGACGACATTCTAGGCAACAACTATCTCGCAGGTAATGTCCAAGAAGTCAGAGCGTTGCCCCCTCCACCAGAGGACCTAGAGTTATTCCCAAGAGCAGTCGTAGATCTCGAATTTCCAAACGGCACTCAATGGCATGAGCTCCACCCGAGCAAAACAAACTACTACCAAATGTCAGATTGGATACCTGGTGTGGTGCTTGGCCCAGAAGACTGGGTTATGATGAACGCTACGTGGTTCCTAGTGGATGACCTAACGATCGACATCGAAGTAACAGACATGGAGACTGGCGATATATATTGGTTAGACTACGAGTGTGGCTATTGGACCTTCAATCCAGAAGACCCTGTTTCCACCAAATGGAACGAAATCAAGAATAGCGAGACTGGACCACCCCAGTGGCCGCGTTGCTGGCATCTAATCGATTGGGACGATAATGGAGACGGTAGACTCAGCTTTTGCGACTACATTGTAATGGCACCAAACGATCCATTCCCAGAAACTCCCAAAGCGTTCCACGTCGAACTAGTAACCGTCACTCTCAAGTTGACCGCCGAGTCTATGCAACAGTATTACTTAGAGTTTATAGGCACTCTTGAACAGTTCCAGGCCAAGGATTACATACACTTCCCCTTTGGCACGATGTGGCATGAGGTCTTACCCGAACAAGGTACTGTATGGGAACTAAGAGACTGGTCAGATCAGTTATACCTCGCTCCATCCGATCAGATTGTTCTGGCACTAAAAAGTGCCAACACTCACGAACCCATACCCGGCATAGCGGCTGAGTACCATGTTGACAAAGTAACAGTCGCCATGAATCTAACAGACACGCAGGAAGAAACCCACATCGTAAAATTTGAAGGCTCCCTCGTACAGTTCAAATATCACCACTGGGAGTACCCCTTCGGCACCCAATGGCACGAAGTCAACCCAACCTACTGCAGACAATGGTGTATAATCGACTGGTCTGACACCGGCTTCCCCTCAGGCTATCTCAGCTATTGCGACCTTATCTGGATGGTCGACAAAGAAACCGGTGATGTAGAACAATTCCACGTAGAGTCTCTAAGCACAGACATTTACGTCTCGCCACTGGCTATTCATGATGTGGCGGTGACGGATGTGAATGTGTGTTGTGGCGCCAGCATCGTTCACGGTGGTCGTACGGTTAGCATTAACGTGACGGTTGCGAATGAGGGTGACGTGACTGAGACCTTTGACGTCACCGTCTACTGGAACACAACAAACGTGATCGAAACGATCCAGTTTACGCTGCTCAGCGGCGCCACCAACAGTACGATGTTCAGCTGGAATACAACAGGGTTGACAGAATATCTGAACTACACGATCAGTGCGTACGCGCAGCCGGTGGCTGGTGAAGTTGACTTGGCAGACAACACCTACGTCTATGGTGACGTGACAATTGTCCATGAAGGTGACAACAACAACGACGGAAAAGTCCGTGTTGACGACATTCTCGCCGTCGCGTTAGCTTTCGGAACTGACTGCGGCGGCCCTGCCAACAGCAACGGGTACTACTACGAGTCTAAGCTTGACGTAAACTGCGATAAGAAGATCCGTGTAGACGACATCCTCGCCACGGCCCTCCAATTCGGATGGGGCCCCCTACCCTAACACAAAAACAAACCCCCTTTTTTTATTTACGCTACACGAGTTCCAGTCCATAATCCGAACATGACTAGAATGATACACATGTGACCGCCAACTGTGATCAACCAAAACTCTTCATATTATCAAATGATACACATAAGTCCATGAATTTAAGAAACTTAAATTAAACACCGCCATAGCGAATATAATAGAACACATCATCACAATACTTAAATGCATACTGGAAAGCATTAGTTCGGTGGGAAAGGAGAACACATCTAACGCGTTTGATTTCTCCCTTCTGAGCGCCAAAGAGAGCGCGATGACACAAAATAGATAACGAAAGAGAATGGAGGAAGAATAGGAAAAATGAAAAAACGATTAGCGACAATGTCCTTGCTTCTAATGCTTTGCGTATGCATTATACCGTTATCTGTCAACGCAAACGGCATAAGTAGTTACATTCGTGGACTATGGCACTTCGACGAAGGAATAGGGACTGCGGTTTATGACAGCAGTGGAAACAATAACCATGGAACTCTATATGGTGGAGCTCTGTGGGCAGATGGTAAAGATGGCATGGCCATAGATTTTGATGGAGTAGACGATTACATAGAAGTACCCGACGCGAACTCGCTAGATATAACTGCAGAAATCACTCTGGAAGCATGGATCTATCCTCATACAATGACACACCTTCAAGGAATAGTTGCCAAATACAATCACAGTGCGCCGTATAACGGGGCATACTACGTGGGCTTAGGTGGCTACGGTTACATGAACAAGATTCTATTTGGTCTTAGCTACGACGGCTTACACTTCTATTACATGTTGTCGAACACCAACATAACTGCAAACACGTGGACCCATGTCGCTGCTACATCAAATAGCACTCACATGACTCTTTACATAAATAGAATAAAAGACAAGGTGCGCGCTTATGCCCCTGGTGTGATATATGCCAGTGCTGCGCCTCTTCGAATCGGCTGCTACTTACCTGAACTGGGCTTTCCAAGATTCTTTGACGGGATCATTGACGAAGTTAAAGTTTCCGCAACCACCATCTGGACAGTCGACGATGACAGAGTACAATGTCCAACTGCTGATTTCACAAGCATTCAAGCTACAATTAATGCTGCAGGCCTGGGCGACACCATATTGGTTTATGATGGAACATACAACGAAGCATTATTTATTGATAAGAGTCTCACCATCAAAGCTGCTAGTTCCCCAGTGATTAAAGGTAGTCAGTTGTTCGCAACAGATTATGGAAACAGAGAAGCTGTGATTTTCGTCAAAGATGCTTCCGATGTTGTGCTGGAAGACCTGGACATAGAGGGAGAAGACTTAGGACCTGGACCCACAAAAAGCTATGGCGTCCTTTACCAAAACTCAAGCGGCACAATTCGAAATTGCACGGTGTCACCAAATACGCTAGGCGACATGTACAGCGTTGGAATCGCGGCAATCAGCGCATCCAACCTTCTAATTGAGAGTTGCACCGTTGAGAACTTCGGAAGAATTGGTATATACGCCACAAACGTGGATATGATCGCCATATACTACAATGAGATCATTGGCCAAATCTATGCTGGTGCCGGTGAAGTCAATTATGGCATTGAAATTGAAGACTACGATGGCCCCTCTACCGCTGAAATAGTTGGCAATGAAATATACAATTCAGATAACACGAATCCAAGTCCATCATGGTCATCAGCCGCAATAATTGTGGACATTTGGAGAATGTACTATGATCTAGCGCCTTCAAACGTTTCCATAGAATACAACGAAATCCATGACAACTATCTGGCCATTGAAGTAGTTTCAAACCCCTCTCTATACGCACATTACAATACCATCTACAACAACGGGTACGGAGTATTTGTAGATCCTGATTCGTATAACAACAATGAAACATTTGATGCTCGGTTCAACTGGTGGGGCGATGCGAGTGGTCCTTACCACAACAACACCAACCTGTTAGGTCTCGGAAACGAAGTTGGAGACTACGTGCTCTACAGTCCCTGGTTTGGCTTTGTCACTGGAACATCACCTATGACTTACCACGTGAACCCAACAGGAAAGATTCAAGACGCAATAGACGACGCCAGCTCAGACGACACAGTCAAAGTACATGAAGGAACATACACAGAACAACTGATTATCAATAAAACTTTAACTCTACAGGGAGATCCTGGACCTAAAATTGTAGCTCCTGATACACGGAACACATATACAATTGCTGAATCCTCAGCAACATGGGACCCAATCATCTTTGCATATGGTGGCACAGAGAGCAGTGGTGCTGTGAGTGGGTCAGGCACGATTAGCGTAACTATTGACGGCTTTGAAATAGACGGTGGAAATAAAGCTGCTGCCGCTCCAACAAGATTCGTTGGCATATTATACCGAAATGTCAATCCTGGAGTGGTTTCCAATGACAACATTCATGACCTGTATGATGCTGATGGAGAAGGAGATGGCCCCCAAACATTCGGTATCATGGCTTACGGTGACTCTGATGTAACAATTGAATCTAATGAAGTTAGAGATTTTAGTCGGGGAGGAATAGGTGTTTCAGGAGATGCTGGAGCCCTCCCTGATCCAACAGCAACCGTCAAATTGAACACAGTCTTAGGAAATGGGCTAGAGACAGGTAGTGGTTGGTGGGCTGAGAATGGTATACAGATAGCCTGGGGTGCAGGTGGAAGCATTATTGAAAACAATGTCAGCGGTTGTCAGGTGAATAGCCCATCTTGGGTTGCAACAGGGATTATGGTTTATGATGCCGTGGACGGAGCAAATATATCAGACAACTCGGTAGCAGACTGCGACACAGGTATCGCTGTGATCTCACCATCCTATGATCTCATTGATGGCAATGTAGTAACCGGATGTGCTTGGGACGCAATAAGACTTGGATGGCCCGTTAACAACTGCACAGTATCCAACAACATCCTTTCCGATAACTGGGCAGGTATTGGCATTTGGGATGCTTCTGACAACACCATTGAAAATAACATTATAGAGAATAACGAATACGGCATATACATGGATGGCGATTCCCATGACAACGCAATATTAGGAAACGAAATTCTGGATAACGTAATAGACGGAATCCACATAGAACCTTACGGTGGCTTTGATCCTTCAGGAACAGAAATCCATTGCAACAAAATCTTAGGGAACGGTATCTGTGGAGTGAACAAAACAGGCACAGAGATAGCAGATGCAACATGGAACTGGTGGGGCGACAACACTGGGCCTTACCATCCAACAACTAACCCTAGCGGTACTGGCGACAGAGTAAGCGATAATGTAGATTATGATCCATGGAAAATGCGACCTACCCTGAAAGTGGACCCTTCTAGCACCACCATCGGTCTCATAAACAAGACCTTCACCATCAACATAACCATCAACGACTTGCAGGCAGGATGGAAAGGAGTCGGCTTCGAGTTCAGATTGACCTACAACTCCACACTGCTTAAGGTTCTAAATGTAGCTGAAGGCCCATTCCTCGTTGGATTCCCCCAAAGCACCACGCCACCATATACGCTTTTCATATACTACATTGATGAGAAACCATACACAAGCACAATTGTAGGTGCTTTACTTCTGCCGAATTCCACTGGAGACTTTCCAGGGCCCTTCCCAAGCGGCAACGGTATCCTAGCTACCATCACATTCCAAGCTATATACCAAGAAAAGGGCTACAGCAAAGTGCTCGGATACCTAAAACCCCCATTAACATGCAATCTAACACTCATGGATACGTTGATAGTCGACCTTGGTTTGACTAGGATTGGTCACTATACAGAAGATGGCTCCTATACGATCGAACCAAACAACTATGCAGACATAAATTGGGATGGAAAAGTGCGGGTAGACGACGTCCTCGAAGCCGCCGGAGCCTTTGGAACCCAAGTAGGCCACCCCAGATGGAACCCTGCAGCCGACTTGAACAGCGACGGCAAAATAAGAGTAGATGACATACTCGCGATCGCACACGAATTCGGATGGACGCATATCGATTGCTGATCAAGCAACACGACCCAAGTCCCCAACCCTCTTCTTTTTTTTGAAGGACTTGTATTGAACGTCATAGGATGATCTGTCCAGTCACGCAAAAATCATTGAACCCAACAATTCTTCTCAAGTTTTAAATCTCCGAATTTGCATATGTGTAGGGCAGAGAAGGGAGATCATGAAACAACATCCAAAAAAAATCTTGGTGCCAACAATCATTCTAATACTTATGATCTCAATCCTACCAGCGTTCGCTTGGGATATTCCACATCAGTCGCATGAAGCTGATGCTATGTGGCTTGAAGAAGAAGAGACACCGGTTTCAACCAATCACCGCATTGAATACAACACCTCAACCGCTTTCATCGGTTATAGATTCAACGTAACAGTCTATCTTAACATAGACTTTGATCTAATTTGTTGGCAGTTCGGGATGACGTACAATCATGCGTTCTTGAAAGCAACTGGTTGCTGGTATTCAGGCGGTACGCCGTTCAACCCAGTGAGCCAACTCTTCGAGAAAGCTGGAAGCACCCATTACGGAGTGGTTCCGAACCTCAACAAATATCATAATACCACACACGATTATGTGCTCTTTGGTGAGTCATGGGCTTCAGGTCCCCACCCAAACGCATCGACCTCCCCTGCAAGTGTTGCCTACGTGGAGTTTGAGATCATTGCCATTCCACAGGAAGGTCAGACACATGAAAGCTCAATCTCCATTTCCGCTCTATATGAGGATCCGCCTGGATATGTAGAAACATGCATACAAGATTCGAACAAGGTCTACCATGCGATCGACTATCTGGGGGATATCGAATTCCAGTTCAGATGGACTGAGCCACCTGATATCATAGTAACTGATGTTACAACTTCCAAGACTGTTGTAGGCCAAGGATACTCCGTGAACCTCACCATTACCGTTGAAAATCAAGGTGATTCTGCGGAAACCTTCAATGTCACAACTTGTGCGGATCTAAATACGGTGTTCCTAGGAGATGAAATCATCATTGGAACACAAAGGGATACTCTATCAGGTGGAAACTGTACAGCCGTTACCTTCACGTGGAACACTACTGGCGTGGCCAAGGGCAACTACACGATATCTACCAAAGCCATCATACTCCCCGGAGAAACATACACGATAGGCAACACGCGGATTGATGGTACAGTTACGGTTACGTTTCCCGGTGATGTGAATGGTGATTATAAGGTGCGGGTCGACGACATTCTTGTTATAGCTCTTGCTTTTGGCAGTGACTACCCTGACGTCTTATACAAGGCCAACCTGGACATCAATGGCGACGGCAAAATCCGAATAGATGACGTACTCGTTGCAGCTGTAAACTTTGGAATGGGATAACCAAACATTCTTTGATTCTAATGAAAAGCACCTTAGCAAGTTTCGAGATAAGTCAATGAATAAAGGTGACTGAGCAGCTGCCGCGAACTGGAAAAAAGACCTTAAGAGATTCTATTGGCAAGCAACAAGAATAGAACATATCTCCAAAACGTTTAAGACGTATTTCCGACAAAACATAATTAGTAATTTGAGAAGGGAGAAATCCAAATGGAAAAAACGAGAAAGACCTTCAGTACGGCCGTCCTTTTAGTAATAGTTCTCACACTCACAATTATTGTGGCACAATTTCACACAATCTCTCCAGCATATGCTGATGTTCCCGATGAGTCTCATGCTGCCAATGCCATGTGGATTGAACCTTCCGCCATCGACCTTTCTACCGACACTGTTTCAGTTGGCTACAAATTCAACATCACTGTCTGGCTTAACCTAACTGTGGCTTGCGCCGCCTGGCAATTCAAAATAGGCTATAACATTAACCACTTGACTGCTACTGGATGTGCTTACACGGCAGGAATGAAAAGTCAGTTCTTCGAAAATGTAACCAACATTCCATTGTCACCTTCGTTTGGTGCAATCAACATCACTCATGACTTCGTGTTACATGCAGAGCCTTGGGGACTGTCTGGTCCCTTTAGGAATCCAGGATACGGTAGCCTATCCTGGGTGGAGTTCGAGGTTACAGCTGTGCCCGGAGAGGATGAAGCATATACCAGCCTGTTGGCTTTTGTTGATGTGTATCCAGCAGGATCGGAGACATACGCACAGGATTCTACCCAAAACTACGTAGCATTGAATGTCTTCCATACCACTTACAAAATCAGTGGCCCAGAATGGACTCCACCAGCAACTTACAAGTTAACTATCTCGAGTACGTCTGGAGGTACAACGAGTCCGGCACCGGGAATACATGAGTACGATGCTGACGCTACTGCAATAGTCACTGCCCTTCCTGAGAGCGGCTACTCTTTTGATCACTGGGAGTTGGATAGCGTAACCCAAACTGAAAACCCTGTTGAAATAATTATGGACCAAAACTATACTTTATTAGCAGTATTCAGCGTGACTCCACTAGAAGGTGAGACCATACTCTATGTGGATCCTCCGGAAATAAACGACCCAGAACTCGAACCATGTTCAACATTCTTCATCAATGTCTCCATAATTAACGTTACTGCAATGACTGTGTGTGAATTCAATCTAACTTATGATCCCACGATAATTGGATGGATTGGTGTAAGTGTTCATAAAATCCAAGGTCAATATCCGACTCCACTGATGATGTTTGATGATGAATCTGGGTTCATTTGGGCTCAACTTACATACCAAGCGGTGAGCACAGAATCTTCTCCACTTGTGACGATATACTTCCATGTTGAAGCTTACGGGTGCACTCCTTTGGATCTTCATGATACCGCGTTGACTAACTCAACAGGTGGGTCAATAGAGCATGAGGTGCAAGATGGGCTTTTCTGTACTTTAATTCGAGACGTAGCCATCATGGATGTTTATGCTTCCGATAGCTGGACTTATGTTGGTTGCGCGCCGTATCCGTTGAACGTTACGGTCGTTGCCAAAAATAAAGGGCTGATTGCTGAGACTTTCACTGTAACGGCCTACTATGATGGAGTGCCCATAGGCAATTCTATTGTTGAAGATCTGCCGCCAGACAGTGAAATTATCCTTACGTTCAATTGGGACACTGAGAACGTAGCGTCATGCTACAACTACACCATCAGCGCTGAAGCTTCAGTTGTTCCCTACGAATTGAACACGACGGATAATACTTACACTGATGGACAGGTGTACGTGAGGCTCTTGGGTGATCTAAATGGTGATGGTAAAATACGAATAGACGACATATACTTGGCTGTAGAAGCATTTGGAAGTGAGCCCGGTCATCCGAGATGGAACCCTGCTGCTGACTTGAACTGTGACAACAGAGTACGAGTGGACGACGTGTACTTGATTGCTACACGCTTCGGACAAGAGTGTCCTCCCTAACTCTCCCTACCTTTTTTACAAGGAAAAATTTTTATCTGAACAACCATTAATATCAGCGCTAGGTGGTAGATCAAAAAATGAAGTCTAAAATGAGTAAAGGTTTCAGTGTTCTTGTGATCTCTCTCTTAATGATATTACCTGTCTATGCCAGTGTTCCCGATGAGCCTCATGATGCCAATGCCATATGGATTGAAGATTCCATCAACGACTTTACTACCGGCACTGTTGAAGTTAACGACAAATTCAACGTCACGGTCTGGGCCAACGTAACTGAAACCTCTGCTAGTTGGGAGTTTAAAATAGCTTACAACAAGAACTATTTTAACGCTACAGGATGCGGATATACAAACGGAATGAAAAGCGAGTTCTTTGCAAACATAACCACTATACCCTTGGTACCAGCATATGGTATACATAACACCACTCATCATTACGTGTTGCATGGAGAACTTTGGGGGCTGTCGGGTCCCTTTAGAAATCCAGGATATGGTAGCCTAGCATGGGTTGAGTTTACCGTCGTCGCTATTCCTGAAGAAGTCCAAACATTCACACTTGACCAGTGTCTTTTCTATGACGATGAAACTTATGTACAAGACCAAAACCAGCAAAGGATCCCGCTTGATTGCAATAATGCGATAGTCATAATACCCGAGTTTCTGCAGTTTGTGTTCTTTGCCCTGTTGATGAGTCTCACACTTATTACGTGTGTCCTCTCCGTCAAGGTCAGAAATTCCAAGAATCATTGCTAAAACAAGCAACCACCTTTTTTTTATAATTGATCTCACGCTTAGGGTGGGCAATAGGCAAAAAAGCTTATCCAAAACTCGACTGTAATTGGCTTATCTAAATAGATAGAAGATAGTTCCGTAAGGCTTATTACTAATTTGTTCTTCATTAATATGCTGAAAAGAGAAGGGAGAAAAGATTCTGAAATTGCCACGTTTGGCTAGAAGTTTCTCATCAGTCATGCTAGTTTTTTTGATAGTCGTTTCTTCTTTTCAGCTATTTCTAACGCCTGTTTATTCCCAAGCCTCTTGGCCTACATCTTGGATTCAACTCGATTGGGATAAAAGCGAGAATGGCCTGACTGATGACTGGCGCGATGTGGAGTACGCCTATTATCAATATGACAACAATTACCTCTACTTGAAGTTCACCTGTTATGCCATGCCAGGTTCAGAATGGCCTCATAACGATGGCAGATACAAGTGGTTCATTGATTTGGAAGGAGATATGTACTTCAGTGGTGGGAGCATATTCGATTCTGAATATCTTCTTTTTGTTGAAGACACTAATGATGATGGAAATGGGGAACTATTTTTGCTATTTGACGCCGATAACGATGGAAATTATGGTGAATATGAGCCTTGGCCTCCAACTAATTACGCTAATTACATGATCGCTGATCCTTCCGTAGGAGATTTCCGAATAGTTGCTGTAAATCAGCTAGAGATGTACATAGGTTGGGCAGCCATAGATGATCCATCCGCCTATTGGCTGGGCTGGGCTACGGATCAACAGAATCCAAATCTGGACCAGGCACCAACAACGGATCGCTGGGATGAGGAAGAGCCGTTGATAATTCATGATGTGGCTGCAGTAAATCAAACTGCCTCGCCAACAGTGGTAACTCAAGGCGACATTGTCAGCATAGACGTTTTTGTGGAAAACCAGGGTACGCAGTCAGAAACGTTCAACGTCACTTGCTATTGTGACAGTGGCGTAGTTGGAACCCAGTTAGTTACTGATTTGCCTGCTAGGAACTCTACTACACTAATTTTCCTGTGGGACACTACAGGGATGCCTCCTAGCAACTACATGGTAAAAGCTTGGGCTGACTCCGGAGGTGCTATATCAGAGACGGATGAAACAGACAATTGGTGCACTGCCCTCGCATCTGTGACTGTAAACGTTCATGACGTGGTGGCATTTTCTCAAATCTCAAATGTCACACAAGTAGCGCGAGGAGAACCAGTTTCTATTAATGTTACAGTAAAGAATCAAGGCAACTTCACGGAAACCTTTGACGTAACATGCTACTATGACTCTAACTCGATTGGAACACAACTTGTCGCTAGCCTGGATCCAGGAGGTTCTACAGTCAAGACCTTCTTCTGGGATACAACAGGAGTTGCTCTAGACACCTATCACATTAAAGCTTGGGCAGATTCTGGCAATATAATCCTAGAAACTGATGAGACCAACAACAATTGCACAAGTTTCACAACAGTTACCGTTTATGAGCCTGCAGAGCCTGGCGCACTTTTTGTTGACAAGGCTCAGACTACGGTGATCAGTGGATATGATCCACCTGTGGTCGGGTTTACAACAGTGTATGAGCTAACAATTCTTATTACAAATCCTGGTGGAAGCACTGTGACAAACGTTGTTGTGGATGACACAATATCTCCAGATGTCACCTTTGTTGGCATCGGAATTCCAAGCCAAGGTTCCATAACAGCGACTCCTCCTCCAAAAATTGTTTGGAATGTTGGTTCTCTCAATGCGGGTGCAGATGCTACATTGACATTCCAAGTTAGCGCGACACCAACAGCACCGGGTCTATTATACCTTAACCACAGGGAGCAGTTGACTGCATCAGGAATCGATTCCTCTACTGGAAACCCTGTGTCAGACGCTGGTAATACAGATGTTACTGTTGTAGCTATTGCCCGTGATGTGGCCGCAGCTAGTCAAGTTCCCTCAAGCACGGTTGTGTTGCAGGGTGACTCTGTTGCCATCTATGTCACTGTAGAGAATCAGGGTACCCAGTCAGAAACATTTAATGTTACATGCTATTATAATGATGGCTTGACAGACATATTCATTGGAAGGCTGCGCGTCTATGACCTAGCCGCAAGCGATTCCGTTATGCTCACCTTTGGATGGGACACTGTAGGAGTGGCTCCGGGCGTCTATGACATTAAAGCTTGGGCTGACTCTGAAATGGAGATAGCCGAAGGTGATGAAACAGATAATTGGTGCACAGCTCCTGCCTCCGTTGAAATAGTGATTCATGATGTAGCCGCAACTAGTCAAACTCCTGATTCTACGATTGTGACGCAAGGTGACTCTGTTTCTATAAGTGTTGTTATCGAGAATCAAGGTTCTAAGCCAGAAACCTTCCAAGTCGCCTGCTACTACGACAGTAATCCAATTGGTTCCCCACAAACCGTAACAAACCTAGCGCCGAGCACCTCAACCACCGTAGTTTTCATTTGGGACACAACTGGTGTTCCTCCAGGAACCTACTATATTTATGCAGTTGCTTCAATGATACCTGGAGAAAAAGATACTGATGACAACTCATGCCACAGCGTGGAAACTGTCACGGTTTCAGCGTTGCAGCACTTGGTTGTCTTCTCCCAGACTGGACTGGACAGCACTGCGACCGGTGTTATCGTCACGATCAATGGGTCTGGGAAAGTTTTCGGCGAATTGCCTTTCAGTTTGTTCGTTGACAATGGCACAATTGCGTCCTATTTTTACACTTCAATCGTTCCAAGCAGTGTCTCAGGTAAACGATTCAGACTTGACGATGTAGCAGGTCCCACATCACCTCTCACTGTCATATCTCCCGTAACCGTTACAGGAAATTACGTGACGCAGTATTCAGTTACCTTTGATCAAACTGGCCTTGATTCTTCAGCCACTGGAACCGTTGTCACAGCAAATGCAGGAGGGAAAACCTTTGGTGATCTGCCCTACATTTTATGGGTTGATAATGGTTCCTCCGTCACATATTCCTATAGTTCACTTGTCGCAAGTGCAACTTCTGGCAAGAGATTCGTTTTAACCAGTGTCGCTGGTTCAGTTTCACCCATTACTGTAACAAGCGCTGTGACGGTTACAGGAAACTATAAGACACAATATTATCTAACAGTGATCACTGCTCCTACTGGCTTAAATCCAGCGCCTACACCGATAAGCAACTGGTATGATGCAGGCACTAACGTTGTAGAAACTGCTCCAAGCAAAAGCTACAAGAACAGTATTGAATACGATTTCAATTATTGGGATGTCGATGGATCATCTCAAGGAAGTGGTGTCAATCCAATAACGGTCGCTATGAACAAGCCTCACACTGCTACAGCTCATTATCAAGCACCTCCACCTCCGCCACCGCCATCGGAATGTGTTGGAGGTGAAATGATTCTGTTCCAAGTAGACAAACCTTCCATACAAGGCCAAAGCCATGTGGAGTTGTTAACTCTCTTTCTAGCTGTCACTCTTACATCCGTTATTCTGATCAGGCGCAAAAAGAGAAGGCAATAAAAGAAACACTGATGATTCTATAGCTAGGAACATTCCTATGCGAAGACGCAAGACTCTAAGAGCAGAACGCAGAAAAAGTAAGTTCAGAAACAAACTAGCGTATGGAATCACCGCAGTATGTGTTGTTTTGATATGCCTTGTAGCTTTCTCACTTCACACCAAAAATTCATCACCTGATGACCAGAGTTCTCCTAAAGCTGCTCTGATAGATCATCTAAGTTTTTCATCACCACCGCCCAACGAGACTTTCAAGACTCAGTGTAGAGCTATTCTGGAGTATGCTGGTTTCGACTTCACCTATCATCGTGGCGAGCAAGTTACAGTCGATTTCTATAAGAATCTTCCAACTTATGACTACGGTCTCATGATTCTACGAGTGCATTCTGCAGTGATAAAGCAGTCACAAGGGAATCTAACGAATCTCATAGGACTTTTCACTTCTGAAGTCTATAACGAAACCACTGTCAACCAACAATATCTTTCTGATCTGCATGAGGGTAGACTTGCCCTCGCTCGCCTTTTTAAGGATCAGGACACTTATTATTTTGGAATTACTCCTTTTTTCGTTCAATCAAATATGATGGGGAATTTCAAGAATACAGTTATAATTATGATGGGTTGTGAAGGACTAAACCATACAAGCATGGCGGAGGCACTTGTTCAAAAGGGAGCTGAAGTCTATATTAGTTGGACTTGTCCTGTCACAATAAGCCACACCGATGATGCGACGATTCGTTTACTCCAGAGTCTTCTTCAGCAAAACCAAACAATAAAAACCGCAGTTGAACTAATAAATCCAGACCCCCAATATAAAGGCAAACTCGATTATTACCCCAGAGAAGTCGGGGACAATAGTATCCAAGATTTTGTAGCAATTTGAACCTGTGACCAGCAAGGTGTAGCGATCTGTTACAAAGTTTGTCTTTCCACTTCTTCAAATCGTTTTGAAACAATAAAGTAAAGCTGATCTCGCAAAGCGTTTCCAACAGGCTTTAATGTTCGCAAACTTCTGATTTTTTCAGCTAATCCTTTATCTTCCAAAGTTTTGTCAGCCCATTCTTCAAAGTCTCCGCGATAAAGGTGGAATTCCAAAGATTTGATGTTTACCTCTTTGATTTTTTCGATGAATTCTTCAAGAGATGCTGAGTTTATCCCAGTGTAGTTGCCGATTGACGTAAAAAAGTAGAATGCGTTTTTTCTTGGAAGTTTCCTGAGGATACGAGAACTAGATGAAAAAGACTTCACACGAGTTCCTCTCCTTCAGAAATGGTGGGCCAATTAGTTATAAATAATCTTCTACGCTTAAAGGCTTTCATTTGGGGATGACTTCCTTTTGAAGATAAACATTTCGTCCTTGTACTTTTTGGTGATTATTGAAGTTCGAATTCTAAGTACTCCCGGAAGCGGGGCCACCGAATGCGCGATGAATGAGTGCAGTCTTTCCTGATCTTCTGCTACTACCTTAGCAATTATCAGTAGTTCTTCTGAAAGAGATGTGAAAACCTCGATAATCTCCTCAAATTTCGATAATCTCTCTGCCACACTTTCGCTCTCTTTTGGATCTGTGAACACGGTCATGATAGCGGTGATGTATTTCGCTCCAGCCTTCTCAAGATTTACGATTGCAGCGTATTTTTCAATGATTCCTTGTTCTTCCATTTTTTTGATCCGATCGTGAACTGTTGAGTGGGCAACTTGAAGGTGACGACCAGTCTCTATGTATGTTTGCTTGGCATTTTCTTGCAAAACCTGAAGAATGCGCAAATCAAGATCATCTAGAACGTTTCCTCGATTTTTCATCTTCATATTTCCGGGTCCTCAAAGAAACTGGATTACCTTCATAGGGAACTTGTTATCAAGGTTTATTAATTTTTAACCTCAAAATGGATCTGAAAGTCGTTGGAAAAAATTAGGATATCCACGGATTTTTCCCACTTTTCTCCAAAAAACTGAGAGTTTTTCGGCAATTTTGCGCATTTTCTGTTCGATAGATTTAAATTAGTCGCGATAGAAGAAACTTCTAGAATTAAAATTCTTGAAGGAAACCTTGTTATGACTGTAGCCCTAAATATCCCAAAGGTTTGGGAGATTCTTGATCGTTTCAAAGATTTCTGCCAATCAAAAGAATGGAAGACATCAAAGCATGAGGATTGGGTTATGGCTGACAACAAGTATCATAACTTCTTGTGGGTTCGAAAAGTCTATCCATCTACATTTCTGAAAGTTGCAATGAACCATAAATGCGCTATCCATGAAGGTGTATCTTATCAAGTTGTGAAAACTACGTATACGGCGTGGGTGTTTCCCGAAAAGCCTCCAAAAATGTTAGTGAAAACGGTGATTGATAATGAAGAACTCTTGAAAGGAACTGCAATTTATGATTTGAGCTCTGTCTATGCAGGTAAACCTCTTTGTTTGAGATTGAATGAAACTGATAGTGTGGTTTTTCGAGAGTTCGAAAAATTTTTACAAGAGAATTGCGGAATCGAAATTAGACCAACGTAATCTTCTATGTTTTCGGTCAAAGTTTTGATATCGAAAATATTTCTTCAGACTCCAGTAAAGATATTCCAGCGTATTTGCCAATTATGTCAATCCGCAGAATTCTATCAGGATTTTCAAGGTCAACTTTCTCATTGATGATTTCAGCTAATTCCCTAATGATCTCCATTTTGTGATGTTGGATATATCGACGTTTTTCTATTGTTATACGCCATTTTTCGCCTTTTTGAATTCTGTTCTTGAGTTGTTTGACTCCTTCTTTCATGGACTCTATATCTGAAGCTGTCCACAGATCAACTGGAACCCATTTGAAAGTGTGTTGAATAACAAGTGGATCTTGACTACAAATCTCTCGTAAACATCGAACAACTTCCCTGGAATCTAAACTTGTTTTCACACCAATGATTCCCCTTGCAATTGTACGTCTAACGTATGGTTTTTTGTCGTCAAGCCTTTTTAAAATGTGGATTATTTCGACCTTAGCTTTTCCGTAATTAGCCCAAGAACAAGAGACAAGAAGATTAAACTCGTACATTCTTAACCTTAAGGTCAACGTTGGTTTGATTGTTTATAAGCGTATAACTTGGCGAGGAAGCTTTGATAAGCAACCAATGTCACGTTGTAGTGGGAATAAGATGACTGAACGGATTGACGAAAAGAAACTGAAGACGATTGCTGAGCTTCGGAGCATATTGGAAAAACGGATAAAAGAGACAGCAACAGAATTAGAGGGACTACGAATTATACTCGAATTTGTCGATGCCAAACTGCTGGAGAAGGGGTTCAGAAGAGTTGAGATGAGAAAGGTAGCTCCTGCGCCTCCAGCGTCCGTGGAGCCTGCGATTGGGTCTGAAGAAACAGTTCCCTTGAAGACTGTGGCTGGTGACCTATTGGCAAATTTCTACGTTGCAGAGGATTCTGTGCGAATTGTTCCAGCAGAGGATAAGACGTTTGATGTTAATACTCAACCCTTTATGCCTTTTCTAGTAGAGCGTGTGCTAACGAAAATGCAGGAGAAGGATCAAGAAGCCGCTAGGACAGGCGGGATCACTCCAGACAAGATACTTTCTTACAATATCATTCGTGATGGAGATGTAATTCGGGAGGTTGCCATTAAGAACGTTGGTTCGGAGAGGTTGAGGGAGTTGAAGTCCACCGTTAGATGGACCCTTGAAAAGATGTATGAGAAGACACAGAGTGATTAGATGTGCCTGGCTAGTTTGAGAAGATGTTTGTTTCGTCTTTCTTCTCGGTTGTTTTTCGTGATATATGACTTGGAGGTTTCGGATCCATCTTCGCTCTCTTCTGTTGTGCATCATTTTCTATGTTGTTTCGTAGGATCCGCTGTTGATGTGCACGTAAGTTCTAGTCAGAATCTTGTCAGTAGAAGTCAATTTGGCAAATGGTGAAAATGCCTGTTTCTTAACACCACTAGATTAATAGAGTTGTCTCGAGGATTCGCGTGAAAAAGCACCAAATTCACGCTTTTCTTTTACAAAAGCCTTAACGTCTCTGTACAAGCCAACTCTTGGAGACTTTGCTCATCCTCCTTCAATCACTACCTTCTCGCCCAGGAATTTCCTGACTTGTATGAGTTGCACTTTGCTGCCAACGAAGGGGATTTCACCTTTGACGATGTTTATAAAAGGAATATCTTGTTCAGCGCGCGTCACTTCTCTCTAGAAGACCATCTTTGAATTCCAATTCTTTCTTCCTTATTGCTTTTTTTGAATAATGGTGTTTTTGATTTTAACCAGAATAGAACAACATAAATTGATAAGCTTGATAATGAGTGATGGCTTTCCTCTTCCTTTTTTCACATATGTATTTTACGTCAAGATTCCAATTTCATAACTCATTTCTACGGTCAACTAAAGAACAGAAATGGGTAGACACATGTCAACAGAAGTAAGGGACGTTATGATTAGAGATATTAAAACAGCAAGTCCTGAAGAGACCGTCTTGGAGATCATAAGAACGATGAATCGATATGAGATCGGCTCTATAGTAGTCACTGAAAATGGAAAACCAGTCGGAATTGTGACCGAAAGAGACGTGTTGAAAAGATTGGTATCCAAAGAGAGAAATCCGGCTGAAACTAGATTGTATGAAATTATGTCAAAACCCCTTGTAACGGTCGAACCCTGTACTACAGTGATGAGTGCCGCACGATTGATGATCAAGGAGAAAATCAAAAAACTGATCGTAACAAATAGTGGTGAGCTTTCAGGTGTGTTAAGCCTCACAGATCTGATTCCCCTACTCAGAAAACATGGGAGCATAGAGAGACTTCCACTAAAAAACGCTTCAAAACATGTGAGGAAGGTCTTTGACATATACTTTGATGCAGAAAGAAAGATCCGGAAAAAATGTCCAGTAATAGTATTGGGCGGAATGCTAATCAACTGCATGGGTCCAAAATGCATGTGGTATAGCCCGAATGGGTGCGCAGGTTTCAAATCCTGACAAAGAAGTCACAAACGATGTGAGGATCGCACCAAGTGCGCATGTGAGTTTCCTCTTTTTCAGACGGATCCAAGACATCCTTAAATTCTCTCAAGATCTTCACTTGTTCTACTGTCCAGTGCGCTCAAGTAGGATTCTGAACCCACATCACTAGGGCAATAAGTTAAAATCTAGCTTCTCCTCCAACTAGACAAAAGAATGGTGGTCTTATGGTCGACTCGAGAGACACAAGACTTGCTGACATCTTAGTCAACTACTCAATCGAGTTGAATAAAGACGACAATGTTTGTTTACTCACAGATTCCACTCAAACCCTACCGTTATTCCTCGAAGTTTATAAGAAAATCATCATAGGCGGCGGATACCCTTATCCCCACATTTTCTTAGATCCTCACATAGGCTCTGAAGGAATGGATCCCCAATTCATGAAATACGCTTCAGCGGAACAGCTGCGACACCTTTCACCTCTTAGGCTAAAAGAGATGCAGGCAATGGATGCCTACATTAGAATCGGAGGACCTGCAAACAAGCAAGAACTAAGCGGCATCGATCCGAGAAGGATATCGATGAGACGAAAAACGACAAAAACAATATTAGACGAAAGGTTAAGAAAAAAATGGGTCGTCACGAGATATCCAACTCCATCCCTAGCTCAAGCTGCAGGTATGTCTACAGAAGATTTTGTGAATTTCTTTTACAATGCTTGCCTGATAGACTGGGAAAAACAGGAGAAAAAGCAAGAAGCTATTCGGAAAAGGTTTGAAAGTGGAAAGATAGTCAGGGTGCTTGCAGACGATACTGACCTAAAAGTTAGCATCGAAGGAAGAAAATGCACAAAATGCTATGGGAAACGGAACATGCCAGACGGAGAAATCTACTTCGCTCCCAACGAAACCTATACAACTGGATATATCAAGTACACGTACCCATACAACATGCAAGGGCAAGTGATATCAGGAATATCCCTCAAATTTGAGAAAGGAAAAGTAGTTGATTCTAGTGCTGAGATAAATCAGAAAGCCTTGGACGCCCTCCTAGACACAGACGACGGAGCGAGGCGACTCGGAGAATTCGGAATCGGCACAAATGAAGGCATAACTCAATTCACTAGTGAGACCCTCTTTGACGAAAAGATAGAAGGCACAGTCCACATCACGCCTGGTAATGCGTATGAAGACAGTGGAGGGTTGAACAAATCAGCGATACACGCCGATATAGTTAAAGATCTGAGGAAAGAAAAGGGCGGCGGCGAAATTCAAATCGACAGTGAGACTGTCCAGAAAGATGGAAAATGGGTCTTCCTTTAGCCGAGCTGACTGACTGCTACTTTATGACACTGCAAAAAACTATAGGCTAAAAGCTCTTTTCATAATCTCCAAAATCAGATCCAACTGTCCCGTGTAAAGACCAACAGTGAGAGCAGTCAGACCTGTGAGAAGCAAAAGGGAACCTATAATCCGTTTTTCTGAAGATTCCATGTAGAGTATCTCCTTTCTGTTAGCATTCAATCCTACTTAAAGACGTTTTCTTTTTCCTGAGAGTTCCTCATATCTTCCAATTCATTTCTCTTTCGACTGAGAAGAGTCTCACCCATCTTTTGAATGGAAACCAAGCCTTCTGAGGCATCAGAATATTTTAAGGGGGTTTCTCCCTTCATGTCGGCCTTCATTATGCCCCTATCATACGGGACCAAACCTAATACTGGAATTCTGTTTTCTGCGGCAAATCGTTCGATCCCTTCTTTTCCATCGGAGTTCTCAATTTTGTTTCCTATCAGTAGAACTTCTTTAACGCCCATGTCAGTTGCCAATCCATAAATCTTTCTGGCGGTATCTAGGGACTTGAAACTCAGGTCACTAACTATAAGCATCGTATCCACGTGTTTTGCGGTGCCTCTGCCCAAATGCTCCACTCCCGCCTCCATATCCATTAAAACAACTTCGTTACGCTCTACAAGCAAATGACGAAGTAAGGCCCTAACAACCGTGTTGGCGGGACATGTGCATCCGCTCTCAGCCGACTTCACCGTTCCCATAATCAGCAAATTGACGCCGTATGGCGATCTGACTGAAAATTCCTTAATGATGTCATCGACAGAAAAAGAGAGCCGATAGACCCCTTCAAAATCTGTCTTTGTTTTTGATTCTATTAATTTGGCGTTTTCAGAAACAGGAATTATCTTTCGCACTTGATCTATAGATATCCCGAGGGTCAGTGCTAAGTTAGGGGAAGGGTCAGCGTCGATGGCTAAAACTTTGAAGTTTTTCTCCGCGAAGAAAGCAGCCAGAGTTCCTGCAATTAGGGTTTTGCCAACTCCCCCTTTGCCGGAAACTGCAATTTTCACTCGATTTTCCCCGTTTTGGTTAAGTCTCGTAGCCTCTATTTACGCTTTCGGAAATACACGAGTCCATCTTTTTCACAGACAAAATCGAAGCGCGCGCACTCACTTTTTCATTTTGTCAAACATGCCTCTCACCGCTAAGAGATGGAGGGAGACTGAGATGCGAAGAAAAGAACACCTGAGAGAACACAGCCGACCCTCAGCATATTCTTACAATCGTAGGTTGAACTTTTAAATCTATGTGACTGTTACGCTACAGTCACATAGCTATAAATATCTAACGCTGGAAAAGTCTCTTCGTCCTATGTATCAACTTATCGGAGGTGAAGTTATGGCAAAGTGTGGAATCTGCGGAGCAAACGTACCTCAGCAACCAAAGATTACGGCAGAGGGGAAATGCTCTGTTTGTGGGGCAAAGTTAGCAGTCAAAAAATAATTTGAGCAATGGTTGCGCGTACGTCCACTCGAAAAGGCCAACCCTGAAGGACTGTGTAGATGTCTCTACTGACCTGCGTAGGCCTTTCACTCTGATACCATGAAAGGTCTGAGTGTTTAGCTTAGCAGAGAACAATACTTGGGAAAGTGTATTTGTCTCTGTGCTGGCATCAAACTTAGCTCTCGGCACCTCGAGCAGAATCGGGATCGGTTCTGAGTCTCTTTCCCCATTTCTCATGAAACACAAACTCGTGGAGAGGTTTCCTTGAAGGCCCTCTATCTTTTGCCTTCCGCGGATGTCCAAGAGGGAAGAGCCCGACAACGCGAATATTTGATGGAACATTAAGGAGCCTCCGAACCTTTTCTTCGTCGAACACTCCGACGAAAACCGTGCCAAGGCCGAGTGCCCGGGCAGACAGCATAAGGTTCTGGGTAGCAAGACCTATATCAATCATATAGTAGTGCTTGCTCTGCAAGGGTCCAAACTGTGAGGGATCAGCACAGACGGCAATTAGAACTGGTGCTTCGACTATTCCTCTTTTGGCAGGATTTGTTTTCGGAACGTAATGAAAGGACCTATCAAAGGATCCTGTGAGTTCGCTGATCGCTTTTCTGGTTCTTGAATCTCTGATGACAATAAGTCTCCAGCATTGAATATTGCCCCAAGAAGGGGCCATGCGGACCGCCTTTAGGATTCTTTGTAGTTTCTCATCTTCAACAGGTTTCTCAATAAAGCTGCGGATACTCCTTCTTGTTTGAATCGCGTCAAACGTGTCTACACTCGGTTCTTGCCCTGTGAATGTCTTTTTCTGTTTTCCTTCCTGTGATACAGGTATTTTTGACACATCTCCCTTTACATGTAGGTACTCACATCAATTATTATAATGCTGCCTGTCAAAAATGGAAGAAAACCGTACCTACCGGCAAATTCCAAGCGGTTTCTCAGCGCACCCGAAAAGAGATTTTTGAAGCAAAGCTAGGGATTTGAGAAGGTGTAACGGCAATCGTAGACGCAAAGAGATACTTTGTTTTGGGTTGGGTCCTGTACATACGTTTCTTCGGGATAACGTTCAGAGATACTCAAGAGACTTGTCAATGTTTCGCCTGGAGCCGGTTCTGCTACTACTTCAAACTCAACCCACGCTAGGCTACCGTAGCCTGGATTCCTAAAGGGAGCAGACAGCCCCCAAGTCTCTCCATGTAACACGAGGTCATGAGTTGAGTTGTGGTGGTTGAAGCTAGGTATAAGTGGAACAGTAGTTATGTTCTCAAAAAACTGACTCGTTTGACCTGATGTGTAGCCACAACCTACCGCATTCAGATGAGCCTTATTGAGGAGCATGACAAACTCCCAAGACGCACACGTTACCGTCAAATTGACCCATACGGTCACATTGAATCTATAACCAATTCTATGTTCTATGTTTTCTGTGGACAAGGTTACAGTCGATGGTTCGATCCACATGACACCCGCCGCAGCACAAGGTTCAGGAGGAATTATTGGGATGATAGGGGTCATTTCGTCGATCCGTCCTAGTTGAATGGTTAATGAGCAGGTTATGGCTGGTGCGTTCTGATCTACTTTTGCCCAAGCTGCAAGCTGTTGCTCTCCAGGGGCAATCGTGTATATTTCATCACTAAACGTGACATAAGTGGTTTGATATATCGGTTCACTTAGTTGGAACTCAAAGGTCACGTTATAATTTATGGAAGCGTGATTCTGCACTGTCACATTAATGTATTTGGTCTCACCTGGAAACAGACTCAACTCCGAAGTGTAGTTCAGTATTTGAATTGGTTCTTTCACTTCAAATGGTATGGTTATGTTTGGCCAGAGATAAGACGCTAAAACTCCTGAACCTACACAAGGGATCAAAATAGAAACAATGAGCCAAAAAGGGATAAAATGTCTACCAACTCTGATCTTCCTCATTTCCCCTCCCCTACAAATCAAATATCATCTAAATTATACAAGACTGATTTATTTAAAACTAGCGATTAGAACAAGCTCAACAGGGACATTCAAATGTGCGCGCCATTGATTTTCCTCTACATTTCTCCATGACAGATCATTTTCACTTGTGAATTATTGTTATTTGCTCGCCCGAATATCGTTTCAAAATCTATCTTTGCCGTGGTAAGTGAAGCAGCGTGGGCAGAAAGTACGAATCCCTGAAAATGTTTCTCCACATTCTGCACATATTTTATAACGGTTCACGCGTGCTTTTTTCACTGAAGGTATTGGGGTTACTGGTGCAGCTGATGTCTTTTCTTTCTTCTGTGATGTAGCTAGCCAATTAAAAACCAGTGCTAAGGTTATCAGGCAAAAGGATACAATAGCCGCAATCTGGGTTAAAAGAATCGAGGAGGAAGGTGGAGGGGTCAGATGAATTTGTGAAGGAACGACACCGACTTGTCCCGTGGATTTAATCTCAAATGACACTGTTCTCATAGAATTTTGGTTGCTCCACTGGACGGAAGCAAGCAACGAATAGGCTCCTACCTCAGTGTGCGGCATTAAATTAATCGTCTTGACGAAATTGCCATCATGATCAGTTACCATGGTTGTATGAAAAAGCAGTGTTCCGTTTGGGGAGGTTATGGATATGGCTACGGGCCAGTTAGTGAGAGGGTTCACTCCCAAACTCAAAGCTCCATTGATTGCAATACTTTCTCTCTGGACGTAGGTTGACTTGTCAGTGATGATGGTCAGGTTCAAAACAGGAGGAACCGTACCGAGGACGAGCGACATATTCAGAGAAATCGAGTAGAACAACACAAGAAAGAAGAATAGGAACTTGGCAGTCTTCAAGTACTCGTCTCCTCGTCTCTCCATGTCTCCAACAATCACAAAGAATTCGAATCTTTTTAGGGTTGTGTTTTCCGAATCTGGGATGCCTCGTTAGAAGACGATCTGTAGCCTATAGTCACCTTGCATTCTCGAAGTTTCCTGTACGCCTCTTCGGGTGTTGTAAATGTAAGAGCAAGTCTTTCAAAAGGGCACATGCCATTTCCTTTTTGGTTTTGTATATGTGGAACACACTTTTCGAATTGATAGAAAACATTGTTATCTTTCAGTACGTGAACTCCTTCGATACTGAGAACGACTGCAAATACGGCCGAGACCTGAAAATGAACACATAGGAAGGCAACTGCCCGCCCAACGATCTTATCTGCAACTGCTGATCCAGCTAGTTTTGTGCCAAGAATTCCAGCGGCTTCGAGAAAACTCGTAATGCCGTGGGAGCCAGATTCGTAAATAACTTTCCTATCTTTGACAACGACAAGCGAAAGCTTCTGTGCTCGCAGTCTCAACCTTGCGCATTCAAGATCATGCATTTCTATTCTAAACATGTTCATCGAGGCTTGGAAAAAACATTACTCTTTTTTTATAACAAAAAGATCTTTCTCGGGCATGGATGCGATGAGTTTGGCAAGTTCTTCTACGTCATGGGTAGAAGGGTTCTTAGATAGTAGCTGCTCTTTCAGTTCGTTAAAGGTTGTTTGGTTAACTGCGATGGTTATTTGTTTTGTGTTTGGGAGTTGGAATTCAGCCGCAATATCAGAGGAGTTTTTCAAGGTCAATTTTTGGTTTCCAAAAGTACATCTAGTGGTTATCTGGATTCCATCTAAGACGCATGAAAAGGGCACAGAATACTTCAGCTTTGCCGTTACATGCAGTTTCCCTTGGTTCGCTTTTGTCTTCAGTTCTCTGATACCTATGAGTCCCATCCTAACGCCTATTACCAGAAAGGGGCCTAAGTGTCCATGAAACTTTGCGGCTCTCTTTATGATGGGCATCAATTCTGTGTCCATGACATTTTTCACTCTCGGTATATTATCCGTGGCTGAATGTGTGTTCACCTTTGTTAGATCACTTTTCGATTCTCTTCGCTACTCCTGCGAGTTGAGGAGTTATACCTCTAACAGCTAACGCATTCATGACTGACACGCCTATGACACCTCCCATGATCCCGCCGATAGCATGCAATCCTACCCAACCGAACACTCCTCCCCATCCTATCAAGGCCGCAGGTGACATGAAAAGGGAACCAATGATTAGGCCTGCAACAGCTGCAGAGAACACCGAAATCATAAGTAGACTGAGTGAGCCTACGAGCCTCTTTTCAAACAAGCGTTTGTATCCAATCGAGGACGCAAGAGCATCAAATACAACGGCGGCAGCTGTGAAGCCAAGGAAGTGAAGGGCAGTCGGTCTGAAAATAAAGTTGATTATGGTTGCGATAATGCCTATTAGTGTCGAGGTCCCTGCCTTTCTCACGTACCATACGGCCAATGTTATGGCTGCGAAGCCTATCAAGTCGCAAGCGAAAGGTAAGTGGAAGACTTGAAAAAAGATGGGGGATATTGTTACGTTTAGGACTCCAGACAGAGCTGCCAAGATCGTTATCCCTGCTAGATCACGGGTTCCAAAGTAAGCCACAATTTCACACTCCAGTAACACTTTTTCAGAAAAAAGTAACACCCATATTTAAACGTTTACCACATACGCGCGATGGCTATTTTCAAGCCAGCTTGTCCAAACAGGTTACCCATTTTAGTAATTTTCATTGGTGTGCGTAAGTAGAACTCTCTTTCATGCCACGCTCACAGAAACAACAAAGAAACAAGAGAATGCCCCCACTGCGAGCGGGTAGGTTCAACGCAAGATCCCCGGCGAAACTACTTCCTGAATATGTATTGTCAATTAACAACTCTTTTGTCAAAGAAACTCCAAAGAATGTATCACTCAATCCGAAGACTTAGGCAGGACTTGGAAGTATACATCCATGTATAACGAGTATATGCTGGAACATCTGAGAGAGTTAAGACACAGAGTAACCTTTGCGTTCTTGATAATAATTTTAGGTATGATTTGCTTAATGGGCGGAATGACTATGACAATTCTTTTTTCGAATCATCTTAATTGGCTTTTAATATTTCCTTATGCGACCAGCGCCTCTGCTTCATTAGGCCTGGTGTTGTCCCTTTTTGGTTTCAGTATGATCTCCATTGGGTTTGTATTGGCATTCTATTATGATAGAGAGAAGACGTGGTTTCTGAACAAGTCGAGAGAATCACATGCTGTTGTAGATTCTATACTGGAAAGGAGCAAGGCGAAAAAATCATCCTGAGATCGCTCAGCCATCCCACTTTTTGACTCGTGCCAGCAGGAATTGCCCAGAAGTCTGCAACGTATGGGCGCCCATAGAGACTCTGTGGAAAAGTGTAGCAACGAAGATAAAATCTTTATGACGGGTGCTAACATTTTCACTGGGATAAGGATATGAGTAAGATTGTTCGTGTTGGCGTTACTTTTCCACCTGGTCTGCTTAAGGAATTTGATGAAACGATAAACAGGATGGGCTATGAAAGCAGGTCAAAGGCTATTCAGGATTCAGTGAGGTCTTTCGTCAATGAATACAAATGGCTTCATGAACAGAAGGGGACAAGAATCGGGGTGTTAGTGACGGTGTATGACCATGAAACCAAAGGCCTAGAAGACAACCTAATTGACATACAGCACAAACATAGCCACGTAATTTGTTCTTCCATGCACGTTCATCTAAGTGAAAGAGACTGTCTCGAACTCATCGCTCTAAAAGGAGAAGCTCATGATATCAACGAATTAAGCCAAGAAGTAGCAACAAGAAAGGGTGTAAAGCAAGCCAAATTGACGATAGTCACTTCCTAACAACCAATAAATTCAACAAGAATCGACGATCAGATGGAAAGCATCCTTTCCAAGGCTTGCCTAGCTTTTTTGGCAGTTTGACTGGGAACTGCTACTAGATGTATCTCTTCCTTGAGAGAAGTATAGACTCGTTCTAGCGTATTCAGTTTCATGTTGGGGCAGATGGCTCCATCGTAAGCTGGGACAAACTCCTTCCCAGGGTTCTCTTTTCTGAGTCTGTGAAGGATTCCAATCTCTGTGCCAATAATGAATTTTTCCCGAGGTGTGTCTTTCACATATCGGCAGATTTGCGATGTGCTTCCAACAAAGTCGGCTATCAACTGGACGTCTGGTGTGCATTCGGGATGGACCGCTACCAACGCATCTGTGTATTTTTCTTTTAGCAGCTGAATGTCTTCTTTGAGAAAGAGAACATGAGTGGGACAGAAACCTTTTCGTGGAATCGCAACAACCGTCTTGCCAGTTTCTTGTTGAACATGCCATGCAAGATTATGATCTGGACCAAACAACACGGTGTCCGCATCCAAAGACCCTACCACTTTCACAGCGTTTGCAGAAGTGCAGCATATATCCGCTTCAGCCTTGGCTTCAGCCAACGTGTTAACGTAAAGCACAACTGGTGCCTTTGGATAACGTCTCTTCCACAACCTAACTTCTTCGGCGGGAAGCATTTGAGCCATGGGGCATCTCGCGCCGATACTTGGCAGTAGCACCTTTTTCTCCGGGTTCAAGATTGCGGCTGATTGTGCCATGAAGTCAACTGCGGAAAAAACTATGATTTTTGCATCTTTCTCTTCTGCCGCTTTTCTGGATAACTGGATGCTGTCGCCAATGTAGTCGGCTATGTCTTGAACTTCCGCCCTCTGATAGTTATGGGCGAGTATGATCGCCTTCTTCTGTTGCTTCAACTGGTGAACATCGTTGATTAGTGTCATTTTGGCTTCACTAGTCTAGAGTAATAGTTTTCGGTCAATTATGAGAGGGGTCTTTAACCACAATGAAAGATATATCTTTATCCTTAGTAGTTTTTAGCATATCCTTTAGTAATTTCACGTCCTCTTCCTAAAGTATAGGAGTCCATCTTTCTCGCAGATGTATTCAAAGCCTACTTCTAGTCGTTTGATTTCTTCTGGGGTTTTGGCGATTGCGCGCGTAGGATGTGTGTGGCGAAAGCTTTAAATATTTCAGTTACAAGTTACATGATACATGCTACAACATTACTTGAGGTCAAGAATATGGAAGAAGGAAAAACCAGAGAAAAAGCAGTAGAGAAAGAGAAGGTCATGATGGCAATGTGTTGCCCAGAAGGTGAGGCTGCAGAAGAAATCAAAGAGAAGGTCCTAATGAAACTTGGGGAATGTATGGACAGCAGGAGCAACGTAGTGATGACTCGGTTGAACGACAAGGACCTGAAGCAAATCGATGCATTAGTTGAGGTAGAAGTCTTCAAGAGCAGATCTGAAGCAGCGGCGTTCTTCATAAAAGAAGGAATGCAAACGCGCAAAGACCTTTTTCAGAAAGTCATGTCAACAGTAAACAAGATCAGAGAGCTAAAGAAGCTAGCCAGAAAATCACTCGGCCAACAAGAGAATCAGTAAACAACCGATGAAGGTGTTAGTGTGGAAGAAGACGAAGAGATAAGAAAAGAAGTAAGAGACGGATACGCCCGAATAGCCGAAGAGGGACTCTGCTACCGTCCCACGACGTCGTGCTGTGACAAATCTGCGAGGCATGAAGAACTCAGCAAGAAGATGGGTTACACTGACATCGAACTTAAATCCGCTCCCGAAGGTGCCAATCTTGGTCTGGGCTGCGGGAACCCAGTCGCGCTCGCCTCTCTGAAAGAAGGCGATACCGTTGTTGATCTCGGCTCAGGAGCTGGTCTCGACTGCTTTCTTGCGGCAAAAAAGGTCGGCGAAAAAGGGAAAGTCATTGGAGTAGATATGACGTCTGAAATGGTTGATAAAGCCAGAGAAAATGCGAAGAAGACTAAACACAAAAACGTGGAGTTTAGACTCGGCGAGATTGAAAATCTGCCAGTTGCAGATAACACGGCTGATGTGATTATATCCAATTGTGTGATTAACCTCTCACCAAACAAGAAACAGGTATTCAAAGAGGCTTTCAGAGTGCTAAAACCCGGTGGAAGGTTAATGGTTTCAGACATGGTCCTTTTGAAGGATCTTCCAGATGCCATAAGGAAAAGAGCACATCCAGCCAGTTGCGTACGTACAGCAATAATGAAGGACAGATACTTGGGAACAATAAGGCAAGCAGGGTTCCACAATCTAAGGATAATCGAGGAAAAGCAGTATTCCTTTGAAGATGTCATTAGGGACTCCAACGCGAAAGTTGTCGTTGCCAATCCAGACAAAACGACACAGGAACTGAAAAGCATTTCCGAGCTGGAAGAAGAAGTAAAAGAAATCGTGAAACAGATACTAGTTTCAACCGCAAGCATTAATATTTCAGCAACAAAACCGACAGGAGCTAAGTAACCTGACAATATTTCACGTAACTAACCCCGAAAGGCCAATAATTGCCGTTAAGGGCACGATCAATGGGAAAGGGCCCTTCAATTTCATACTCGACACCGGAGCTTCACTGACAATCATTGAGAAACAAACAGCGGAAAAGCTTGACCTTTGCAACAAAGCATCAGCTACTCGGCAAGCTCTCGGGGCTGGTGGCACTCTTTCCTCCTCAATACTAAACGTCGAATCGATCAAGGTTGACGATGTTGAAGCAAAAGATATCCAAGTCGGAGTCATGGATTTGTCCATCATGGCAAAATGCGGTTGTCTAGTAGAGCCTGGAGGCATAATAGGATACAACTTCATGAAAGACTACAAAGTAATCATCGACCACCCGAAACATGAGATATTTTTCGAGAAGACTTGACGTAGCATGCATCAGTGTTGCCACGCGCTCAATCGGCGTGTGCGCAAAACTAT